>Ga0169931_10008810_pt1 | contig 14657 bp, 11 predicted proteins | sample Kivu_15m_20L_FD_129675 | JGI IMG/M metagenome (GOLD analysis project Ga0169931, IMG submission 129675) | Freshwater microbial communities from Lake Kivu, Western Province, Rwanda to study Microbial Dark Matter (Phase II) - Kivu_15m_20L... | ecosystem: Environmental > Aquatic > Freshwater > Lake...
GACTATTTCAGAAGATTTTTCCTCTTTTGTAAAATTAGAATTTCTTTTTGTATTTTCAGCCTCTTTTCCGGTTTTATTTACAAACTGCAGATATTTTTCTTGTAAATTTCTTAATCTCCAATCTTTGAAATATTTTGACTGAAATTTGGAAAGTACCAAATCTTTAAAAACTACTATTTTCCTTAAATTTTTAATCCTTTTCATATGCTCGTGATCAAGAGAGTTTTTAGAAATTGAAAACATATCCTCAGATTTCATCTCTAATTTAACAAATGTTTTAAACCGATTTTCTTTATATTGCAAAGGAGGAGAATTTATTTGCTGATGGGAGACTAATTCAAACTCCACCTGAGATTTGCAGAGAACTTCTTTTTCAACTAAATAATTTTTCTTTGATGTTTGATAGTAAAAATAAGCACAACCGAATTTTAGGATATCTATTACATACATATTGAACCTCCTTGCAAAAACTCTTTGTAAATTTCTTACAAATGTTTGTACTGCTCTGTTACTATCTTGAAGATGGCTTATAAAAATAGAATTTTCTACAAGGTTATCAAACACTTCTTTTTTATGATCGTTTATAATCATTTGAAGAATTAAGGTAGGTTTCATCAATTTACTCGATTCAAGATAATTTAAGATTTGACGAAATATATTCCTCTTAATTACATTTAAATGAGAAATAAATGCCCTTCCTTTATAGTAGCTTGTGAGTGTTAGATAAAGTTTATATCTGAATATATACCCTCTCCATACCTTCTGAATTTTCAATAATGAATGCATATTATTACCATATTTTAAAAGCATTCTTTTTCTATCCATAATTGGATTTCCATTCACGTATGTTCCATTATCGAAGTAGATTTCGTCATTTTTGTTATATTTGACTGAAACACTAGCATTGAGTTTGCTAGTAAAATTCTTAGGACTAATAGTATTAAGTTCATAATTGTAATTGTGATTATTTGGTGATGTCGCTGATAAATTTTGACCACTTTTGTTTTTGGATTTCTTATAATCTTGAAATTTAGAACTTTCTAATTCGGTTATTAAACCCTCTCTCATATGACTATTTCCTAAGATTTTCTTTAGCTTATGATAATCCTTGGTGTAATTAGGTCTCCTTTTTTTCTCGTAAACTACACTGTCATAAAAATTATTTTCATGATTCATGTAATTTCCATTATTATAAGTGTTAGTGACATAACTGGTATTAGTGTTGCCTGGGAAATTAATATTAATCATCGTATTTGTATTGTAGGTAGTTCCATTTATTTCGGATTTCTCTGTTCTCTTAGAATATTTTTGTTTTGAGGAAATTTCTGTTTGATGTTTTTCATTTCTTGGGTCATAGAATACAAAGTCATCGTCTTCAAAACTATTAGATAATGATTCCTTTATGTATATGTTCTGGTTTGCATTCTCGTCAATTTTCACTTTTCTAGGTCTAAGCACCTTCTCGCTCTTCATCTTAACGAGATTTGTTCCAACCTTGTAATTCATTAAGGAGTTTTCATCTATTTCTTCCATTTGGACAGAAGTATTATGTATTCCCCTAGAGTAGCCCCTTATTTCTGAAGTATCGATCGTCCCTGTCTTATAAGAATAACTGAGATGATTCTTCTGATTTTCTTTTTTATTTTGTTTTTTAGGTTTTAATTTTGGTTTATTCGTTACGAGTATGTAACTCTTACTCATTCCTCCACTTTCGAGCTCCATAAAAGATTGTTCTTGTAACTCAGTATTCATAATTAATAAAAATTAATTTACTTATAAAGATTAGAATAATAATAAATTTTTTCATTTAAATGGACTAAAATTTATAAATGCATGTTAATTTTAATCGTGTATGTGATTGTATTTTAATGAAATATAATTTTAGTTCCTACGTTCTTTATTAAACACTAAATAAATATTATCCATACCTGTTGTATAAATTATTTAAATTTATTTTAATTAACTTATAAAATGGAGTATTTCCCTAATAACAATCAACAAAACAGACTAGAAAAGTAAGACTAAACACTTAAAAATAGAATAGCCTCTTTAAATCTCGCGATTTTCTTCATTTCCTTAAGTTTCATTATCATCATTATCTATGTTATGTTCAAAGACTCTTTTGATATGAATAATCTAGAAATATCAGAATTTGAAGAATTGGCCTTATCTTTAGGTAACTTAACTCAGTACAAATTTCAAAATATAAGTAATATAAATTTATATAAGCATAGACGTAACCGTACCTAAAAGTTACAAAGAAAATTTCCAATATCTAAAATTACCGAATGAAGTGGAGATTATTTTAATAAACGGGACTTATAATAAAAATTTAAAAAAGAATTCAGTCGGCTTAATCGTCAGTTCAGGGTCCATGTCAGACGATAAGATTCTAGGCCTGGCACATTTTACTGAGCACATGCTATTCCTGGGAAGCAAGAAATACCCTAACGTGACATTTTTTAATGATTTCATCACAAGCAATGAAGGTCACTTCAATGGATTTACAGATAAAGACACAACTGCTTTCTTTTACGAAATTAATCGAGAAAAATTTGAAGAGAGTTTGGATATTTTTTTGAATTTTTTTGTGAGGCCGCTGTTTAAACCAGAATACATAGAGAAGGAGATTTTTGCTGTAAATTCAGAATATGAAAAGAATATTCACTCGGAAGAAAAAAGATTTGACAGAATGTTTCAATCCTTGGCGAACCCTTATCATCCTTTCAATAAGTTTTCAACAGGAAACAAACAAACTATCAAAGGAGATTTTAAAAATGACGCAGAAAAGTCAGATCTAATAAAATATGAGTTAAACACAAAGAATATAAAATTGATAAACCAAGAAAAGGCTCTTAGAGAGAATGTCATTAAATATTTTCACAAAAATTACATAGGAAGGAATATTAAATTAATTTTAAATTCTAATTTCGAGTTAGAAAACATAAAAAAGATTTTGGTGAATAATCTAATCAAGATTAGAAATCCCAAATATCATGCGATGATAGAAAAACAAGAAAAACTCCCCGACACATCAGAGAAAACAAAAACTCTTAATCAAGCATTTCTTCGTCCTAATTTATCAACTGCAATTTTTTCAGAGAAGGAAAAATCTAAAATAATCTATTACAAATCTCGCTATAAAACTCTTAAAGTTTTCTTTATCCTTGATGATTTTAAAGATTTGAATCAAACCGGCGAGAATCTGAATCCTAAGGCATACTTTAAAACAGTATTTTCAATGAGAGAAAAATACAGTCTGCACGAGATCCTCATAAAGCACAGATTCATCTTCAATTACAAAGTTGACTTCAAAAACAAATATCGAGGTCTGTATGCAATTTATTTTGACTTTCTATTGACCCAGCGAGGGTTAAGAAATATCGACGCTATAATAAAAATCTTATCACAGTACATAAGCATCGTGCATAAAAACGTAAAAAATAAAGAAGTATTTGACATCATCGCAAGGGTAGAAAACAAAAAATTCTATTCAAGACCAGAAATTAAGAATCCCTACAAAGAATTAAAGAAATGGCTTAAGAATTTCTATCTTTACTCTAGGAAAAATTTTATTAAATCCGACAATCTCCTTAATAATTTTAAACCAGAAATTCTTCATAAATTTGTTGAGCAGATGAAAATTCGAAATATGCTCGCATTTGTAGGCAGCCGTACGTTTAAAAATGTGAACGAGACATTTTTGTATCATGTTTTGAATTATAATCACAATTTGCAACAACTAAGGAAATTTAATCATTCACAGTTTCTAGATAAGAAAGAAAAATGGTATAAAACAAAGTATAAAGAATACAAAATAACCGAAGATCAAGTTATCCATTTGAATAAAAGAAAATTAAATAACACCCATATGGAGTTTCCTTTTCGCAATAAAAAGGAAATTTCTAATTTGAATAAAGATAAAAACAAAACAAATTCATCAAATGATAGTCTATGTGGAAAGGGAAAAAAGAAATCTGATTGTGAAGATTTTTATAAAATGGATAAAAAAATTTTAGCACCCTCTCTGATTTTTATTTCCAATATCAAATTTAATAATATATCATCTCAAACATTCAATTCTCTTTCTAATAAAGGTATTGAAATAATCAATAATAGGAGTAATTCAGAAATTTTTGGGAATTATTATTCTGAGATTTATCATAAATTAGATCGAACTCATTTTAAAAAATCTTTCATTTTAAATTTAAAAGTCATCCCATTTAACGATGCTTTTGAACTAAAAGATCCTAAAACTGTTCCCTTAATTAAATTCTTGGTTATGTATCTGAATTTCAAATATTCTCAATTGCTGCTTGATTCTAATTTTATGAAAAACCCCCAAAATGAAAACATCAGTGTAGAATTTCTAGACAATCTCAGATTGAAGTCAAATCTCTTCAACTGGAGGAAGTCAAAGGAAAAACTATTATTCGAGAATTTTATGATTGATGGGATATATTTAAGAATAAAAGCGAAATCTGAAGAAACCTACGAACAATCAGATGTTTATTCTATAATTGAGAATGTTTTATCTTCAAAAATCGAAAGAATGGACTATCTTTATCTAAAAGAAGAACTCCTAAGACAAATAGAATTTTACAGATCGACTAATCCTTCTCATCAAGCGTTGAGTTGGCTTTTCAGACTCGGATTTAAATATGACATAGATTATTTCGATATGAATAAGACAATTAAAAAATTAAAATTACCAGAAATCAACGAATTTCGAGAAAAGATATTTAGAAATTTAAAGTTTGTAAGCTTAGCAGTAGGTACAATTACTGAAGAAAAGGCTAAGGATTATATTCAAAAATTAGAAAAATTATTCATAAAAGAAGAGGAAAAATTTTACAATAAAATTTTATCTCTTGCTGCGAGTAACGATATAAAATCATCAACAACAAATTCAAGTTTAAACCAAGACTCATCAAATTTAATGAATTTCACTTTATCTCAAATTAAAAAACGTCAGCGTTTTATGCAAGCCCCATTTACAAAATACGGAAGCCTATTTATATTCCAAAAAAACAATCTTTTCAAACATTCTCCTGATTCTACAACACTTAATACTTACTTCTTAGGCGAGAAAAATATTCGAAACACTGCAAACATAAAGATAATAAGCAACATAGCCGGAAATATCTTTTTTTCTTATCTTCGAATTAAACACCAGCTTGGATATTCAATTAAGCACAAGCTTACAAGTATAAACCACAACTTAATATTTTACATCCATGTGCAGGGAAGTAAGAAACATCCTTCATCAATAAACCATTACATCGACAAGTCCTTTTATAAAATTAAAAAGAAACTTAATAACATAGATGATTACACCTTTTATAAAGTCAAGGATATTGTTTACTCACAGATAACCAAGCTTAGCACTAATTTAGATAAGAAAAATCTATTCTACTGGGGATACATACAGGGAGAAGAAAATATTTTTAACAAAGAGAAACTCAGAGCGTACCTTAATCATCTTTCTATTTCTGATCTTATTAAATTTATCGACTCTATGCTTGAAAATAAGTTAAGCATCCAAGTTGCCAATCAATCAGCGAAGTATGAAAAGATTGACAAGGAGTCGATTTATATAGGCGATGTCGAATATTTCAGAAAATTTGCAAATTTCAAGAGACCAGATATTAATGAGAAGGAATATGAAGATATTGTTGTTAAACCAGATTTCAATCCAGATTTGATTGAGGCTTTTAAAACTGTTAATAAATACGAATCATAATATCTACTATAATAAGTAATAGAATTTCCAGAACATAACCATAAGAGAATATTAAAAAAGAAAATTATTCTATTAGGCCTTTAATATTGCTATTTTTATTAAATATTTCATTTTAAAATATATTATATAATCACTTTATTCGAAATAGTAAATGAAGCCTAAGACAGAAAAAGAAGATGACAATATCTGCGATCCCAGTCATTTTAGTAAGGATGAAATAAAAACGCTGAAGTTGGATGATTTTTATAAGGCAGATTACAACACGATAGATTTTATTTCTAGAGGAGATAAGTTAATCCTAATCACAGATATAAATAATCTAAAACGCTTCAGTCATGAAATAGGAAAGAAAATTAAAATAACTACAATAACTTTCTCTTTTTTTATTTTTTTCCAAATCTTGTTTCACTTTTACATGTCTTACTCTAATTTAATCGAATGCGAGAATAGGGTCAATCATCATCAACAGTACTTGGAGTCGTATGACTTAGACAGACATTCAAAAGAGATTTCTTATATCTGTGCAACATATTTAATGAATGTGTTCCTTTTGATTGGCTATTTCGTTATCGCAATCTTTACTTTAATCAGACAAACAAACATTTTCTTCCAAGTATTTGAGATATACATCATTATCATGTTTATTTCTGACATTTTTTTCAGTTTTGTAAATCAGTAAATATTTTAATTAAATTTCAATCAAAATTTTTATTTCTTTTAGGAAAAATTTTTATAACGTATTCGAAGACGTTTTAGTATTTCTAATTTTTAAATATTTAAGAATTACAAGAGATGAGTATAATAGAGTGAAGATCTAAAAACTTTACTTTCTGGATTCTAAAATCATTGATATCTTATGCATTAAATACAGCTATATCTTATATTATGTTTATATGACCATTTAATATCAGGATTAGTTATATACTGTCTGCTTTGATTATAATACATAGATAATTCTTAATATTAAAAATCAGTTTTTATGAATATATATATGTATATATAATTATGTAGTAAATTATTTATAAAATATTCATAACTTTTCTTACATATCTATTATCCTACTTTCCACCTGTGGATTATCTGGATTTTCATTACAATCCTCACTAACATATTCTTCGCATATACTGTGACCGTCGTTAGAAATAAATTTCCCTACATAATCACATATTTGATAAGCCTGTTGCATGTTCAACCGTGGATCACAGTAAGTAGTGTAATGTTCGTCATGGATCTCTGAAACATCGTTCTCTAATCCGCCAAGACATTCAGTCACATGAAAAGACGACGCTTCAAGATGAATTCCGCTAAGACTTTGTTTATTTTTCTTCAAAATTTTATTCGTGGCAAGAATTTCGTTTAGCATATCATCGAAATATCTAACCTTTTTATCCTTTTCTTTAAGAAGTTTGGTGTTCCCATGATTTGGATCACACATATAAATCACTTCTAACTCCGCTTCAATTATTTTATTTATTAGAGTTTCTAAATTATTTTCAACAAGATTACAGCCGAATCTTGTGATCAAAACGATTTTCCCCTTTTTGTTATCAGGATTAAGCAATTTAATCGTTGCAATTAAATCATCAAAATTTAAACGTGAACTGACCTTTATGCCGATTGGATTCTCTATCCCTCTAAAGAATTCAATGTGCGCTTCATCCAGCTTGTTTGTTCTCTCCCCAATCCAGAGGAAGTGTCCTGAAAGATCATAGTATTTTTCATTTATTTCTCGTACCAAACATTCTTCGTAATTCAGTAATAGGCCTTCATGTGAGGTAAAAACAAAATTCTCATGATTTTCATATCTGAAATTTTCGTAGTAATCTAATAAAGTATTTAGAGTAATTTGTGACTTTAATCCGTATTTATTTTCTTTATAAATGTGCTTGAAAGATTTTATGGATTTATCACCATAAAAATTCCAGTTGTTGATTTGATTTATAGTAATCGTAGAATTATTGTAAGCTTCAAGCATTCTTTCAGGATCAGGTTTTCTATTTTCTGGCGAATAGCCATTCACTATATCCCCACGATAAATTGAGACTATTTCTATGCAAAAATTAATAAAATATTTATTATTTATATACTATCCCCAATTATTTCATTATCTTGACTCCTAGGTTTCGCATATTGACCGGCTATTCGTCCTATTGTAATTATATCTTTATGAAGGTGATAGGCAAGAATTTGGCTTAGCTAAATGTTTTTAAAAGGAAATGTTTTTATATGTAAATGTAACAATCATACCGTATTCATGAAGATGATCTGCCTCTCTATGATTTCCTCTTTAGCGTCAATAAATCTTTCAGCGCAATCTCCTGCTTGAATAATAAACGCCTTGTTTTCGCTGCACTATAGATTCAGTTATTTCAATGAATGTAACTATTTGCTTACCATTTGCAGTTTTTCTTTTAACAAATCGACTTCCTTGGAATTTATAATAGGAGGCAATTTAGAAAGCTATTGTATATAAAGGTACGTTATTCAATTATTGTTTACCTTTGACTTGACTGTTTCTAAAGCTTCCAAGTCATCATAAATAGGCTGTTGTGAGATTTTATATTTTTTCCAAGAATTTATATTCCACTTTTCTCTTTCGTTGTTTTTATAAGGACCTTTCATCAAGAATAAAATATTTAATTAATATTTGATTAATTATCATATAATATGATAGAATTTAAATCATTCAGTTGAAATATCATTAAAAATATTAAGGTTATCACATAATAAGTACGGATTTATTTATAATAATATGTTATATATAATTAAATTTATAATTGATTATTTTTTATTCAAACTTTGTTAATAAATGAACGAAAATAGTGAATTCGAAAGTGACAAAATCATCAGAAAAATCAAAAATAATAATTTTAATATCGCAAGGATATTTCAGGACCCTAATGAAGAATTTAAATACATAAATTCATTTAGATATCCAAGAAAATTAATTGAATATGGCATGTGCCTACATTTTTCACTTAATTTCACATTTTGGTTTAAAGACAAATTTGAGGGAAATTTTAATACGGCGTTTAAGTCTAATAAATTTTTATCTGTATCAGGCTTATTATTTTTCGGAATAACTTTTATTGATGATATTATTTACATACTTTTTAGGAGGCATAATGATGAAGGATTGTTTAGAAAATTTATACAGTATGAAAAGAATCTTTTCCTGAATTTAAAGAATGCCTTCTCAAAAATATTTTTTAATAAGATAGACAACCTTAATGGACTGGGAAGTAAATATAATACTAATATTTTGAATAAAAAGGAGAAAATTAAGGAAAATTCGCAACTGATTCCTCATAAAATTCATTCAGATTTGAAGGAATTAGAAAATAAACAAAAAGAATTCAAAGAAAAGATTAAGATGATCCCTAAGCAGGATATAAGTTATGCAGAGATCTTAAAAGAAAATAATTTTATAAATGAGAAAAAGAGAAAACTAATTCAGCAGTTACGAGAATATAATAATAACGTATAAAATATAATTTATCTTTATAAATACATAATAAATTAGATATAGCTATTGTAATTACTACATATAAATTGTTAATCGATGAAATCTTGTTTTTTTTCTAAAATGTTCTCGTTCTTCTCTCCTAATAAAGCATCGTTTGTTTTAGATGTATTAAAGGAGTTTTTTTTGTTTATTTTCATCATTATTTCCATACTTTCTTCTTGAAGTTTTGTAGGTGATTCTTCTGACTCTGTGTCTAAGACTTGCTTTTCCTATTATAATTATATGAGGATATTTTACAAAAATAGGAAAATTTAATTTAGGAATGCTAATTATATTCTCACTGTTCAAATTTATCTTACTATATACAAATGAATTATAATCCGGGTATTCCAATTGAAAAACACTCAAACTTGTGTTAAGAATCGAAGGAGATTCCTCCTCTTCCTTAAATTTATCATCTTGGATTTTAGAAGGCTTAATAGCACTAGTATTGAAATTTCTGTTATCATAAGAAAAAACTTGTTCGTATTTAGAAGAAATATTTGTAGTATTAGGAATTGAAATTGAATTAAAGCTTGAATTTATTTGATATTTTTTTCCATTAGAGAAAAGAACTTTTTTATTAGAATGAGGGCTTAATTTCGTTCTGTTTATTTTACTTTTGTTCGAATAATTTGAATAATCATTTTTTTTATTCGTTTCTAAAAGCGAATTTCTTTGATTACTTTTTGTCAATAGAGAAGTAGAGGGAATTTTAGAATCATTCATGTTACTATTATTGTTATTCTTAAGTATACTACAAACATTTTCTGCTTTTTTTCTCTTAACGTTTTCAACTCAATTTCGAATTTCTTCAAAAGATTTTCAACAAGTTCCAAATTCTTAGATTTGTCCTTGATGTATCTCTTTAACTCTTGATTTTCTCTTTGAATGACATAAAGACTTCCATTTAACTCGTCAATCTTGGATTTAAGCATTTTATTCTCAATATTTAAAACTAATTCCTTATTACATAAAGGCGAAGGATCTTCATTAAGGCAAATTTTGGATTCCCTTGTATTTGTTGGAATATAGTTGGAAATTCCGGCATGAGGATTTTTTAACGGACACTTAGAATTCAAGAAACCTAAATCTTCTTCATTAAATTCTTGCTGAAATTTTTGATTTTTAGAGTGTTTCCTTTGCAAAGGATTTTGCAGATTTATAATATTCAAATAAATGTTATCTAATTCTTTTATGATAATATTTTTATCTTTTGTAGAGTTTATTAACTCGATCAATCCGCTTTTCAATTCTCCCAATCTTTTGTAAATTTGTGATTCTTCTGATATTTCTGAGGAAGAAATTTGAAACAGTTCAAAATTCTTATTTCCAGCAAATGAGCTAAAATTATTGTTTATTGATTTTAAATTATCGATTAATGAAAAAGAATTTTCTTTATCTTCTTTTTCTTTTTTATCATCCCCTAAATGCCCTAAGAAATTTCTATTCTTTAGAGCTTCCAATTTTTCAGCTGCAAATCGTTTAATAGTTTTATTAGAAGAAGAATCAAATAAACTCTTTGTCTTATTAGGTGTTAAATCACGTGAGAGATTTTCCGGTTTATGTTTATGGTTTGTTGTGCTTAATGTTAGACTACTATTTACATTTACACTCGTACTTAAATTGTTGGTAGATAAGTAAACATTTGTAGTGTCGAGGTCATCTAGGTTACTTATCTTTGCAGCTAAATATTTCTCTAACGATTTATTTTGTTTTAAAAAATTTTGTTTATTTATTGGCAATTGAGAACTAGCTACAGCATGTTTGCTTTCAAATTGCTAAAATTTGAGTAACTATTCTTTTGTTTTAAATTTTGCATTCCTTGTTTCAGATTCAAATTCATTTTTATATTTAAAATGATTTAGTTATTCTAATTTATTTATAATTAACAAAATAATATAGCATTAGATAATAAAAGATTATATGTCTTTACTATATTACAATTTAAGGTTTTATCTTTATCATATAAACTTTTTTAATGAAAAATTTTTTATAATTATTTACATAAAATTTTAATTATTAGATATAGAATTTGTTAATTAAAAATTGATTTTATTTATAATTAAACCAACCATCGATTTTACTGTCGTTCTACGACTTCGATTCTTTCATGGTGTATAACATCATGACCTCCTTCACCCTTTTTAGACATCGAAAGAGCCAGTGCAAGAAGGAAAAGCAAGAGCTGTAGTCCAAATACAACCATTGCAACTGATCCCCATGCAAGGATATAAGCTGGAAGCCAATCTATTAAAGGGCCAATACAACCAATATTAGCAGGCGGTCCTCTGAATTTTAAAAATTTAAATATAAATTCATATTTTACCGGTTTACATCTGAAAATAGATATCTTGAGATAGTAATTGGCTGATTCGTGACAGGGTTTATATAAGCTACATTACACCATCCAGCACAGTTAAACTGTCTTTCAATTCTTCCCATGTAATTTGCAAAGCTAGTCTGGTCGAAATTAGAGTTAGTGTCAAAATTAACGTTGCTTTCCTTACTTCTACTGTAAACACTCCTTTGAACTGCGGTAGAGCAATTTTGGAAAGCAGTTGCCCCATCAAGTGTGTCAATATTCCAATTTCTAGCAAGATTACTGAATCTCGGGTCAGTATCCCAAGGGACTGTCGAACCCAGGGAGCATCTGCAATCTGTTGAACACAAAGACATATCTGCGAACATAATGTATGTATCTATGTTATTGAATGATTGCATCACTCCTTTTACGTTTGCCTGACAACCCCTTTGTACATTAGGATATCCAACTAAAATTAATTATTAATTATTTACTTGAACCGGCTACGAATGCATAAATGGCTATTGCCAATATAAACAAAATTGAAAGAATTAAAATAACCATGTATAAAGCGATAAATCCACTTTTAGGATACATAAATACGCAGTAACCTATTATGGTGACAAAAAACGCGTATACTGAACTTGCCACAGTGAGGGCCGAAGTATGCTGATAGGGCGAATCTGTTCTGAAATCCGGACTTGCATATCTATACATTATACCTACCAAAACTAGAAGAACTATTACGCATGCCTAAATTTGATTAAAAAAATTATGTACCAATATTAGTCCAAGGGTTAATATTCCTAACCCCTTTATTGCTGTTCTTTTCATTGCCATAACAAATGTTTAAATTTATATTTTAAATGCTCAAACTGATTATAAATCTTTTTATAACTAACAAAAAACAACCAATTATCAGTAATTTATTATTACAATAAAATTTTAATTTAGATGTTTATTATAAATATTAAAGGATTTATTATTAAATTCCGATCATTTATATCAATTTAAAAAACTCGTAGCTGGAATAATTATAATATTGATTGTAAAGAAATGTGTATTAGTTGAATTTAGTTATATTTTTTCATTTAAAGTATTACATTGAATATGAGGCGAGGTAGTATAAATTCATATTAATTTAAATAATTGTTAATAAAAAACTCCTAATTAAGGGAATATTTATTTAAATCCACGGACAGTTGCACCCTTTGCTCTTACATTTAACAATTTCCTTACCAATCTTCCCTTCTTTGAATTAACAGTATCAGATGGATAGAAAGTAAGGATACAGCACATCATTTTCAAAGTTTTCCAAATATTAAATAATATTCTATAATTCTTATAAAACGTAAGTTTATTTATGTAAATCCAGCAAATTTCTTCAAAGCTGATGTTATATTTATCATTGATTCTCTTTATTTTTTCTTCATTTTTTATGAAATAATCATATACATTTTGTTTTCTGTGTGCGTCTAGTACATAACCAAGAATAAACTTGATATCCTCACAATTTAAATATGCAGGTTTTACGATGTTTATTTCTCCGCTTTCTTCTCCCTCAACAGGTACAAAAGAGCACGGACAACATTTTTCATGGTGCAATTGCCATTTATAAAAGCAACGATAATGATAAGAATGATTGCAATAGAGAAATTTGTAGGTATTTTCTCCCTGCTTCATACAGAATAAGCATGTTTTAGCAGGTAATTGAATCCTTTTTTCAGGCGAATCGTTTATTTCTTCCCAGTTCTCAAGCATTTTATCCATAAAATAAAATAATCCGCTGTTAAAGTAACCTTTTCCCATTATAAAAATTAGTGTGAAAATAATTACAAATAATGAGGTTATTATTGGTGCTAGTATGTAGTAAATAAAAATAGTGGGTTCATTGCTCTGGCCTTGGTTGAGTTTTGTTGTTCCCCCTTTTAATTTGTAGTCAAATAACCTTACTATTTTGTTAAAAGAAGCTCCCCATTCTTGGTTGATTAAATTGTATCTTATTGTTTCTATTACTCTTTTTCTATAAATATCTGATAAAACCTTCTTGGATAATTTTCCTGGCTGTATAATTATGATCTCGTCTTGTGTAAATATATCTATTAATATTCCATCATCACACATGGATGTGAATTCGATGCAAATGTTATTGAAAAATTTTAAACTTAAGGACTCTAATAAGACTGTATTTGATACCAAGGAATCTGAATATTTTTGTATACGAAGAATATACAAAGGATGTTGTGTTAAAGCATCGCATAGATTTTCAATCTCTTCTTCATTTACAATAATTTGATTTATAATAAGTTTTCTTTCACATTCTGTCCTATTGAAGCTTATAGGACTTCGATTAATTATTGAATCCTCTAAGTTATACAATTGAGTATTATTATTTTGATCAATTGAATAAACACATAGGATTTTTAATAAGAGGAAAAAAAATAAATGAGAATAGCTTGAATTTTTGGACATTAGAAATTATTTTGTTTTAAAAAATAATTATACTCTGTTATAAATTACTTAAATTATAAGTTTTTAATAAAATAAATAGATTAATACTTATGTTAACTTTACATTTTATATTAAAAAACATTTTTCTTATGAAATATACATAATTTTATTTAGGGATATGTATAAGAGGATCATCAAACTTAACAATATTACTGTTGTCTCTAGTAATATTTCCAGTAATAGGATCAATAACGATTCTCTCTTCAGAAAAACCATAAGCCTCAGGTATAAACTTAATCACAGTATGTATAGGGATATCGAGAGTGGGTATATGTTCAATGGGAACACATGCGAAGTATCCATAAAGACACCTGATCATACCTTGATGACCTACAATAATAACAGGCCCCTTCCTACGTTCTAGCTCAAATATCATAGGCTCTATTCTATTTATGACGTCCATGTAGCTCTCCCCTCGTGGATATCTATAATTAAGCTTATCTTTATTTCTTTCTTCATATTCTAAAGGATAATTTCTCTTAATTTCATCATAGGATAATCCGTCTCTTAATCCTGCATTTAATTCATCAAGGCTTTTTATTTGAATTGGATTATTTATGAATTTCAATTTTTCAGATGTTTGTATAGCTCTA
>Ga0169931_10008811_pt1 | contig 14655 bp, 14 predicted proteins | sample Kivu_15m_20L_FD_129675 | JGI IMG/M metagenome (GOLD analysis project Ga0169931, IMG submission 129675) | Freshwater microbial communities from Lake Kivu, Western Province, Rwanda to study Microbial Dark Matter (Phase II) - Kivu_15m_20L... | ecosystem: Environmental > Aquatic > Freshwater > Lake...
GATCATCTAGGGTTAACTGCGTATATTTCATTCTGACTCCTGTTGTGTCGCAATTACAAGAAATCAGTTTGGAATATGCCAGTCAACCTGTCGTTTTGTTGCACTTATAGCTTGAATTCAGTACTATTAATAAGGATTTGAATCGTTTGGATCATTTTGAAACAATTTATAAAAATCCAATAGATTTGGATGTTTTTGACAAATTAAAAAGTATCAGTATTCCCGCGGATTCCGAAAGATCTTTTCATTGGCATTGCATAAATAAGAACAAATCTTTTTTAACGAATAGAACTTGGCGATTAGAAGATATGTGCGATGAGGAAGAGGCCATACAAAATTTATTAGAAATGAAATCCACTTACATCATTCCCATTAGCAATGAGGGAATCTGTTTTGGAGCGATTACATTTTCTGACAACAAATACTCTCAATCCAATTTGATCCAACTCAATCGGCAACAAAGAAATGAGTTTGAAACCTTTGTAAAATTGATTTCACCATCTATTTATCAAGCTATTCAAAAAACTAAGATAGAAAAAGCTTATCTGGAACTCAAAGAGGCACAATCCCAACTCATTGAAGCTGAAAGAATGGCAAGTCTTGGTCAACTTGTAGGTGGTGTGGCTCACGAAATCAACAATCCTATTAGTATAATAAGATCAAATTCGGAATCTATTGCTAGAAATTTGGAATCAATCCTCCATCAAGTACCCGCTTTTTTAGAATCTCTTTCTTTATCCCAAAAAGATGTATTTTATTCTATGGTTAAGAGATCGTTCCTAACTCATGATTACCTTTCAACCAAGGAAGAAAGAGCTCGAAAGAAAGAAATTCGAAATGAATTAGAAGACACTTACAAAAATGATTTTGATTTATTAGAAAGTATTACAGAGGAGATGCTGAATCTTAATTTAGAGCCACCTTACGGATACTATTTGAAAACTTTTGGACAATCTAATCTGTTGGAAGCTTTGTCTGTAGCTAATATCTTTGCAAATCAAACTCACTCCATTAAAAACATTGAAACTGCAGTGGAAAGAGCTTCTAGAGTAGTGTTTGCACTTAGGAATTATTTGAATATGGAACACTTCTTAGAGAAAAAACAGGTAGATCTCGTAAAAGAATTAGAGAATACGATCCAATTGTATGATAACTATATACACGGAAAAGTGAATGTGATTCGAAATTTTCCTATCGAAGTTCCCTATTTTTGTATTGCTGAACACATCTCGCAAGTATTTAAGCATTTGATCTTCAATGCAATTCAAGCAATGTACTTAACGGAGAAAAAGCTAGAAATTAAGATGGAAAGGGTCCTTTCTTTGCCAGATCGTCTACAACAAATGAATTCTTCAGTTCAACTAGACATTGACCATTGGCAGAATAGCAAGTCATTCCTTTTGATAAATATAATTGATTCTGGTTCTGGTATTGCCAAGGAGAATCAAACAAAGATTTTCAATCAGTTTTTCACAACTAAACCACAAGGAGAGGGAATAGGGCTCGGCTTGTATGTCAGTAAAGAGATCATTCATGGTCATAAAGGAAAAATTTATTTTACTAGCCGTGAGGGTCTAACTGAATTTTGTGTGGTATTGCCTTACACCTAGTATTGTAGTTTCCTATGCAGGAAATCGAAAATGTTTGAATAATCAACCTATTTTAATTTCACTTTATCGCTCAGTAAAAGCTATTCGATTTTGGTTCATAAACTAGAATACTTCTTAGATGATCGTTATTAAAACACTAAAGGATTCCAATAGTTAGGTATATTTTTACGGCCTCTCTTTTTCATTTCTTCAAGAAGATTCAAAAACTCATCATTGATTACAAGGATTCTTTTCGCTAATTTCCTAGACATATCCAATCCAACCTCAGGTGAATGAATAAGAAAATATTCTACTTTTTCAATTGGAATTTCTATCATAGTTGTAGGAGTATTACACCTAACGGATGCGTTGGCTAGAGAATTTCTAAGGATTGCCACTTCTCCAATGTAATATCCTGGAGTAGATTCAATTGCCAATAGATTTCCATGCTTAATTATTGAAATTTCACCTTCAACCAAAATATACAATGCTCTAGGCTTGCATCCTTCTTCAATAAAATTTACATTTGGTCTAAATTCCTTGAACAGATGTTTTAATTTCAGCAGGTCAAAGGATGGAAGAAGATTTTCGGAATTTAGATGGTAGTCAATTTCTTGAGATGAATTCTCCATTGCTTTTGAAAGTTGTGCATTTTGTTCTACCAATCGTCTCGCTAAATTTTGTGCTATGGAAATCGTCAGATTGGCGTTCGATTTTAAGTATTTTTCGAATAGTTCAATTTTCAGTTCTAAAATAGTACATTCAGATTTTGAGATGACAGTTGCAGAGTGTCTCTTGTTGGTCAAAAAGGAAATCTCTCCAATATACTCAAAGCTAGAATCCATAATTGCTATCTGGATTTCATTTCTAATTATTGCCAAAGAACCTCTTATCAACACATACATACAATTAGCTTCTTGATCTTGTTGAATGATTGTCGTCTCATTTGGTATAACTTTGTAATGCTCTGAGAGACTATCCCAATTGATTTCAATAAACATATTACTATTTTCGGGAAAATGGTATTAGTTCTTAACTGTAGGATAATATTCCAGCATTTCCACCAACCAATTGGCACCGAAAATGACTATCTGGATCTTTACATGCATTTTTGCACATTTGTATCCAAGGCACAAAAGTGTGAAATCAAGAACCAAAAGGCAAAAATTCATGAAATGCGCAACACATTTGTTTATTCCTTCAATTCAGTCGGCAATGCTAAGAGCATATTCACCGAATAATTGTTAGGTAGGTATCGATTTATGGAACCGAAAAGAAATATTTTGAAATTTATTTTCCCATAAAAAGAGTCGGAATCTAGAATTCAGTTGCCAATGAAGAAAGGGGATAGGCAATTGGAATCTATCTATTGTCAAATACTTATCCTTTACTTCAGTCTTTTTTTGGTTTTATCTATTTAAGATTATTAAATCATTTTTACAACAAAATCGGTTGAGAAGATATCTAAGCAAGGTAGATTCATTTCTGATCACTGCAGAAGTGATGATAAAAGAAATTGTTCCGAGTTCGAAGGAGATGAACTCCAAATACAACAAATGCTTTGAGAACTTGAGCAAATTTTGTGTCGAAGGACATGGAACCATCGGAGAAAACATAGAACTCAGTTCTGTAAAGTGCATTTCCAAATACCCAACAACTTTCCGTTCGAAGTCTTATGCCAGGAATACCTATTTTTATCGTCCCCCAAAAGTAACCATTGTTAATGGAGATGAGATTCAATCAGGACGACTTTTAGAATAAATTTTGATCACAGGTTCGAATTGGTCTGGAAATATCCATGAAATTCATTTCGAATTGGATTTGGAAAAAGATTCCTGTGAAAAATTGGTTGTATCAGCCGATTCGTTTGCAGGGAAATGCAAGGCCTCTCTTTGATCCAAATATAGAAAAAGGGTTAGCTCTAGCATTTTTCTATTGATTCTCAATCCCATTCAAAAATCATCTAGGGCAAATGGCATTCCAATCCAACAAAATCCCACATTTTCTCCCGTATTTTTTCACAAGTTTTTTACTGTGCTTCTTCCTTTCTTTCTGTCGAACCCTTCCTCCCAGGAATCCAACAAGTAGCTCTAGCTCTTTACTTGTTAGTTCCGTATGGATTGAACGATTGATCAAAGATATGCCTGCGACCAAGTTGTATTTTATTCGAATAGACAAAAAAGCCAATCCAGCTCAAAAGATCATATCTAAGTCCTATTTGTACGAATCCAATTGGTCTTCTAATGGTTATTTCTTTGTCTTTGATCTCGAAGAAGGAGAGTATGCTCTAGTAGCAGTGGAATACAAAGTACAAAATAGCAATCAGTGGTTAAACTTTTTGAATTCCACTATATTTCTGGATAAGTCCACCATCAAAAAAACCAAAACAACAGTAGTCCCAGGAAAGATTTCTTTTGTGGGTGAATTGCTCCTAAGCATTCACTCTGACTACGAAAGAGCAGACGAAGCCCAAGTTCATTTTGCAAACACTTTAACACCAGGAGACCTAGAAAAAACTCACCTTTTGGGGAAGTGGTTTGCCTCAGCTAGGCTTAGTGATTTAAGGTCAATCGACAAAAGTGGCAACTCCAAGGCTGGGTTAGAAACCCAATCACAAAGGATTTTTGGTAATACACAATGGGAATTCTTACTCAAATGACATATCGAAATTACAATTTATACACAATCTTATAATTTTCCTATGACCCACTCTACTGATATTTGGCGTAATCACTTGACTTCCTTGTCATATAGCGTTTATTAATTGTTTTGGGAAAACCAAAGGAACTTCTAAGGAAAAAATCGGAACTTTTTAATTCTTTTTCCGTTGCCTAAGCTTGAAAATACTTGGCACCTTCATCAAAGTTAGGTATCATCCCTTCTATGCCAAAATTCAAGCAAGCTACAAAGATCGTTAATTGCAATGACTTGTCATCGTATGCCGCGGGGAATATAGCCAAAGCTAATTTGCGCCAAGTCACTGTTTCCTTATTTGTCGACGAGGTAGACCCTTACCTTTTTTTACCAACGGATATCATTGAGGAATTGGGGCTACAAGTCGTCTTAGAAGGCAATGCCATTAGCAAAGGGACAATTGTCTTTCGAAAGATATTTGAACCAGTTTTCATTGCAAAATGGAAGCGGAATGTTTTTGTCATTCCACTTCCGCTTGGATATCCCCCGACTATGGGTTCCGATTTATTTTCGGAAACAGATCTCAGAGTTCTATTGGATTGGAATTCTGGATTTCTCCAAGAACAAGTTCAAGCCACTAATTCTTTTGCCCGAGCAAGTATAGCATCGTAGTTTGGTTCTGAAGCGATCTCAGGAACTACTTCTACGTATCTCACGATGTCTTGTTTGTCCAAGACAAATACGGCTCGAGCGCTCAAACCCTGAAGATTGCCTTCAGCAATGTGTGTTCCGTAAGCCTTAGAGAAGGAAAAGTTTCTAAATTGAGATGCTGTTACAAGAGAATCGGATTGGATACCTTCAACGGAACAAAATCGTTTCATCGCAAAAGGTAAGTCACCGGATATAACAAGTGCAACAATATTACTATCATTCCCAACCTTATCATAAAACTTCTTGGTTTCAATAGCACAAACTGCTGTGTCCAACGATGGAACTGCCACTAAAATTTTGACTTTCCCTTGGAAATCTTTGAGGGATACATCACTTAAATCTTGCTTAGCGAGTAGAAAATCGGGAGCTTTGCTGCCGACCTCAGGAACGTCACCTTCGAGGGAGACGGGATTGCCTTTGAGAGTTACTTTCATCTGCTATTAGACCCCTGAAAAAGACCTACTAGGATTGGATTTTAGCCTCTTCTGACAATATCTTTGGGGATCTTTGGAAGATCTCCTGGTCCATTCTTTGGAAGTTCTATACGAAATACAGTTTTACCTGGCTCTGAGGTTACTTCGATCCTACCCCGGTGTCTCTCAATAATTCCTTTCACGATTCCAAGACCCAGTCCAGTTCCTTCTCCTTGGTCTTTGGTCGTAAAAAAGGGATCCCAGATTTTTCCTAAAATTTCTTTGGGAATACCCGATCCGTTGTCCTCAAATTTCAATTGGATTGAATTCTTGTCTATTACTGAAGTAATAATTTTGATTTTTGCTTCTGGAATATTCCGCAAAGCATGAATAGCATTATTTATCAAGTTAGTCCATACTTGGATCAATTCATCAATATTACAAATGATTGGTGGTATTGACCCAAAATCTCTTTCAATTTGAATTCCATTTTTCCATTGGTTCTGTAATAGGATTAAAGAATTTTCTATAGACTCATGGATATCAGCTGAATTGTAAGTAATTTGCCCCGAATGAGAGTAGTATTTTAGAGCTTTGACTATTCGAACAATATTTTTGATCGCATATTGAATATTTCTGATATTTCGACTAACTCCACTTGCATTTTTAAATATTTCATAAACTGGCTTTCCTGCTTCATGCCAAATTCTAAGAATCTGATCCTCCTTCTTGAGCATATTTTGTTCTACCAAAAAACTTGCAATTTCGGTAGACTCGGATTCATTCAAATTTTTCGATAAAAGTCTTTGTTTTACTTCTTTTTTGATTTTGAATTTTTCTCTTGAGTCAATCTTCTCTCTTTTTTCACTATTAACCAAATCTATCATCAATTCATCAAAAGTAGATGATAAATTCAGGGATTCAAAAATAGGTTTCAATTCAATTAGGTGACTAAAAGTATAAATCATACTTGATTCTAAATTTTCAGAGGCTCCGTTAATGACACCAGTTGGAGTGTTGATTTCGTGAGCTATACCAGCAATCATTGTTCCTAACGAGGCTAATTTTTCGGAATGAATCAGTTGTGATTGTGTGTCTTCTAATTCCCTTGTTCTTTCTTCTATTTTGAGCTCTAGGTTTTCAGTGAGTTTTAGGAGTTGAGAATACATCAAACTATTTGAGAAGGCAAGTATGGAAACTGAGATAATCTCAAGTAGTCTTTCCATATCTTTCATTCCATAATCTGAACCATCTAATTTTGGTCCAAGAAGTACGAAACCAATAAGGGAGCTTTTGATCCTCATCGTTAGAACAGCTTCGGCTTTGTTACTTTCAAAAAAGACTACTGCTTCGTTCTTAATTTTTTTGTATTTGTCATTCTTTTCTTCTACAAAGAATTTTTTTAGATGAACTCCTTCTATTTCGGATAACCAAAGTAGGAAAGGATCATAAATTGGATAGCCAATTTCATTCGAAGAATGAGACTTAAACGAGCTTGTTGACTCATCCAAGCTATAAACTTTAACTGATTCACATTTTATCTGAGTGGATAGATACTCGATGATTGCATTAGAGATATGGGTTGGTTGATTCTGTGAGATGAGCTCTTCCTTAAACTTTTCCAACGCGAAGAGGTTTTGTACAAGTTCATTCCTGTCTATCTTGAATTCGGCAGCGTTTTTGTTGCTATTTTTGCCTAATTTGTAACTCAAGTAATTAGAAATAAGAAGGGTTATAGAAAATAGAACAAACATAGGAAAAAGATTCGCATCCCAGTCCACATCTTGAAATTCTTCTGATAGCGGCCTATGGGTAAAGAACTATTTACAGTTGCACGGATCTTTGGAGCCTACTATGAGTTATATTCTTCCAAATGGAAATACCAAAGAGCGACTCTAAAAGGCAAACTTCGATTGGGGGATACAAAAGAAAGGCATCCCCTTGCCGTGGGGGATTATGTTCATGCTTTGCCAATTGACAATGGCTCTGCCTGGATAGTGCAAGAAAGATTGGATCGCAAAAATTTTCTTATTCGGAAGTCCGTAGATGGAGATGGCCATGTTTTAGCTTCCAATCTCGATCAAGTAGCAATCTTAATCTCTCTCCGAGACCCAGAAACCAAGACTGGCTTTGTCGATCGGGTTCTTGCTACTGTTTTCCAAGCCAAAATAGAGCCTCTGTTGGTCTTCACCAAAAAGGATCTTGTCGCTGATTCAGATTGGAAAGAAAAAGTTAGGATATATTTGGAATTGGGATACAGAACCTTAGCGGTTTCCCTGCAAGACCCAAAATCCATTGAAGAGTTCCAAAAGCTAATCCAGGGCAAAGTTACGTTTTTTGCGGGCAACTCAGGCGTAGGTAAATCCAGCTTACTCAATTCTATATCAGCTCAATCCATGCAAAAAGTAACAGAAGTGAGTTCCACAACCAAGAAAGGAAAGCACACTACCACAAATTCTTTTGCCTTGATACTGAGTGAAAATACAACAGCAATTGACAGTCCTGGGGTGAAAGAATGGGGCATTTTGCACCTCAATCCACAAGAAATCCAAGATAGCTTTCCTGAGTTTCAAAAAGGTTTGGAATTGTCTAATTCCCGTAAGAAGTCATTTGAAGCCATGCTCGAAAGCCTTCAAAATCCGAGGCGAACCACGAGAAGAGACCATTGGAAGGATGCCGGTGTTATTCGGAAAAAATAAAAAAGCTAGACTTTTTTCCTTTCGAAGTAGTAAATCCGCTTACCTTCGTTTTGCTTCTCGAGCTCGTAATGCGAAACCGGGAAATTTTTTCTTTCTCGGCTCCATTCTCTTTGGTTCCAGGTCAAGTCCTTACGGTTACGAAGGAGTCGCAAAATTTTCCTAGCATAAGGACCGTAATCTGTAGCTATTCGAACCAATCCACCGGGCTTCAAAAAGGCCAAAATTTCCTCCAATTTGGAGTCTTGGAGCAAACGATTCTTCCAATGCTTTTTTTTGGGCCAAGGGTCAGGAAAATTGATGAGGAGTTCATCAAAACTGGATTTTTGAAAGATTTGTCCCAAAAACCAATTGCCATCGATAGCGACATAACGGATATTCTGGAGGCCTAGTCTTTCTCTTTTCTTTTCTGTAGAAACTATCCTATCTATCTTTTTTTCCCAGAGTACAAATCCCGATTCTGGTTGCGATTTGGCTAGGGCGATGGCTACTTCTCCAAATCCAGACCCAAATTCTAAGTGGAAATTTTGTATGGTCGGAGGGAAAATCGAGCGGGGATCTACTGGTTCATTCCAATTTGGAATTAACAGCAATTTGTTTTGGTACCTTCGGTTCGTAGAGAGGGACCAAAGTTTCGAAATGATTTCAGAATTTTCCCCAAGTAGTGATCTCAATGGTCCGATATTAGAATCGTCTAATCAATTATCAATGAAAATTACATTGTATGGAGTCCGTGGTTCCCTCGCTACCCCCCAATCTTCCAAGGAAGAAAGGGCTAAGTTGAAGCAAATCCTCCAACTCGCAAGGCAAAATTGGGAAAAAAATCCCAAAGGTTTTTCAGAGGAAGAATTTCTCGAAACCCTACCTATGCCCCTTGATCAACATTTGGGGGGGAATACGACCTGTGTCGCCGTTGAAGGCCAGGGAGGGGAAAGAATCATTTTGGATATGGGGACAGGGGTTCGAGTCTTGGGGAACCAGCTAGCCCCTTTGGCATTTGGCAAGGACCCATTGCACCTCAGCATTCTCATGTCTCACACCCATTGGGATCACATACAAGGCTGGCCATTTTTCAAACCAGCTTATTCACCTAATACTAGTATTGATTTTTATTCCTGTCTTCCCAATTTAGAAGAGAGATTGAAACGCCAACAACATCCTGAGCATTTTCCGATTTCCTTTGACATGATGGCGTCTAAGAAAAGTTTTACGCTATGGCAGGAACTGGAATCTTATCTTATTGGAAATTTAAAAATCATTCCTTTTCAGTTGAGACACCCGGGTGCGTGCACTGGCTATCGAATCAAGGAAGGAAACAGGGTCTTTCTTTTTTGCACTGATGTAGAATACCGAGAAGAGGATCGCGAATCCCTCCGACAAATCAAACCCAAAATTGCAGGAGCGGATCTATTGGTCATTGACGGACAATACAGCAATGATGAAGCGGAAAAAAAACAAGGTTGGGGTCATACCTCTGTCGCCAAAGCTGTCGAATTCGCAGAAATGCTCGATATCAAATCAGTTGTCCTGACCCATCACGAACCCGACCACTTAGACCAAGAAGTTGTGGAAATTGTAAAGAAGGAAGCAAAGCCCCTCAAGGCAAACGGGATCCAAGTTTACATCGCCAAAGAGGGACTGAGTTTCGAGCTATTGGACTAAGTCTCAAATAGCGATTTTGTAGAGATCCGAAAGATTGGTAAGACCAAAAACAGGGTGATCTACTTTGCCTATCTCTTCAAATCTATCCCTCTCTTCCTGGATTCCATCGATGTGGATCCAATTGTCTTCCAGCCAATCTTCCAGTTTCAAATGGGCTTTGACCTCATACTCATATTTCCCTATTTGTTTGAAATAGATTCGGCAAAGCTCTTCTTCTCTTACCTCGCTCAATGCCTTTCGGAATTTCGAAGTTTTGAGCCCAACGGCACTTGCGTAGTTCTCGAGCACCCGAACTATGTGCAAAAACTCTTCTTTTCTTTCCTTCAATTCTCTCCAGTTTTGTTCCATTTTTTCCTCCTAAGAAAAAGGGGACAAGGAACTCAAAAATTGGCTCCATTTCTCACTTGAAATCCTAGAAAGCTTTGAGAGTTTGAAGTAGATGTTGGCCAAAATACTCTCTGTTTTCTGGACAGAGAAACTTCGATTCACACAATACACCATAGAAGAATTGGCCAAGCTTTCAGAACTCGATTTTCAGGCACCCAAGACTCCTTCGTATGGCACTATCTTGCAAAAAATGGTAGATTGTGACAGGGACTTTCGTTTCTATTTACCGATCTCTATGAAACTCAGCGGATTTTTGTTCTTACCTCGATTGGCAGAGTGGGATATCAACAAGGATATCGAAATCATCCGAGATCGTTTTAGTCCTCCAGCCTTTCCCCCTCATTTTTTTGAAATTCGAATCCAATCGGCATCTGAATTACGTAGTGATAACTTACCTAAATACCTGTCAGGTTTGGTGTTCCAATGGAAAGGTGAGCTCATGGATATTGAGTCCAGACTGGAGAGAATATCAGAAGAAGAAGCTTATCGAAAGCGTTATTTTAGCTTAACAGGGATTCATACGATCTCTGGAGCTATCAACCGCTCTACCGAATATTGTCATCAACTATGGAGCAAAGCTCAATAGGAATTCCTAAGCGAAATTTAAGTTATTAAAAATTGGAGAAGCTATGAGCAAAATTAAAGTAAAAACCCCATTGGTTGAACTAGACGGTGATGAAATGACCAGAGTTATCTGGAAGGAAATCAAAGATAGATTCATTTTTCCATACCTCGATATACAGCTTGAATACTATGATTTAGGTGTAGAGTACCGAGACAAAACTGATGATCAAGTAACGACCGACTCCGCCAATGCTATAAAAAAGCATGGAGTGGGAGTCAAATGCGCAACGATCACCCCCAATGCAGACAGAGTTGTGGAATACAAACTCAAACAAGAGTGGAAATCTCCCAATGGAACCATTCGAGCCATATTGGATGGGACTGTTTTTCGTAAGCCCATCATTATCAAGAATATACCTGCTGCTGTCAACTCTTGGAAGAAGCCAATTGTGATCGGAAGACACGCCTATGGGGATATTTACAAGGACATAGAGATGGTGATCGACGAGCCAGGTAAAGTGGAGTTGGTCTATACTACCTCAGATGGCAAAGAAAAGCAAAGATCCCTAGTGAACGAATACAAAGGTGCGGGAGTCGCCATGGCAATGCACAACTTGGACAAATCCATCAATTCGTTTGCAAAGGCATGCTTTAACTTTGCTATTTCTGAGAAGATACCAATTTGGTTTGCAACCAAAGACACAATTTCAAAAAAGTATCATGCCAAATTCAGAGCTATCTTTGATGTAATGGCAAAAGAAGAAGAAGATAATCTCAAAAAAGCTGGGATTACTTACAGCTACTATCTGATAGATGATGCCGTAGCTCAGATGATGAAACACGAAGGTGGTATGCTCTGGGCTCTGATGAATTACGATGGAGATGTTATGAGTGATATGGTGGCATCTGGATTCGGGTCTCTCGGTCTAATGACTTCTGTTCTGGTTTCTCCTGATGGAAAGTATGAGTATGAGGCGGCACATGGAACGGTCACTCGGCACTACCGACGCTACCAAAAAGGGGAAAAGACTTCAACCAATTCCGTAGCTTCGATCTTTGCCTGGACTGGAGCTTTGGCAAAGCGAGGAGAACTGGATGGCACGCCAGACCTAGTTCAATTTGCGAGGAAATTGGAAGATGCTATTGTGGAAACGATAGAAGGTGGCGAAATGACCAAAGACTTGGTTTCTCTATCCACAGCCCCTAACAAAAAGGAATTGGAAACGGTTGAGTTCCTGCAAGCGGTGCAGAAAAAACTCGATTCCAAGTTGAAGTAAAATCTGTGCTATCTTTTATCGCTGGTTAGATCAAAAGATGGCACAATACTCTTACCAGGACTTTGTTGATTGGTTTTATGAGTTTTCAACTAGACAAGCTCTGGATGAAACTATCCTTTTGGATGGGTACCTTAGCTACCTCACCAATATTGGTTTTGATTTGTCTAGAGTCAACTACGCCCACAAAGCACTTCATCCGCAGGTCAGTAGCATATCTTCTATTTGGGTGCCCAAAAGTTTAAAGAGGGAACTCGAAAGTCCGATCAATGCGCCCACTGTGGAGAGATCTATTTCTGAAGTCTCCTCTGGTTTTGTTATGACACTCAAATTTCCCATTGGAAGTTTTGATCTGGAAGGATTCAAAAACAGTCCTATCCAATTAGTTTTCAAGTCAGGCAATCCGTATCGATTTAAGATCGAAGGAGCTTCGAAACCCTTGCCTTATGTTATTTTGGAAGATGGGGAAGCCATAGGCGGATCTGATTATTTCATTGTTCCCTTCTTTTTTTCCAATGAACCATTCGGTTTCTTAAGTTGGATAACCAAAAGAAAAGGAGGTTTCTCGGAAGATTCTTTGGATTTTTTGCTTCGTACAAGTCACCTTATATCTCTTAGATGGAATCAATCTGTGCAGTCCAAAACCATGGAAGAAGTCCTAAAAATCTATCTTGGCAAAGCGACTGGACCTAAGGTTTTTTCAGGGAGGATTTTGAGAGGTGATTTTGAAAAAATCCAATCCATTATCTGGTTTTCTGACATTCGAGATTTTACCTCCATCAGCGAAAGATTGGAATCCGCAGCATTAGTAGAACTATTGAATGCCTATTTCGGTATTTGTATTCCCGTAATTGAAAGCTTAGGTGGAGAGGTATTGAAGATGCTTGGGGATGGGCTTCTGGCGGTATTTCCCTTTAATGAAAGAAACAAAATAAAAACACACTTCAAATCTCTTCTTGCTGCTCGTAGAATTCTCAAACAACTCATCATCATCAATAAAGAAAGAAAAAAGTCAGGATTGCCAGTTATAGAGCACGGAATTGGATTGCATTACGGAACAGTAATGTACGGGAACATCGGAGCTAAGGATCGTCTAGATTTTACCGTCATTGGGACTGCGGTTAATTTGAGTAGTCGAATAGCAAGTTTATGTGGTCAATATAGAAAAGTAGTTCTCGCCTCGGAAGAGTTTGCAAAAGAGATCGATATCCAATGGGAAGATTTGGGAGAGCAAACTTTGAAAGGTGTCGCTAGAAAACAGAGAATCTTTGGAATACCTCAAGCCGAGGCAATGAGGGACAATTCATGATCATTCATTGATCAAATAATAGCTGTGGAGTCCTTTGGCTATGCCTGACCAAGATTCGCATTCCGATTGAATTTCTACTTCATTGTGAATTTGGAATGGCTTAGCAAAAAAGATTCCAATCAAATACCGCAGAATGGTAGAAATGTTTTCTAGGGCACTGATTCCTGCTATTGGAATATTTCTTTCTACTATTATGGAACATTTAGAGCTCAGCCATAGTTTTTCTTTTCGAGGTAGAGTGTAATTGGAGACAGGCTCTACTTCGATTGCCAAAATATCATTTTTTTCAACGACCGCATCTAACAAAACCTTACCTGATTTAGAAACTACTACAACTTTACGATAATCTGGATCACTAGATTTTTTTCCAAGGAATCCTCCTCCAAAAATCCTAATGCCATTTTTGTCTATGGCTCGGAAAAGCTCCCATCTTTTGGAATAAGAATATACCTCTTGGTTCGTAAGAATGTGTTCAATGCCACCTTTCCCAAAAAAGATTTGAGCATCGCCCTTTTCATTGGTCAAAGTGAGTTTTGCCTTTGTTGCGCTAAATGGAATATCTGCCTGAACAAATTTGTTACTCACGGCTAAGGGATGTTTGCCCCCAGTAAGAGAAACTCCTAGATTTCCCTCAGAAACAAGTTCGAGGTCTACAGTCCATTCCGGAAAAACCAAGTGTACATAATAGATCCCAGACTTTTCTTGCCAGAAGTTTTCTTTAGCCCGAACCTGAAAGCCCTCTTTAGAGAGTGATAAATCATCCTCAGCAAATTCCTGGGTTGAGTAGAATTTCTCCCCCTTTTTCGGTTTTAAAAATAAGCTAATTCCATTGTTGAGCTGTCCGGGTCCAAAATTGCTGATTAAAAAAGTACTAAAGAGTTCTAAATTGTCACTGGAAAAACGAAAGTTCCAGGCCTGTAGGTATCCTTCTTCTGGTTGCAACTGAACCCAAATGTCTTTTGGCTCTGATTTTCTCGCTGGCAAAGAAAAGACAGCAATCCCAATGCACAAAACTAATAGGTATAATACACATCTCAATTCCTTTTTCTCATGCCTATCAAAAGGCTGGAAATAGTCGGTTCTAAAGCTAAGTTGCCATCTGGATCTATTGTCTGACCCTCTCTCATCGTATAACAGCTATTTTTCATAATTCTATCTTGAATCCACCATTGGTGTACTGCCTTACTCCTAAGAACAAATGGCATAGAATTGGTGGTGTGGATCTCTTCGTTCCAAATTTCTGGAATTTGCCTTTTTTTCAATTCATAGCCTACGGCACTTACAAAGTGTTCTGCGGCAAAATACAATAGCTGCGAAATACGAATGCAACCCATTTTTGATTCTGGAATATGAAAAGAGATCGCGATATCCAAAGCTGGCTTATTGAATTTTACATCTTTCAAAAAGTTGTATTGA
>Ga0169931_10008814_pt1 | contig 14653 bp, 18 predicted proteins | sample Kivu_15m_20L_FD_129675 | JGI IMG/M metagenome (GOLD analysis project Ga0169931, IMG submission 129675) | Freshwater microbial communities from Lake Kivu, Western Province, Rwanda to study Microbial Dark Matter (Phase II) - Kivu_15m_20L... | ecosystem: Environmental > Aquatic > Freshwater > Lake...
GGCCGTGACCGGGTCGGTCATGATGGTGGCCGGGTTGCTGTTGATCAGCGTGACCTCGATGCCTTCTTTCCGAAGCGACTTGCTGGCCTGGCTGCCGGAGTAATCGAACTCGCAGGCTTGACCGATTACGATCGGCCCACTACCGATCAACAATACTGACTTGATGCTCGTGTCCTTAGGCATGCGTCGCGGGCTTATGAAGAATGGGGCCGACGGAATTGGCGGGCTTCGCCGAAGGCTTTGCGAAGGCGAAGACTGGCCGATGGTCCCGGAACCACGGAGTGGTATCCGGGATGGGGCCGCTCCCTATTAGGAGGACCGACTTGATGGAAGAGTCTTTGGGCATGTCCGGAGGGTATCCGGGTCGCGAAGGTACCCCGGCAGGGTTGTGCTGGGGCGAAATGTGGATAAGGTGGGGGGATCGTGGATGAAATGCGGAGGCCCATGGTGGAACAGGGCCTTGTCCGGCACGTCTTCCAATCGACCAGATGGAAAGCCCCAAGGCGACAGCCCCTTACTTTAACGGCACGATGGCCGGGAAACTCCTCATCCTCGGTGGACTGCTCCTTCCCATGCAGGTCCTGTCCCAGGATAGTCTGTCGGCACGGGTAGCCGAGTTGCACATGTTGCTCGACAGCGCCGCCCACTTGAGCTGGGAGCAGGCATGGCCCGATGAGGGGCCTTCAATCAACACGTGCATCTCCTATAGCCTCCAGCAGATGCTCTCCATTCCCATGGCCGACAGCACGCTCGACCGCGTGACGCGCCATGAGTACCTGCAACGCACGCGCTCATTGGACGGCCGCCTATGGGCCTTCCACTGGTTCGAGAACACCGGCGGTAGCTTCCACAGCTACGCCCATGTGTTCCACCTCCGCACCACTGCGGGCAGGGGTGTCACCAAAGGCGATGACGATGGCTTTCAGGACGGTCGTGCGCCCTACTCCGAGATCCATCGGCTGCGCACGAAGAACGGCGAACGGCTCTACCTCGCGCTGGGCGAGGTGCGCACATGCGGGAGCTGTTGCGCCCAGGTGGCGGTGGTCTTCCGCACCACCAGTGATTCCCTCGACCTGGCCTACCCGGCCTTCGCTGTGGAAGATGAGCCGGCAACCCCGGGATATGCGCTCAATGCACGCTGTGGAAGCCTGTTGCAGTGGAACTACAACGCCCGAGCGCAGCGCATCGATCACGTGTTCCGGCTCGACGACCTATCACCCGTACCGGCTTCAGACGAACAACCCGATGGCATCGTGCGCGGTTCGCTGCGCTTCGATGGTGAACGATTCATCGAACACCGGGGAGCCGTGGAGGCCGACAACTACCCGAAGCCTTGATCGTGGGCCCTTGGGTCTTCGTGAGGAAGATGCAGATCGGATGATCGGAAAATGAGATGATCAGAGAATGAGGCCTGCGCACAGGGCCGTATGCCGTTCGCGATCTCCATTTGCCGCCGTACATCCCACCTTTGCGGCTCATTCGATCATCATCCTCCGCCAGGACTTCAGCGGAAGCATCTGATCGTCTGATCTTCTGATCCAGTGCTCTCCTATTTCACCCACGGCACCACCCTTGCCTACCACACATACGGCCACGGTCCCGTTCAGGTACTGGCTTTCCATGGCTTCGGCCGCACGGGAGCGGATTTCCACATCCTGGAGGGAACCGTTGGTGGGCACTGCACCATCCACGCCTTCGACCTGCATTTCCACGGGGCCAGCCCGGGATACCCGCACCGCGCCGACCAGCCCTTCACCCCACAGGAGCTGGCGCAGTTCATGGCCGCTTTCCTTGACCATCTTGGGCTGCAACGTGCCACCCTGCTGGGCTACAGTCTCGGCGGGCGCATGGCGCTCAATCTGTTGGAACAGCTACCCCAGCGCGTGGAGCGAGCCTTCCTGGTGGCTCCCGATGGCCTCAAGACGCGTCCGTGGTACCGCGGCCTCGCCGCTTCACGCCCCGGCCGCTGGGCCTACAAGCGGTTCGTGCAGCACCCGGGCAGGGTGCACGCGGTGATGGACCTGATGCGCACCATGCGCCTGATGGACGAGCGCATGCACCGCTTCCTGAAAGGCCAGACCGATAGCCGCGCCAAGCGCCAGCTGGTGCATGATGTATGGCTCAGCTACCGCCTGATCGAACCCGACCTCACTCGTGTGGCGGACCGTGTGCGTGCCCTCAACATCCCGGTGCATCTTGTCTTCGGCCACTACGACCGGGTGATCCCCGCAGCGTTGGGCGAACGACTGCGTGCCCTGGCGCCCGAACGCATCGACCAGCAGGAACTGCCTTTCGGCCATGTGCTCCTCACCCCGGAGCTCGGCCAGGCCATCCGCGCGCATCTGCCGGGCTGAAACGCTCCGGTGGCACCAACGAAAAAGGGCCACCCGATGGGCAGCCCTCTTCTGAGTTCACGGAAGATCAGCCTTTATGCGAGGCCTCGTCGCTCGTGGTGAGCTTATGACGGCCCTGACGACGACGGCTGGCGAGCACCCCACGACCTGCAACAGAGGCCATCCGCTTGCGGAAACCGTGCTTGTTGGTGCGCTTGCGCTTGCTGGGCTGGTAGGTACGCTTCATGGCCTTGGGTCTTTCGTAAGGGAGGGCAAAAGTAGGGCTTTCTTCGGATCCGGCAATATTTCCTTCACGCACGCAGCAACCGAAGCCGGTCCAACCCGTACGCCTGCACGCTCCCATCCTCCGCTTCCACGATCAGACGCCCCAGTTGATCAACATCCATCGGCCTGACCATCAGGGGACTACCATCCAGTTCAGCCGCCGACCACCGCCCCCCCGACCACAGCTGCTCACGGTACTGCTGCGCAAGGGCCGCAGGGTCGTTCTCCACCTGCTGCCACAGCCCCTCCAGGTTCGCCCGGAGGCTGCCCAGCACCTCACCCCGGTCGAACGGGCGTCCCCCCGCAAGACGCAGGCTGGTGGCGTGGTGACCAGGGTCCATGTCCGTGCTGTTCAGGTTGAGCCCGATGCCGATGATGGTCCAGGCGATCCGCTCCCCGGCCAGCTCGTTCTGGATGAGGATGCCCGCCACCTTGGCGCGGTCGATGAGGATGTCATTGGGCCACTTCACCCGCACCACCCCCGGCACCAGCCCCGCCACCGTATCGCGCACCGCGAGCGCAGCGGCCTGTGCGATGCGGAACTGCTCATCCACCTTGAGCAACGCGGGCTGTAGCACGATGCTGCAGGTGAGGTCCAGCCCGGGCACGGAATGCCAGGTACGCCCCCGCTGGCCCCTTCCGCCCGTCTGTTCATGGGCCAGAATGACAGCACCATGGGGCAGATCCGACAGGCTTAAGGCTTCGGCAGCGTATTTGTTGGTGCTCTCCACCGACGGAAGTTCCACCAGAAGATCGGTGAACGGGCGCGTGCGGAGAAGGGTGCGCTCAGGCATGGTCCGCTTGCTGGTTCGGGAGTTCGTACCTTTGAACGGACCAAGATAGACCGGATGAAGAACGCGAAGGGCACGAACGCTGCCCGCCTTGTGGATGCCGTGGTAGAAGGCATCCAGGAAGTGAAGGGCAGGAACATCGTGCACCTCGACCTCCGTGGCGTACCGAACAGTGTCGCGGAACACTTCGTTATCTGTCACGGGGACAGCACCACACAGGTGGATGCGATCTACGGCTCGGTGGAGAAGGTGGTGCGCGAGGAACTGAACGAAAGGCCCTGGCACGCCGAAGGACAGGCCAACCGGGAGTGGATCCTGCTGGACTACGTGAACGTGGTGGTGCACATCTTCCTTCGCGACAAGCGCGCGCACTACGCGCTGGAGGACCTGTGGGGCGACGCCGTCCGCAGGACCTATGAGAACGTGGCGTGAACGCAGACCGAGCAACAAGCAACGTGGAGAACAACGACAAGCGCACCGAAGGAGGGACCAAGGGACCGAAGCGTTCCTTCAACTTCTATTGGATCTACGGCATCATCATCCTGGTGATCCTGTCCATCAACCTGTTCCAGTACAGCGGCGGGGTGGCCAAGATCCAGCCCACCGAATACCAGCAGATGCTCGAGGCCGGTGATGTGGAACGCATCGTGGTGGTCAACGACCAGATGGTGAAGGTCTTCATCAAGAAGGAGGCCCTCACCAAGGCACCGCACAAGGACAAGGTGCGCAGTTCACCCCTCAGCGGCAGCACCGGCTCGGGGCCCCAGTACGCCTTCAACCTGGGCAACAGCGACGTGCTGCGCGACAGATTGGTGCAGGATGCCGAGCGCCTTGGCGTGCCCTACGAATATGAGGTGCAGGACAACCGGGCGTGGGACATCCTTTACTGGGTGGTCTTCTTCGGTGCCATGATCGGCATCTGGATGTTCGTGATGCGCCGGCTCGGAGGCGGTGGCGGTCCCGGAGGGCAGATCTTCAACATCGGCAAGAGCCGCGCACAAGTGTTCGAGGGGGGCAAGACCACCAACGTCACCTTCGGTCATGTGGCCGGCCTCGACGAGGCGAAGGAGGAGCTGCAGGAGATCGTGGACTTCCTCAAGAACCCCAAGAAATACACCGATCTGGGCGCCAAGATCCCCAAGGGAGCCTTGCTCGTGGGGCCTCCGGGCACTGGCAAGACCCTGCTGGCGAAGGCCATCGCTGGAGAAGCCAACGTGCCCTTCTTCAGCCTCAGCGGATCGGACTTCGTGGAGATGTTCGTAGGCGTGGGCGCCAGCCGCGTGCGCGATCTCTTCAAACAGGCCAAGGAGAAGGCTCCGGCCATCATCTTCATCGACGAGATCGACGCCATCGGGCGTGCCCGCGGCCGCAGCGTGAGCATGGGTGCCAACGACGAGCGCGAGAACACCCTCAACCAGCTGCTCACCGAGCTCGATGGCTTCGGCACCAACAGCGGGGTGATCCTCATCGGGGCCACCAACCGCGCCGATGTGCTGGACCGCGCCCTGCTGCGCCCGGGCCGTTTCGACCGCCAGATCTTCGTGGACATGCCCGACCTCAAGGAGCGGGAAGAGATCCTCCAGGTGCACCTCAAGCCCCTGAAGCTGGATGTGACGGTGGACGTGGCCTTCCTGGCCCGCCAGACCCCTGGCTTCAGCGGTGCCGACCTGGCCAACATCTGCAACGAGGCCGCTCTCATCGCCGCCCGCAGGAAGAAGACCAGCGTGGATAAGCAGGACTTCCTCGATGCCGTGGACCGCGTGATCGGTGGCCTGGAGAAAAAGAACAAGATCATCACGGCCGACGAGAAGAAGGCCATCGCCTACCATGAGGCCGGACATGCCACCGTGAGCTGGCTGGTGGAGCATGCCTCGCCACTGGTGAAGGTGACCATCGTGCCGCGCGGACGCTCGCTGGGTGCCGCCTGGTACCTGCCCGAGGAGCGCCACCTCACCACCGCCGAACAGATGCTGGACGAGATCTGCGCCGCCCTGGGTGGACGCGCCGCAGAGGATGTGATGTACGGCAAGGTGAGCACCGGCGCCCTCAGCGACCTTGAGAAAGTGACCAAGCAGGCCTACGCCATGGTGACCGTCTACGGGCTCAACCAGCGCCTGGGCAACATCAGCTACTATGACAGCAGCGGACAGAGCGAGTACTCCTTCGGGAAGCCTTACAGCGAGAAGACCGCCGAGCTCATCGACAGCGAGGTGAAGGGCATTGTGGAGGGCCAGTACGACCGTGCCAAGCGCATCCTCACCGAACACAAGGACAAGCTCACCGCATTGGCCACCCAGCTGCTGGAAAAGGAGGTCATCTTCAAGGAGGACCTGGAGAAGATCTTCGGCGACCGCCCCTTCGCACGTCCGGAACCCGCTGGAGCCAATGGAAGCGACCACGGCACCGTGACCGCCCCCGCCCCCCCCCCGGCCAACGAGGCGCCCGCTGCCGGCTGACGCCCCTGCCATGGGAGGCTGGACGCTGGTACATACCACCACCTCCCGCAGCGACGCGGAGCTGGTGCGCGGCAGGTTGGAGGAGCACGATATCCCTGCGGTGGTGATGGACCTGCGATCCAGCGCTTATCCTGTCTACGGCGAGGTGGGCGTATACGTGGGCACCGAGGATGTGCTCCGCGCCCTCTACCTTGTGCGCCCGGAAGGCGAAGGGTCATGAACGAACTCAGTCTGCGTGCCATCACCGGGGCCATCTATGTGGCCCTCACCTTGGGCGCTGCCTTCACCGGGCCCTTCACCACCTTCCTGCTCTTCCTGCCCGTGTGCGGGGTGGCCGCGTTCGAACTCCATCGCCTCTACTGGATCAGCGACGATCATCCGCCTCCCTTCTGGTCCGTGCTCATAGCCCTCATCACCATGGTGGCGCTGGCCATGAACTCCTTCCAGGCCCAGTTCCTCGGGGGCTATGTCATCGCTCTGGTGTTCCTGCTGCTGCTGGTATCCATCACGTGGATGCTGCTGAGCGGCGCGCGCGACCCCGCCGGCGAACTGGGCGGATTGCTCTTGGTGGTGGGCCTCGTGGCCGTTCCCTTCGGGCTCATCCCCCTGCTCTTCCGATGGGACACCTGGGCGTTCGTGGGCTTCATGGTGCTGCTGTGGACAAACGATACCGGCGCTTACCTCGTGGGCAGGGCCATCGGCCGCCACAAGCTGCTCCCTGCGGTATCGCCCAAGAAAACGGTGGAGGGCTTCATCGGTGGCATCGCGCTCACCCTGGGAGTGGCATGGCTGCTGAGCCGCTGGCACACCTTCATGGATCCCGGTCAGTGGCTCACCTTCGCCTTCATCATCGCCCTCACCGGCACCCTTGGTGACCTGGTGGAGTCGGCCTTCAAGCGGGCGCGCGGCGTGAAGGACTCCGGCGACCTGCTACCGGGCCACGGCGGTGTGCTGGACCGCTTCGATGGCTTCCTGCTCGCCATACCGGCCGTGGTGCTCTACCTGCAGCTGATCTCCTGAACAGGCCCGCGGCTATCTTTGGCCGGATACCCACCACCATGCGCCTGCACCGCGAAGGCACGCCCACCCTGCTGCTGAGTTTCGCCCTGCTCTGCTTCATGCTCTTCCCGCTGTGGCAGTGGCAGCCCCTGCCCCTGTGGGCCACCACTGCCATCACCGCACTGCTGGCCGGCGTGTACGGCATCATCCTGTGGTTCTTCCGGGTGCCTTCGCGCACGGCTGTACATGGTGATCGCGATGTGGTGTCGCCCTGCGATGGCAAGGTGGTGGTGATCGAGGAGGTCTTCGAGCCGGAATACTTCAAGGACAAGCGCCTGCAGGTGTCCATCTTCATGAGCCCCCTGAACGTGCACATCAATTACCACCCGATCAGTGGCACTACCACGTTCTACCGCTACCACCCTGGCAAGTACCTGGTGGCGTGGCATCCGAAAAGCAGCACCGACAACGAGCGCAGCACGGTGGTGGTGAAACACCCTGTGCATGGCGAAGTGCTCTTCCGCCAGATCGCGGGTGCCCTGGCCCGCCGCATCTGCACCTACAGCCGCGAGGGAAGCCCCGCCCAGCAAGGCAGCGAGTTCGGCTTCATCAAGTTCGGGTCGCGCGTTGACTTGTTCCTGCCCCTTGATGCGGAGCTCAACGTGCAGCTGGGTGATAGGGTGCAGGGTGCCCTCAGCGTGATCGCCCGATCCAAGCACTGACGCATGAACACACTCAAGACCCTCCTGCTCGCCATCATCGCCATGGCCTTGGTGGCACTGCTCGTGGCCCGCTTCAACCAGGCACCGGTCACCCCCACGGCCGGACCGATGGCGGAGGATGGACCAAGCCCCTTCGAAGGACTGCCGATCCGCTACGATGGCCATTACCGCGAGCAGCGCAACGAGGCCGTATACCTGTTGCGCTTCTTCCCCGAGGGCCGCATCGTGATGATCAACGGAACGGCCGATGTGGACTCGATCCTGCCCAAGTTCCTCGTCCGCGAGACCAAGGGCGATCCCGCTATGGGACTGTACAACGTGATGCCCCGCGTGGTGGGCGACAGCATCTTCTTCACCACCCGGCCGGAAAAGGGCGAGATCGATTACGCCGGGGCAATGGTCAACAATGAGCTGGCACGGTTCAAGCGCTACAGCCATATCAATGGCGACAGGCAATTGAAGGAATACCGTTTCCAGCCGGACGTGCCCTCACAGCAATAATCCGCGCAGCTCCCCGAGCGCTGTGATGCGGTGCGTGGCCAAGGGATCGGGCTCGGTCTCCGCGGCGAAATGCACGTGGTCCCAACCAGCGTTGCGCGCCCCGCGCATATCGCTCTCGCGGTCATCCCCGATCATGATACTGTTGGCGGCCCGTGCACCGGACAGCTTCAGGGCCTGTGCGAAGATCCGCCCGTCCGGCTTGGCAGCTCCGGCATGTTCGCTGCTGAGCACCACATCGAAATGGCCCAGGATACCGCTGGTACGCAGCTTCACCTGCTGCACGCTGTGGAAGCCGTTGGTGATGATGTGCATCCGGTAGTGCGGCGCCAGTTCCGCGAGCACCGCGGCAGCATCAGGAAAGAGCCCCGGCTTGCGCGGACACTGCTCCAGGTAGGCATCGCCCATGCGGGTGGCCAGCGCATCATTGCGCACCCCGAACTGCAGCAGCGTGTTGCGGAAGCGCAGCACACGGAGCACATCCTTGCTCAGGTGGCCCGCCTCATAGCGCCGCCACAAGCCCCGGTTCACCTCCTCGTATACGGTGATCAGCTCCTCGGCATCCTCCACCCCGTGTGCCTGCAGACCCAGCTCGGCATACAGCTCACGCAGCGTTTCCTGCGAGTTGGTGCGGAAATCCCACAACGTGTGGTCCAGGTCGAAGAACAGGTGCTCGTAGGGCATCAGCGAAGGAAGGACCAGGCCACACTGAGCACAACGGACCACACGGCCACCGACAGAAGGAGCGTGGGCAGGGTGCTGCGTTGGTGGCGGAAGTACTTGGCGGCGAGCAGTGCGGTCACCGGCACGGAAAGCGTGGGGGTTGCGAAGAGGGCGAGCCCGCGGATGCCGTGACGCTGCTTCACCCGTACGATCCAGCGGTTGGTGCGCGTGAACACGCGGCGGGGCTGCAGGCCGCGCGCCACCCGTTCCGCGGTGTTGCGCAGGTAGCGACGCCGCATGAATTCCAACAGCCAGGTACCCGTGAAGTAGAAGATGAGCATGCCGGCCACTCCGCCAAGGGCCGTCAGCAGGATGGTGAGACCCATGCTATGACCAAGGCTGTAGGAAAGCAGACCTGCGAACAGGAACTTCACCATCGCGGTGAGCACCACACTGAGGGCGCCCAGCAGGTCCATGGCTCAGAGCTTCGATCCGTAGGCCAGGTCACCCGCATCACCCAAACCGGGTACGATGTAGGCTTGCGCGGTCATCTCCTCATCGATGGCACCGATCCAGAACCGTGTATCAGGCGGAAGGTGGCGGCGCGCATGCTCCAAACCCTCGTTGCTGGCAATGGCGCTGACCACATGGAGCGCACGCGGACGGCCCTGCCGGAGCAATGCCTTGTACACAAGCACCATGCTCTGCCCGGTGGCCAGCATCGGGTCGCAGAGCACCAGCACACGGTCCTCCAGCGATGGGCTTGACAGGTATTCCACCTCGATATCGAACGCATCCTCACCCTTGCGGTGCTTGCGATAGGCGCTGACGAAGGCGTTGTCCGCCCGATCGAAGTAGTTGAGCAGGCCCTGGTGCAGGGGAAGGCCTGCACGCAGGATGGTGGCGAGCACGGGCTGCTGCGCGAGGCGACGGGCCTGTGCCATGCCAAGCGGCGTCTGCACTTCGCACTCCTCGTAGGTGAGCGTGCGGCTCAGTTCCATGGCGATCACCTCGCCGAGGCGCTCCAGGTTGCGGCGGAAACGCATGGGGTCGCGCTGCACCTCCACATCGCGCAACTCGGCGATGAAATGATCCGCGATGCTCGGCCTGCCAACCAGCTCAACTACCATCCTTCAACTGTTTTAGCCAGCGCAGCGGCGCCGGCAGTCTGTTCCTGATCAGGTGTAAATATACCGAGCTCTTCGCCCCGAACCCCGCGTTGAAGCGCTGCGTGCCGGGATGGTTGCTGCCGGCCAAGTCCAGCAACGGGTTGCCCCCCGCACCCAACGCCAGGTAATGGTCCACCAGCAGGAACATCGGATGGCGGTCCGCCGCAACAGGATCCACCGCCGATTTCAAGAGGATGCTGCGGCCTCCCCATTCCACGAAAAGCACCGCAGCGAGCAGCTGGCCAGCGTCCACCATACCGATGATGCGGCCCTCCCCGCGTTGCAGGACATCACGCACCAATGCGCACAGCACCTCCAGGTCTCCTGGCTTGATGCCACCATGACGCGCGGCCGTACTGCGGACGAACAGTGCCACGAAGTCCGCCGCATCGATCCCGGAACGGAGCAGGTGGCCATATACCCCGGCTTTCCGCAGGTTGCGCCGGTGACCGCTGGAATATGCGGCCCGCTGCCGCTCCATGTCACCACATACCTGCAATACCTGCTGCGTGCTCCGCTCCACACGGTCGAATTGCAGGCAACCCATCGCCTCGTTCACATGGATGTCCCAATACCGGAAACGCGCCGGCACGGCATCGATGAAGCACTGGCCCAGGGTATCGTTGTACCGTTCCGAGAACACCCCCAGCTGCTGCACGGCGTATGGCTGGAAGAGGTAGTCCTGTCCCCATTTGCTTCGCCACGTGAGCGGCATGATGGCACCGGCATCCTCGTCCACCAATGCCTCCCAGCCGGGCGCCACACGGTCCAATACCACGGAGCGACCATACCACATGCGGTTCTCCGACCGCTCCAGCAGGGCATCCCAGCGCTGCTTGTCCAGCTCGGTATGGCGCAGGTGACGTATCATGGTCGTGCGGCCTCAATGGTGCGTTGCATCACCTGCCACCAGCCCTTCCACGGACCTCGATCACTGAGGAAGCGATCGTGCCAGGTGCTCACGAAGGTGCCACCCACACCGCGCACCTCATCAATAAGGGGCCGTATATGCGCAAGGGCACCATCGGCACCAACGCCCATGCGATCATGGAGCGCACTATCCATGCAAACGAAAGGCCACAGCATGAGCCCCGTCTCCTCGTCCCGTTCAAGATCGTAATAAGGGAATGGTGTGCACGTTCCTGCCCGGAAACCCACACGGTCGGAGAACCCCAGGCTATGGTCCTCCGTGAAGCCGGCCGCCGCCAGACCCCGCAAGGTGTCCGGAAGTCGCCAACGCAGGAAATGTTGACGGCTCAACTGGATCATCTCTCCTGTGATGGCCTGCAGATCATCGCGTTCAGCGGTGGTGATGGAGGGGAGCTCGCTGCTGTGGTACGAGGGATGCAAGCCGATCTCCACAGCGCCGCGTATGGCATGCACCCGTTGATGGAACCGTGTCTCGTGCGGTACCGCGTGATCGTTCGCAGCACCCCCGCGCATCAGCAGGAAGGCGATGACACGGTGCAGTGATGCGGTGGTGGCGAGCGCAGCCAGTTCATTGTACCGATCGAAGGGGTCACGCTTGCGGCCCAACAGCACTTCCACGCGCTCCCACGCATCCGATGGACGCAGCCGCAGGAGATCGCGTATGAATGCACCCGCCTGGCGCAGCAGGGGCCTTCCGAGATAGCGGAAACCGTTGTCCACGTCCACGGTGAGCACATGGCGGAAGTTCCGCACGGGCGCAGGCAGATCCGGATAGCGCGCACGCAGCCGATCGGCGAGCCGCAGAGCCCAACGGTCCACAAGCGCAAGCTCCGACACCTGATGTCGTACCACATGGAGCGCGGAGGAGGGAATGCGACCATGGGCATCACGTTCCACGTTGCCGAGCTCATCCATCAGGCTCAGCAGGGTGAAGGAATCGGCGAACGGATCATCGCCATGCAACACCGGCAGTCCGTCGCATAGCGTTGGCGGCGGCAGCGCCATGCCCGGCTTCAGCGCCTCCAGTTCGATCGCGGGGACCACCACATGGCCATCGTCGTCAACCAAGGGCTCACCGTAGTGCAGCTTGGGGCCATTGTGGGTGCGGTATGCTTCCAAGTCGGCGGCGAACCGCACCGGCCATCCCAGCATGCGCTCCAGCAGGTGCCGAACGATGTAGCGCTGTCGCGGGCCGGCACTATCGAGGAGTACGAGCAGCATGTTCGGTGAGGGCGATATGCGAGCGGCTGGGTCGCCGGTGCCGCAGGATCATGCGCAGTTGGTCGCGGAGCCAGCGCTGCGAGCTGAAGTCGTGGATGAGGGCGCCACCCGTTGCGCGGATATCCTCCACAAGCAACCGGTGCAATGCGGTCACCTCCACAACGGAGTAACGCAACGGACCGAGCGATCCGTGCCGCAGGGCACCGCACTCCACCAGGGCCGCCTCGAGGCGCGCGGTGCTGTTCATGTGGCCGGGCCGCTTGCCATAGAGCCTGTAGATGGTCCGGTCACGCGAACCATCGACGGCGGTGTGATCGATCGCAAGCTCACGCCAGCGGCGGTAACCAACACGTTCAAGTTCCTCCACATGGTGGATGTAGGTCAGTGCATAGGTGACATCGATGTCGAGCGCGAGGATGTGGGCCCCGTGCCGGAGCATGAAGGCGAAGGGAGATCCCGGCCCGAAACTGGAACGCTCATCGGCAGCCACCAGTTCCCGGGCTCCCGCTCCGGCCACCGCCATGGAATGCAGGGGATGCGACGTGCGCACGAAAGCAGCGTTGTTGCGGGCCGCTTCGCCCAGGGCGCCGGTGATGGTGGGCGTATACCGCACGTCGAAGGACTCTCCCGTACGCAGGTCGTGGTTGAAGGTGGGTACCAGCAGGGTTCCCGCAGGGCCCACTGCGGCAACGAAGGTGCTCAACAGGTCGTTCGGACCTTCGGTTGTGCGCGCACGGCGCAAAGCCCAGATGATGCGCGTAAGATCGGCCTGCACCATCCACACCGATCCGGGGGCCACACCCAGCGCAGCCGGCCATTCGGTGAGGGGTGGAAGCATGCTCATGCGGGTCGTCGGAAACGGAACAGTTCCGGCACGTAGCCGAGCGAACGCACGAATTCCTGCGAGAGGAGGTTGCCATGCACCACTTCGCATTCGGTGGCCTGTACGCCCTTGGCAGCGAACCACGCATGCAACGCCCCGGTGATGGCGCGGGCCACTCCTCCACGCCGGTGGTCAGGAGACACGTAGAGGTGCGTCCACTGGCCCAATGGTGCTCCGCCCAGGTAGTCGGGAGCAAGCTTCACCATGCCGTAGGTGAAGCCCACCACACGGCCCTCCTCCACGGCGAGCACCAACCGCCCGAACCGTTCAAGTCCACGACGCACACCGTCCAGCCAGATGTGCGCTCCGTTGGCTGCCAATCCAGCGTTCATGCCATGGCCGGCCATCGAGGCATGCAGCTCTTCGAACAGTGAGGGCACCTGGTCCAGCAACGGGTCCTGGCCGTCGAGCACGATGTGGACGGCGCTGTTGCTCATGTGGTGCGGGTGAATAGTTCCAACAGGCCACCCAAGGTGCTTCCCCCCGGACGCTCCATCGCCACCATCAGGTCCACCTCGCGGCCGCTGCGCTTCTCCAGCTCCACCACCAGGTCCACGAACCCGAGCGAATCCAGCAGGCCCGACCGGAGCAGGTCCAGGTCATCCACCAGTTCATTTTGCTCCATTCCCAACCGCGCCGCACGCGGCAACAGGAGATCCATCATCGCTGCCCTCAGTTCGCTCCTATCCATGGCTCGCCAGTTCCTTCAGGGCCCGCCTGTCAACCTTGCCGTTCGGATTCAGCGGGAAGGCCTCCACCACCGTGATCGCTTCGGGCACCATGTAGGAGGGGAGCCGTTCGCGCAGCGCGTGCAGGAGCGCCACCGCATCGGCAGGCCCGTCGATAAAGGTAAACAGGCGCATCGAGCTGTCGCGCTCAGCAGCCACGGTAACGGACATGCAGCCCTGGAGGAGCGGATGGAGCAGCTCGTCCACCTCCGCAGGCTCCACCCGGTGGCCCTGCACCTTCACCTGGTCGTCCATGCGCCCGAGGAACCGGTGGACACCATCGGCATCACACCGCACACGATCGCCCGTGGCATACCAGGCCACCGTACCATCGGCAGCGCGCAGAAAGGCGGGATGGGCTCCTCCAGCGTCGAGGTAACCCTCCGTCACCTGTGGACCTCCCAACAACAATTCGCCCTCCGGAACATGCTCGCGCACCATCGCCGTACTCCCCGGGAAGGGTCGGCCGATGGGCACGATGCCGGTGGCCGGATACGGGGGCTGGACGGCATGTTCAAGCATGGCGATGGTGGCCTCTGTAGGGCCGTACAGGTTGGTGATGGTGCTGTTCGGGGCAGCGACCGACCAGCGCTGCACCTGGTCCCATCGGAGGGCCTCCCCGCAGAAGAAGCTGGTGCGGATGCCCGGCAGGCTGCCCTGGGGGAGCGCCCGCATGCGTGCCATGAGATCGATGAGGGAGGGTACGGAGAACCACGCCGTAATGCCCGTTCGATGGACATGCGCGGCGGTGCGCAGGCCGGGTGCATCGCTGCTCACGCACAGGCAGGCGCCGCTTCCCCAGGTCACGAACAGGTCGTGCACGCTCAGGTCGAAGGCCAGGCTGAACAGTTGCGTGCACCGATCTTCCGATGTGATGCCGAAATGCGTCAGGGCATGGGCGAGGTAAGCGGCCACATGACGCCTCAGCACCGGCACACCCTTGGGGCCTCCGGTGCTGCCGGAGGTGAACATGAC
>Ga0169931_10008815_pt1 | contig 14653 bp, 16 predicted proteins | sample Kivu_15m_20L_FD_129675 | JGI IMG/M metagenome (GOLD analysis project Ga0169931, IMG submission 129675) | Freshwater microbial communities from Lake Kivu, Western Province, Rwanda to study Microbial Dark Matter (Phase II) - Kivu_15m_20L... | ecosystem: Environmental > Aquatic > Freshwater > Lake...
GCCTCGAGAGCCTCGCCCCACTGCGTCTCACCCGCGAGTGCGTCCAGCAAGGCGCCACTTGCCGTACAAACATTCAGGCCAGCATCACGCGGCAGCGCGGTAATGTGCGGCTCAAGTCGGCGGTATCGTGGCAGATCCATCTGCGGCAGCTGCAGCAGCTCCGAGGTCGAGGTCAAAGATCGATTCGGGGTGCGATATCCGGGAACTAGGCCGCTATAGCGCGCATCTTCCGCGCCACCCGTCACGGCAATCGTGTTCGGGTCCAGCCAGTCGATGATCTGGTCAGCCAAATCCGCTTCAAGCTCGATGCTGGTCAGCAGCGCGATAAAGGTCTCGCGCGCACGAGGCGCCGGGCTGCCGTCGGCGCTGACCAACGCGTTGATATTGAAGCGACCCTGCAGATCTTGCAGCCTGGCCTCCAGAATCGCTCCGGGTACGATCTCCACCGGTCCGAATTGGCTTGCCCAGTTTTGTCCGCCGTGTACGGTCGCTGTAGAGTCTTCGAGCTGTTCAGCGAGCAGCTCAGCAGCGAGTGCTTCAGCCGCTGCAGCCAGTTGCGCCGCTTGCTCAGTTGCGACCGCCCCAGCCGAACGTCGAATCGCAAGGCCAGTGTCAAAACTCATGGCGAAAGCAATCGCGCTCGTCACCGCGAGCAGAATGAGCGCGGTCAGCAGGGCGACGCCACCCGGTTGCTTCGTTGCTCGCATCATGGAATCTCGATCAAACGAGTAATTCGACCTTCGGTGCGGGTCTCGAGCAGAACTTCTATGGCGCGGGGTCGGCTACGCTCGCGCCCCTCGGTCAGCGATGAGTCACCGCTCGATACGGGCCAGCTACGTTGCCATTGCCCGCTGCTCGTGAGGTAGCGTAGCTCGAGAGCAGTGACGCCCGAGAGTAAATCGCGCCGGCGTGGCTCGACGCCTTGCACCGGGTCGAGAACAGGCCAGCTGACTCGTACCAGTGTTTCGTTGTCGAGTCGATATTGAACTCGCCTCAGGGTGGTGCGCCCTTGGGCCAGCGCATGACCTTCACCGCCGCGCGTCAAAGAAATCACGGCGCCGGTGCCATCTTCGCTCTGAACCGCTGGCAAGACACCATCACCAACCGTATCGCGCACGGGCCGTGGTGTCGTGGCCGCTATATCGCTTGCCAGCATGCGTATCGCGCGCTGTAACTCTGCCAAACGTGCTTGGCTAGCAGCGATATGTTCGCGCTGCGCTACAGCCTGCATGAGTGCCCCATAGCCGATAGCGAACATCGCGGCCGCCACGAAAAGAGCAACGATGAGCTCGAGCAGCGTGAAGCCGCTTGCATCCGACTGACCGTGGCTTTTCATGGTGCGCTCTCCGCGATACGATCCCAAGCGGCATCATCTTGAGCACTGCGGGCGGGCATCGCCCCACGCGCGCCATAGATCGTCACCAGCCAGTCTTCTGCATCTCGGCCAGTATCGAGCGGACGTACGTCAATCTGCAGACGCCAGAGCCGTTCGACTTCGGTGGGCTCGATCAACTGTCGCCATTGCCAGCGCCTGCCGGCCATCTCGAGCTCACCGCTTGCGCCGGACTCAGCGGGCCATTGGGCAGCGAGTCTGAGTTCGGTCAACCGGTTGAGTGCCACCCACTCGGCAAAGCTTCGATCGCGCAAGCGCTCGACCGTCTGGCTACCCGACGAAAGCGCACTCATCAGTGCCGCAGCGCCGAGCGCCACCACGGCAAGGGCGATCAGGACCTCAACAAGGGTGAAGCCTCTGCTACGGCTGATCTTGTGGCTCAAATCGACTGCCGAGCTCATCGCCGCACCCCATCGGGCGCCGTCTCTCGTCCGCGCTGCAATAGACCGTGGGAATTGGGTTTGAGAAATTCGACGCTGGCGTTATCAACGTTGCGCAAGCGAATCTCGAACTCAAGGTATTCGCCGCTGGCATCGACACCGACTGCGGGGGGGGCTGTGGCTTCGAGGCGCTCTTTGAGCACGATGCGCCGACCCTCGAGATAAATCTCAGGCTCTGTGCTGTTGCCCCAGTTTTGATTAGTCAGCAGGTCATCCTGCAGCGGCAACCATTCGGCTCGCGCAACATCGAAGACCATAAAGCGGTATCCCTGTTGGTCGATTTGCATGCCGTAGGGACGGTTTTCAAGCTCAGCGCGTTCGCGCAGATAGGTCAGTCTCTTGCCGAGACGATCGAGCTCGCGCTCAAGGCGGGCTTCCCCGCTTACGAGTCCGAGCGAGAGCACGGCGCCGCCCACCATCAAGCCGACGATGCCAATGACGACCAACATTTCGAGCAGGGTGAAACCCCGCGCTCTGTGCATGGACGACCTCTGTATCAGTCGCCGAGATTCCAATTACCGATGTCGTCGCCGCTGCCGCTCGCATCGGGTAAACCATCGGGCCCGAGCGAATACAAGTCGAACTCGCGACCGCGGGTACCTGGGAATTGGTACTGGTACTCGTTGCCCCAGGGGTCGCGAGAAACGCGGGCGATGTAGCCGCCTGCTTTCCAGTTGCGGATCGCGGGGTCGGCTGGCTTTTGTACCAAGGCCTGCAGGCCTTGAGCGGTAGTGGGGTAGCGCGCCGTGTCGAGCTTGTACATGGCAAGGGCCGTTTCGATCGCCTGAATATCGGCCTGCGCCTTGGTGATGCGAGCGTCATCGACTCGCCCCATGACGCGCGGCACGATGAAGGCTGCGAGTAAGCCGATGATGACCACCACCACCATGATCTCGATCAGCGTGAAGCCGCGAGGGCTGCGAGCGGAGCGCGGTTGCAGAGCGGCTGGAGAAATTGGCCGATGAATCAGCATCGCCCGATCATACCAAAGGGGCGTGACGGTCTCGTTATAATGCGGCGATGACTACAGCTTTCGTGTTTCCCGGACAGGGCTCGCAATCGGTCGGCATGTTGGCGGACCTCGCGAGCCATCACCCTGAAGTCGCTGCAACCTTTGCTGAAGCGTCGGCAATATTGGGGTACGACCTGTGGGCACTGGCAGAGCAGGGGCCGGCCGAGCGTCTAGCGCTGACCGAAATCACCCAGCCCTTGATGCTGGTTGCGGGGGTGGCCACCTGGCGTGTGTGGTTGCAGCGTGGGGGGCCTGAGCCAGAGTGGGTCGCAGGTCACAGTCTCGGCGAATTCACGGCCTTGGTTGCCGCGGGTGCGCTCGAGTTTACCGATGCGGTCGATCTGGTGCGGTTTCGCGGTGAAGTGATGCGCGATGCCGTGCCCGATGGTGTCGGTGGCATGGCCGCCGTCCTCGGTCTCGACGATGCCGCACTCAGCGAGGCCTGCAGTGCGGCCGCCCAGGGTGAGGTCGTCGAGCCTGTTAATTTCAACGCCCCGGGGCAGGTGGTCATTGCGGGGCACCGAAGCGCCCTCGCGCGAGCCATAGAGATCGCCAAACAACAAGGTGCGAAGCGTGCACTGCCGCTGCCGATCAGCGTGCCCTGTCACAGTACCCTGATGAAGCCGGCGGCAGAGCAATTGCGAGTTCGCCTGCAACGCTCACCGATCAATGCACCGCGACTGCGGTTCATGAGTTCGGTCGATGCCACGCCATACGCGGATGCCGAGGCGATTCGTGAGCTGCTCTATCGGCAGTTGGCAAGTCCGGTACGGTGGGTCGGCACGGTCGAACAGTTGGTTGCGCAGGGTGTGACTCGCTTCGTCGAGTGCGGTCCTGGCAAAGTATTGGCGGGACTCGTGCGTCGTATAGACAAGAATCCGTCGTTGTCGATTGCTGCGCTCGAGACCGTAGCGGCGATCGATGCGGCCAAGGGAGATGCAGCATGACGTTCGCGAGCGGAACACTCGAAGGTCAGGTTGCGCTCGTCACGGGCGCCTCGCGCGGCATCGGCCGAGCCATAGCGAGTCGCCTCGCTGAGCTTGGAGCCCGCGTTATTGGCACGGCTACGAGTGAGACTGGTGCAGCGTCGATCAGCGAATGGCTGGCCCCGTACGGGCGTGGGGCGGTGCTCGACGTCGCGGATGCGGCGTCGGTCGAGGCGCTGCTCGAAAGTTTGGAATCTGCGGGCGAGCTTCCTGACATCCTCGTCAACAACGCCGGGATCACCCGTGACAATTTGTTGGTGCGCATGAAGCCCGAGGAGTGGGATCAGGTGATCCTCACCGACCTCACTTCGGTGTTCCGTTTGAGTCGCGGCTGTCTTCGCAACATGATGAAAAAGCGTGCGGGCCGAATCATCAGCGTGACCTCTATCGTTGGCGCCATCGGGAACCCGGGTCAGACGAACTACTGCGCTGCCAAGGCCGGCGTCATCGGCTTTACCAAGTCTTTGGCACGAGAGGTGGCGAGCCGCGGAATTACGGTCAATGCGGTGGCGCCTGGGTTTATCGATACCGATATGACAAGGGCACTAGGCGAAGAGCAACGGGCCGCGCTTTCAGCCCAGATTCCGCTCGCGAGGCTCGGTGTCGCAGACGATATTGCGCTCGCCGTGGCCTATCTCGCCTCGCCGGCAGGCAGCTATCTCACCGGTCAGACTCTGCACGTCAACGGCGGTATGTACATGCCTTGAGGGTTTGCTAAGACCCCTTAGTTCTAGCATTTTCTTTATATAATTCAACCGCTTTGGTCGGATTGGATGGCATGGCGGCGGCGCTTGGCCTACAATCCGCTCCGTGAGTGCACCGGAAGCGGTCGCACGCGCTACCAACAGGTCGTCAAGAGGACACAAAACAGATGAGCACTGTCGAAGATCAAGTCAAAGCCATCGTCGCCGAACAGCTGGGCGTGAAGCTGGAGCAAGTCACTCCGAACGCGTCGTTCGTTGATGATCTCGGCGCCGATTCGCTCGATACCGTGGAGCTCGTCATGGCACTCGAAGAGGAGTTCGAAACCGAAATCCCCGACGAAGATGCCGAGAAGATCACGACGGTGCAGCAGGCCATCGACTACGTCACAGCTCGCCGTAAGGCCTGAGCCCGAGACGGGTTAACCGGGGCCGGCGCAAGCCGGCCTTTGCCTTTTTGGGGGCGGAATGAGCAAGCGTCGCGTCGTAGTCACCGGGCTCGGTATCGTCTCGCCGGTCGGCAGCCAAATTGCTGCCGCTTGGGAGACCGTGCTGCGCGGTGAGAGCGGTATCGGCCCGATTACCCGGTTCGATACGGCAGCGTTTGCGACCCGCATCGGTGGTGCGGTGCGCGACTTCGATGTCACGCAATACATCACCCCCAAAGAAGCGCGCCGCATGGATGAATTCATCCACTACGGTGTTGCGGCGGGCATTCAAGCAGTCAGTGACTCCGGCGTCTCGTTCGACGGCTTAGACCGCGATCGCTGCGGTGTCATTACTGGGGCCGGGATCGGCGGTCTCGCGACCATCGAGTCGGAGTACGACGCCTTCCTCTCGAGCGGCGGACCACGCAAGATTTCGCCCTTCTTCATTCCCTCGTCGATCATCAACATGATCTCGGGGCATCTTTCGATTCGTTACGGACTACGTGGCCCCAATCTTGGCGTCGTGACGGCGTGCACGACCTCGACTCATGCCATCGGCCTTGGCATGCGCACCATTCAGTACGGCGATGCCGATGTCATCTTGGCGGGCGGCGGCGAGATGTCGACGACGCGTCTCGGCATCGGTGGGTTCTCCCAGGCCAAGGCACTTTCACAGCGCAATGATGCTCCGGCCGAGGCGTCGAGGCCTTGGGACCGCGAGCGCGACGGTTTTGTTGCGGCCGATGGCGGCGGAGCGCTGCTGCTCGAAGAGCTCGAGCATGCCAAGCGACGCGGTGCGCCCATCTATGCTGAGCTCGTGGGTTTCGGTATGAGCGGCGATGCCTATCACATCACTGCGCCGCCGGAAGATGGCGCGGGGGCAAGCCTTGCCATGCGTAACGCTTTGCGCGATGCGAATGTCGATGCCAGCAGTGTGCAGTACCTCAACGCCCACGCCACTTCGACGTTGCTCGGTGATCGTGCCGAGACGGTGGCCATCAAGAATGCCTTTGGTGAGCATGCTTATCGCATGGCAGTCAGCTCGACCAAGTCGATGACCGGTCACTTGTTGGGCGCTGCGGGTGTGGTCGAGGCCATCTTGACCGTGCTTGCGATTCGCGATCAGGTCGCGCCGCCCACCATCAACTTGCATGACCCCGACCCGGAGTGCGACCTCGACTACGTGCCGAATACCGCGCGTCAGATGCCCATCGAGATGGCGATGTCCAATTCTTTCGGTTTCGGTGGGACCAACGGGACGCTGGTTTTCAAACGTTTCCACGGCTGAGGCCGTGCGCGTACTGCGTTCACTCCTGCTGTTGCTGTTACTTGCGTTGGCTGCGCTCGCGGCGGCTGCGCTGTGGTGGCAATCCGTGCTCGATACGCCGGGTAAGCAGAGTGCTGTGGTCGAGCTACGAGTCGTGTCGGGTGACAGCTTGCGCTCGGCGCTTACGCGGCTCGAAGCCGCCGAAGTTTGGCGCCAGCCGCGCTTGATCGAAGCTTGGCTGCGCCTGACCTATCCTGATTTCATCCTGCGCACCGGGCGCTATCAGATCGCGCCGGGTGCGAGTCCGCGCGAGGTCATCCTGCAGTTGGCCGAGGGCAGGGTGGTGCTCGAAACGCTGACCGTCATCGAGGGCACCCGGTTCGCCGACTTTCGGCGAGCGCTGGAGTCACACCCCGAGGTCAGAGTTACGCTGCGCGGCCTCAGCGACGCTCTGGTGATGGCGAGACTCGGCAGCGAACTGCATCCTGAAGGACAGTTTTTTCCCGATACCTATCGCTTCGCTGCGGGAACGACCGATCTCGAGTTGCTACGGCTGGCACATCAGCGTATGCAAAGACTCTTGGCTGAGTTGTGGAGCAACCGCGCTCCTGACCTGCCGTTCGGGAGCCCGCTCGAAGCCTTGATCTTGGCATCGATCGTCGAGAAGGAGTCGGCGCTCCTGAGTGAGCGCGCGCGCGTGGCCGGGGTCTTCGTATCGCGGTTGCGTCTCGATATGCGCTTGCAGTCTGATCCCACTGTGATCTATGGCATCGGTCCGAGCTACGATGGCAACATTCGCCGCCGAGATCTCGTGACCGACACACCGTACAACACCTATACCCGCAAGGGTCTGCCGCCGACACCGATCGCGTTGCCGGGTGAGTCGGCGCTGCGCGCAGTGATGCAGCCACTCGTCACGGGCGAGCTGTTTTTCGTGGCTACGGGAGACCCCGATGGCTCTCATCGATTTTCCAAAACCTATGCAGAGCACCGGCTGGCCGTGGCGCAATACCTAAAGGCGCTGCGCGCGGCGCGGTTGGCCGCACCATGACAGATAGCGGATGCTTCATCACGCTCGAGGGTATCGAGGGAGCCGGAAAGTCCTCGGTTGCCGCAGCGTTAGAAGCACGGCTGGTGACAGCGGGCCGGCGCGTTTGTCTCAGTCGTGAACCCGGGGGCACGCCGCTCGCGGAGCGACTACGCGACTGGGTACTGACGCGGGGCGACGAAGTGGTCAGCGCCGAGGCTGAGACTTTGTTGATGTTCGCTGCTCGCGCGGTGCATCTCGATAACAAGTTGCGACCGGCCCTGGCCCGCGGCGAGTGGGTGCTTTGCGATCGATTCACCGATGCGACGCGCGCTTATCAAGGTGGCGGACGCGGCGTTGATCCCGTTCTCATCGAGCAGTTGGCTGCCGCGGTGCAGGCGGGGATGCAACCCGATCTGACCCTGCTGCTGGACCTGCCCGTCGAGCTCGGTCTTGAACGGGCTAGGCAGCGGCGTCTCGAGCGGGGCGAAGTGTTGGCGGATCGCTTCGAGAGCGAAACGCTGCAGTTCTTCACACGGGTGCGTGGCGCCTATCTTGCCCTTGCCGCTGCAGAGCCAGGGCGCGTCAAGGTGATCGATGCTAGCCGGCCTTTGGAGCAAGTTGTCGCTGACGCTGTAGAGGCGCTTGGCGTGTTGTTAAACGCTCGCAACGACACTGCGTCCGGAGCGCAGGCGTGAGCCTCTCGCCCGCACTTAACTCAGAGCTGCCGTGGCTACTCGAGGCTCAGTCACGTTTGAGCGCTGCGTTCGATTCTGATCGCTTGAGTCATGCCTTGCTCGTGCAGGTTGCGCCGGGACAGGGCGGCGAGTGGCTGGCTTATTGGTTAGCGGCGCGAATTTTTTGTACCGCCAATACTCGGCCCTGCGGTGAATGTCTGGCCTGTCGCCGTGTTGTCGAAGATGAGCAGCCCGATTTTTTCGTACTCCGTCCAACCGAAGACTCCAAAGAAATTCGTGTTGATCAAGTGCGTGAACTCGTTGCTGAGCTCTCTTTGACCGCCCATGGTGGACGTCGCAAAGTGGCGATCATTTCGCCCGCTGATAAGCTCAATCGGGCTGCCGCCAACGCCTTGTTGAAAACACTGGAAGAGCCCACCGCGGGGTCCTTGATCCTGTTGGTGAGCGGTGAGGCTTCGCGTTTACCCGCCACCGTGCAGAGTCGTTGTGCACGTGTGACGATCAAGAGCCCGGCCCGCGCAGAACTCGTCGATTGGCTCAAACGTGAGCGCGATAGCCGCAGCGATTGGCTCAGGGTTCTCGAGGTAATCGGTGATCGGCCCTTGGCGGCACTCGAGCTCGACGCCAGCGCGGTGCTTGCCTTGGCCGAGGAAACTCGTCGTGCCCTAGAGACTGCGAACCGCGGCGGACTCGATGCGATCGAGACCGCGGAGATCTGGGGCAAGGAGGCCTACTCCTGGCGCATCGCCTGCATCGAACAGTGGCTGCTCGAAGCGCTGCGCGAGTGCGTCCTGCAGGGGCCGAGTCCGCGGGGCGTCCTGCTCTGTGAGTTGCTCGATGATGTGCGCGAGGCGCGGCAGTGGGCCGACAGTCCGATCAACAAGACCTTGGTTTTAGAGCGGCTGCTGTGGCGGATTACGGCGCAGAGCGCAGCTGCGTCCAACCGGCGTCGGGCTTAAAACGCTCACCATAGCGTTGGCTGAGCTGCTGCAGTCGCGCGACGCAGTCGTCGATGCCGCGCTCACGTGCCGCCTGTAACGGGCCACCGCGAAACGGGGCGTAGCCAGAGCCGAAAATCATGCCGGCGTCGATGAAGTCCGCCGACTCGACCAAGCCTTCGCGCTGACAAGCCACGCACTCGTTGGCGAGCAGCAGCATGAGACGATCGGCAAGGTCCTCAGGTGGTGCAGTGCGAGGTTCCGTCGAGCGGACTCGGCGCTCACCCTCCCAGCGATAGAGTCCTTGCCCGGTTTTTTTGCCGAGCTTTCCTGCGGCGATCAGCTCACGCAGCGGTGTCAAATCGGGCAGGGGACGGGACAAAGCGTTTGAGACGATTTCGCCCACGTGCAGACACACATCAAGACCAACCATATCCGAGAGTTCGACCGGGCCGACCGGCATGCCATAGCGTCGCGCCGCCTCATCAATGGTTTCGAGGGCGATGCCTTCGGCTGCCGCATGCATCGCCTCGAACATATACGGCACCAGGACTCGATTGACGAGAAAGCCAGGTGAACTCAAGCAGGGCAGCGGTAATTTATCAATGCGACGGGCAAAATTAACGCCCGTCATGCGTGCTTCGCGCGCCGTGCCTGCGGTGTGCACCACCTCGATCAACGGCATCAGTGCTACGGGGTTGAAAAAGTGCAGACCGATCAGCCTTGAAGGATTGGCAAGGCCGGCGGCGATCGCCTCGAGTGGAATGGAAGAGGTATTCGTCGCAAGCACCGCCCCTGGCTTCAGGCGCGGCTCTAGGCTCGAGAAGAGCTGCACCTTGGCCTCTAGCTTCTCGACGATGGCTTCGATGACGAGATCCGCCTGCTCGACGCCTGCGCCGTCAATGTCAGCCTGCAAACGCGCGCACACTTGTTGCAGCTGCTCTTGGTCTTTGATGCGCTTTTCGAACCTCGCCCGATGGCGCAGGATCGCTTGCTGCACGATCGTGGCATCACGGTCGGTCAGTGTGACCGTAAGACCACGCTGTGCGCAGTAAGCGGCGATATCGGCTCCCATTACGCCCGCGCCGATTACATGCACGCGCTTTGGAGTCGCGATGGATGAATCGCCTTGGGCCTTCAAGGCGTCCTGCAAGAGAAACACCCGCACGAGGTTGCGGGCCGTTGGCGTTAGGAACAGCGCGGCGATCGAGTCGGCCTCGGCCGCATAGGCCTCTCGACCGCGGGCCCCGTGACGCGCCCAAAGATCGATGATGGCATAGGGCGCAGGGTAATGCTCGCGAGAGGCCTTTTTGGATACCTCTGCCTGCAGGCGCGGTTTGATCAGCGGTCTGATGAGCGGGTTGGATACGAGACGTTGCCACCAGGCCGGTCGATGCGCTGCGCGCGGGCGACGAATGTAACCGCCGGCAAGTTCGCGCAGCTCTTCGTCGGTTTTGGCGAGTGCATCAACAAGCCCGATCTTGTGCGCCTGATCGGCCCGCAGGTTACGACCGGTCAGCATCAAGTCGAGCGCGCTCAGTGCGCCGAGCAGTCGCACGGCCCGCACCGTACCGCCAAACCCCGGGTGAATGCCGAGCATCACCTCAGGCAAGCCCAACTTGAGTTTGCCGTCATCGAGTGCCACACGATGCTTGCAGGCGAGCGCAAGCTCGAGACCGCCGCCGAGTGCGAAGCCCGAAATCATGGCGACCGTGGGGCAGGGTAGCGATTCGAGTCGGTCGAAAATCTGCTGCCCGGCGACGACGAGGTTGCGTGCCTCTGCCACACTGCCGAGAGTCGTGAATTCTTTGATATCAGCGCCTGCAATGAACCCCGAGCGCTTGGCCGAGCCGATGACGAGCCCACGCGGCGTTGCGGTGGCGAGCTCAGCGAGAATGAAATCGAGCTCGCGTAACACTTGCGAGGATAAGGCATTGGCGGAGCTGTTTGGCTTGTCGAGCATCAGCCAAACGATGCCATCGTTATCGGTGGTTCGGTGCCAAGAGTGGGGCTCAGTCATCTGTGCCTCAAAGATTGATCTCTAATTGATGTGCTAAAAGCAAAGCGTTAAAAAATCAGGCCGCGTTACTTTGTGCGGTGGGTTGGATGCGAAGATCGCAGATTACCGGTCGGTGATCCGAGTAGCGCACGTCCGGAATTTGAAAATCAATCACGTCGATTTCGCGACTGACCAGCACGAAATCCAATTCGAATCGTGGAACACGCGCTGGGAACGACACGAGGCCTGCGACGTTGGCGCTGCGCAAGCCGGTCGCGCGCATGAAGAGAAACAGTTCGTTGGTTCCGGAGAACGTATTGAAGTCTCCGGCGACCACCACCGGTTTTCGTGCGTTCAAGATGAGATCATGCAAATGGCGCAGCTGCTCCTGCCGGTGCCGATATTTGAGCGACAAATGCACCAAAAAAATGCAGACGTCATCGAGCTCCATTTCGATGATCAAGCGCTTGATGCCCGTCGGAAAGTAATGAAAACGCTCGCCGGTGACGCGCGGTGCCGCCAAAATAGCGTTGCCTTGCTTGCGCACGATCGGCAGCTGTTGGTTGAACGAGGCCGAACCGTACTTGCATTCGTAGGCAGTGTAATGTCCGAGTCGCTCGGCGATGTATTCAGCCTGATTGATCAGGCCGCTGCGCACCGAGCCCGTATCCACCTCAATCAAGCCGACGATATCCGGGTCCTGGCTGCGCACGAACTCGGTAATATCGTTCAGGATGCGGCGGCTGCTGCGCAGGTATCCGGCGCCTGGTAACGGCAGATGGAACGTCGGACCCGTGCCAGTGGCGTAACGGATGTTATAGACAACAAGACGCAGTGAAGAAGCGGTACGAGCCACCCGTGAAGTTTACGCCAAGCGCAGGATCGGCCGTGGTTTCGCTGCTAGGCGACCTAGAATCCATGATGCCGGCTGGAGTCCATGATGTCTGACAGTGCGTATAATGTATATTATGTTAAATAAACGATGAAGCTTATTTTGTCAGCCATGCCCGAGGAGCTCGAGGGGCTACTGCCCATGCTTGAGTCTGCAGCCGTCGAGCCCGGCGCCGGCCGAGAGTTCCACTGCGGCAGCGTTGCCGGAACCGAGGTCGTCATGGGTTTCTCACGCTGGGGCAAGGTCGCTGCAGCCTCAACTGCAGCCTATGCCATCGCGCGTTACCAACCGACGGCGCTGCTGTTTACGGGTATCGCCGGGGCGCTCGACGACCGTCTTGCCATCGGCGATTACGTGCTCGCAGATGGTTTGGTGCAACACGATCTAGACGCTTCACCGTTCTTTGCGCCGACCGAAGTGCCGTTGCTCGGTGAGCGAACCTTGCCGGTGCACCGCGACATGTCGGCTGCCTTGGCTGCAGCGCTACAGGCTGAGCTTGCCCGCGAACTCGACGCTTCCAACTGCCCTCGCCTGCACGTTGGCACGATCACAAGTGGTGATCAGGTTATTGGCGACAGCCTCGCGCGCGAGCGGGTACGTCGTGCAGTACCTGAGGCGTTGTGCGTGGAGATGGAGGGTGCGGCGGTTGCACAGGTCTGCTACGAGTTCGGTGTGCCGTTCGCGTGCCTCCGTATGATTTCCGACCGCGCCGATGAGCGCCTGAGTGCGGATGAGGTTTTCCGCTTGGCGCGACTCTCGGGCACCGTTACCGCTAGTGCGTTGCAGCGTTGGCTGCGCGCGCCCTGACTGCTTGCGCGTTGACTGCTCGCGCGCCTGTACGTTCTTTAACTGACATCAGCCGCGGCTGACCATCAACCGAACAGCCACCAACCGGCGACCCACAAGCTGCCGATCACCAGCGTTTTAAGTGAACCTTCCACCGATGGCTTGACGCGCAGCGCTGCGAGCGGGAAAACGATCGCGCCCCAGTGGATATGCCCCTGCTGCCAGGCGACGGCGAGCATCACGATGGCGACAACATTGAGCAGTCGTTGCAGCAAGCCACTTTGGTGCTCATCGAGACGATGCGCTAGAAGCGCGGCGAGTAACCATGCGAGCGGTGCACCCACGACCCAGATAAGGCTGTTCATAGTGGCAACAGCGGCACGATCAGAAAACACAACACTGCAATTGCGATTGCGCCGAAGATATCAATCCAGAGTCCGGACTTCAGCATCATTGCGATCGGAATACGGCCCGTCGAATAAACCAGTGCGTTCGATGACGTAGCAGCCGGGTTGGCAAAGCCCAGGTTGGCGGCCATCGCCGCAGCCAGCGCAGCGAGCACCGGGTCATAGTTTGCACCGAGCGCGAGGCTCGCCGCGATCGGCATGAAGATGGTCGCGGTGGCGACATTGCTCGCAGCTTCGGTAATGAGGGCGCACATAACGGCGATAGCGAGCAGCATCGGCAATAGCGGCAAACCACTGACGATGGCGAGCGTTTCGCCGAGCCAAGCTGAGAGCCCCGATTTGACCACGGCATCGGCGAGTGCGAGCCCTCCGCCCAACAACAAGATCAGATACCACGGCGCTCGCTTGGCATCTTCCCACTCAAGCAGATTGCGCTGCGTGCTGCCCTGCTCTCCCGAGGGCAGTAAAGCGAGCAGCAGCGCACCCGCGATGGCGATTCCTGCATCGGAAATGCCGGGAACCCATCGCGTGAGCCACGGCTGAAATACCCAGGCGAGTGCGACCAAAGTGACGACTGCGATAACCCGCCACTCCGCAGTACCCATCTGGCCCATCACACCAATAGCGGCACGTACCGATTCACGGCTGCTCCCCTCAAAGCGAAAGGGCGAGGTGACAAAGGCCAGCACCCACCAGCAAATCGGCAACAGCAGCAAAGCAAACGGGATACCGAAGGCCATCCATTCGACAAACGAAATCTGCACATCGAAACTGCGATCGAGTATGCCGACGGCAATCGAATTGACCGGCGTGCCGATCGGTGTGGCAAAGCCGCCAATATTTGACGCGAGCGCAATGCCGAGCACCATTGCCGCGGCAAAGTTACGCCGATCTTTGCCGACATCGGAGCTATCGAGATTGGGAACCATGGCGGCGAGTGTTGCCGTTGCGATTGGCAGCATCATGACGGTCGTCGCCGAATTATTGACCCACATCGAGAGCAAAGCGGTCACGGCCATGACGTTAAAGAGCATGGCGCGGGGTTCGGGGTTCGCCCTGGCCACTACGAACAAGGCGACCCGACGGTGTAGATTCCAGCGCTCAAAGGCGGCTCCGATGAGTGTGCCGCCCAAAATCAAAAACAGTACGGGCGACATGTATTGGCTCGCCACAACCTCGGGCTTCGCGACCCCGAGCAGGGGCAATAGCAGAAACGGCAAGCTCCCCGTCAAAGTGACCGGCACCGCTTCGGTGAACCACCAGCAACCGATCAATACCGTGAGCGCGGCAACCTGCCAGCCTGCGATAGAGAGCCCCTCAGGTGGCGGCAGCCAGAGCATCAGCAAAAACGTGCCAAACCCTAGCCAGAAGCCGAAACGCCGGATGCTCAAGTGATTAGCCAACCGAGCGAGCTCAAAGGTAGACGGCGCGGACGCTCGCCACCCGCTGCTGCAATTGCGCTCGCCAAGGCGGGGGCCACGCCACCAACACTGGCCTCGCCCGCTCCACCCGGTGAGGCTGCGCTCTCGAGCAACTCCACGATGATCGGCGGCGTCTCGGCCATACGCAGGACAGGTGCCGAATCGTAATTACGCTGCTGCGCCATGCCCTTGGCGAAAGTGATTTCACCCGAGAGTGCTGCCGATAACCCCCAGACGATACCACCGGAAATCTGCGCC
>Ga0169931_10008816_pt1 | contig 14651 bp, 9 predicted proteins | sample Kivu_15m_20L_FD_129675 | JGI IMG/M metagenome (GOLD analysis project Ga0169931, IMG submission 129675) | Freshwater microbial communities from Lake Kivu, Western Province, Rwanda to study Microbial Dark Matter (Phase II) - Kivu_15m_20L... | ecosystem: Environmental > Aquatic > Freshwater > Lake ...
ATTTTGAAATTTTTTAAAATAATTACAAAAATATAGTAAAAGTATATGATTAACTTATATATTATACAATATTTTTCATTACAAAACAAACTATGCACATGCTATTATATGTTTATTCTTATATCATCAGGAGCATGTTGATGAATACTAACAAACGGGTCATCATAAATTAAATGATTGCATACAGCATGCTGCCCCCGACCTAAATGTCTGGTAAATGAATAGTAAACATGATTAAAATTAAGTAAAAGTCCTATGTAAATAATCCAAAAAAGAAAATATAAAAGGAAAAAAAGCAGATAGGGAGGGGATATAATTACAACAGGGAGAATAACAATCCCCCAGAATATCCCTATAAATATAGAAAAGAGAATTAACATATATATGTATAAGGAATGCATTACATAACCAACATAACATACGTTGAAATTCATATACGAAGCTCCTATAAACATTAAAATAGGAGCTAAAACCCCAAGGCTTTTTAAGGCAGTAAATATTATTGGAATCTCTTCAAAATTTTTCCATGTCATTGACATAATTCCAACCATCACTGGGATAGAAATTAGAATTCCAAAAAAACTTATCAACATACTTGCTTGTCTTAAAGAGTAGCAGCAGCATCCTATTTTTGTGGTATGCTTTCCAAAGAATAACATATATCTCATATGATTCGCTGTTTCAGACATGATGTTTATTATAGTTATTCTTATTCAAATTTAATATCACCTTTAAGAATCGACCGTTAATATTTTTAGACACACAAATTTAATCTTACAAATATATAATATTAAATCAATAAATTCATAAATTATAATGCAATCAGATTGTTTAAAAAATTTATGCTATGGTATTCCAAAAGCAGAATTACATGTTCATATTGAAGGAACATTCGAACCTGAATTAATTTTTCTATTGGCTAATAGAAATAACATTAAAATTCCCTATGAATCTATTGAACAATTGAGGCAGAAATATATTTTCCAAAATTTACAAGAATTTCTTGACATTTACTACTTCGCCTGTACTGTTCTTATAAAAGAAGATGATTTTTCTGATTTAATGTATGCCTATCTATCCAAAGCACATAGCCAGGGCTTAGTATATGCTGAGGTATTTTTTGATCCACAATCTCACACAAAAAGAGGGATTTCTTTTGAAACAGTTTTATTCGGATTAAAAAAAGGAATTGAAAGAGGATACAAAGAATTCGGTATAGAAGTAAATTTAATTATGTGTTTATTAAGACATCTTTCTGAAGAGGAAGGTCTTGAAACCTTAAAAGAAGCAGCACCCTATAAGAATGAAATATTGGCAATTGGTTTAGATTCTTCTGAAGTAGGAAATCCACCTGAAAATTTTAAGAAATTATTCCAAGAGGCTTCTCTGCAAGGTTACAGGCTCTGTGCACATGCAGGAGAAGAGGGTACCCATGAATATGTTAGCGGTGCTTTGGATGTGTTAAGTACTGAAAGAATAGATCACGGATACAATTCTAAAGATTCAACAGATTTGTTGAAAAGACTTGCACAATCAAGAGTACCTTTGACTTTATGTCCTATTTCGAATAAGAAGCTAATGGTTTGCACTGATTTGACTAAGTATCCTCTCAGATTATTCCTTGAAGAGAATGTATTGGCAACAATAAATTCTGATGATCCTTCTTATTTTTCTGGTTATATAGGCGACAATTATTATGAAGTTTCTGCTGCTCTTAATTTAACTAAGGAAGAAATTGTAAAACTTGCCAAAAATTCTTTTGAAGCGACATTTTTACATCAAGATAGGAAAAATTACTACATCAATAAAATTGATGAATTTTTAGCAGATAACTAATTAACTTTATAAAGATGCAATATATATAATAAAAGGATTAAATTATCTTACAAAGGTTCATTATAAACAAAATTATATTCGATAAAAATTAATTCATAATTGTTAAAAATTTATTAAAATTGTGAAATTCAAAATGTCTACAAACACAAATTCCGATTTAAAGATAATAACAAAGAATAAAATAGAACAAAAGCATTTATTAAATTTGAATCGATATTTTATCTTTGAAAACGAAAACTCTATCTTAGATATTCTATCCAGAGAAAATGGAAAATGGCAGCATCCTTTTATTCTAAACTACACAAAATGTATGATTTGTAAAGAGAACAAAAAAAGTATACCATACCATCTATCAATCGATATAAAATCCTTTTTCAAAGAAAACAAAATAAAAATAAGGCATAAGAACGATTTTAAATCCCGCATAACTAATCGTTACATTAACAGCGACACAGAAGAATATTCAGATAACTTCGAACCTTTGGGGATGATATCAGACACGGGAATAATTGTAGAATGTAGGAGATTATCCCAAATAGACAACGAGATAAGTGTCATTGATTGCAAGAAAGAAGCCCGAAGTGAAAAGGGCAATAACGAAAAAGATGCATTTTTGAATATACCAACTCGTTCGACCCCATTTATTAAATCAAAAATTTCAACTACTTACAGATCGACCTATAATAGACACCAAACAATTCAAAAAGAAACGACTAGAGAAAAAGATCTAGACAAAGAATATTTTTCAAATGTAAATGAAAAATATCAAAGTCAATTAGATACAAATATGATAAAAGTATCTATAAACAAAATCGATTACTGTGATATCTGCTTCGGAGATATCAAGGACAAATTCATACTGTCTTGTGGCGACTTCTATTGCCGAGAATGCATCAAGGCTCATATTAAAAGCAGTCTGCAAAATATTACACTGTTCAAAAATATAAAATGTCCAAAAACTATCTGTAATAATAAAATTAAGGAAAACGATATTGAAAAGCTATTTTCACAAGAGGAGTTCAAAAAATATCTAAAATTTAAAGCTAAAATCGAGGGATATTCTGATAATACGAACATACCTTGTCCTGTTCCTGACTGTGAGGGTTTTGGTAAAAAAATAAATATCAAAAACGGAAACTTGAAATGTTCTAAGAATCATATGTTTTGTGTCAGATGTATGAATCCATCACATGCTAATAAAAAATGCTCTAAATCAGCGGATTATTCCACGCAGATTATGAGCCTTTTTAAACAAATTAAAAAATGTCCGAATTGTAAAACGCTAGTTGAAAAGGAAGAAGGATGTAACAATGTCACTTGCGGAAATATCTGGTGTAATTACACATTCTGTTGGGTTTGTATGAACTCATATGATAAAAATCATTATTCGAATCCGCTTTCTCCCTGTTTCGGTATGCAGGAATTACAGCCTAATTCAAGATTTGCCAAACATAAATGTCTCAGAATCTCAAAATGCCTTCTTATTTTCCTTCTTATGTTAGTGATTTTGCCTATTGTAATTTTAATGTTCAGTTTCTTTGTTTTGGTGTTTTATATTTTAGCGTTCGTCCTTGATGGTTCTGCTGTGAAAAACCTGAAACTTAAAACCGAAAGAAAACAAAAATTTTTCAAATTTTTAATTTATTCAATATATAGTTGGATTTCTGTCGCATCTATACCTCTCGGATATTGGGCTTTATGTCTGTTGATTGTATCTTCACCATTCATTTTTCTATATAAAAAGCTCAAGCATGATGACAAAGATTAAAAAATCGTAAATTTTTATTTTGAAAAATTAATGGATAATAGTTTGTTAATTCTTCATATAAATAAAAACTAAAGTGTAATGGAATATATTATAAATTTTTATAGAAGTTTTATGTAATTCTTGTAAAGATTAATTTTCTTAAATATGGAAAAATTTATTGGCATAAGTTGAATCTAGTATAAGATTTCGATCAGATTGATTAAGAAAACTAAGCGTTTTATTTTCTAGAAATTAATTTTTATATATAAAAATTTCCATATTTATATTTCTTAATTATAAAACCTTACTTACTAAAATTTATAATTAACACGTATTAAAAAGCAATGAGGGAAAAGCTTGTTTCAAATAGAACATCGATAATAAATAAATCAAAATTGAAATTCTGCAAAATATTCAAATTACTTATATTAATACTAATAATAATTAACACAATCTATGCAGGAGAGTCAATCCAAGGTAAGAAGACAATTTTAAAATATAACTTAAAAATACGATTAATTCACTTAGAAAAGGAATCAACTATCGAATTTAACTCACTTACCTACCCCATAGCTACAGAACAAGTCAATCTAGAAAAAGGATTAGAAAGGATCAATTCTCCAAGCAATTCTGAAGGAGAAGAACACGAATTATTATTTGTTTCAACCTTAGACGGATTCATTCACGCTTACTCTTCCACAACAAATAGAGAATTATGGAAAATAAATTTAGGAAAGCCGCTGATAAACTCAAATGTAAATCCTAAGAATTTCGTGCTTGAACAATCTGCTATAATTCCAGGTTTAGATGGTAACATATATCTCTACTCAAGTAACACAGGTGATAACATTCTTAAAAAAATTGAAATTCCGCTTAAAACATTGATCGATAATTCGCCTTTCACTTTACCGAATGTTTCTAAGTATATTTTTATAGGTGATAAGAAATCATCAATGTATTCCATCGACATAAACAAAGGAACAATGGTTTCAAAATTTACCAATGGCGAAGATAACCTCCTAGAGAACAACAATATGAAAATTAACAATATGATGACTTTAATCAGAATTGATTATACTCTTATCTGCATGCACCAAGAGAATGGTAATCAAATGTGGAACGTGACTGTCTCTGAGGTGATGGCAATACAAAAAGGGGCGAAAAGTGAAATTACAATTAGACACGAAGGACCGGATGATTATATTACTCAAGGAATGAATCAGACTCAAATCGCTAATAATCTGAATAATTTAATCGAAAATAATCCAAATCTAAATTCTATTGTGTCTGTGCATAAGTATAATATTAACTCTGATCTCCCTGTAAAAATTTATGACATCAAACCTGAAATTGGTAGAAAAAATTCTGAAAGTAACTTTATAGAGTTTTTTAACGAAAACTATGGGGATTTAAGAGATAAACCGTATTTTAATCATTTCAATAACTATCAAGAATTTTATTCAGAAAAAAATTATGATAGAAATTTTTACCATATGCTATCTGACTATCTCAAATGGACTAAAGAAAAATTATTAAAAAATGAGAGAACCCAAAAATCTTTCCTTCAGTACCTGATATTTAAATTTTGGGAGATGTATTATTTTGAAGAATTCTTTTTCGTTTATTTGACGATAATCTTTTTCCTGATGGTATTAATAATAATTTTAATAACGATAATTATAAAATACATTAGAACGAATAAAAAATTAACTAGGAAATACAATAAAATTAGAAAATCTTCAGAAGATAGAAAAACTTTAACTGATGTGGTTAAAACTGACAGAGGAATCGATGATAAAAATAAAAATAAATTAAACCATCCGAAAATCGACCAAGTAAATACAACTACAGCAGTTGCTGTTTATAACCCCACAGAGATTATAAAAATTATAGAAAACCAGAGTTTAAATGAAATGTCTGATAAAATTTACAAAATAAAAAGTGAAAATACAAATAACTTAACTCATTCAGATTCATCATTTCCTAATTTGATTCAACTCCAAAAATCAAATTCCTTGGAACAATTCAAGATGATCCCCACCCACAAATTCGAAAATGAAACACTATTTAAGCATCAGTTTGATCTTGGCTTGAAAAATTATCAAATCGCTAATCAAGCGATGATCAACGTAAAGACTTACATCGACAACGATGGAAGTCTCGTTCAGGAGGAGCAGAGAATAATAAAAACCAAATACGAAACTAATTCCACAGTTGAGAATAAAATAGAAGAACTCAAGAATCAGCTTAGTATAATAAACAAAATGAGTGGTGACTGTGAAGTATACTCCAAACAAGAGGAAAAATATTTTAAGAATACTAAATCTTTTTGTAAGAGACAACGCGTAAATTCCTGTAGCGGAAATTATCAGGAAAATCAAGGACTTAATCATGATTTCGATTCATCATACTGTAGGAATCAGAAAAGAAAGAGAAATAATTCCTCTTCCAACAGAGATCTTGACAACAAATTCAAACTTAATTTTTCCTTTCTAGCTAAAGAAGAATGTAATAAATTACAGATAGTAATTAAAAATGACACTAGTCAGAGAGAAACTAAAATAAAGACTGATGATTGTGAAATAAACGAATCAGATCTCAAATTTTCTCCCAATAAAAAAGATATTAGCAATAGATTTGATTACTCAAAGAATGATATAAATGCTATTGTAAGCAATAATTCTCAGGGAATTCAGTTATATTCTAGCAATAAGAAACCGAAGTATAAGTTTAAGGAGTATAATATAGTCAATAACGAATCGATCAAGCTAAAAATCAATACAACTTACATCGATGAAGACAGGCTAGAGAAGAATTTTGAAGCCATAGAAAAAATAGGACAGGGCGGATTCGGTTGTGTATTTAAGGCCAGGCATAAAATCGATGGTTGGTATTATGCTATAAAAATGATTGAATTAAAGGTTCCTTTGTCAAAGAATCTGATGGAGCACAAGGTTATCAAAGAGGTCAAGACAATGATGAAACTCAATCATAAGAATGTAGTAAGATATACAACTTGCTGGTTTCAACTACAAATAGGGAAGATTGAAAGTTTATTAGAACTCAGCGGAACTGTCAGTGAGAGTAATAAAATTCTGTCATTTAGTAAAAGTAAAAGCCTATTGTTGAGCAACAACAGAAACCCATACAACAAGAAAAAAACCAGCGTTAAAGTTTTAAATGAAATTTCAGAAAACGAGGAAAAATCCTCATCTCATAGCGTAAAAGGATTTATGTGGGGAGACCATCAAGAAAATTCATTAAGTTTAAAAAGGAATAATACACAGTCAGTAATATTTGAGCATAATCATAATGACGTCGAAAATCAGGATAAAACCCTAAAAGAAAAAAGCCATATTTCAGAAGATATTAAAAACAATGATACTAATAAGGCACTCTCTGTATCTTTTGAAAAAAATAGAGAAAACGAATCAGTAGATAATATATCAAAGTCAGATGATGATAATAGTTCTGAAAATAATAACAAAACCTGCACCATTCGAAACACAGAAAAGGCACACGATGATTCAGAGATTTCAAACACCAGTCCATATCTTAATAAAAAGCAGAAACATAAGGAGCCTAGTTATAAGGTATATTTCTTCATGCAGATGGAATTTTGTGATGGGCTTTCTCTTAATCAGTATCTAGAAATGAATAAAGAAACCGGACTAGACAGAAGTACGATATTTAATTTCTTCAAGCAGATTGTAAGTGGAGTTAATCACATTCATAAAAACAATGTAATTCACAGAGATTTGAAGTAAGATTTTTAATTAACCATATAAATAGACCTCATAATATTTTCATCTTTGGAAAAAATTCCTTAAAAATTGGTGACTTCGGTCTTGCAAAAGAGTTATCCTCGAAAGAAAGAATGTCGTATTATCATCATCATAATCATCACTCCTTACGTGAAAGTAATATTAGCAATTCTAATATTAACATGACCTACGATTCAGTCAAGCTGACAGAATTTGTTGGAACTCCTTTGTATCAATCGCCAGAACAAATCGCAGGATTACATTATAATGAAAAAGTTGACGTTTTTGCAATGGGCCTTATTCTGTATGAAATGTGCGCATCATTTAAAACTGGAATGGAAAGAAGAGAAAGTCTGGAGTTAATTAAAAGTGAACATTTAATTTCGGCAAATGTGAAAGAAAAGTTTCCAATAGAAGCCAATTTGATTCTTTTGATGACGAATAAAAAGCCAAATGATCGCCCAAATGCTATGTCTATAATTGATTCTGAAATTTTTGGGAAATGGAAAAATGAAATGGACACAAGGAAAAATTCATATGAAGTTTAATATATTTATGAAATTAATATTTATATTTAACTGAATTAATTAGTCCTGGAATCTCTAACTTATTATATTGGTTTATCACGTAAATTTAAGTTAGATAATTTTTATTAAAAAATTTAGTAAATTTTAATATAAATTAGACAAAACTTGTTTAAATATTTATTTTAATTAATTAATTTTAAATATAAATTTGTATATTAATTTTTATTCCATTAATGGAGAACGATAATTATTCAGATGAAGACAATTTCACATTCAACGTCAAAACCGACTTTTCTCAAGCAATCAGCAATCAAACAAACCAACCAAAGATAAACTCAAAAAAGGAGAAAAAGGAAAAATATTTGGAAATGAAAATGCTCAAGAACAAGAGAAAAAGAGATAAGATCCAACCGAATAAAAAATTAGATGAAATAGAAAACTCGCAGGAAGCTGAGACAATTACTAAAAAAGTAGAAACCAAGAAAGAATCGCCTAAAGAACAATCAGAAAATAAAACTCAATCCGTACTGAAGCAAGATCTTTACGATGAACTAAATAATTTTTATGAAGCAAAAGACAAAAAACTCAAGAAATTAACGTATGAAGAAAAAAATCAACAAAAAACGAAAAAAAGAGCCTTAGAAAAAGAAATTTCTGAGGAACTTAAAGAAGTCAAAGAACAGAAAAAATTGCAAGACGAAGTTCAAATTAAGAAAGATAGTGTATTTAGTGTGAAGAATTTCGAAGATTTAGACATTAACACTTATCTGAAAAAAACACTTGCTAAAAACAATTACACACAAATGACAAAAATCCAAAAGCAAACAATCCCCATTTTACTAGAACACAAAAATGTTATTGTAAAATCAGAAACTGGATCAGGTAAGACTTTAGCATATGTAATTCCTCTCTTCGAACACTTGATCAAAATTAATGAAATAAGCAAAATAGACAGGAAAGAAGGAGTATATTCTGTGATATTCGCCCCAACTCATGAGCTTTGTATGCAAATTGAAGAAACTTTTAACAAGCTAAAGTCAGCATGCATTCATGCTGTATATGGAACGCTTATGGGAGGCCAAAAAATTGACAGAGAAAAGCAAAAACTCAGAAAGGGTTTAAACATAATAGTCTGTACCCCGGGAAGATTACTTTATCATCTTAAAAACACCAAGAATTTGAAATTCGATAAATTAAAATTTTTGATTTTTGATGAGGCTGATAGATTACTTGATATGGGCTTTGAAAAAGATATTAAAGAATGTTTGAAGACTATTGTTGGTAAATGTCATCATGACTCAACAAGTGACTCCTCAACAGAAAATGGTTTAAGTCATGAAAATTTTAAAAAATTTAGAATTTTTTTGATTTCTGCAACAATCGATAATAAAATTAGAAATCTTGTTAATTTTCTTATGAAGGGTTTCAAATCAGTAGGTTTTACACTTAAGAATGAAGAAGATGAAGCTGAATATAAATCACCAAGTGGGTTATCTCAATATTATTCTGTAGTGTATGATGAATTTAGATTAATCAATTTAATCGCTTTTGTAAAAAACAATCTAGGCAAAAAGATTATGATTTTTGTTTCTACATGTGATCTTGTAAATTATTTACAGAATCTATTTGAGAATATTGAAATAGACTCTGAAATTACAGAAAATTTTTCTTCAAGACCACACAATCTTTTAAAAAACAAAAAAGACGGCACATCTTCGCATTCAAACAAAAGAAACAGACGAGGTAAATTCAACTCTGAACATTTCGAAGATGAGTCACAAGTAAATCAAGAGAAAGTAGCAACCTTAGTAAATGCCGTTAGATTAATAAATACAAAAATATATCCACTTCATGGTAAGATGAATCATCAACAAAGAAAGGAAATTTTTAAAGATTTTAACAAAGAGGGGCCAGGTATTTTAATCGCAACAGATGTTGCTTCGAGAGGACTTGATTTTCCTATGGTCGATTGGATAATTCATTACGACATCAACCCTGACCCTAAGGAATATCTTAATCGAATGGGAAGAACAGCGAGACTTGATCAAACCGGTAATTCGATTATTTTCCTTATGAATCACGAAAAGGTATTGATTGAAACCTGTTTTAAAAATTTCAAAGAAAATATGAAAGAAATCAAAAGTGGTAACATCCTGTTAGACTTTGTTAACAATTTGAATAGAGATATCTACTCGAATAAATCGAAAAAAATCGAACTTGTCCCTGAACCTTATAATGATGAAGTCGACGAAAATGAGAAATTCAGAAAGAAATATTCCTTTGCAGTATTTCCTCTACAGAATGCAATTAAATCCTTCATTTTTAAAAGCAGAGATAATCTTTTATTTGCAAGAAAAGCTTTTAAAAGTTCTATAAGAAGTTATGTTACATTTAACAAACACCATAAAGATGTTTTTGTCGTGAAGAATTTAAATCTAACAAGATATGTAAAAATATTTTATAATAAAATTCATTTAGGCAAGGTCATTTGGACTTTACAAAGAAAGTACCAAAATTAAAATAGGTGACGAAGATCATTTAGTTGATTACCAGGCGGAGAAAAATGAAGTTAAAGCACAAAAGAAGTTTAATAACAAAAAGATTCAGAAGAAATTAATGATCTCAGAGTTCGAATTTTAAATAAAAATCAAGTTATATTCTAAGGACTACATATAATCAATTATATTATATTTTTCAATTGGAAATTAAAAGGAAAATATTAATGTCCTATACATATTAATAAATTTAATTTGATTATTAAATAAATTAAAAATATGAATTCATTTTACCGAAATCAAATTAGTCAAGTCAGAAATCCACAACAAAATTTCAATCTAGAATCATCCAACAATTTGTCAAATCAAAATTACTTAAGTAAAGATAAGGAATATTTCAATAATCTTGACAGTGATAAATACAATTTTACCCCTGTCAATGTAAAATGTTACGATCAACTAAGGAATTCACAAAAAGATCAAGAAATCCAAAATATTTTGACTAATCGCTCAAATAATTATGTGAACTCTCGTACCCCTTCCGTCTCCAAAAGCTATGCAAAAGAAAATTCTTACTTTTCTAATAATAATTCAAAAATTTCAAACAGCGCTTCAATCCAATCTTATATAGATCGCAGACATCAAGAAACTCAACAGAAAATTAATTTGATGAAAATGCAGAAGCACAAAATAGAAACAGACAACATTCAGTTTAAACCGAAAATTTCTGAAAATTCAAAGAAGATCATAGATAATCTCATAAAAAGAGAGAATAGTCGGGATACTCTGAATAAAACAAATGAAATCAGGAGGCAAAATGAAATTATATTAAAAAGGAATGAATCTACTAAATTGTTAAATAATAATAACAACTACAATAATTCAGTTAAAACCGAGGCGGAAAAACAATCAAATGAAAATAATAAAGTCTTTGAGGTATTTTTAAGTTATTTGATATCATTGTAATACATAGTATTATTCAAAGATGTTGTCGGATAGGAATGAACAACAAAGACTTAATGAAAGTAAGCAAATTGTTCAATCTTCAGAAAATGTAAAACGACCAGCTTCAGCCAATCCAACACACATAAAGTTAGAAATAATTAACCAAAATGTCCATAATCATTCTAACTACAATTATTTAAATGATAGAAAACGAGATGAATTAAATGTTTTTAAAGAAAATAAGATAAACGTAACTAATAAAAATCCTAATGTTATTACCTATTTGTCAAACTCCAAACAAAATTATAATAAAAAACAGATAAATTCCAGTAAAGTATTAGATGTGAAGAACAATGAATTTTATAACAAAAATTATGATGAAGAAAAAGTTTTAGAAGTAAGGAATAAACTGCATGAGTATTATATTCCAAATCGGAAGCAAATAAAATCAAACGAAAATACAAATAATATCAAAATTTCAGATAAAAACAGCATCAAATACAATGACACAAAGAGAAAAGTTGAAGAGTCAGACATAAAACTTTTTGAATTCAGAAGAGATAATAATCATAAAAATGCCCCTATAAAACTCAAATACGATCAACCAAGATTGAATACGATAAAATCAATAAGTGTAATGAATAATCCAAGAATTGAAAGCGTTAATCAGAACAATTTTTATAAGAACACCATTGATGAAAACGATCTAAATTTAAAGAAACGCAAAGAAGACTTAAAAATTCTTCAAAACTTTGCAGAAAATGTTTCAGTTAATCATAGCTACAATACTTACGAGCCAGTTAATGTCAATAATTCAATTGCCTATTCAATTTACAATAGGAAAACACCAATAGACACAAATCAAAACATAAAAAGTGAATTCAAATTAGATAATAATTCAAGAGAATATCTTCTGAACAAACTAAACACCTTGAATAAAAAGCAACAAAATTTTGTTTAATAATTAATTCTAATATATGTAATTTTATAAAAGAAATAACCATTTTACATTGTTTAATAATTAAATAAAATTAATTTTAATTAAAATATCTTTAACTTTCGCCATGTAATCTTGTTCTGAAGATAATTGAAAATAAAAAAATAAAATTATTAAAATCACAGAAGATAACAGAAAATATACTTTTCATTTCTCTATCATAATACATTAAAATTCTTTAAATAAAAATCATAGTCACTAGAAGTTCTCTCGGTATTACAAAAGACAAAATTATGTACATTGTTCTATAAATGGTTTATTTAAAAATATTTTCTTACAACTGAATTGTTCATAGCAACTCTGAATTCCAAAATATCAGTTGTGTGATTTATTTTACACAAATTAGCTATTTAAATATTGTTAATCACTTATTTTACTTTTTCTGAATTTTCTGAGCCAAATATTCTCATCTAATTTTATTGGGAGTATCCCTACTATGGGAACTTCGTAATACCCTTGGTGACTTGTCATACAATAACTATACTCTCCAATATCGAACTGGTAGTAAGTAAGGAATGATGTGTTAGAAAATAGTTGTTGGTTAGATTTGAAAGGAGACCATAACACGCTAAACCAAGAGCATTTTTCTATCTTTGATAAATCGATAGAATTAAAAAATTTTAATTTAGAAAAAATATTTTCGAATTGTTCTGATAAGATGTACCGCGAATGAGGCGGCTTCGTTTCGTAAAATTCAATTTTAACATCGGTTGATAAACATATAATTTTGAGATTATCGTTTACGTTATATTCGAAGGAAATTTTACCATATGAATAATCATTTCCTAAAATTTCTTTTTTGTCTTGAAACAAGTATTCATAAAATTTGTTTTCTTCTGATTTTTCCAAACGAAGTTTCAAAAGTTCTTCTCTGATAAAATTGCATGTATAAATGTCTGAAATTAAAATTTCCATGGAGGATAGAGTAGGTGAATAATTAACATTAGCGATATCTTCTATTTTAAATTGATAAAAAATATATATATATTGAATATTACTTTCATTCATGTAATTGATATCTAGTCCAAATGCAGAAATTTTTTCAAAATTTTTTAAAAAATCGATAATTTTCATATTGTAAATTGATTCAACTTCGTCTTTAGGAACGTAGGGCGTGCAGGCTTTTGCGAAGACCATAAAATTACACATTCCTTCATAATGGGTGAGTATTATCTGTAAGGAATTATAATATTTATCTTTAGGAACATTTTTCTTTAATTTTTCCGCAGTATAAATTTTTGGGTAATTATTTGAATAGCCATCTCCGTTAGAATGACAATAATTGTTACTCGAACTAATATATTTATTATAGCTTCCTCCTTCGTAATTATTTTTGGTATAATAGCAATCCTTCGAACTGTAATTACCAGTATTATCTGCATTGTAATAACCATAATTATATTTTTCACTGTAGAATATGCTTGGGTTGTAATTTTGTCCGGTGATTATGGCAGGATTATATGACTTCATGTAGTAGGATTCATAGTACTTAGAATTGTAGTCGTACTCATTATGATAATACGCCTCTCTCTCTATTTGCGATTGATTATACTTATTTTTATACTGAGGATTGTAATAGGAATAGGATTTATGTGATTGAAGATTGTGTTCTCCTTTATTCTCATTACAAATATTGCCATCGTAAATAGAAATATCTCCAGTTGATGTTGACAATGTCCCTTTTCTATTTTTATACTCATTTTTTAAACTACCGTTATCACTTGAAACAGATTTTGTTGAATTATTTTTTCCTTTACTGCTACTTAGATTGTCCTCTGTTTCAAAATCAGATGAGATAGTTTTAGTTAAATCAGTGAAATTTGAAAAACTGTACATTAAGTTAGCAGGATCACTCAGTAATTTGCCTTGTAACTCGTTGTTAAAATTATTCTTTTTTCCTAATCTACTTTTTAAACGCAATTCGAAATAAATTTTTTCAATTTTTATCTTCGAATTCACAATCGAATTAAAATTAGTCGGGTAATATTCTACATTATCACTAAAATATTGGATGGAAAATATTAAAAATTAAAAAATTTTACAAATTGGGTTTATTGAACTCGATAGCCACATTAGGATGTGTGATCAATTTTGTAAAAAAGTTTGTCTTTGTATTTTTGATTTCAAATTTTGGATTCGACCGCTGGATTGTCCGCTGCTTCTGTATGAATTCATTTTTATACTCTTCCAGTCTGAATTGTACGCTTTTGATAATCTTTTTAGCTTCTATCGTAAAATTAAGATCCTGTTTGAATATTGGTATGCCGTGTATAGTTCCCTATAATTTATAATAGAAAAATTACATTTAACACCAGATGAATGTCCTTATCTACGAAGTCG
>Ga0169931_10008817_pt1 | contig 14651 bp, 14 predicted proteins | sample Kivu_15m_20L_FD_129675 | JGI IMG/M metagenome (GOLD analysis project Ga0169931, IMG submission 129675) | Freshwater microbial communities from Lake Kivu, Western Province, Rwanda to study Microbial Dark Matter (Phase II) - Kivu_15m_20L... | ecosystem: Environmental > Aquatic > Freshwater > Lake...
GATCCAGAGAACGACGAGAACTCCAGAGTGAAATCCCCTTGCCCCGTAGCGTTGCTCTCGCAAACCGTATCGGCAGGGTTCACGTTGGTCGATCCCGCCGCCGTGCCTGCGCTAAACGTGAATCGAACACGATCACCCGCGATCATCGTTGTTTGGGCCACATAAGACAGCGGCGCAATAGTAATAACGGCGGTGCTGGTGGCAGCCGCAAGACCCTGACGGCTATGATTAACGCCCGGGGCAGGCCCCGTCAGCGTCGCCGCGTTTGCAAAGTTAACGGGAAGGATATAAGCGCAAGCCGACGCGACCGCCGCTGCAACCAGACCCTTTGATGAGAAATTTTTCATGAAACAAAGTCTCCCTAGAGAGTTGAATTATCACGGGGCTTAAACACAGCTAGCTGCTTAGTTCTGTCCTGCCCCCGAGGACGAACCTCTCGCGTATTTTCCCCGGGTCTAAGGGTGTTGTCAACGCCTGATCCGCTGCAATTTTAACGGCTAATCGCCGGGGCGAACAAAAAACCTTTAAGGAGCCACGTTCGCGGGTTTCACCGAGAGGTACTCGAGCGACGAGCGTATTTTGTTCATGACGCCACCCCATTCGTCTGGGGATTCGATAATCCGCGGTGTGATCAGCAGTACGAGTTCGGTCTTTTCGCGTTTTTTCTGGGACGATTTGAACAGTGCGCCGACCCCCGGAAGTCGGTTCAGTACGGGCACTCCCTCGTTGGAACTCGTGGAGGACTCTGACATCAGCCCGGCAAGAAGAACGCTTTGCCCGGACCCCGCTACCAATTCGGTTTGCACGCTGCGCTGAAAAATGATCGGTGCGCCCACCACTCCAGACGAGCCCGGGACAGTATTCGAGATCTGCTGGGAGATCTGCATGAGCACTGACCCTTGGGCATTGATGGTCGGAGTGATGTTGAGTGTCAAACCGGTATTCCGATAGAGCACCGTAGTGACGGTGCGATCCGACTGGATCGGATCAGAGGCCGTGGCTCCGACCGTCGGGATGTCGTTGCCAACGTTGATCGTTGCTGGAGCCCCGTCGCGAACGACAATCATGGGGCTGGAGAGCACGTTGACCTGGCTGTCGGATGACCGCAGACGTAGGCGAATCTGATCGGTGATGTTGCGGGTGAAATTGATGGCCAATCCCCCGCCCGGCAGACCGAGGTTGCCAAGCGTCCCGCCCGCGTAACGCCCTCTCGTGAAGGCAAACTCGACGCCGTTTGCGAAATCCCCGGTCAGCGACACCTCGGCAATCGTCGCCTCGATGAGAATCTGCTTGGGTGGCACGTCGAGGCGCCGAATCATGGGCAACAGGGACTCGTACTTTGGACCGACCGTAAAAAAGATCATCGAGTTCGAGCGCGAATCGACCGTCAGCGTGAGCTCTTCGGTGCTGATGCCGGCCGGGCCCTGCGCCGATGCAGCGCCCCCTCCGTCGCGCCTCAGGACATTTGTTGCGTTGGGCATGACGACGCCGGAGCTGGTGCCACCGATCGCGGAACGAGTGTCGCGGGACTGGTTACCGATTGCCCCGCCCAGAGGTCCGCCGAGCAGGGGGATTAGCGACTCTGCCAGATCCGCAGCTCTCGCAAACTTGGGTTGAAAGACGAAATAGCGGCGCGACGGACCCTCTCCGGCACGATCAATTTGCTTGGCCCAGAACTCGACGCGATTCAGGAGATCTGCGCTGGATGAAAAAACGACTACGGCACCCTGCCGATCGAGCGCGACCATACTGAGCAGGTCTGACCCATCGACCGTAACGCCCTCGTTGGCCAACAACCGGGTCACGTTGCCGATGAACTCCTCCGGCGAGAGATAGGTCAGCGTGATCATGCCGATCTGACTACCCCGCGCCGAGGGCTGGTCGAACAAACGCACGAGGTCTAGGACCTTCAGGATGGCCGAGCGAGACCCCTGAACGAACAGGGCGCCCTGCGCGATGTCGACGCTGACCTGTGCATCGACGAACTGCTCGATCGTACGCTGCAGAGTGCTGTTGCGAAGCCCATATTTGAGCGGAACGATCTGCAAGATTTTTTCAGGGATGTCTGGTACGTCGGCTGCGTCGCGACCGTACCCGATGGGTATACCGGCACCCGACTTGGCATCGAGGGGACCGATGAAAAACACACCCTGTTTTTCGGTGACGCCGAGCGAGCGCGCCTGCAGTAATTCGTTGACGAGCTTGTAGAGCTGACGCGGACTAACCGTCTTTTGGGCATTGAAGGTGACAGCCTGATCGAGGCCCGGTGCTCCGTCGACGACGATGTAATTGACCTTTAGCAGCTCGCCAAACACGTAGTTCAGGAAGTTACGGATTGGCATACCCTCGACCGCGACGGTAAGCGAGGCGGTCGCGGAAAATCGACTCGAGAGATCGAGCCCTTCTGGAAGCGACGGTTTGATCGGGCGAGTCTCGATCAGTTCAAGCTTGGGCCCAGTCGTGGGTTCCGCCGCTGTGGTCGGAACCGGCGCAGCCGGGTCCGCAAAACCGGTTTGAGGAGACTCTTCCGTGGTCCGGGTCGGAGTCGTCGCCGCGATCCGCGAAGACGGTACCTCGTATGGACGCCATGCGGCGCACCCGCTCGCGATCAAGGCACCGCACAGAATCGTTGTAACCCGGAAAAAACGCATGCTTCACTCCACCTTGCCGCGGAAGATTACCAGTTCGCGCTGTTCGTCTCCCCTTTTAAGGGTAACTCGCGTCCGGTTAATAGACGCCACCTTCCAACCGTCTACCTCCGCATCGACCGCCACCTTTACACGCTCCTCCGGACGACCCGCATCCGCCAGCAGGAGAATGAAAGCCTCAGTTTTGCCTCGCTGCGAGAAGACCGCCTGCAGGGCCATCTCCCGCGCCTTGACGACGATCTCAACCTTGGGTTCCGGCACCGATACCGTGACTCGCTCCAGTATGGTCTCTGCTGAAGTCGGATTAATCACCTTCGCGATCGCCGGGGTATCAAAGCGACGCAGACTCTCATCACGCGAGACAAAGATTCGGTCAAAAAAATCTATCAGGACAACCAAAAATAAAACCAGCGTAAGCATCGCAAGCAAGTGCCTTGGACCGTGGAGAACTTCCCGCAAGCGTGCCCAGTTCATTTGGGGGTCTCAGAGCGGAAATAAAAATCTGCGACGAGTGTAAGGCCGGTACCGCCGTCGGTCGGACCATAGGCCGGTAACTGGGCGTTGCCGAGAACATCTATCAACACCGCATTCGGATAACCGCCCTCGAGCCTTGCCAACGCGCGCGCAAGCGCCCGGTTGCCGCCCTGCGCTTGAATCCTCGCCCGCACATAGCGCAAGCTTGAGCGAGGTTCCTCGCCGTCCAGTATCCAGTCGAACATACTCACCGTCGCACCCTGCGAAACGAACAGATCGGTGATGGATTTCTGCGCCTCTAGGCGGAATGAGTCGTCATCCTTGCTCTGCGGAAAACGCGCACGAAGTTTGGCATTGACCGCCTCGAGGTCGGCGGCAGCCTTGGTGATGGCCTCGCGGTTGGCAACCACACCCACCGAACGGTCGAGACGATTGGTCAGTACCACGAGGTTCTCTCGCCAAGCGTCCTGCCACTCGAGGAACGGAAGAAAGCCGAAGCGGATGAACGCGAGCGCGCCCGCAACGACCAAGAGGATCTGACCGCGCGAGAACTTACCGGACATTGTCGACTGCCGAGGTCATCTTGAGCCGAATGATGAATTCTTCCTGGGGACCGGCTCTACGTACCGCTGACTGAAAGCGCGCTTCAGAGGCGCCCGGCAGTTCTGACAGACCCTGCAAAACCTTGGTGGCCGCCGGCGCCTGACCTCGTAAGGTCAATTCGCCTTCGGAAAGTGAAAAGTTGGTAATGCCGGCGCCCTGTCGCCAACTCTCGGCCAAAACTTCCCATACGGGCCAGACGGGCCGTCGCTGCAGCAGGATCGAGTCGAGTCCCGCTCGCTCCGCGACCAGGCTATCGACCGTCCGTTGCGTCGTGAGCAAACTCGCAACCTGCGGACCTAACTCGTCGAGTTCGCGCGTCCTGAGGCTCTCCGCTGACCAAAGATACAACGAGGACAGACCGACATAGGCAACCAAGAAAAAGACGACGAGCAGGCCTGCGGGCCGCGCTGCCTTCTGCAGGTAGTCCGCCACCTCGGGACCGAGAAACGACGCCCAACGCTGTGCGCCGAGACGCGGGATTCCCTCGACCAAGGCTTCGCGGACAGCCTGTTCATCGTGGTACTCGACTTTGCCGTCTGCCGGCAAACCACTAGCCATGGAAAAAAGCTCTGGAGTGCGCACGACACCACCGAGGACCTGCGAGACACCTCCCGCCCCCGTGCAGTATTCAAGTTGTTCGCGGCGAACATGCGCAAAGCGCGGCGTCGTCAGGGCAGACGCGATCACCCTCGACTCCGGCACCCAGAACAGCGCGCGGCACGGCAACACCCGCGCGGACGAATCGACCTCAAAGAAAATCACCTCGCGGTAATTGTCGAGCACCGGGCCAATATCAAATAACACCAGAGGTCGACCCCGACGCTCAAACCGCGCGAGACGCCAAGCATCAAGCAGTCTGGAGACCGGATATGACTTGCGCCATTCACGGTAGTGTTCGCGACCCAGCACGGCGACGAAGGCATAGCCGCTTTGTGGGAGCCCGAGGACGCTCTGCCGCCCTTGAGTGATCCAAACGACTCTCGAGAGCAGAAACTCCTTCAAACGATCGGCAACGCGACCGATCCACGGCAAACGATCAAACCATCTCATGTCGGATCCATCAGGGATAGGTCCCGCGACTCCCAGAGTAGCAGAGGCTCTGAATCATAGGGTCTAACGACCCAAGTGCGCTCGCGACCAACGCCGCTTGAGCCCTGCCGGGCGACAATCTGCCAGCGAAAAGCGGGGCCGGGGAAAAATACCGTGAAGTCGTCTGCGGGACTGTCCAGAACTGCCGCGTAGCCCCCAAAGTCCAGTTTTCCCTGTTCACGTAGTGCAAGCAGCGCGCGCTGCAAGGAAGCAGATCGGTAGCGCGCCATTAAGACCGCTCTAGGGGCCGTCGAGGGATTAAAGGACTGGTTTGGATAGGAGGTGCTGGCGAGACGAAGCCGGTCGATCTCTGACATGGTCAGACCGAGATACCGAAGTTCGAGAGCAGATTGAAGTGGAAGTGACTCCGACGTCGTCAACCGGGTCAATAGTCCGGTAGCAACAAGGCGCGCTTTGTCGGGTGCCACATCCAGAGCGACCAGCAGGGCCTCGAACTCCTCCATGGACCCCGGTCCCTGTGGCAAGGACAGCAGACCAGCAACATCCTGCAGTCGAATCAAGTCACCGCCGATTTCGAAGGGCTGGTCATCGAACCGCCAGCGAGCGGCCATGCTTTCGTCGCCATTGGGCGTAGAAGCGCCCGCGACCCAAGGCTGGGTCAACAGCTCGAACTTCAGTTCAGCCTCGAGTGTATGCCAGCGCAACTCGGCGCGCGCACGATCAAGCAGCCGTTGGGACTGCTCCACTTGATCGCGCGCGGTTAAACCGAACTGCAACAGGAGCAAACCCAGCACCCCGGTGACCATCAACACAAGAATGAGGGCTGCGCCTCGCTCGCGATTCACTCAATCCACCATTAACCGACCCAAAACCGCGTCGGAACGCGGTGGAAACGCAATAAAGGCCTCACCGCCGCCCACTTGAACACCGATCACCTCCGGCTGCAGGCCCTTTTTTAGACCGTCGAACTCCGTCTGCCATGCGCGCACCGCGCTCTGATCGAAGTTCATGGCTGCCGATCGCACGTCCGCGGAAGGCCAACCAAAATACCGGAAGTTGACGGAGGACGCTCCAGAAACAACGATCAGTCGATAGCGAAAAGGTAAAACCTGGTCATCACGAACGAGCGGGCCCTCCGTCAAGGGCGCTTCCTCGTAAACCAACCTCCAATCTTCCGCTCCGTCTCGCTCACGAAAGACTCGAATCACCGCGATGCCACCGTCAGCAAAAACGGGACTGGCGGTCACCACGGTGAGGCCCTCGTCACGACCCAGAAAATACTGGCCCAACTGCCCATCTCGGGCACGAACCACCCAGGGAATCGCATTTTCGAGAGCCGAAATCACCAGGTCAAAACGTTGGTAGTCGGCGAGCGCACGATCGAATCTGCCAAGCCGACCGTCCCACTGATTGGTGAAAAGAGAGAATGCATACGTGGCCACCCCAAACACCATGGACATGATGGTGATCGACAAAAGCAACTCAATCAGCGTGAAGCCACGGCTACCGCGGACGGTGTCCATGCAATCTCCCGATAAGTGAAGTCACGAACCTGCTCGGCAATACTTAAACGCAGGGACACCTCGTACAATCGATAGCGTGGCTGATAATAAAGCTGCTCGCCCGCGTCCGGATCGAAGCGTGGCGCCGGCGGCAGAAAACTGATCGACTTGGCGACGAAGGAGTAACTAACCCCCATCATCTCGCCAGAGTCCGAAAGCTCTGCGGAGGACTCTTTAGTCAAGCGTTGTTGGATCAGCGAAAGCACTGCTCGCAGAGGCGCGAGCAATCGCACTGTGCTCTCTGCCTTGCGGCTGGCCGCGAGACTCGCACGGTAGGTATCGCTGACGACAGCGATCGTGGCGAACATGATCGTGGCAGCGATCAGTACCTCGACGAGCGTGAACCCTGCGGCGCGTCGTACGCTCATTCCCGCGCCATCCAGCGATTGAGGGCGAGATCTCGCTCTCGGTCGCCCAGACGAACTCTGACGATTTCCGGCTCGGCAAATCCGTTTCGGGAAATCCGTATCGACTGGTTTGCAACAAAAAAAAGCCGCTCCGTCACCCATCTTTTTTCCGCGTCGCCCTCAAACTGCCATACTAGCTCGCGTCCCGACAACGAGAGCATCACCGGGCGACCTTGGGAATAAGCATCGAAAGCGATAGCACGAATCTGACGATCGAGAACGAGCCACTCCTCCTGCGCTTTAGCTCGCTCAACCTGACGATATGCCTCAGGAGACACCAAAGACACCAACAATCCGACAATCGAGAACACGATCAAAAGTTCGACGAGAGTCAAGCCCGAGGACGCTGCACGGCGACGGCGCAATCGGTTAAAAGGTATTCGCACTTTGCGCTACCTCAGTTTGGTCGCGACTCGTGCAGTCCGCGGTAGGTATCGAGCAGCGTAGCGAGACTGTACTGCGGGGTGTGTCGCGCGAGATGACGACGCCGGCCACCAGCCGCAAGTTTCGCCCGAAGTTCAGCGCTGCTGACCAGATCGCGCATTCGGTCTGCCAACTCTTCGGCGCGACCGATCGTGAAAGTCAGGGCGTCCTCGCCATCGACCAGGTCGGCCATGCCGGCAAATCGAGAGGCGATGACCGGAGTACCCTCTGCCCATGCCTCAAGCACCACCAAAGGGATACCCGCCTCGAACCACTCCGAGGGGGTGACCAAAAAAATCGCCTTAGACAGCAATTCTCGAACCCGCCATCGATCCTGCATCCCGACAAAGTGAACATCAAGTCGGCGTTGAACGACCTCGCGCTCCAATTCCTCGCGCATCGGCCCATCGCCGACAATTTGCAGCGAGATATCCCGCGCAAGCTCGCAGGCGCCGAGCAGGGTTTTCAGACCCTTTTCGGGCGAGAGCCTACCGACGAACAGCGCCGTCCGTCGCGGCCCGTCATAGACCGTATCTCTCGGCGAAACGAAATTGGGCTTGATGACGATCTTCGTCGGATCGATCCCTTGGTCGACGAGTCGCTCCGCGGCAAATCGACCGAGCACCAAAAAACGGTCAATGAAACGCCTGTGGATCTCTCGCCGCGTGTCACTGCGAATCATCGAGGCGACCGCAAACGAGCCCAACAGCGAGCCGCGATAGCATCGGTGACGCACAGCAGCCCAAGAGCGCTCAGGCGTGCACTGCTCACAGACCACACCCTGCCGGTAGTGGGTCGCTGCAGCACACACCCAGCGATAGTTGTGAATCGTCTGTACGACAGGAACTCGGGCGCGTGCACAGGCAGAATAGACCGCGGAAGTGACGAGGGGAAAAGTGTTGTGGACGTGAACCACGTCGGGCTTTGAATCGCGAAGCAGCACGTCCAGTTCGCGAGTAGTGCGGCGCGAGTCAGTGATCTGCGTGGCAACGGTCAGACTATCAATCCAACTCGCCTCGGACATTTCGTCGTTGCTTCGGAGGTATTGTCGCACCTCGACCCCCGCATCGCGCAGGAGCTGAGTTTCCTGATCCACGACGACATCTTCCCCCCCAGGAGATCCTGATCGGTACCGGTTGTGAACGATCAAAACCCGCACTCGCAATCACCCCGCCACTTCGGTCACGGAGGTAATACTCAGCATCATCACGACAACGACACCACCGACGATAAGACCCATGATGAGAATAAGCATCGGCTCGAGCAGTGTAGTCAACCGAAGCGTCGCTGCTGAAAACACGTCACGACTGCGACGCGAAATCTCGCCGAACGCCTTGGCGAGCTGTCCGCTCTCTTCACCGACCTCGAGTAGCGAGGCGAAGTAGTCGGGAAACAATCGGGTCTGGCGCAAAGCAATCGAAATCTGCTCGCCCCGCTTGACCTTTTCGACAGCCGCCGCAATTTCGCGCCGTAGAGTGCCGTGACGAACATTGCCAGTCGCAAGCGAGAGCGCCCTATCGACCGACAACCCCGATCCGAGCATCAAGGCGAGGCCGCTCGTAAAACGGATACGCTCCACCATGCACGTGATGTCGCGAAGCAACGGCGTATCGAGCAACAACCGATCACGGAACTCGACCACGGCAGCAGAGCTACGCACTCGGTAAATCGAGGCTGCAACGACGCCGACAACCACCGCCAAAGGTAACTGCCACTCACGCATGAACTCGCTGGCACCGAGCAGCATGGCGGTATACCACGGGAGTTCGCTCGCATCAGTGAAGAGCGTCTCGAGATTCGGCACCACGAAGTTGAGAATGAATACGAGAGCCGCCACGCACACTCCGGCGACGACCAACGGATAGGTCGCCGCAGAAATTATTTTTTGACGAAGATCGCGCTGGAAGGCCAGATCTTCCGCAAGCCCGACGAAGACAGCGGGCAGACGGCCGCTCGCCTCACCCAAGGAGACGAGGTTCACGTACAGCTTGTCAAATATCTCTGGGTGGTCACTCATGGCCTCAGAGAGCTGCCGTCCCTGTTTCAGTTGTGCCGCCAGAGGACCCAGCAAACGCGCCACCGCAGGAGACTTCCCAGCGCGTTGCAGGATGCCGATGGCGCGATCGATGCGCACGCCGCTATCGAGCAACAGACTCAACTCGGCGGTCACGAACTCGAGGTCGGCGAGATCGACAGGTCGCTCGGCGAGTCCCAGCCATTCGCGCCACCCCTCCCCCGATGAGGTGGGCCTCACCGAAGCCACCACGACCCCCCGATCGGCCGCGAGTTGCGCGGCCTCAGCATGACTCGGCGCTTCGACAGTCGCTGTCACTTTACCGCCCGATTGATCGAAACCCTCGTAGGTGAATTGCGGCATCAGCCCGCCACCCTCAGCACCTCGGCCACTGTCGTGACGCCGCGCAACGCCTTCGCGTAACCGTCTTCCAAAAGGGATCGCCAGCCACAGCTTCGAGCGTGCTTCCTGGCTTCTGAAATGAAGTCAGGCCCCTTGGGAAGCGCCTTGATGACTTCGTCACATCGCAGGTACTCGGCGACCGCGACGCGACCGCGATACCCCGTGCCACCGCAATTTGGGCAACCACGCGGACGCCGCAGGACTGGGTCCGAGATATGCGCCATTTCTGCGACGTACGCGAGAGCCTCGACCTGCTGACCGGCATCCTGATCCACCTCCGAGCAGTCCGGGCAGAGGCGACGGGCGAGACGCTGACCAATAATCGAACGCAACGCTGCGTTGAGCAGAAACTCCTCGACGCCGAGGTCAAGGAGGCGTGTGTAGGCACTCGGCGTGTCGTTGGTGTGGACGGTCGAGAAAACCAGATGGCCCGTGAGCGCTGATTGCATCGCGACAGAAGCCGTCTCGCGATCGCGGATTTCACCCACCATGATGATGTCGGGATCCTGACGCACGACGCTGCGCAAACCATGCGCAAAATCAAAGCCGATCGCAGGTTGGACCTGCACCTGATTGATGCCCTGCAATTGATACTCGATGGGGTCCTCGAGCGTCACGATCTTCACTTCAGGCCGATTGAGACGGCTGAGAAAGGTATACAGCGTTGTCGTCTTGCCAGATCCGGTGGGGCCCGTGAGCAACATGACTCCGGATGTAACGGCGAGATCTTGAATCACCAACGACTCGATATCTGCCGAAAGTCCAAGTTGTTTCATGTCGTAGACGAGGGCGGACTTACGCAAGAAGCGCAGTACGGCGCTCTCGCCACCGGACACAGGCAGCACGGAAGCACGAATATCTACATCTTCCCCACCGACACGCAGCTCGATCTTGCCGTCCTGAGGCCTACGACGTTCGCCAATGTCCATACCCGCGAGAATCTTGAGCCGGGTAATAACGGGTAGCACCAGCGCCGAACCGATCGTATCGACCTCATGCAGAACACCGTCGATGCGGTAGCGGACCCGTGACGGGCCATCCTGAGGCTCGAGATGCAAATCAGAAGCCCCCTGACGTAACGCTCGACTGATGAGCGAATTGAGCAGGTTGACAACGGGTGCCTCCGACGCCAACTCGCGCAGACGCCCCTCTTCTACAGAGTCGATCGACGGTTCTGACCCGAAATCGCGCGAGAAACGGCCAAGCCTGTTTTTGAGGTGCCCGAAGCCCTCGTCTCCGACAAGTACCACCGCGGCTTCCGGATGATGCTCTCGCAACCAGTCGTTGACTTCCAAGTCGAGGGGCGATTTGCTAGCGAACGTCCAGTTCCCGGTGTCACCAGAGGAAAACGGGACCCATCCGCGATGCAGCAGGAACTCAAGGGGCATTGTCTCGATGAGCTCGGGAGGTGACCAGGAGGTCATCTCAGCAGCCCCCAACACCCTAAAACCCAATAAGCGACCGTAGACCTGAGGCAACTTCTCGGTGGCGAGACTGCCCATATTGACCAACACTTGTTCGAGTCGACCGCCAAACTTTTGTTGGTAAAGCCTCGCCTTTTCGAGGTCCGCAGACGCCACACCGACGTCCGTCAGCATTGCCTCGAATTCGATCATTGGAAGACGATGTCCTCGGCATCGCCCTCTCCGCCCTCGCGTCCGTCCTTGCCCATGCTGCGCAGTTGATAGGGCGCAATGCCCTCCTTGACTTCGGCGGTGTACACGTATGGGTTACCCCAAGGATCGAGCGGGATATCGCGAGGCAAGTACGGCCCGTCCCAACCCGGCACATCGGCCGTCCTTAATCCCGCGAGGTTTTTCGGGAAAGAACCCACATCAAGCCGATAGGTGTCCAGAGCGGTCGACAGCATTTGCATTTGTGCCAAAGCCGTCTTGCGCTGCGAAGATCCCACCTTTGAGAACATGGCGGGCGCCACGAGCGAAAGCAGCAATCCGAGAATGACAATCACAATGAGAAGTTCGATTAGGGTAAACCCGAACAGGGGAGACCTTGGCCTCGATCGCCCCAATGGCAAGCTTTTATTGCGAATCATCGTAATGACTTCCTGAATCGATTTGCCGTGATTATAGACTCCCGCGACCGTAGCGGTCGTCCAGCCGCTCGATATCGTCTTCGCCGAGATAACCGCCTGATTGGACCTCGATGATTCGCAGCGGCTCTGGACCAGGGTTTTCGATGCGGTGGACCATGCCCACGGGGATATAAGTGGATTGGTCGGCAGTGAGCGTAAGCGTCTCTTCGCCGCGGGTAATTCTCGCGGTACCACTCACAACGACCCAGTGCTCCGCGCGCTGCCTATGGCGCTGAAGAGAGATCGCGCATCCAGAATTAATGAGGAGGCGCTTGACCTGATACCCATGCCCGGCATCGATTGATTCGTAGCTCCCCCAGGGACGATGCACTTCGCGCTGTTCGGAGCATTCAGAGCGCGATTCGGCCTTTAGCCTGCCGACAATCCCCCGAACATCCTCCGCCCGATCGCGCGGGCAAACGAACACCGCATCCTTTGTCTCGACTACGACAAGATCGTCGACACCGAGCACGGCCACCAGCCGACTGGTGGAGAACACCAGACTGTCCCGAGTGTCCTCGAGGAGCACGTCACCTCGCAGAACATTGCCCCGCTCGTCGCGCCCGACCACCGACTGCACGCCTTGCCATGACCCGACATCATTCCAGCCAGCATCGAGTGGAACGACCGCCGCACGCCTCGTGAGCTCCATGACCGCGACGTCGACCGATGCCGCCCGACTGCCTCGGAATGCGACGGGCTCAAGACGAATGAAGTCGAGGTCCCCACTTGCACCATTGACCGCTGCGAGAGCGGCCGCAGCGATATCCGGGGCGTGAACGTCAAGTTCGCGAAAAAAAACGTCTGCCGAGAACAGAAACATACCGCTGTTCCAAAGAAAGGATCCGTCGGCGAAAAACGATTCGGCGCGCGCCTTATCGGGCTTCTCCACAAACCTTAGTATTGGCCTTGCCCCCTCACGTTCCCCTCCGCACTCGATATAGCCAAAGCCCGTTGCTGCATAGCGTGGCACCACACCAAAGGTCACCAGTTGCCCATTCCGTGCAGCGCCCACCGCAATATTCACTGCCCGCTGGAATGCGGCGACGTCCTCGACAACGTGATCCGAAGGCAGCACCAGCAGCAATGGATCGGAGTCGACATGTCGTCGTTTGGCAACGAGTGCGGCAGTTGCAATAGCGATGGCGGTTCCCTTGCCTGCTGGCTCCAGGATGATCTCTGCGGACTTCACACCACCCTGCCGCAATTGATCAGCGATAAGAAAGCGATGCTCTTCGTTGCACACGACAATTGGCGAACCAACATTCGGCAACCCGTCGGCGCGCGAAAGAGTTGTCTGCAACATACTTTGCTGCGGGTGAACAAGACGCAGGAACTGCTTGGGCATGGCCTCTCTGGAGAGCGGCCATAACCGAGTGCCCGAACCCCCCGACAACACCACTGGTATCAGCATGCGGGCGCGTCTGCATCAAGAGCCAGCGGACGGCCACGACCGACGGCGAAATATTTAATTCCTGCTGCCTCGAGGGTAGCCGGGTCATACAGGTTTCGACCGTCAAAGATAACTGGCTCTTTCATTTGGGACTTGATCAAATCGAAATCCGGGCTGCGAAACTCCTGCCACTCAGTAACGATAACCAGGGCGTCGGCGCCTTCAAGTGCATCCATCGAATTATCGGAAAACCGCAATCCCGCCGACGCGGCGAAGACTCGTCTGGCAACGTCCATCGCTATCGGATCGTACGCGCATACCGTCGCCCCCGCCGCCAGCAATCCCTCGATGAGCACGCGACTCGGCGCTTCGCGCATGTCATCGGTATTCGGCTTGAACGCCAAACCCCAGACCGCTATTCGACGCCCGAGCAAATCGACGAAGTAACGTCGAAGTTTTCGCAGTAGCAATGTCTTCTGGCGCTCGTTCACACGCTCGATGGCTGTAAGCAGAAGCGGTGCCATACCCGCTTCCTCCGCAGTTCGAACAAGCGCTTTGACGTCTTTCGGAAAACACGATCCGCCGTATCCGGCACCCGGGTAAATAAAGTGGTAGCCGATGCGAGGGTCAGAACCGATACCTTGCCGGACTTTTTCGATATCGGCACCCATGCGTTCGGCGAGACCCGCCAATTCGTTGATGAAAGAAATCTTGGCGGCGAGCATCGCGTTCGCTGCGTACTTCGTGAGCTCGGCTGAGCGACGATCCATCACCAGCAAGCGCTCGCGACTCCGCGTAAAGGGCTCGTAAAGCATACGCAAATAATCGATAGCACGTGGCGAGTCGGAGCCGACAATCACACGATCGGGCTTCATGAAGTCGGCAACCGCTGCGCCCCCTTTGAGAAACTCGGGGTTGGCCACAACATCGAAGTCGATCGACACAGCCCGAAGAGCCAGGGTATCCCGCAGCACCTTTTCAACCTTGTCGCCCGTACCGACCGGAACCGTCGATTTGTCGACCACGACCCGATAATCATCGATATGCTCACCAATGATCCGAGCCACAGAAAGAACATGGCTGAGGTCGGCTGAGCCGTCCTCGTCCGCAGGCGTGCCGACGGCTATGAGCAGCACGACTCCGTGTTGAACCGCCTCACGCGCATCTGTTGAAAAGCGCAGTCGACCGGCGCGAACATTGCGTCGCACGATGACATCAAGACCTGGTTCGTGAAACGGGATCTCGCCATCGCGCAACCGGGCGATCTTTTCCGCGTCGACATCGAGACAGACGACGTCGTTCCCGTTCTCGGCGAAACAAGCACCGGAGACGAGCCCCACATATCCCGAGCCAAAAACGGAGATCTTCATTGGGGGTGAGCTCTCACTCGATCATCGGGGGTGAGAAAGTTTTTTGTATGACGACCAAGTTCGCCGCAGCCCCTCTTCGAGGGTTGTGCCGTGGCGCCAGCCCATCGACCGCAGCACCGAGACATCGAGCAGCTTTCGCGGGGTGCCGTCGGGATATGACGTATCGAACGCTAGTGTACCCCCAAACCCCGCCACCTCAGCAATCAGACGGGC
>Ga0169931_10008818_pt1 | contig 14648 bp, 11 predicted proteins | sample Kivu_15m_20L_FD_129675 | JGI IMG/M metagenome (GOLD analysis project Ga0169931, IMG submission 129675) | Freshwater microbial communities from Lake Kivu, Western Province, Rwanda to study Microbial Dark Matter (Phase II) - Kivu_15m_20L... | ecosystem: Environmental > Aquatic > Freshwater > Lake...
CCCCCAGCTTCTCAATGTGCGCAGCTCCAACCCGGGGCCGGTTCGCCGGGTCGTGCTCGATCTCTCCGGGCCCGCGGTCTTCAGCAGGGATGCGGGCACGCTGACGGTGGATCTGCTCAGCCGCAACGACCAGCTTGCCCAGCTCCAGGCCCTTGGCCTGGCAAGCCGGCAGACCGGGGCCAGCCTTCGCATAAGAGGTGTGTCCGGTCCACTGACCAGGGTGTTCAGCCTGGGCAGCCCGGCGCGACTGGTTATCGAGTGGCCGACGCCGGAGGGCAGCAAGGGCGCGACCAGCGGCAGTGGTGAGACCGCTCCGATCGATCCACGCCTGCAGGCCCTGTTCGGCGGGGAGGTGCAGTGGGACCGTCTGGTTCGGCAGGGGGTGCGCATCAATGCGGTGCGCATCGATCCCCGCAGCTCCACTCTGCAACTGCGGCCCCTGGTTCGGCCGGGGGGGATGGAAGGACTCAGCTCCCTGGTTCAGCTGGCCAACCAGCAGCAAGCCTGGGTCGCCATCAACGGCGGCTACTTCAACAGGGTGCGTCGCCTCCCGTTGGGAGCCCTCAAAGCGAATGGCCGCTGGCTCTCCGGGCCGATCCTGAATCGGGGTGTGGCAGCGTGGAGCGACCGAGATCTACCCCGCTTCGGCCGGCTGCAACTCACGGAATGGATCGTGGGCCCCGGCGGCCGGCGGCTGCAGGTGGACACCGTCAACAGTGGCTATGTGCAGCGGGGGATCAGCCGCTACAACTCAGATTGGGGCCCCAGCTACCGGGCCTTGAGTGGTTCCGAAACCGGCCTGCTGCTGCAGGCCGGCAGGGTCAGTCAGATTTTGGGCGTGGCGGAACTGGAGGCCGGGGTGCCCCTGCGGAGCGGCGACCTGCTCCTGGTGGCTCGCGGCGGCACGGCTCTGCCCTGGACAGCTGGCGAGCAGCTGCAGCTGGAGAGCCGACCCAGCAACGAGCTTGGTCTTGCCCCCAACGTGATCGGTGGAGGCCCCCTGCTGCTGCTGGGGGGACGGATTGTGCTGAACGGGGCAGCTGAAAACTTCAGCTCCTCCTTCCTGAGCCAGGGAGCCCCACGCACCGTGCTGGCCAAAGATGACCGGCAGGTTTGGTTGATCACCCTGGAAGGCACCTTGGACAGCGGCCCCTCCCTGGGGGATACGGCCGTGCTGCTGCAGCAGCTGGGGCTGCGGGATGCGGTCAACCTCGACGGCGGCAGCTCCACCGGACTGGTGCTGGGAGGCTCTCTCCAGGTGAAGGGCAGGGGTGTGGCCGGTTCCGTTCACAACGGGGTGGGCCTGGTGCCCTGAGCAAACTGCCAGGATGGAACAACTTGAGCCCCGCATCGAATCCCGATCGCCATGCCAAAGGGTCACAGTCTGCGCGTGACTGCCGCCGCCGCCGCCGAGCTGGGGCGCCAGGCCTCCGTAGCAGGCACCCCCGGCATGATTCACCTTGACCTGGTCGAGAGCAATTGTCAGAGCTGGGCGATCAGGCTGCGGCCAGGTCACCTGGCGGGCAACCCCATCGCCCGGGCCGACGGCATAACCGTCTACGCCCCGGCAGACCAGCTGCCCCTGCTTACCGGGCTGAGCCTTGATTACAGGGGCGATCTCAGCGGCGGCGGGTTTCTCGTACGCCCTGGAGAGGGGATCCTCAATTGTGCCTGTGGGGCGGCATTCAGCCGCGTGGGGGAGGCGCGACGTACGACCCAGTAAGGTGATGGATTGTTGAAATCGGTCGGATCATCCGACCAGACCTCCTCCCAATCCTCCACGACCAGACCCCGGTCCTCGATGCCCACAATCCAACAATTGATCCGAACCGAGCGCCAGAGTCTTTCCCGCAAGACAAAGTCGCCTGCCCTGCGGGCCTGCCCCGAGCGTCGGGGGGTCTGCACCCGTGTCTACACCTCCACGCCAAAAAAACCAAACTCGGCCCTCCGTAAGGTGGCCCGGGTGCGTCTCACCTCCGGCTTCGAAGTGACGGCCTATATCCCAGGCATCGGCCACAACCTGCAGGAGCACTCGGTGGTTCTCATACGCGGAGGACGGGTGAAGGATCTGCCGGGTGTTCGCTATCACATCATCCGCGGCACCCTCGACACCGCCGGCGTCAAGGACCGTCGCCAGTCCCGTTCCAAATACGGCGCCAAAACACCCAAGGCCTGATCTGACCGTGCCCGCCAAGGCACAACCGTTTCTGATCCAGCCCAAAAGCTCCCCTCCCTTCCCGCTCCGGTCGACCATGTCCCGCCGCAATGCCGCAGAGAAGCGCCCAGTGCTTCCAGATCCCCAGTTCAACAGCCGTCTAGCCTCGATGATCGTGGTCCGACTGATGAAACATGGCAAAAAGTCCACCGCCCAGCGCATCCTCTCCGATGCCTTTTCGATGATCAACGAGCGAACTGGCACCGATCCGCTGGAACTTTTCGAAACAGCGGTACGTAATGCCACCCCACTGGTGGAAGTTCGCGCTAGACGGGTGGGAGGCGCCACCTACCAGGTGCCGATGGAGGTGCGACAGGAACGGGGCACTGCCATGGCCCTGCGCTGGTTGGTGAATTTCTCAAGGGCCCGCAACGGCCGCAGCATGGCACAGAAACTGGCTGGCGAACTCATGGATGCGGCCAACGAAGCCGGCAGCGCTGTGCGCAAGCGGGAGGAAACCCACAAAATGGCTGAAGCCAACAAGGCATTCGCCCATTATCGCTACTGAATCACTCCTCAGCAGCTGGAGTCTCGGGCGACTTCAGCTCCTACAGACCCACTCTGTAGACTGACGCTCTACTTTTGTTGACCTCTCGGAGACCTCCCTCGTGGCCCGCGCCTTTCCACTGGATCGCGTCAGAAATATCGGCATCGCCGCTCACATTGACGCGGGGAAAACCACCACTACCGAACGGATTCTTTTCTACTCCGGGGTAGTACACAAAATGGGCGAAGTTCACGACGGTGCCGCGGTCACCGACTGGATGGAACAGGAACGGGAACGGGGTATCACGATTACGGCCGCGGCCATCTCAACCAGCTGGAAAGACAATCGGATCAATATCATTGACACCCCGGGGCACGTTGACTTCACAATCGAAGTTGAACGGTCGATGCGCGTATTGGATGGGGTAGTTGCGGTTTTCTGTGCCGTTGGCGGAGTTCAACCCCAGTCAGAGACTGTCTGGCGCCAGGCTGATCGGTATAACGTGCCAAGGATCGTGTTTGTCAACAAGATGGACCGAACAGGCGCCAACTTTTTAAAGGTTTACGAGCAAATCAAGGATAGACTCAAGGCCAATGCTGCCCCTATCCAACTGCCAATCGGAGCGGAAGGCGATCTCAAGGGAATTATTGACCTGGTACGCAATAAGGCGATTATCTATACAAACGACCTGGGCACAGACATCCTTGAGCAAGAAGTACCAGCAGAGATGAAGGCGGAGGCGGAGAAATGGCGCCTCAAGTTAATGGAATCCGTCGCCGAATCCGACGAGGATCTTATTGATATATTCCTCGAAAATGGTGAGCTTACAGAAGAGCAGCTGGTCAAGGGCATCCGCAATGCCACCATCCACCACGGCATGGTGCCAATGGTTTGCGGCTCTGCTTTCAAGAACAAGGGTGTTCAATTGGTGCTTGATGCCGTTGTCGATTACCTTCCCGCCCCCGTAGACGTACCCCCGATCACTGGCCTGCTGCCTGATGGCACAGAATCCAATCGTCCCTGTGATGACAACGCTCCTTTCAGCGCACTGGCTTTCAAAGTGATGGCTGATCCCTACGGCAAGCTCACCTTCGTGCGCCTGTATTCCGGGGTACTGAATAAGGGCAGCTACGTACTCAACTCCACAAAAGACAAGAAAGAACGCATCTCGCGACTGATACTGCTTAAGGCAGATGATCGTGAGGAGGTCGATGAGCTCCGCGCCGGAGACCTCGGAGCGGTTCTTGGATTGAAGGACACCACCACTGGTGACACCCTTTGCGTTGAGGCCGATCCGATCATTCTCGAGTCTCTCTATGTTCCCGAGCCCGTGATCTCGGTGGCAGTCGAGCCCAAGACAAAGGGAGATATGGAAAAACTTTCCAAAGCCCTCCAATCTCTTTCAGAAGAAGACCCCACCTTTAGGGTCTCCACCGATCCGGAAACCAGCCAAACGGTTATCGCCGGCATGGGCGAACTACACCTTGAAATTCTTGTAGACAGGATGCTGAGGGAATTTAAGGTAGAGGCAAATATCGGTGCACCCCAGGTTTCCTATCGTGAAACCATTCGCTCAAGCTCCAAAGGCGAAGGCAAGTTCGCCCGTCAAACCGGTGGCAAGGGTCAGTACGGCCACGTGGTGATTGAGATGGCTCCAGGGGAGCCGGGCTCAGGTTTTGAATTCATCAATAAAATTGTCGGCGGCATCGTTCCAAAGGAATACATCGGACCTGCCGAGGCTGGCATGAAGGAAACCTGCCAATCCGGCGTAATTGCGGGCTTTCCCATGATTGACGTCAGGGCGACCATGATCGATGGCTCCTACCACGATGTTGATTCATCGGAAATGGCGTTTAAGATCGCAGGATCCATGGCCTTCAAAGATGCCGTCAAGAAGTGCAATCCTGTGCTGCTTGAACCGATGATGAAGGTGGAAGTCGAGATTCCCGAGGATTACCTCGGTTCAGTCATCGGCGACCTTTCTTCCCGGCGTGGCCAGGTAGAAGGGCAGTCAATCGACCATGGACAATCCAAAGTCCAGTCGAAAGTGCCCCTGGCCGAGATGTTCGGCTACGCCACCCAACTCCGATCCATGACCCAGGGTCGGGGCATTTTCTCGATGGAGTTCAGCCATTACGAGGAAGTCCCTCGCAACGTGGCCGAAGCCATCATTTCCAAGAATCAGGGCAATTCCTGATCTTTCCCCCCCTACCTTACCCCCCGATTCTTTCTACTCATGGCACGCGAGAAGTTCGAAAGGAACAAACCCCACGTCAACATTGGTACCATCGGTCACGTTGACCATGGCAAAACCACCCTTACAGCCGCCATCACCAACGTGTTGGCATCCCAGGGCATGGCAAAGGCCCAGGCTTACGATGAAATTGATGGCGCTCCTGAAGAAAAAGAGCGGGGTATCACCATCAATACAGCCCACGTTGAGTACGAAACCACAAAGCGTCACTATGCTCACGTTGACTGCCCCGGCCACGCCGACTACGTCAAGAACATGATCACCGGTGCCGCCCAAATGGACGGCGCCATACTGGTGGTGGCTGCTACCGACGGCCCGATGGCTCAGACCAAGGAACATATCCTGCTTGCCAAGCAGGTTGGTGTGCCTGCCCTGGTAGTTTTCCTGAACAAAAAAGATATGGTCGACGACGAGGAAATCCTCGAACTGGTAGAACTGGAAATGCGGGAGTTGCTAAGCAATTATGACTTCCCCGGCGACGACATCCCTGTAGTTGCAGGCTCAGCCCTGAAAGCACTGGAATACATTCAGGCCGGCAACAAAGCAACCCGCGGCGCCGACCTATGGGTTGACAAGATTCTCGACCTGATGGATGCGGTTGACGAATCTATCCCCGAACCGGAACGCGAGATCGACAAGCCATTCCTGATGGCAGTCGAAGATGTATTTTCAATTACCGGTCGTGGCACCGTGGCAACAGGACGAATCGAACGCGGCAAGGTAAAAGTAGGCGAAACAGTTCAGATCGTCGGCATCAAAGACACCCGTGAAACCACTGTCACCGGTGTGGAAATGTTCCGCAAGTTGCTCGACGAAGGCATGGCTGGAGATAATGTGGGCCTGCTTCTGCGCGGCATTCAGAAAGAAGACATTGAGCGCGGAATGGTTCTTGTCAAGCCCAACTCGATCAAACCCCACACCAAGTTTGAAGGTGAGGTCTATGTGCTGAAGAAGGAAGAAGGTGGTCGCCACACTCCTTTCTTTGCGGGTTATCGTCCCCAGTTTTATATTCGGACCACAGACGTGACTGGCCAGATAACTGCGTTCACTTCTGATGATGGTGCCAACGTTGAAATGGTGATGCCGGGAGACCGGATCAAGATGACCGGTGAGCTGATCTGCCCAGTGGCTATCGAGCAAGGCATGCGCTTCGCCATTCGCGAAGGCGGCCGCACCATCGGTGCCGGCGTGGTATCGAAGATCCTGGCCTGACCCATTGCTATGTTGATGGGGTGAGTCTTACGGATTCACCCCTGTTCAAACCTCCTGCTTGAGCACCTCGACAACCCATCCACTGTCGCCGCCAGGTTTTTCTCGCCTGGGGCTGAAAAATCTCCCGATCAAACATGTCCACCGCAATCGCCCAGCAGAAGATTCGTATCCGTTTGAAGGCGTTTGATCGCCGCATGCTGGATCTATCCTGCGAAAAGATCATCGAAACTGCCGACCACACCGCCGCAACGGCGATCGGTCCAATCCCCCTGCCAACCAAGCGCAAGATTTATTGCGTGCTGCGCTCTCCCCACGTGGACAAGGACTCCCGCGAGCATTTCGAAACCCGCACCCATCGCCGCATAATTGATATCTACAGTCCTTCCGCAAAGACTATCGATGCCCTCATGAAGCTGGATCTGCCCAGCGGAGTTGACATTGAGGTCAAGCTCTGAGCTGGGCTCCCCGGAGCTGAGCAGTCCTCTCTAGGATTGTCTGGCTCTCCTGAACTAGCCATGGGCGAACTGGCCGTGCGGGAGCTGCCGCTGTTTCCCCTGCCCGATGTGGTGCTCTTCCCTGAGGAAGTTCTCCCTCTCCACATCTTTGAGCCCCGTTACAGGATGCTGCTGCGCACGGCCATGGCGGGCGACCAACGCTTTGGGGTGGTGCGCTGGGATCCCCGAACCCAGGCAATGGCCCCGGTGGGCTGCTGCGCCGAAATCCTTCACTGCCAAGCCCAGGACGACGACCGCAGCAACATTGTCACCATGGGGCAACAGCGTTTCAGGGTTCTTGAGATCGTGCGGGAAGCCCCCTTCCGGGTAGGCCTGGTGAGCTGGATCGAAGACCGGCCAGCAACCAACCATGACGAATTGGAGGCCCTGACCGGTGAAGTGACCCAGGCCCTGAGGGATGTGGTGGAACTCACCGGCAAGCTGGTGGGCAAACAGACCAGCCTGCCCAGCGATCTGCCCGATCTGCCAAGGGAACTGTCCTTCTGGATCGGCGCCCACCTGGGAGGCCCGGTTGCCGATCACCAACAGGCGCTGCTGGAGATCACCGACACCGGCGAACGGCTCCACCGGGAATACGAGCTGCTCGACCAGACCCGAAGGCAACTGGCCGCACGCACCGTGCTCAAGGACACCTTCCAACCCCAATAACCCCAACCGGCGCCGGCTCCCGCATCCATGCTCCTTACCAGTTGGCCGCTGGCCACCATCTCTGGTGCCGCAATCCTGGCCATGGCAGCCGCCCTCTGGCTGGGGTGGCGGCGACGCTACGAATCCGCTGCCAGCGTTGCGGCGGCCTACGACCGCTGGACCACCGACCGGTTACTGGAGCGCCTCTGGGGAGACCACATCCACCTGGGCTACTACCAAAAATCAAACCCAGCCTGCCCCCAGCGCCAGGATTTCCGAGCAGCCAAAACGGTCTTCGTGCACCAATTAGTGCGCTGGAGCGGGCTCGACCAACTTCCCCCCGGATCGACGTTGCTGGATGTGGGCTGCGGCATCGGCGGCAGCGCCAGCATCCTGGCGCGCCACTACGGCTTCGATGTGGTGGGGATCAGCATCAGCCCCGCCCAGATTGAACGGGCCCAATCCCTTACCCCCGCTGGACTGGCCTGCCGCTTTGCCGTGATGGATGCCCTGGCGCTGGATTTCCCCAATGCCCATTTCGACGCTGTCTGGAGTGTGGAGGCATGCCCCCACATGCCAGACAAGCAGCGATATGCCGATGAATTGCTTCGAGTGCTCAAACCGGGAGGCCTGCTGGCCGTGGCTGACTGGAACCGGCGCGACGGACCCATGGGTAGGGCGGAGCGGTGGGTGATGCGCCAGCTGCTGGAACAGTGGGCCCATCCTGAATTCGCCAGCATCAGCGGCCTGAAGAAGCACCTCCAGCAGAGCCCCCATGCCGCCGGGATGGTGATCGAAACGGGCGACTGGAGCGAAGCCACCCTGCCATCGTGGCTCGACTCCATTGCTGAAGGGATGCGCCGGCCAGGGGCGATCTTGGGTCTGGGTCCCAAAGCAGTGCTGCAGGGCCTGCGCGAAACTCCCACCATCCTCCTCATGCACTGGGCTTTTGCCACCGGGCTGATGCAGTTCGGAGTGTTCCGCGGCAGCAAGCCCAGAACAGCTAGCTGAGATTGGTGATCGGATAGGCACCGAAAAGGGCCAGATGGGCGCAAAGGGGCCGCAATCCCTCAAGGGCATTCTCAAGCGGAGCGGGGTCCTCGGGAAGCTCCAGATCCACAAAAAAAATGTATTCGCCCATCTCCCGTTTCGAAGGCCGCGACTCGATGCGGCTCATATTGAGCCCCCTCCGAGCGAAACAGCCCAATGCCTCCAGCAGCGCTCCAGGGCTGTTGGAACGGAGTGAGAAGGCCAGGCTTGCCATCGGCCCCTCGAGTGAGCAGGGTCCGCGACGCAGCAGCAGGAAACGGGTGCAGTTCCCCGGCACATCATTGATTGGATAGGCCAACTCCAGCAGCCCGTGCTCCGTTCCGGCCTGCTGGGAGGCGATTGCCGCCCGGAAGCGGCTGCCAGCCACCAGCCGGGCGGCCTCGGCGGTGGAGTTGGTGGGCAGCTGCAAGGCCCTCGGCAGGTTATCGGCAAGCCACTGACTGCATTGAGCCAGGGCCTGGGGATGGGAGAGCACCTCGCTTATCCCCTCAACCGGGCCGCTTCCAAGCAGGGCATGGCGGATGGGCAAGACCAGGGCCCGGGCCACCGTGAGGTCCGGGTGTTCCCAGAGAGAGTCGAGACACGAGGTCACGCCCCCTTCTACAGAGTTCTCAACCGGCACGACCGCCGCGTCACAACTGCCCTGGGCCAGGGCCTGTACTACGGCACGGATCCCCGACTGGGGCACCAACTCGGGCCTTGCCCCATCCTCCAGCTCAGCCAGCTGCAAGGCCGCCTGCTCGCCATAGGTACCGGCCGGTCCGAGAAAGGCAACACGCATCGTTTGCAAAAACCGAGGGAAGGCAACCCAACCGGGCCGATAGGATCATGCCGCGCCGGCCCGCAGGCCATGCCCCTGGCCTTCAGCGCCAGTCAAGAACTTCAACTCGTCGTGAGCGACCAACCCGAACGGTTGGGCTCCTACCTGAGCCAGACAGACCGAGTGGTCAGAGCTCTGTTCGATGCGAACCAACTCATCCCACTGGAGCCGGGCCATTACCGCTACTCCGTGACCCACCTGCAGGTGTTCAAGCTGGAGATCCATCCGGTTGTCACCCTACGCACGAGTCTGACGGCGGGGAAGCTGCTGCTGGAATCAAGCCAGTGCGAACTGGAGGGGCTGGGGCTGGTGGACGATTTTCAGCTGACCCTGGGCTCCTGGCTGTCAGCGGGCGCGACAGGTCTGGAGGGTCAGGCCACCCTGGCAGTGGCGGTGAGCCAACCTCCCCTGCTCAAACTGATTCCAGCCAGGGTGCTCGAAGCAACGGGCCAGTCCCTGCTGGCAGGCATCCTGCTGGGTATCAAGGGCAGGGTGGCAGACCAGCTGATCAAGGACTTCCAGCTCTGGTGCGAGGAGCACTGAGGCCAAACCGGCCAAGAAAGCTGAGCCGGTGCATGGGCGTAGGCCCCCACACCTCAATGGCCTGGAGGTGCTGGGCCGTGCCATAGCCAGCATGGCGCTCGAGGCCATAGCCGGGATAGCGCTGCGCCAACTCGGCGATCAGCGCGTCACGAGCCTGCTTGGCAAGCACACTGGCTGCCGCGATCGACGGACAGTGGCTGTCGCCGCGCACGAGGCTGACCTGCTCCCCGCTCCAGCACCGCAGGGGTAGCACCCCATCCACCAGCAACAGTCGCGGCGGGCGGGGCAATTTCTGAAGGGCTCGGAGCATGGCCCACTCGGTTGCAAGCCGTATGCCATGGCGGTCGATTTCAGCCGCCGCAGCCTGCCCCAGGGCCCAGGCTGCCGCCAGGCTCTCGATGATGGGCACCAGGTCTGCACGCCGGCGCCCAGTGAGCTTCTTGCTGTCGGTGAGTCCCTGGGCGGCCAGCGACGCGAGGCTTGACTGGGGTAGCACCACGGCGCCGGCAAAGACCGGACCAAAGAGGCTGCCCCGTCCCACCTCATCCACCCCGGCACACACCAGAGGATCGGTGCCCTGCCAGGGATCGCTCGACATCAATCAAGTGGGGGCAGATGAGCGGCGGCGGCGGCGGCGAGGCTCACCTGCCTCATCCAGCTCGGGCTCGGCAACGGCCAATGGGGCTTGAGCAGCGGCAGGCTTGGCCCCATTGGTCGCTGCCGAGGTGCGGGTACGTCCCCGTTTGGCAGGCAGCTCCAACTCTGGAGGGCCGATGCCTGCAACGGTTGGAACCGAAACGGTGACGACCGTTTCCGGCTGAAGCGCCTCGGGCAGGGGCGTGATCTCAACCGTTGCGGGCAGGTCCCGCTGGTCAAAAATCTGGATCGGAACTTCGGCCACCTGTTCCTCGACTGCAGAGCCAACGCCGCTGCGCCCGCCGCGACCCCGGCGGCGGCGTGAGCCGCTCGCCGCCAGCTGCTGACGCGCCTCCTCCAGCACCAGCTCGGCGTCCGAACCAGGACGTACTACCCGCACCAGGACGTTGTCGCCACTGGGGGGCGCATCAAGCAGAAGGGCCGGATTGAGACCCATCCAGCCGAACACCAGCTCCTGGTCGGCATCCATTGGTACCGCAACAATCTCCTGGTCTAGGCGGCGCGGCGCGGGCTCGATGCTGGCGGAGCCGGGCAACCGGGCAGCCTCTTCTCCGGTGGCTTCAAAACCCTCGGCCGAGACAGCTGTTTCCCCCAATTCACTGGGGCTGCGACCTCCACGCCCGCCGCGACGGCGGCGGGCGCCACCGGTCTCGCCCGTTCCCGGGCTGGGGACTTCAGCCCGGGCCGATGCCGCTGAGCGCACAAGACCTGCCGCGCTGGCCAGGGGCTGGAGTGTGTCCATGCCAGGCAGCACGGCCACATGGCCCAACCCACCACAGCTGGGGCAGGCGCGACCAAACAATTCATAGATGTTCTGGCCCTGGCGCTTGCGGGTGAGCTCCACCAAGCCGAGTTCGGTGAGCTGGGCTATCTGGGGCCGGGCCGAATCATCCCGGGCTGCCTGGGTGAAATGTTCGAGCAGCTGCAACTGATCTCGGCGCGACTGCATATCTATGAAATCGATGATTACAACCCCACCGATATTGCGAAGTTTCAATTGGCGGGCGATCTCAACTGATGCCTCACAGTTAGTCCAAAGCACGGTCTCTCGAGCATTGGCCGAGCGGGTGAAGGAACCTGAGTTGACGTCAATGACAGTGAGCGCCTCGGTGGGCTCGATAATCACGTACCCGCCTGAAGGCAGATCTACGCGCGGCTTGAGGGCATCGCGAATTGCAGCATTGACTTTGAAATGCTCAAGGATTTCGGCAGATTCACCATGGAACTCAACAAGCACATTTGTGTGATCTGTTCCTAGAAATGCATTTGCTCGAATAACTGCTTCGGGGGTATCAACCACAACGCGAACCAGATCGGGACTGTAGAGATCTCGCAGAACGCGTTGCACAAAATCCTCATCCCGGTTCAGCAGCACCGGCGGGCTGGCTGTCTCGGCTGCAGCCTGGATGCCCTCCCACTGGCGCAGCAGAGTCTCGAGGTCATCGATCAACAACTCCTCGCTGACAGCTTCGGCCTCGGTGCGGATCAGCAGACCCGCCCCTGGAGGCTTGATCAACACCCCCAGGGCTCGGAGGCGATTGCGCTCGTTCTCGCCGTTGATGCGGCGGGAGATATTGACACCCTGGCCGTTGGGCTGCAGCACCAGGAAGCGACCCGGCAGTGCCAGATTTCCCGTGAGACGCGGGCCCTTGGTGCCCGTAGGCTCCTTCATCACCTGCACGAGCACCTTCTGGCGCGGTTCCAGCAACTCGGTGATTCCGGCCGCACCCTTGCGCAATCGCAAGGGGCCCAGATCAGTGACATGGATAAAGCCGTTTTTCTCGCTTTCGCCAATATTTACAAAGGCGGCATCTATTCCTGGCAAGACATTTTCAATAGTGCCGAGATAAACATCTCCGATTTGGTAGCGGCCCTGGGCTACTACCAGTTCATCAACACGTTCATCGTTGAGAACCGCGGCGATTCGCAGTTGCTCGGCAATGACGATCTGCTGGGACATGGGTTGAGGGGTTGGGCCCGTCTGGGCCTGCCAAGGAACGGAAAACTGAAGCCAGCTTCAGTTGCAATGCAATCAAAAAACAATGCAATCAAATCAAAACTTATCTGGGCTATAGCAAAGCCCTGAAATCAATAGGGGCGGTGGCTGGAACCGGAACACCCCTGCGGAATTTTTGAGGAAAGTGATGATCCGGATGAGCCGCCCATCAAACTGGCGCGGATTACCTTCAGAAATTGACTCCCTGAAAGCGGTGGGGCAAAAAGGGCAAATTGCCCAAGGCGTGGTGAAACCAACAATTCGGTTACCGGCAAGGGTGATCCGAGGAACGTCGGACCATCTAGCTACTCGCCTTGCTGCAAACTTAGCACGGGCCTGAGCAGCAACGCCTTGCGACTCAATGCCGTGACGGTCAATGGCTGGCCAAACAGCTCGCTCAGCCAATGCTGCAGCTGCTCAGGCCGGAGGCTCCGACCTGAGCTATCAATTCGTGCCCGTAGCTCCAAAGCCGCAGTGCCATCGGGGAACAACTCTGCGATCTCCAAATCCAGCAGGAAAGACCTGCAATCGCGGCTGCGGGGCCGCCCTTTCTTATCGCTGTCCTGCCAGAGCAAGGTCTGGCAGGACAGCAGGGAGTTACGGGCCTCCTGCCACTGCCGAGGCGCCAACGGGGCATCCACCAGGGGCTGCAACAGGAAGTTCCAATGTGCCTCCTCCAGCTCCTGGGAAAGACTCACACCGAACACAGGCACGGGCAGGGCGGAAAGCAACTGAAATTCATCGGGCAACTGCTGCTGCAGCCGCTCTCGCACCAGCTCTGGATCCACCTGCTCGGTGAACTCCAGATCCAGCCACTCGCCGAGACCCTCCACCCCCAGAGGGAGAGGCAGGGCCAGCTGCAACCGCGGCAAGGGGTGGAAGCCGCCGGTGAAGCTCACCGGCAGGCCACTGCGGCGCAGGGCCCGCTCCAGCATCCGCAGGGTGTCGAGGTGACTGATCAGGGCCAAAGAGCCGGTCTTGGCAAAGCGAATGCGCAGCCGGCACACCCGCTCGCTGGCCGGGGCCCGCTGGGGCAGGGCGGGCGGCACCGGCGGCGGCGGAATCGCCACGTTGTGGCCCAGCTCCGGGCCGCACACGCCGCAGTGGCTGCAGCCGTCAAAGGAGCAGTCGGGCACCACCGCGGCCGCCAGGGCCCGCTGCAGGTCCTCGGCCAGCCAGCGCTTGTCGAGCCCCGAATCGATGTGGTCCCAGGGAAGGCTCTGGCGGCAGAAGGCCTCCAGATCCGCCGCGTCCATGGCCTCGGCCGCGCTCCAGGCCCCCAGCTCCAGCTGGCGGTAGCGGCCGCACAGGCCGGCTGCCTCGATCGCCCCGGTCCAGGCCAGATAGCTGCGCTCAGCCGACTCGAACCAGGCATCGAGCCCAGCCCCGGCCCGCCAGGCGGCCTCGATCACCGGCGCCAGACGCCGATCGCCGCGGCCGATGAAATCCTCGATTGCCGAAAGCCGCGCATCGGTGAAGTTGGTCTTGATGCCGCGCAGCTGGCGCAGGGAGCCCCTCAGCAGCTGCTGGCGGCGCTGGAATTCGCCGGTGCTGACGCTGTGCCATTGGAAGGGCGTGTGGGGCTTGGGCGTGAAGTTGGAGATGGTGAGGTTGAGCTCCAGCCGCCCCAGATCGCGGCACTGCTGCTGCAGGCGAGCGCAGGTGTCGGCGATGGCGAGCACATCGGCGTCCGTTTCTCCCGGCAGGCCGATCATGAAGTAGAGCTTCAGCTTGCGGTAGCCGTTCTCCATCGCCGTGCGGATGCCGGCCAGCAGCTCGGCATCGGTGAGCCCCTTGTTGACGATGTCGCGCAGGCGCTGGCTGCCGGCCTCCGGCGCGAAGGTGAGCCCCCCCTTTCGCGTTCCCCCGATGATGTGGGCGATGTTCTCGTCGAAGCGGTCCACCCGCTGGCTGGGCAGGGTGAGGCTCACGTTGTGACCTGCCAGGCGGTTGCGCAGCTCCACCCCCACCGCCGGCAGGGACAGATAATCCGAGCAACTCAGCGAGAGCAGGGAGAAATCGGCATACCCCGTGCGGCGCATGCCCTCCTCCACCGCTTCCACCACCGCCTCGGGCTCCACATCGCGGGCGGGACGGGTGAGCATGCCGGGCTGGCAGAAGCGGCAGCCGCGGGTGCAGCCGCGGCGTATCTCCACCGTGAGCCGGTCGTGCACCGTTTCGATATGGGGCACCAGCCCCATGGCGTAGTGGGGCATGGGCGTGGCGGTGCGCCGCTGGATGCGCCCCGGGATGGCGGGCTCGAGCGGCTCGA
>Ga0169931_10008819_pt1 | contig 14647 bp, 13 predicted proteins | sample Kivu_15m_20L_FD_129675 | JGI IMG/M metagenome (GOLD analysis project Ga0169931, IMG submission 129675) | Freshwater microbial communities from Lake Kivu, Western Province, Rwanda to study Microbial Dark Matter (Phase II) - Kivu_15m_20L... | ecosystem: Environmental > Aquatic > Freshwater > Lake...
AATTCGGATTTTGAATACAAAAGAAGAAATCTATTTCCTAAGTTAGGTTATAAAGTTCAGTGGTGAAATTAGTTTTTCCAGTTTTACTTTATTCTGAAAGTAAAAATAATTTTTTACTTTCTTTCGAAAGTCATTTATTATTTAATAAAATTAAATAAAAATTTATTATATATAAATGAACAAACAGGGGAATCTCTTAAATTTTATTAGTGGAAATAATGTCAGAAATGTTTTAGGGGATTGGGGATTGGGGATTGGGGATTGGCCCAATCCCCAATCCCCAATCCCCAATCCCCAATCCCCATGTATAATTTGAAATTAAAAGTGTTACTGTGTTTATATCTTTATATTTTATATTATATTGATAGATTTTGATATTTTAATTAAAATATATTTTTCTGTGTGTTATTTATGACAATCAATCAGGAAGATTTAAAGGCGTGATTGATTAACTTGGGATCTTAAGTGATGTATAATTCATTCTTAAACCAAAAACTAAAGAAGTTTAAAAGGAATCTTTTGATGTAATTTTAATAATTGATAATTAAAAAATTCAATAGATTAATAACAAAGATATATTTAAAAAATAAAAGATTTATTGAAATAAATAAATTAAGTTTTATTTATTAAATTTCTGAGATAGCATAAAGGAATAAAATCATTTTTAATTTTTGAATTACTATTTACCTTCTCTGAATACACATTCAACTTGTTCGAGTTTGAAATATTTGTTTTAATTGAATCATATTTGATTTCGTAATTATATTTATTTTCTTTGGTATGATACCTGAGTGTATTATTAAAAGTATTTTTATGAGTTTTTCCGAAATGATGATGATTAATTGATTCTGTTTTCAAAGATTTATCATGTCCAGTAATATTAATCCCATCCAAATTTTGATAATTCTTTTTAGTTTTAATAGGATGTCTTGTATTTCTGATTTTTATTTTTTCAAAATCTCGAGGAGAAGGACGAGATTTCAAGTTTATTTCATTTCCAAAATAATCCTTCGAAATTATTTTTTTAGTTTCCTCCAAAGCCAAAGGAATCGATTTGAATTTTTTATAATTTTTATTCGTTAAATTTTTAAGTTCTTGGTTTTCAATTTTTTGAAGCAAATAGTTTGTAATTTGTAAAGTACCAGAAACAGATCCTTGATTATTTTTAGTTTGATTTTTAATTGAGGATTTAATTTTGTTATTAGAAAGTAAATTAGGAAGTGATTTAATATCAGCATTTCGATTATTAATAGACTCACCTGCCCCTCCTATTTCAATGTCTTGTAATTTTTTGTTAGTACGATTAACATAAAACGCATGAGTAGAAGAAGGTTTGTTTTGAAGTAATTTTTCGAATTCAGACATTATTTCCTCCATGTTGATGTCTTCATGAATTTGGAATTTCCTGCTTGAATCGAGAAAATTCTTATTGAAATTTTTATTGGTCTCGCCCCCATGATCTGGATCCATGATGAAATCCATCAAGTCCATCGCTTTTTTAATTTTCTCATGACCTTCTCTTTCGTCTTTTTTAGTATTGAAATAATCTAATATCAAATTAAAATTCATCGGTAAGAACATTTCACCTGCTGTTTCCTCTTTTTCAACTAAATTTTCTTCCTTCATCTTCTTATATTTTCTCATGAAATTTCTGAATTCCTGGTCACTTTCTTTGCTCAAAGCAAATTCCATAAATTGATAGAAATCTAAATAAGGCACCTTAGGTAGTTTTTTATTGTTTTTGTCTTTGAAAAATAGATGGATTAATTCCTCCTTTTGAACTGGGATATTATTTTTCTTGAACATTTCAACCATTTCGTCGATTTCTAATTTTCTTGATAAATCCCCATCAAATTCAAGAAAAATTTCTTTAAGCTTGTTTATTTTTGTTAGTAATAGTTCCGAGTATAAATATTTAGGAAGGATGTTGATGTCCTTATATTTCGATTTTTGTTTTTGGAAGTTTTCTATGAATCTTTTTAATTTGAATTTATATTTTTCTTCAGGTGTCAAATTAGAATAAGGAGTTTCAGAAGGAGCTCCGTTATCTGGCAATAGTGTGTTTATACTTCTTTTTATGACATCATCATCAACTCTTGTTCTAAACCATTTTATTGTATTGAAATCGTTTAAATTCTGATGCGGAACTTTATCAAAATATTTTTGTAATTTTTCTGTTTTGTTAGATTTTATTATTGGTGCATTTAACCTCATAATCGTTTCCATTATTTTATATTTTAAAATTATATGAACTAAATTTTGATTTTATAGACATTTGAATAAAAAATCACATTGAAATAACAAAATATCACTTGAAATTGTTATCTCTCACCCTATTAATTATCCCACTTTTTAACTGAAAACCTAATATCTTATCTAATTAATTTGAACTGTGTTCTTAAATTAAATTCAATATTAATTTTCTTTATCTTGTAAAAGAATTTTACAACCAGGAAAAATATTATTAATTTAAATAATTATTTTAAATAAAATTTCGACAAGGTAATAAATGCTTAAATTAATTTAGAAATTCGGAGCTTGTGAATATGTGATGCATAAAAAAATTTAAAATCAATTTTCTTCATATATGGTTCTTACTTATAAAATTATTTGATTTAAATAAAATTTTAATTTAAAATTTATTTTATTATATTTATTAAAAATATGTTTATTTTATTATAGAAATTTAAAAACGCTTATTAATTAAATATATTAAAAATACATGCCAAACACAAAAGGAGGGCCCGTTATAATCGAAGAAAAAAAGAAGGGAGTATATAAAAACTTGATATCAGGGGTAAAATAATCAATTATGAATCGTTTATAATATTAAAATTCTTTTTCATAGGGAATATCAGCATGTATAGCTAGAACTGTAATTAATCCTATCGAACGTTTAGAAATTTTGAGGCAAGTCGACAACGTGGATTATAAAGGAGTTAATGTGCATAAAGCTATTAAGAAATTTTATCAAACAGAAGGGATTAAGGGTTTATTCAAAGGAAACTCTGCCGCTGTTGTAAGAGTTTTTCCTTTTTCAGCGATCGAGTTTTATTCATTTGAATTTTATAAAAACCTCTTGATTAGGAGTAAACCAGAAAGACAAAACAATTTATACTATACCTTTTTATGTGGAGCATTGACCGGACTAAATGCGATCACTCTAACCTTTCCATTAGACGTGGCACGTACAAGGCTAGCATGTGTTACATCAAATTCCCAGGTACAAGATACGAATCTAAGATCTTCTTTGATCGGATTGTATACAAATTACGGGATAAGAGGACTCTACAAGGGGTACTCGGTTACTTTCATTGTAAGATTTATCAATAAAATGAATGAAATAGGGCTCTATTCCTTTTGTAGCCATAAAACAAACAATTTTTGATATTTTAAAAAATCACTATATGATTCCCAAATATAGATCTTCTTTAAATTTTATTTTCGGTTCTCTTGCAGGAGTCATTGCGACCACAATTTTGTACCCTACGCATATGATAAAACGAGTTTTCCAGGCTAATAGTAATTTTACATATATAAAACCAATCATAGATGATCATAAATTAAGAATTTCTACTTGGATAATAGAAAATTTTAGAAAAAATGGGATCTCTTATTTTTATAAAGGGATGTTGATAAATTATATTAAGATCATACCTTACCAGGGACTTTTATTCTGGACAAATGAAAGATTAAAGATAGCCTTAGGGTACGAACAGCTAAATAAACATTAATTTTATTTATTATCATGCTAGCTGTTTATAATTTTGCAAATTCTAAAAATTTAATTTTTCATTTTATTAATAAAAACGTATATTATTTAATATTAAGTAGGTAGGCTATTCTAGATTTACGAATTTTTGATTAATTATACAATTAATTAGATAAAAATTTATAATGTACATAAAAACCCTTTTTTAAATAGAATATTTATTAGTAATTTAGAAATATAATAGTAGAAGGTTATATATTATTTTATTTACCTTCATCGATCAGTTGAATTGTTGAATTTATTTTCTAGCTGTTTTAGATATTTAATAATCCGCTTTCATCAAATTAATTGAGTACAATTCATCATGTAACTGCTTCATTGCATAAGCAAAATCAACTTTATCTTCAAATTTATTGTTCAAGGGTTTATTTCTATCGACGAACAGATCGTCCTAAAAATAAAATTTAAAATTTTTGATCCTTACATAATGAAAGTCGTCTTTTGTAGAATATATTATATCTGATAGATTTCTTTTATTTGTCTTCGATTCTTTAGTATCTGCCTTTTTGTAATTATTTTTCAAATTTGTAAACTTTTCATGATTAATTGGCTATTATATTTATACATGAAGGAGGATTTACTAATAATATAATCAAACTTACCTTTTGTAAGGATTTCACGTTTATATTTCCAGTATATTCTCCTTCTTCCTTTTTAATTTTAAACTCTTCTGGTTTTGTTATTTTATTCGTCCAAATTCTTCCACAGCCTGGAGTGCTTTTTTGTCTCTTGTGAAAATTTTCTTTTTCTGTTCTGAATTTCTGCCTTCTATTTACGAAAGTGTAATATGATTCTGGATCGACTAACAGATTAGTAGCTTCCTGATCTATTTCGAGTTTTTTTAGGGATTCTGGAGCATTCTATTAAATTAATTTAGGAATTTTATTTAAATGGCGATTTTACTAATTTCGGACGAAACACACACTCCTTTATATTTTTTGAATTTTCATTGTGTCTTATGTTTTCTATCTTAATCTTTTTCTTGTATTCCCACCATTGCTGTCTTTCAATCATATTTCCAGAATAAATTTTAGAATTCAAATTTTCATCCGTTGGTAAAGCTAAGCCGGTAATGTTTTCTTTTTCCAAGTAAGACGAGGATAAAAACTTAGAATTTGAGTTAAAATGGTCTTTCAAATTTTTGATTTTATTCAATTTAGGAGAAAAGGTACATTCGGTCAAATCTTTCTCGAACAGTTCATTTTCTTTAATCTTTCGTTTTTCTTCTAATTTCGCTCTCTTCAATTTTTCAAGTTCATATAAGTAATCCCATCTACCCTCCATCCCCAAGTTTTTTAAATTATTGTTTTTATTTGAGAGAAATTCTGAGTTTTTAATTTTGTTTTCTGCAATGGCTGCTTTATGATTTTTACTCCCAGTCCTTTTATTGATCATGTACGGATTATCATTTTCGTTTTTCAATCGGTCTTGTTTGAATTTTTCTAAAAATTCGTTGCGATTTGAGTGATAGTTTACGTACATTTATTTAAAATTTTTATTTAATTTTTATTTAATTTTATTATGAATATTGTAATAAAACTACAAATAATTAAATGGGTGCCTGTTGCACTGGGAAAGAAACAAAATCAGATATTCGTAATGAGGAGCTTAGCTGGAAGATATTCAAATCTCAATCTCATACAGAATTAAGACGAGTTTCCGCCCCTAAAATCGATGTAGAAGTGGATAATACATTTTTTGGTTACAATTTAAATAATTTAATTCAGAAATTTCAAAAAGATCATTTAAATCAGACAAAATTCGAAAAATTTTCAATGGAAAGACTTTGGAATGTGCATAAATTCTATTTGGATGATTTTACGAATTCAGATTATATTCTATGTGATCTTAGAGAAAATGCAGAAAAAACTGAAAACTTTCTAAAGAAATTTAAGAAAATAAATTACTCTCTTGACGAGTTGAAAATGCTGAATGAAAATCAATTGACAAGATTCAAGAAGTTTGTTAATGCTAAAAATTTGATTTTTATAATAAAGGAAGATAAAATAAAAATCCTTGAAGAATTTCTAAATTTTTTTTACGAAAAGGGCGTTATGTCAGTGATTGCAAAGATTTTATTTTTAGACAACAGCATGAATATAAAAGATTTAAGTTATAGCTACAAAAATTTTTACGAAATGCAGGACTATAAAAATTTTAAAAATTTACCTTATGTTCTCTTCCCTTTAAAAATATTTCCACATTTAAAATCTGAAAGTTTTATATTCTTTGATTTCTACAATTCAGAAAATAATTCCAAACTTCATCCAGTTGAATCATTAAACAACCAAGAGAAAAAAAATAAGCATACACAAGTAAACCATTATATTAAATTTTTTGAATTATTTAACATAACTAATGTGTTGATCTTAAACGGAGCTACTACGAATAATGTCTCTTCAAAGAGCGATTCAAACCCAATTTTTAATACGAGTCAAAATGTTTCAAAAATGTATGACGGGTTTGCAAATATTTCGCATGTTAAAATAAAAGGTGAAAATGCGCCCTCCAATACAAATACAGGAGGAAATAAAACAAAAAATTGCAAATTGATAAAATTAAATTTATCTTCGGTAAGTGAATTAAAGGATAAAAATGACTTTTTGAATTTTCAATTTTTTTCTATACGTAAAGATATCATATCTCGGGGTTCTTTCTTTATAATTATAGACAATAATTTAAATTCAGAATTAGCTTCGTATTTAATATTTTTAAGCATTTGGAAAATTTCTGAGATGAAGCCTCTTGGGTTAAAAATGTACATGTTAGAGAATCTAATGTTTGTAAAGGGCTTATCTGAGTTTTATGAAAATTCTGAAAATTTGGAAGCGTAAGAAAAAATTAAATTTTAAATTAAAAAATAATAATCATACATATAAATTATTTAGCTTAGAGAACACCCTCAGTTCCCATTTTGATCTATTTAATGAAAGTGTCACACATAATAGAAATTTAAATAAAAATAATGGAAATGTAAATAAATAAAATATAGATGCAGACAAATCTTAACTTTATTAAATTTAGTTCGAATTTTATATAAAACGAATAAAATCAACAGTAACCATAGATGATTATAAATTAATCGTAAATACACTTGAAAAAATTATTCTTAATTTAATCAATAATTAAAGAAATCCGAAATATTATCATATTAAGATTGTAAATTATGTTCTTCACTGTGTATTATTGGATAACAAATATTTTAAAAAGCATATAGGAAGTAACCAGGATGCGATTAAAATTTTAGAAAATTTTGGATTTATTAAATCTATCTTAAACGAAGAGGAATATTGCTGTTTGAATTTTGAGGTCCCTTGTTCATATCTCAAGGAAATACATTCTAATTTCCTTCATCTAACAAGAGAAAATAATAATAGCAATAATACGTAAATAAAGCATTTATTGGGATTAATTCTGACTGTGTTTTAAATATTATAATTATGTCCCTAATTTAATAAAATATAAACTAATTATAAAAATTCAATTAAAATCTATTTATGCATTTAGTTGTTTATTAGTATCATTAAATTTTAAAGTGAATGTTAAAATATAAATATTAGTTTCAAAGTTTAATATAAATTAATAAGTAATAAGATTCTTTTTACTAACGTATTACTTATTTTCTATTATCAAAATTGCAATTAATATACAGATTCCTAAGGTTGTAGTTTAAACATTATCTATAGTTTAAAACCAACTGACGCTAATTCCTTACTGATCTCTTCAATACTTCTGTTTATTTTATCCTTAGTAAACTGGTCAATTGGGAAGTCAATTACACTAAAATCAAAATCTTTGCATTCTACAGGCATTGAGAAGCACATTCCTTTTGGAACTCCATACTTGACTTCATCTAAGATAACCGCCTTAGAAACAAAATCTCCAGTCTCAGTTCCTTGACACCAATCTCTGATATGATCTTTAATAGCATTAGCAGGGCTCATAATACTAAATGAAATAAATAAAAACTTCAAAATTTACCTAGTCACTCCTCTACATTCAACAATTCTCTTCCATCTGTTAACACAATAATTCACATATTCTGTATGAAGCCATTCTTCTCTGTCACCTAATACTTCTCTTATTGGTTTTCCGTCCACCTTAACATGTGATACGTCAGGATATTGAGTATCTGCATGATTTCCCCAGACAACTAAATCTTTAATTTTATCCAGTCTGCTATTTAAAGTTTTAGCAATGAGCCATTTCGCTCTGTTATGATCTAATCTACTTAATCCGGTGAAATTTCTAGATGGGATATCAGGTGCAAATTTTGCAAGAACAGTTGTAAGACTATTTACTGGATTTGCGACGACAACAACCTTGCCTAAAATTAAATAAATTTATAATTTACAATCCTTTGAGGCCACTTTATTCATCGTTTCTCCAATTTTTTGATAAATTTCGACGTTTTTCTGAAGAAGATGAGATCTTTCCATTCCTGGGAAGTGAGGGTAACTGGCTATGAACACACATACGTCAGCATCTTTCAATCCCTCATTGATATCGAAAAACATTTCTACACTATTTATCAAAGGATATGCTCCATCTTCTAACTCCATTAAGGTACCCGTTAGTTTTGCTTGTTGACAAGGAAGATCCAAAAGTTTCAGATTTACTTTTACATCAGGACCGAAAACGTTTCCGTTACAGAAAAGAGGAAGAAGAGAATAAGCTATATTTCCTGATGCTCCGTTAACTGCTACGTTAAAAATTTTCTTTGCTTGTTTCATTTAAATATAAATTTATGTTTCAAATTAAATAATTTAACCTGAATAATAACATAAATATTATTCTTTTAATTCTGAAATAATGTATTTAAATAATTTTTTTAAATTTATAAAGAAATAGAAAATTATCTTCAAATTAAATTACTATTCAAAAGTATCAACTTTTAATTTGTTTATTTTATTATTTCAAAACTAAATTTTTATTTTTTGTTTGTAAAATTAATTATAGAATAATAATTTGTTAAATATATCTATCTATATTTTAAGTAATTCTCAACAAAAGAAAATTAAAAATTTAATCTACCCTTTTTTTATGAAAATTACACTATCCTTATTATTTTTGAATTAATTTAATAAAATCTATAAATGATGGAAAATCAAACAAATGAAAAACAATACGGTATCAGCCAAATTTATCGACTTCACTCCAAAATCAGTAAGGATAAATTCGTAAAAAATTCTGAATTCATGGAATCGATGGATGCAATAAACATAACCATAGTCAAGTGCGAATACACGAAAGAAAATTTTTTTATGTTACTATCAGATGGCCGTGTTATTAGCAAAGGTAAAGAGAAAGTGTTAGGGAGAGAAGAAAATATGGACCCATCAAAGAAATACGGCCAGGTTGTGTTTGAAACAGACGAAACTAATTTAATGATATACAATATTTCAGCCGGTGATGAACATGTTTTAGCTTTAGATCAAAACTACAATTTATGGGGTTGGGGAGACAATCGGTACCTGCAAGTACACCCTTACGAGCAAAAAGGGGACATACATAAACCAATACAAATTAAACTTCCTGGAAATGCCCAGCCCGTCCAAATCTTCGCCCTTCAAAGAAGTTCAATGGTTGTTTGTAAGAATAATCTGATTTACATGTGGGGGTCCTTAAACGAAGGATACCTGACAGATTACAAATCAGAAGGAAACATCGCTAAGGAGTTTGTTCAAATGAAAAATCTGACTGCTTTCATTTTCAATGAAATAAACAAAAACGATGATGACATCTCCGATACTTTTATAAATTCTAGGAAACTCTTCAACGTAAAATACAACCAAACTCTTAAAGAAAATTCTGATAAGATAAATAGCATCAACAAAATAAAAACACAAATCGAAAATCTAAAAGCGGATATAGAGCAAAGAAAATTTCAAATGATTCAGGTATCTTCGAATAATTTAAATTCAGAAACGAGCGATAAAAGAATAATCATTTTAAATAATCTTCTGAAGTCATATGAAGAGAAACTGAACAGAATTTCTATAAAAAAGGAAAATTTAAGAAAGCAGTTGATTCAAATCGAAGAGGACATCAATCAAAAAGACATAGACATTAAAGCGCTAACTGAACAAATCGACTCAATTGACGACAAAATGGAAATTTTCAATAACGAAATCACTCAATTGAAAGAAAATTCAAAAGAAGACCCTACTCTAAATGAAAAGAACGCACTCATGTCGAGTTTAAAAATTCATAAAGAGTCTTTGATGAATAACATGCAAGTTATTATTGAACTTCTGGAAGGAAAGGAGAAGGAGAGAAAATTAATTGCAGATCAAATCATTGCACATACTAAAAAGGAAGATTCTTATCTAAAAGCCAGGTACACCATGGAAGACATGATCACTGTGCTATGGGAGAGTTTGAAAAACAATTCAAAAGACAAGAAGGCAGGTGCAAAGAAGAATTCAGCCCAAGTTTCTAAAAAAGATCCAAACACTGTGACTGAAGAGAAGATCAAAGAAAAGTTTTTAGAACTTTTTGAGTTTCACAAAAATCTTGAAAAATTTACTTTCATTGAGTTAAATAATTTATACCCATACAAAACTATAGATGATCTATTAAAAATTTCTTATTCTGAAATTAATTCAATAAAGAATGATATAGCAACAGCTGAAACCACTTTAAGTGAAGTCGTTAAAAACACTTTACAGATTATTTTTGATGTCATTTATAATAAAATAGATTTAATAGAAGAACAGAATTTCATGATTAAGTCTTTGTATAATATTTTAACAAACTTGGATAGTGAAATTCATCACAAGATTTTGAATGATAGTCAAGTAAAGATAGGGAATTCATCTGCTTTGGAATATTTGAAAAAGAAGATAAACAAATCTGCACCAGATATGGAAACTATTTACAAGGAATTGATACTTAATTTTTTGAGAGATGCTTCCCTTACCGGAGACAAGGAAAGTAAAGTAAAATCTACTCAGGATGAGTTGGACAGATTGGAAAAAGATAAAAAGGCCTATTTGGAAGGTAAACAAGAAGTAGCCAGTATGCTAAAAGAAAGAAGTATGATCAACAAGGATATATGTAAAAATATCAATTTAGAGGATATGGTGACATTCGGTAATTCAGAATATGATTCAAAAAATAACAAAGGATGTATAATAATTTAAATTTGGAATTTTATATATATTTTTTTAAATGGTTCAGACTATCTAAATCTAAATTTATTTTATAATCGTTTATTTCAATATTTGTGTTGTTTATTACTAAAGCAGATTTCATAAGAAGTAAAATTTTATTTTATTTAAACTTATCTTAAATGATTTAGAATTCCTACATAAAATTATCAACTAGCTAATAACTTAGATTATCAATTATGAATTATCAAATTTAAATCATAAATTTTTTATGAATATCCCTTGTATTATTTTAATAAAACTGTCATTCAAAATATTAATATTCCAACCCATACTAATTTATATAAAATTACATCATAACGGTAAATATATTTTATTTAAATGGAATGTTACAAATTTAAAATATAAACCACATATTTTATATAATTAATCATATATTATTATCAAGCCAATTTAAAAATTTATCAGAAACATCTTCATCATCAATTAATCGTTTAAGTTTTACTTGAATAGATTTATCTTCGTTTAAAATAGCTTTAAGAATTCTAAAGCAAATAATTACAATAAAATTCTTTTTGCTTTTAATATGTTCATTTAATCTTAAGTAATGAAGATATTCAATTTTAGAAGTTTTGAGCATATAAATATAAGCCTCACATTCTGGATTAAACTCGTAGTCTATCAATTTTCCTAAAAATTCTAGGCAATGCTCTGCACCGAAATTATTTTGTTCAATGTTCCCAATGTGATAAAAAAGACCCTTTACAAAGTTTCGAGAATTATTCGAATTATCAGATGACAGACTATTACTTAGACCCCCCATTTGTATTACATCGCCATAAAATAACTTACTGATTTCTTCTTTCCTGAAACTTGGCCAGCTCTTTTTACTTTTTAAAAACTGTTCGAATGTTTTTATGATTTCTGCTTTATTTTCAAATTTGTATTCTAAATTTCTCAGAAATTCTTCAACTACCATCATATTGGCAGATTTTTCTCCTAAATTTTTGTCCTGCAATTTATAATCTAAGAATGAGTTGTAGTAGTTTTCCGTTTTGAGGCCAAAATTACCTACAGATCTTGACTTTTTGCCCATCGTATCTGCAAAGGATCCCTTCTTCATAGAGTAGTATATTCTCATAGCAGCGCTTGTTCCACTTTCTATCATGGTGTGATTTTTCATAAGTAGCGTTAATAATTCTTTATCTATGTCGATAAATTCTAATATCTCCTCATGTGAACATATATTTACATTCTTAAATAAAAAATTCAAATAGGCCTCAAATCCTTCCTTTCTTTCAATTATTGTAGTTTCCGAATTTTTGAAAATTCTCTTAGGAGGGAAGACGACTACTTCCAAATTAATAAGACTTTTAGATAATAACCTCTGATGCAAATTTTCGAAATCTGAATAGCGCTTTTTCACAATCCAATTTTTATAATGCGTTGTAATATGTACTACGTACACTACAAATTTGTTTCCTAGGATAGAATTTTCAGAATTTACTTCGTGTGTCGGAATTTTAGCTGTAATATGGAGCTTCTTGTAATCACTAATAAATTGTGTAGTGGACGCAAAAGAGTTTTTCATTTACAATTTATATTAAAATTATTAATGATTTATATATGACATAAGAAACTTTAATAATAAAAGATTTTATAATATAATTATAATGAAAAAGAGAGATATAAATTGTATGAATAAATTAGGTGCTTAACGTAATAGGAATAAACCGAAGAAAAAGTTCATATTAGATTAGAGTTCGGATAGGGTCAAAAAAATGCGATAGGATAGGATAGGATAGGGTAGGATAGGATAGGGTTGGATAGGGTTTTCTGATAGGGTCTCTAAATTTTTTAATTGTAAGATTAAAATAGAGTTCGGATAGGGTCAAAAAAATGCGATAGGATAGGATAGGGTTTTTTAAAACCCTATCCGATCTCTATATTAGATAATTAAATGCTATAAATATAAATATACACAAGAAGTCATGTGCTTTGTAATTAAAACGTTTATTCATTCGGCATTTCAATAATAGTCTATAATTTAATATTTCATTTAAACTCATTTCAAATGTTGTTTAAACTGGTGAAAATAAAAATTTCAATTATAATTAAATAAATATTTATCAATGATCAATTATCAATTATTCTGCGAAACAGAATTCAAATCTATATAATTATTACCGTCATTATCTTTTTTCATGCTATTTGATGGGGCAGAAACTACTTCGTCGATTACTTCTTCAATTACATCTTCCTGTCCCATCATATCTGGTGTGTAACCGTCCCCACGTAGTTTAAATATAAAAATAATTATCAATAATATCAAACCAAGAAGAACAAAAATTATAACATATTTGTAAATTTTACGTAATTCAGTTTCGTAATTAGAACTTGGAAAAGTTGAATTTTTTAAATTGAAATATTCAAAGTCATTAAGTTTTACTTTGAATTCTGGTGAGTTATATTTCAAATCGTAATTATTCGAAAGATAATCATTCTCTTCTTGAATATATAGATGTGTGTCATTTAAATCAATATTTTTAATATTATGTTTTCTTCTAATGTGATAAAAGAATTGAGTATCAAGTTTGGAATTGTCAATTAAAAATTTTATATAATCAGTATATCTTGATTTACGGGCATAAAATTTGAAATCTATTGTAATATGATTGAATGATTCGACAAATAAAACTTTGAAATTAGCGACATCTACTTCAGAAGAGGAATTTTCGGGGGTACTTTCTGTTTTGTTCAAATTAAGGAAAGTGAGTTTAAAAATATTTTCATTGTTTGTTGAACTAGTGTTGGAATATTTTTCATAAATTAATTGTGAATTTGGATTTCCGAAGGACCTCCCATTATTACTTGTTGTTTTATTTTTATCGTATGATGATGAAACTAAGGAATTGTATCCTGAATTTACTTTTATTTGAATATATTCTAATATCTGATTATCTATGAGGATTTCAAATTCAGAATCGCTTTTGAAATCGCTAAATCCGTGATTTTTTAATTCTACCTGTAAAGTAAATTTATAATATTCATCCTTGCATAACTTTTCCTCTTCTAATTCTTCTTTGTTTTTTTCCATAAATTTATATGACATAGATTTAACAAAGGCACAATCTGAAAAGGTATTCTTCAGTTTAAAAAATTTGAAATAAAAACCGGCCCTAGAAATGGAATAAAGTGCAGAATTCAAATTTCTTCTGATTATTTCAAATAAAATTGATTTGTCGACGTAAAATTTTTCAGAATTCCTGTCATCGATTCCTAACTCAGGAGAAAATGCCAATATTTTTTTTTCACCGAGCATCCAATCCGAAGCCTCTCCATTAGCTGGGTAATTGATGGTTTTTAAACCGTTTCCACTAATAAAATTATTAGGAAAATTACCCTCTTCCACGAATTCATCATAGAGCTGTTTATAAATAGTGTAATTAGTAAACAATTTCATTTCAGAATCAACTGAAGTCGCATAATTAAAGGGTCTTATTAACAAATTGCCCCAGGAATGGTAATTAAATGCGATTTTTATTTCAGGATGATTTTCAATGAAATTTTTGATTGCACTTGTTTCAGGTTCAGAAAATGCATGAGGTCCCCTATAATCATCTTGGCAGGTTTTACTGGAAGAGCCTACATCGTCGTAGTTGAACATATATCCATAATTTCGATTGAGGTCGACTCCTACAGTTACCTTGTCGTAATCTTCAAATTCTGCACACTTTTTGAAAATTTCTTCCGGTGATTTTTG
>Ga0169931_10008820_pt1 | contig 14647 bp, 12 predicted proteins | sample Kivu_15m_20L_FD_129675 | JGI IMG/M metagenome (GOLD analysis project Ga0169931, IMG submission 129675) | Freshwater microbial communities from Lake Kivu, Western Province, Rwanda to study Microbial Dark Matter (Phase II) - Kivu_15m_20L... | ecosystem: Environmental > Aquatic > Freshwater > Lake...
AGATCACGGTTGCCCTATGTCCCCGATCCACCAAGCGGCGGGCCAGCTGGTACGGGCGTCTTGCACCGGTACGGTTGGCCGGTGGGAAGGCCTGGCAGAGGATCAGGACATGCATGTCCGTGCGGTTCGGGCAAGCATGCCTTCCACCATCAGGTTCACCGCATATGCCACATCCAGGCCGGCCGCCTCCAGCATTTTCGGGTAGATGCTCGCGGGGCTGAAACCCGGTACGGTGTTCACCTCGATGGTGATGAGTTCTTCGCCCGTCCACATGTGATCCACACGCACCATGCCGCGGCAATCGAGCGCTCGCGCAATGGCGGCGGATCGTTCCTGGATCAACGCCGTCACCTCGGCAGGCAGATCGGCCGGTACGGTCTCGCGTGTATCCACGGAGTGGTACTTGGCCTCGTAGTCGAAGAACTCGCGCGTGGTACTGATCTCGCACACCGGTAGCGCCGTGAACCGTTCATTGGCGATGAAGACGCCACAGGTCAGCTCCCGCCCCGTGACACCGCGTTCCACCAGCGCGAACGGACATTCCTTGAACGCTGCGGCGAGCGCGGCGTCGAGTTCGCCAGGGGTCTTCACCTTGGCCACCCCCAGGCTGCTTCCGCTCTGGTCGGGCTTTACAAAGCATGGATAGCCGATGCCTGCGAGTGTGGCCGGCCCGATGGCATCCGTCACATGCAGGCGGACGGACGGTGCTACAGGGTAGCCAAGGTCCCGAAGCAGCGCAACGGTCGAATACTTGCTCATGGTCACCGCCATGTTCAGCACACCACCGGTCTGGTACGGTACGCCCAACAGGTCCAGATAGCCCTGCAGGATACCGTCCTCCCCGGGACTTCCGTGGATGGCGATGAGGGCGGCCACGATGCGTTCAGGTCCGGCGCCACGGTCTACACTGAACGTTCCCGGGTCAAAGGGAAGTGGCTGCTCCGCACGCGTCTGGCAGTTCAGTCCACCACCTCCTATGGTCAGGTATACGGCATCGGACCGGCGGGTGTCCAACGCGCCCATCATGGTGGCCGCGCTTTGCATGCTGATGACGGATTCGCCGGTGTATCCGCCACGGATGACGGCGATGAGCGGTCGGTGCTGGTCCATGATGCGAAGTTGCGACCGCCCGGCACTTGGCCGGTGCGACCATGCCGTTGTATATGCACATCGTGTGGTTGGTGGTCGATGGTCGGTTACATTTGGCGGTCTGAACGATGAAGTACTTCCTGCCGCTCCTCGTCGCTGCCGGGTTGCTCCTGTCCGGGTGGTTGTGGCTGAACCGGTACACGCGGCATTCCGACATCGTGATGGTGCCTGATGTCCGTGGGCTTGGCTCTGCCTCTGCCAGTGATGCCATAGCGGCCCGAACGTTGCAGGCCATCGTGGTGGATTCGGTCTACACGGAAGGCGGGGTTCCCGGCAGTGTGGTGGACCAGGATCCCCCCGCCGGCGCAGCGGTGAAGCCCGGCAGGAAGGTTTACCTCGTGTTGAACGCTGTCCAGCCCCCCATGATCGACATGCCGAAGCTGGTGGACCTTTCCAAGCGACAGGCTTTGTCCGTGTTGGAAATACTCGGCCTTCGGGTTGCGTCGATGACGTACAAGCCCGATCCGTGCGTGGATTGTGTGCTGGATCAATTGGTGGAGGGACGCCGGGTCGCCGCAGGTGATCGGGTGCGTCGCGGAGTGGCGGTGGCCCTGGTGCTCGGAAGCGGCGATCGGGGTGAACGGGTCCCTGTGCCAGACCTCCTGGGCCTGAGCGGCAGCGAGGTGGGGGGCGTTCTGAACATGGCCTCGCTCAACCCGGGCCTTGTGGTGACCTGCGATGGGTGTACTACATCGCGTGATTCTGCGTTCGCCCGTGTATATCGCCAATCCCCGGCGGTACGTGCAGATGCGTTCGTGTCCATGGGGTCCCAGATAGATGTCTGGCTGACCATGGATACCACCGGTCTGCGCCCTCGACCAGTGCTGCCCGACACCGTCATGTCAACGATCAACGCCACCATCGATGCGGTTGAATGAATGGATCACCACCTGCTGCCTGTTGCTATCGGTCAACGGGCTCAAAGCCCAGGGTGAAGTGTTGCGCGCGCTTTCAGCCAGGCCTGAACAGGTGTCAGAGCGTGCGTTGAACAAATCCGTCCTGAACGAACACTTCATTTACCTGAATGAGCCGCAGGTACTTCCCCTGATGGATGATTTTTCCATCGATCGGACGCGCAGGCGATGGGCTGCGGCTGCCGATGCGGGCGTGAGTTTGTCAGAGACCATCCACCGCTTGGAGGTCGCAGGGATCTCCAATGCGGACATGCGGTTCGCGGACGACACCACGTTCCGGTTCACCGTGGACCTTTCGGTTCCGGATACGCCGGTGGTAACAAGGCAACCGCTACCCGTTGTCCAGCTTACACTGCGGGATGTCAGCGCATATCCTCCGGTGGAGACGCTGGTCGATGCATGGCCCGCCTATTTTATCTACGACACACTTCAGAGCCCGCCGGAGGACACCTTATTCCTGCAGGCGCCCGCTTACGTTCAGGACTCCTTGCTCGTGTATACGGTGGAGCCGGATCAGCGCCGTTACCTGATGAACGGTGTTCCCACTCCGCTGGTCCTGTGGGAGGATGATGACGTGTACGTCAACAACACCTACCCGATCGCGCCTCCCACCATCGGGGTGGCCACGTTCGATGGCCTGGCACGCGATGGATATCCGTACAATTTCGCGCAATACAGCGCCTATGGCATCGCCGACCACCTGACCTCTGTCCCGATCGACCTGTCCTACAACGCTGCGGATTCCATCTACCTGAGCTTTTTTGTGCAGCCGCGCGGGCTGAGCGGTGATGCCGAGCCCCAGCCGCAGGACAGTCTTGTATTGGAACTGTATGCACCCGGTGAGGATGCATGGGTCAGGGTTTGGCGAACGCCCTACTACACCAGCGACATGTTCCGCCAGGTGCTGGTGCCCATCAAGGAGGCCCGCTTCCTGCAGGATGGGTTCAGGATGCGGTTCCTTAACTATGCCACCCTCAGCGGCTCCTTCGATCATTGGCACCTGGATTATGTGAGGCTGGGCACCGACCGCTCCAACGGCGATACGGTGATCGTGGACATGGCTTACACGGAACCGGCGTCAACCTTGTTGCAGACCTATACCTCCGTGCCGTTCCATGCATTTGAGCAGGCCCCCGCATCCTACATGAGCCCCGGTCTCAGCCTCCCGATCCGCAACCTGGATGTGAACGACCGTTTCATCACGTGGCGCATGCAGGCGGGAACCACGGAGGGGTCCGTGGTGTTCGATCCGCCCAGCTACGGGAACAGTACCTCCGGCAACGCCTCGTCCATCATCGTCAGCGACCATCCCATCAACAGCCCCCCCAATGAGTTCGTCTACGATCCGCAGCTGAGCACGGATGCGGCGTTCTGGCGGGTGCGCTTCCTGGCACAGACGCAGCCTGACATCAATCCCTACAACGATACCACATCGTTCGTACAGGATCTCAGCAGCTACTACGCCTACGATGATGGCACCGCTGAGATGGGCTATTCCCTCAACGCCCCGGGAGCGGAGTTGGCCTACAGGTTCGATATCGTGGGTGGCGATTCGCTCCGAGCAGTGCGCATCTATTTCAATCCACAGGCCAATCCGCCCCCCGGACCTCCTCCCACCCAGGGATCCTTCCTGATCACCGTATGGAGCAGCCTTTCGCCCGAGGTCGTCCGGCATCAGAATTTCTCCTTCTCCACTCCGGAATACAAGCAGGAGGGGCTGAACAGGTTCGTGGAGTATCCCCTTGACTCCACCATCCACGTATCGGGCACCTTCTGGGTGGGTTGGACCCAGACCAACGCGGTTCCCATGAACATCGGTTTCGATCGCAACCGCAACAACCAGTCCCGTATCGCCTACAGGGTGGGCACCAACTGGCAGACCACCGGCTTCCAGGGCTCCCTGATGATGCGTCCCGTGTTCGTAGCGGATGTCGATCCCTTCATCGGCATGGAGGAGCGGGTTCCCGGCTCCGACCTTCTGCGGTTGGTGCCGAATCCGAGCAGTACCTCGTTCAGGGTGGTCCACGCCGATCTTGCTTCGGGTGGTTCGATGGAGGTGTGGGATGCCATGGGCCGATCGGTCCACCGTTCGGGACGGTCACCGTTGGAAGAGGTATCCACGTTGGACTGGCCGAGCGGTCCCTACCTGGTCCGCCTGTTCGATGCAGCCGGTGTGCCCATGGGACATGCTCGCCTGATGGTCCAGCACTGACGGCATGCGGATGGAACGGGAGGAGGAACAGGAGCTATTCGAGCACCACCGCATCATCTGCGATCCGGGACAGTCGTTGATCCGACTGGACAAGTTCCTGTTCGATCGACTACCCCACACCTCCCGCACACGCATACAAGCTGCCGCCAAGGCGGGGAACGTACTGGTGAACGGGCGCCCTGCAAAGCCCAGCCAGAAGGTGAAGCCATTGGATGCGATCAGCATCGTGCTGCCATATCCCCAGCGGGAGGTGGAGCTGCTGCCTGAGGACATTCCCCTTAACGTGCTCTACGAGGACGAACATCTATTGGTCATCGACAAGCCTGCAGGCCTTGTGGTGCATCCCGGGCACGGCAATTGGTCCGGCACGCTCGTGAACGCTTTGTTGCACCACTTTGGCACCCTGCCCGCAGTACCCGGTGCGGAGATACCCAGGCCAGGTCTGGTGCACCGCCTTGACAAGGACACGAGCGGTGTGATGGTGGTGGGCAAGACCGAGGAGGCACTTGCCCACCTGGCGCGGCAGTTCTTCGACCGCACCACCGACAGGCGCTACAACGCATTGGTTTGGGGCGATCTGCCCGATGAGGCAGGGACGGTGGAGGGCCACATCGGGAGGAGCCCCAAGGACCGTACGGTGCAGTGGGTCTTCCCGGATGGGGAGCAGGGCAAGCCGGCCGTTACGCATTGGCGCGTGATGGAGCGGTTCCGGTATGTGACATTGGTGGAGTGCAAGCTGGAAACAGGTCGTACCCACCAGATACGGGTGCACATGCAGCACATCGGCCATCCGCTGTTCAACGATGCCACGTACGGCGGCGACCGCGTCCTGAAGGGGACGACGTTCAGCAAGTACAAGCAGTTCGTGGAGAATTGCTTCACGCAACTGCCCCGACAGGCCCTGCACGCACGCACGCTCAGCTTCGATCATCCGGCCACCGGTCGGCGGATGGACTTCCATAGCGCACTCCCTGCGGATATGAACGCTGTCCTGGAGCGTTGGCGGGTTTATGTGCAGGCAAGACCGATGGACGAGGTCGGCATCGAGCTGCCGGAAGGTCTGTAGGTTCGCACCGCCATGAACAGGAACGCATCGGATAACGTGGAGCGGCTTCAACTGATGGTGATCGGTGTCCAGAAGGGGGGTACCACATCGCTCTCCAACTACCTGGCCGAACATCCCGGTATCCGCAGCCCGCTTTGCGTGGAGTTCACCTTCTTCACCGATGAAGCCGAGCATGCCAACGGTGCGGGTGCATATTGGAGCCGGTTCCTCCCCACGGATGAGCGCACCGGCTTGAAGGCCATCGCCAAGATGTCAACCCTGTACCACTCGCTGGAGGGCCTTGCCCGGTTGCGTGAACATGCACCGGACTGCCAGCTCGCCCTGGTGCTCCGGGATCCCGTCTCACGGTGCTATTCAGCCTATCGCATGGCTTGTTTCGATGGCTGGCTGTCCTTCGACCCTGAATGGCTGAAGAAGCTCCTGGAAGAGGCCTCCCCCGGCGATGAGCTCCATGACCTGTTCATCGGGTATGGACACTATGCCAGCTACATCGAACGCATCTGGGAGCTGTTCCCCAGGGAGCAGGTCCACATCTTCCGTTTTGAGGACCTGCAGCGCGACCCGCAGCTGGTGTGTGATGTGCTTTTCACGGCGATGGGCATCGGACCATGGACCCTGCAGGGCAAGGAGAAGGTCCATAACGAAACAGTGATGGCACGTTCGGACAAGGCGGCCCGGTTCATTCATTGGCTGCGGGAGGAACGCAACCCCATCAAGCGCGCTGTCCGCCGGTTGATACCATACGAGGTATACCTCCGCATCGCTGACAAGTTCATCGGGATGAACCGTTCGGACCGGCAGTTCCCACCCTTGGATCCCGATGTGCGGGCTGCGTTGGCGAGCCACTACAGGCCGCATGATCAACGGCTCGCACAATTACTGGGCTGGGACCTTTCCCGGTGGACGAGCCAGCGCTCTTGATGACCGTGGTCAGCGCCTGATCATCTTGCCGCCGCTGGTGCGTTGGATGCGACGGAGCGCCTGCACCCGGCGAGGCAGTTCGTGCCGGTCGAGCGTGGTCACAAGCAGGTCCAATACCTCGGGCAGCACCTCCTCCTGCGGGCGCTCGGTCTCCAGCACAAGCATGACGGACTGGCCGAGGACGGCATCCGGCACGGCGGTGAAATAGTGGGGGTATGGCAGAATACCGGCAGTGCGCGCCTCCAATTGCTCCGGGAAGATCTTCCTGCCACCGCTGAGGATCACATTGTCGTGGCGCCCCAGCCAGGTGAAGTGGCTGTCGTCGGAAAGCTGCACAAGGTCGTTGGTGAGGTGCTGTTCCACGCTCAGGTGGGGTGTGTGCACCACAAGGCAGCCACGCGGGTCACGAGCGAAGTGGACATCGCCGAGGGCATGGAAACGTTCGCTGCGCCGGGGGCCGTTCAACGCGCGCAGTGCGATGTGTGACACCATCTCGGTGCTTCCATAGCTCTGGAACACGTGCACGTCCAGCTCCTGGAGGTCCTCCACCAAGGCATCGCTCACCGGGCCGCCGCCGAGCAGGATGGTCTCGAACTGGCGTTCCACGCGGGCGCGGTCCTCCTGCAGGCATCGGTGCAGCTGGAGCGGTACCATGGCCGTGAACCGGAACCGGTCTCCCGTGGCGAGTTTATCCAGCACGCTGCCGCGTGGGTCGATCACATGCAGGTCGAGGCCCAGGACAAAGGCGCGCACCAGCATCATCTTGCCCGCCACGAAGTCGCAGGGAAGGCATAGCAATACCCTGTCGAGCGGCTCCAGCCCGAACGTTGCCGCGGTCAGCTCAGCGCTTTTCACGAGGTCGCGGCGCGGAATGCTGAAGCGCTTCGGGGGACCCGTCGTGCCGCTCGTCCATGCGCTCATACCGCCGCGGCCGTGCACCAGTTCCTTCACCGTTCGTTCCAACGGCTCGCGCCATAGCGCTTCGTCACCGGTATCGGTGTGCCGCCAGGCGCTGAAGTGGTCCGCCGCGTGTGCGGCATCAAGGGTATGTCCATCGACCGTGATCGAGCGGAAGCGCGACGAGATCGGAACACGGGCGGCCATGGACAACGAAGATCGCAAATGCCCGGTGAACGGTGCGGCCGCTATCGTTCGAACAGACCCAGGTCCCAACCCCGCTCCGGGCGATGGAACAGCTGTCCGCGATGGACTTCGAGGGGGGAGGGGATGTTGTTCATGAACACACCGCCCGTTCCAAGTCCCTGTGCGCGGTCGATCGGCAGGGTGGCGGTGAACTGTGCGATCGCATTGAGCCCGATGCTGCTCTCCAGGGCCGAGGTGATCCACCAACCCATGCCGCGCTCTGTGGCCAGGGCGATCCACTCCCGCGCTGCCTGCCATCCACCCACCAGGCTTGGTTTTATTACGATATGCCGGGGCCCCACCGAATCGAGCAGTGCCACGCGTGCATCATGGTGGTGCAGCCCGATGAGGTCCTCGTCCAAGGCGATCGGGACCGGTGATGAGGCACATAGTTCGGCCATCAGTTCGTAGCGTCCTGGAGCAATGGGTTGTTCGATGCTGTGCACACCGAGCGCTGCCAGTTGGTTCAGGATGGGCATGACCTCCGCCGCATCGAAGGCCCCGTTCGCATCCACACGCAATTCCAGATCGTCCGTGCTGAACTCCCTGCGCACGTCCTCCAAAAGGGCACGCTCCTCGGCCCATTCCAGCGCTCCCACCTTCAACTTCACCACCCGGTAGCCATCGGAGATGATGGTGCGGATACGATCATGCATCGTGGCCTTGTCCCCCATCCATACCAGCCCGTTGATGGGGATGCCGCGTCTTCCCAAGGTGAAATCCGTTGGCATCAACTCCTTCGTTCCTCCGGCTTCAAGGTCGCACAGGCACTGTTCCACAGCGGCGCGAACACTCGGAACCGGCACCAGGTCGCTGTGCAGGCGCTGCTGCCAGTCACCGGTGTATTGGCATAGCTCCAGCAGCTTGGTCCTTACATCGGCCGGGAACTCCCGACTGTGTCCGGGGAAGGGCGCCGCTTCCCCGATCCCGATGCGCTCCGGGCGTTCGCTGTCCCATGCCACGAGGTACCAGACGGTGCGCTGGTCAAGCGTGCCTTTGCTGGTGCCCAGGGGGAACCGCGACCGCAATACATGTTCGAACCAGCGTGCGCGCAGCATAGTAGGTGATCATGACACCAGCCAGAGGCCGGCGGAAAAGGCAATGGCGGTGGCAAAGGTGCCTAGCGCGAGCCGTTTGAGCTCCGGGTCGAGGCGTTGCGGGTCGGAAGTGCGAAGCACGGCGCGCAGGTGTGTCGCAAGCACGGAAGTGGTTACCAGGAAGCCCCACTGGGGCATGCCCCGGAAGTGCAACGCCGTGAAGGCCACCAGCCCCAGCAGGCCACCGATGATCAGCAGGCTGTGGTATGACCGGGCCTGCTCCAACCCAAGGCGGACCGCCAGGGTGATCTTGCCGCTGGCCTTGTCGTTGCGGATGTCACGCATGTTGTTCACGTTCAACACGCCGGTGCTCAGCAAGCCGAACGCCATGGCGGGAAGCAGGGTGAGCGCGTCGGGTCGTCCGATGTGCATGAAGTGCGAGCCCATCACACCCAGCACGCCAAAGAAGAGGAACACGCTGACGTCTCCCAACCCTGCATATCCGTATGGCTTGTTGCCATAGGTGTATCGCACCGCCGCAGCGATAGCGAGCAGCCCCAGCAGCAGGAAGAGGAGCGATGGCAGGGTTACGCCGAGTGCCACAACGATCAACGTACAGCCACTCACAAGCGCCAACACCGCGCAAACCAACATGCCGCGCTTCATGCTGGCAGCAGCGATAGCGCCGCTTTGCACAGCGCGCGCAGGACCCACACGGTCAGCGTTGTCGGTTCCATGCTCATGATCACCCAGGTCGTTGGCCAGGTTGCTCAGCACCTGAAGCAGGATCGCGGTGAGCAGTGCCAGTCCCGTGACCTCCGGTCGGTGCACGCCCTGGAAGGCCGCCAATGAACTACCAACAAGGATGCTGCTCATGGCCAGCGGCAACGTGCGCAGGCGGAACGCTTGTATCCAGGCGGAGATCGCGGCCATGATCAGCGTGCGAGGCTCGTGAAGTAGTCGCGAAGTACGCGGGCGCTCACTTCGGCCGGGGTGCGCACCACCAGCACGGCAGGACCTTCGGGGCCATCATAGAGCTCATCCAGTGCAGCCACCATACCGGGCATGTCCGATGCCTCCAGGGTCCGCAGCCCGAAACTCCGGGCGAGCACCAACGGATCACGTCCATGCGGTGCTTCGAACCAGGGAAGCAGCCCGGCATCCGTATCGGGTCCAGGGATGTAGCGGAAGATGTTGCCTCCGCCGTTGTCCATCACGATCACGCGCAGGTTCGCGGGCCGCAGGTCGTTCCAGAAGGCGTTGCTGTCATACAGGAATGCGATATCGCCGGTGATGAGGGTGTTGGGTCGCTGACTTACGGAAGCTGCTCCAACGGCGCTACTGGTGCAGCCGTCGATGCCGCTCGTGCCCCGATTGCTGAAGTGGTGCAACCCCTCGCCGCGTTCGAAGAGCTGGGCATAGCGCGCGGGAGTGCTGTTCGCAAGGTGCACCACACTGCCAGCAGGTATCCGCCCCATCACACGGGCGAGTGCCGTCAGGTCGCTCCAGGGCGCACCGGCCACATACTGGTGATGCAGCACGGTCGTGTGCCGGTCGATGTGCTCCCATGCAGCGGCATAGACGCTCTCGCTGGGCTTCACATGAGCGGCCAGTTGTGCAAAGAACACCTCGGGGTCCACGGCGATATCGTGGCTCAGGCCCTGGTAGGTGTCGTGGTGTCGCTGTCCGCCATCCACGTGCCAATGCTGTGTGGGCCGCCACTGTCGGAGAAGTCCCTTGATGCGCTTGCTGACAATAGCGCCCCCGAAGGTGATGAGCAGGTCCGGTGCGAACGTATCGGCCCCTGCCTTGCCATCACCAACATGGCCGGGGGCTGGAATGGCGGGCAACACCCGGTCGATATGTGCGATGAAGGACGGGTGGTGCAGGTTGGAGGTGCTTTCGCTGAGCACCACGCACTGCGGCAACCGCGCGAGTTCGGCCAGCTGTTGGTTCAGTCCCGGGCTCCAAACACCCTGGCCTGCGAGGATCATGACGCGCCGCGAAACGGACAACTGATGGATGAGCCAACGGGCCTGTTCGGGCAGGATGAAGGATTCGGTAAGCACCTGGTTGATGGTGCGTGTCGGTCGTTCGGGAGCGGCGGCCCGGCCATACAAGGGTTCCTCGAACGGAACGTTCAGGTGCACCGGGCCAGGCACCGGCACCAGGGTTGTATTGATGGCCTCGTTGATGAGCCTGCCAGCATGCCACCGACCCAGGTCATCGTCGCAGCGGCGTGGCAGGTGCAACGAGTTGCGCATGTGCAGCGCCAGGACATCGCGTTGGCGGATGGCCTGCCCTTCACCCTGGTCCACCCACTCCTCGGGCCTGTCCGCCGTCACCACCAGCAGCGGGATCCGCTGGTAGTACGCCTCCGCAATGGCCGGGCCATAGTTGAGGACGGCGCTTCCGCTGGTGCAGATGAGCACCACCGGGGCCTGCAGTTGCTGGGCCATGCCCAAGGCGATGAACCCTGCGCTGCGTTCATCGATCACCTGTACGCACGCGATGTCGGTCTGGGCGCGGAACGCGATCACCAGTGGAGCGCTGCGGGAGCCAGGGCTGATCACCGCATGCCGGATCCCCTTCGCTGCACATAGCCTTGCCAGTTCTGCCGCTGTGAAGTGATCGCTGGTGTTCATCCGGGGGGGGGCGAAGTTACCCTGCACTGCCGACCGCGTCGATCAGGGAAGTCCATGTGGAAGCCTTGCGTTCCACCTCCACACACTCCCGATCCGGGACGGACCCCACAGTGATGCCCGCGCCCACGTGGAGAAGTGCTTTATCTGGGAACAGCTCCATGCTCCGGATGTTCACGAACAGATCCGTGCGATCGGGTTCATGCAGACCCCAAAATCCCGCGTACGGACCGCGCGGGCACGGTTCGCTGGCGGCGATGACAGCAAGCGCCTGCGCCCGTGGTGTGCCACCCACCGCCGGCGTGGGATGCAGGGCCAGTGCCAATGATCGGACGTCCGAGGCGGTCAAGCATCCGGACACCACACTGTGCAGGTGTGCTACGGGGCCGGCGCGTCGGACCATAGGCCCCTGCACACGAACATCCTCCGCACCTGTCGCACGTAAGGTGTCCTCCACCATGCGCGTCACCCACCGCTGCTCGGCGACTTCCTTGGCACCCCAGTTCGCCGCCTCCGGTGCTGCTTCCGCAGGCAGTGTACCGGCCAGTGCATCCACCTCCACACGGTGATCCCGAAGGCTCAGCAACCGTTCGGGTGAAGCACCCAGCCAGGTCCCGTACGCAGGCGTGCGGACCAGGGCGACGCAGGCGTTCGGCAGCCGTTCGGTGGCCAGCGCGAAGAGATCTCCCCATTGGCGCTGCTGCAAGGCGTGCTGCATGGTACGGGCCAGCACCACCTTTTCCAGTGTTCCGCTCCGGATCAGCGCAACCGCTTGTTCAACAGCCTGCTTGTAGCCGGCGCGATCAAGACCGGGTTGGCCGTTGGTGTGCGGGAGCGGTCGCCCGGGCGGAAGAGTTGGCAACTCCGCGTCAAGCATGACATCAAGGTCGGGAATGATGGCCTGCAGCGTATCCGGACCGGCCTCGAAGGGTGCGATCCACCACGCGCGTTGGTGGAGGTGCGGTTGATGAAGGCTTGCCGCATCCTGGATGAACGCACGTGGTCGTTCGCCGGGCAGGCGGAAAGCAGCGAACACGAGGTTGCCCGCCACAAGGGAGTTGATGTTTTCAGCGAGGCTCACCGCCGCTCGATCACCAGGTTGGTCAGCCGGCACACGGCCACCGCACGCTGCTCCTCGTCATACACACGGATGTCCCACACATGCGTACTCCGCCCGTGGTGCACTAATTCGCCCACGGCGGTAACGGAGCCTTCACGCACGCCACGCAGGTGGTTGGCGCTCACTTCGATACCCACCACCGACCGGCTGGATACGTCAACGAGCAGGGCAGATGCCATGCTGCCAAGGGATTCCGCGAGCGCCGCGGTGGCACCCCCGTGAAGCAGGCCCATGGGCTGGTGTGTGCGCGCATCCACCGGCATGGTCGCACAGAACCGACCCTCACCATCCACATGGTAGGTGATGCCCAGGTGTTCCACCAGCGTATCACGGCGCCATTCATTGGCCTGCGCAGCCTGATCCTGTGTAAAATGCATCGTGACAAAGGTAACCTGCCCATCTTTGCGGGCATGGAGCAGATCGATGGCCCCAAGCGCATCCTCCTGGTCGAGGACGAGGAGGCCTTGCGTTCCACGTTGAAACTGAACCTGGAGTTGGAGGGGTATGCCGTGACCACGGCGGTCGCAGGACCCGATGCGTTGGACCGGCTGCGGGGTGCGCGCTTCGACCTGGCGGTGATGGATGTGATGCTGCCCGGATTGGACGGCTATGCCGTGGTGGAGACGATGCGCCTGGAGGGCAACAGCGTTCCGGTCCTCTTCCTCACGGCAAGGACCGCGCCCACGGACCGGATCAGGGGCCTGCGTGTGGGGGATGATCATCTGGGCAAGCCGTTCGAACTGGAGGAGCTCCTGCTCCGCATCCGCAACCTCCTGGCCCGTTCCTCGCAAGCGGCGGCTCCGGCGCTCATCACGCGGTTCGAGTTCGCCGGTAATGCGATCGATTTCCAGGCGTTCTCCGCCAGGACCTGGGAGGGGCATGAACACGCCTTGAGCCAGCGCGAGGCCATGCTCCTTCGCCTGCTGGTGGACCGCGCTGGCGAAGTGGTGTCACGGGAAGAGATCCTGCAGAAGGTCTGGGGCTACAACGTGTTCCCGACCACCCGCACGGTGGATAATTTCATCGTCTCCTTCCGGAAGTACTTTGAGCGCGACCCCCGGGAACCCGCTCATTTCCGGTCGGTACGTGGGGTGGGATATCGCTTCACCCCCTGAACACCGTGTCCTCGAGGCAACCCTTTCCGGCCACCTGCGTCTTACCTTCAGCAAGGCCTTCTTCCGGGTCTTGACTGGTTCCAAATTCCTTGCAGGTTACCGCGCAGGGGTCCCATCCGGGGCCCCTGTTCGGTTTCCGGTCCCGCCGTTCCGGAGGCTTGCATTCCGCCCGCGATCGTTATACCTTGCGCCTTCATCGGTCCGTACTGGACCGGATCACATGCAGCCCATGAAAACCCTTTTCGCATCCGTCCTGCTTGTCGCCTCGTTCCCTGCCAGCATCCTGGCCCAATCCCCGGTGGATATCGGCATGTACCGCAATGGTGACCAGCTCGATGTGTACCTGCGGCCTTCTGCTGATTTTGACGGGATCGTATCGTCCCTGGTGTTCGCTGTCCGCTGGGATGGCAGTGGGGGGGCCTCCCTTGGCGCCCTGGCGCAGGAGGGTGCTGCCGCCCAATACCTGCCCACCATGCGTTCCGGTGCGGTGAGGGAGGTGGGCACGCAGCGCTACCAGGTGTACGCCGGCTTCGGCATGAGCCCGATCGCCAGCGCAGGCGCCCGTTGGGAGGCCGGCAAGGAGTACCTGGTGGCCAGCATCCCCGTGAACGGTAAGGCCGACTTCGAGATCGCGAATGACGCTTGGACGTCGGAGGTGAAGAACAATGCCGACTATTACCTCGCACTTGGTGGTGCCGACAGGTCGGGTAACATCTACAAGTCCCTTGCCAGTGCCGAGGAGGATGGCGGGGTGCTCGTGCAACCCAATCCGAACAATGGTCTTTTCGCGTTCGGCTTCACCACACGCACTGCGACCGATGTCACCGTGGAAGTGGTCAACTCCCTCGGCCAGTCCGTATTCACGGAAACCTTGAAGGGCTTTGAAGGTGCCTACCGCAAGGAGATGGACCTCACCACCCAAAGCACGGGCGTGTATTACCTGCGCCTGAAGCGCGGCGAGAGCACAAGCACCCACAAGATCGTATACAAGTGATCCGGTGATCATATCCAACCGCTGCGGGCACCTTCCAAAGGTGCCCGCTGTCGTTGGTGGGAGGCTCACGCCAGGCAGCAGGCGCAGTAGTCGCTCGCCGGATCATGGGCGAACGGCCCAGTGCCGTGCACGATCTCATCGGTAAGGGTGCACAGGAGGTCGGTCACCTGGCCGAGCATGTCCCGTGTGATGTCCCTTTCACCGTTCACGCTGAGCCATATGCCTTCCGCATTGGAAGGCTGCTGCAAGGGGATGAGGCCGGTGCGAACAGCCCGCACATCCGGGTGTCGATGCATGTAGGCCCACGCGTAGGTGAGCAGTTGGAGCGCGTAAC
>Ga0169931_10008821_pt1 | contig 14646 bp, 5 predicted proteins | sample Kivu_15m_20L_FD_129675 | JGI IMG/M metagenome (GOLD analysis project Ga0169931, IMG submission 129675) | Freshwater microbial communities from Lake Kivu, Western Province, Rwanda to study Microbial Dark Matter (Phase II) - Kivu_15m_20L... | ecosystem: Environmental > Aquatic > Freshwater > Lake ...
ATAAAAAAAGAATATATAAATAATTATTTGTAAAGGACTAAGAAAATAGATGTAAGCGGATTAATTTTTATTCCCATTCAATCTTTATTAGTTCGTTCCTTAAATTTTATATAATTTTAATGAAACAAAAGTCCCTCACTACCCTACAACACACTCAAATCAACACCTTGCCAACTCTCCCTGGCCTAGCTTCTAAAAAACTGCATCTGGCTAACCAATTTCTTTCCAACCCACAACAAACCCATATTTAACCCGATAGTTAGTAGTAATAATAACCTCCTGCCTAACCATGGCTGTAGTATACCTCGCACTCACCCACTCTAAGACAGCATAGACACATACAAAGAAGCATAGATAATATGAGGGCACAGTAGTAAAGTAGGTAGTAGCATACTTTCCATCAACTATCAGAAGCAGTAGGACTCGATCCTAAAAGACTTAACAAAAAGATGAAGAAATATCAGCCCTCCAACAGCAGCTTCACCCTATTCTATGGCTAGAAGAAATCATTATAGGGCAGACCCAGTTAGCCTTTAAGCACTACTCAAAGACGCAGATTCCTAAAATTACCCTCCCTCGACTACCACAGAACCATAAGCAACGCCTCTAGAAATTTATCTGACTATAACATAAAAGTAAAATAGGATGCCCCAACCATGTCAAAGAACGTGGCTAAGTATATGGGAAAAATAAAATAGATCTATAACAAAGGTAATGCAGTAAATGCAAAGTCCCAGAAGTTGATACAAATTATAGATGTGGCTTCGACTTACCTGGAAGGGAAGTATAGTTAACTAGAGCAAGTTTCATATGATATGCTAAATGATATTGGCACCTATAAGTTGGAAGAAGAGGTTACGGGGGAGTATAAGAAGTACAAGTATTGATGTTTTTATGCTGATATAAAAAAAGATTAGATCATTTTTTAGAATTTAGTGTCTCACTTTTTAAATTTTCTTGCTTTTGGACTATAAGCATCAACTTGCTAATTATGCCTGTTGTTGTAGTATATCCTACTTTATAATGATTGACCGCAAGAAACTACTGCAAAGACTAAACAGAGGTTCCAGACTGCCCTAGTACCCTCTCCTCAATCTCTATGCTCTAGTTGCTATAATCTTCCAATCTTTCGCCTAAGCCTTCCAAATATCTATGTTTCTATGGTTAAGACCTCTGCCCTAGTTACTTATGGTAATGTATCTGCACTCTAAAAATGGTCATAGACAACATCTAGTGCCACAAACCATGACATATGCTTTAGCTCTGGCCTTAATCTCACAAATTGTTATGTTTTCAGACTAGGCATCAGCTAGGGCCATATCAACAGGAATTATGATACTGTGTCATGCGGTGCAGATACTGGCTTTGGTATTTGGCTAGCCTGTAGTAGAGCCTTCTCAATAAACATTATGGATGAGGAGAACTGCATACTGCATTCTTGTTGCGCTACTATACGGATTGCTTCATGTATATGGGATAACGTTTTCAGGATAGTTACTCAATTCTGTCCTCCTAGTCATGCTTGTGGCAGAAGTAGGAGTAGCTCTTATGCGATATTAGCGAGCCTCAAACTATTCGTTTTGGTACATGCTGGCCGGATCTTTTATGGGATTATTAGGCTAAAGCATTGGTCTGGGCATCAGTAGGAGTATTATGGGTGGTTAGTGGATAAGAGGGACAGCAAGAATACTCGAGGGAGGAGGCAGGTATATGATGATGCATGGCACGCTGCATCAATCGAATTTACAGTTTTAGTTGGATAAAATGGGAGGAAGGAGCTATTGAGATTAATAATTGTATATACATTTATCTATCTAAAGTATTAGAATAAGTTTGTATGTTAGTTTTGTTTTATTTATAAAAGTAGTTACACAATGGCGCAGCGAGCCAAACCCAAATAGACCAAAAAAGCAATAGATGCCACTGTCATAGACTAATAAATTCTCAAGTACCATTGCTAACATTCAGGAAAGCAGTCCGCGACTACCTCGCCTAAAATAAAATCATCCTCAAAGGCCCAGCCATCAATTTCTCAAAAGTCAAAGTACTCTCCCTCTCTTTCCTCAGTAAATATTGTTAGACAAAGATATCTTACGCATACAGTATCTGGAGGCACTGCCCAGACTTTAAAAACTGCAACTGGATAACAATATCATCTAAAAGGTTGAAAACTTAAGCCATCTTACTTAGCTCAAATGGCTCGATCTTAGCTTCAATCGCATCGGATCCATCTAGGGCCTGTAAAGTCTCAGTAATCTCACTGACCTATCTTTGTATAATAACAAAGTAGTACTATTGGATGGACTCCATAACTGTGCAAAACTAAACATTTTATCAATCGGCAACAACCTTATCAGATCTTTCTAAGAGATCATCGCTTATTTCGGACGCAGTTCTGACAAAAAGACGAGGTTCAAATACTTACAAGTACTCAATGTTTTCGGCAATCCTTTCACCATGCGATAGGGCGAAAGAGATAGAGAGTATGAAGCCCATTTGATCGCCCATCTGCCTAACTTAAGATACCTAGACTATATTTTTATCGACTAAAAACGCAGAAAATAGATCAGGGAAAGTGACGACAAGTTCAAAACTGAAGACCAGGCCAAGTTTTTGCAAGAGCTAAAGATCGAAGAAGAGAAGTAGCTTTAGGGAGCCTAGTAATAAAGAAAAAAGATCAAGGCTAAGATGCATTTGCTGGATGGTTATGAGAAAGAGATCGTCAATATCGAAGATTTAGAGAAAATTCAAAAGATGAGAGGGCTGGAAGAGGAAATCAATAATTTCAGCAATAAGGTCAAAGAATTGATCGATGCTATGCAGAAGAAGATCAAGGAAGAAAACGAAAAGAAACTGTCACAGATAAGGGTATGGCTAGTAGTATATAGAAATCTGAGAACAAACTGCAGCAGCGCTAGAAGCAAGCCTAATCTTCCTCCCTTAGCGCAATTTAAGCTTTTGAAAAGCAGAGAAAGAATTTCATGAAGATGTACGAGAACAGGGCTAATGGATGGAAAAATGAAGGAAAATTGCTCAAGGAGCGCATTGGTGGCCTCCAGGACCAACTGCTAAACATCTAGATAGAGCTGATGTAAGACGCTGCTAAGTTGCTTTCTCATGAGATCTTGCTAAATATTGACTAGAGCAACAAGGTCATACATATCATCCTGTCCTAGGAACAAAAAGATGACAAGAACTAATAATCAGGGTAGAGATGTAACTACTTAGATATTTTAAAAAGATTGACGACGAAATCAAATAATTCCTGACTCACTTATAGCGCATTACCCGATAATAAGTGGACCGATACACTGCCCTCCAGAATCAAGGCGAGGCTGACCAGTAATACTCTAACGACCAATAACTAAACACCATCCTCGAGAACAAGTAGACCATACCTGGAACTGTCTCAACTATAAAGGAGTTGCTGATCGAGAAGAAGACTAAAAAAGAGAGCGAGATCGAGAACTAGTTGGTTACTAAGGACAAGGAGGCCTACAAGAAAAGCTATGAGGAGAGACAGTATGAGAGAAATAGGAAGAATGTCAAAAATATCAAGGAGAAGGTCGAAGAACTAAGGAGGGAGCTCAACGGTATCATGGCCTATGAAGATGATGAAGACTGATAAATCAACATTAACATAAGCTACTTAACTTAAATTCAATACTATCGAGTAAATGCTAGTCTGTTTAAAATACAGAGATGACGCTGAAGATTGACACAAAAGTTTAGAGAAAAAGATAATAAAATTTTCCGAGCATTCATAAGCAAATAATTGAATGCTATTTGTACTTGATGGTAAGCGATGTTGTTGTATGTTGAGTTGATATTGGTTGTTAGGTGATAGGTGGGCCTGGCGCCCGTTCTCAACTTTGTAGCACTGAATCAGGTAATGAACTCGGTAAACCCTCCTCCGCTTCCTCACTCTCACTAGTCGCACTACTCCCAGAAGGCTCTTCCTCATCTCCCTTGAGCAAACAATCGAAATATCTCTTCTTTTCTTCCCTCTCGATCTCCATCTCCAATCTCTGCATTGCTCTCCCTCTTCTCTGCAATAAAAATCTCTCCTTCTTGCGAATTTGTCTTTCAGTCTTGCGCGGGAGGAAACTCCGCAGCATTTGATAGTCAGTACCGAAACGAGCAACAAGCTTGATGTAGGGGATAGATACGTGGGCTAGTAGTAGTTATTCGGGTTTAGTCCAGCGGGTGCGACGGGGTGTGGGTATGGGTTTGCGGGTGGCGTGTAGTTATTCTAGCAGTTGTTCTATGCTTGCGATCATGTTTTTATTATATAGTCTAGGGTAAAAGAATTAATGAATTGGGAGTATATTCAGAGTATTTTTAGACTTATATGATAAGAAGTCAAGGTATTAAGAAACAAAATCAGCTATATTATCAAATATATATATATACTAAATATTAAATCTACAAAATTAAATTAGCTATAGCAACGTATATTAATATCTTGCCTAAAGAACAATACAGCTAGACTCCAAAAGTATTGTATTTTGTTTGTTCCTACTTTGTAAGTCCCTTGTTATTTTGTCCTTGATTACCTTTCCTGTTGCTATTGTAACTTAATTAGCTGCTGATATTTGAATAATAACATGTAAAGATAGAAACCCTCCCAGTAGTAGTCCAACATCCTCGTCGCTATTCGAGTACGACCTCTCAATCAAAAATAAGTCAACAGCGGCGATTGGGATGTAGTCCGCATGCAGGACAATCTCATAGTACATATCCCTTACTCAGATCATCCTCGACCCTATCGACCGCTAAGCATAAACAGATAAAAAAATACTATAGGTTTACCATCGCTCCAAAGAACAAAGATATGCTTTTGATAAGTTGTTTAGAAGCCAAACCTCACAAGAAATATATTTGTAGACAGTTCAGCCACTCATCAAGACTGTACTAAGTGGCAAAAATGCAACTGTGTTTGCTTATGGACCCACGGGGACAGGCAAGACGTATACCATGCTAGGCAATCAATAGACATATGGACTCAAGTAAATATTTAATGACGCAGCGGATTAGCTATTTCTGACATTTTTAGAGAAATAGAACTAGATTAAGACTTCGACTATAGTGTCATCATCAACTATGTCGAAATATACAATTAGATGATCAGGGACTTGCTTATACCTTCTTCTGGGTACCTTTAATTACGTGATGATAACGATAAAGGTATCTTCTATCCTATCTAGGCATAATGATAGCAGGAGTTACTTAGTATCGTGCCCAATCGACTGAATAGGTTATGGGGCTGTTAGTTGCCGGCAACAAACGCAGGACCACCTAAGCCACTAACGCCAATTTAACAAGTTCTCGCAGTCATGCAGTCTTCCAGATCAATATAACCAAAAAACCCAAGACAAGAGGGCTAAATGTAGAATCTCTATTAGGTAAATTATCCCTGATTGATTTGGCTGGATCCTAAAGAGGGACAGTGACATAGAACAGAGGTATTAGATTAGTCTAGGGTGCTAAAATCAACAGATCTTTATTAGCCTTAGCCAACTGCATAAACGCATTGGGAGACAAGAACAAGAAAGGCTTTTTCGTTCCCTACAGGGTAAGCATTCAACTATATAGGTATAGATCAATACATATAGGACTCTAAACTAACCCGGTTGCTTAAAGATAGTCTAGGTGGCAACTGCAAGACAGTTATGATAACTAACATCAGCCCTGCTAGTTCTCAATTCTAGTAGACCATCAACAGTCTCAAGTACGCTAACAGGGCCAAGAATATTAAAACAAAAGCAATTACTAATAAGCAACTAGTGTCAATACACATCACTTAGTACAAACATATCATCAACGATCTACGACAGGAAATAGAACAGCTCAAACTCAGACTATAGACTTCAGGAGGCAATTAAGAAATATAATAGCCCCAGCCTATTCATGTAACTCACAACTACGTGCGCAAGTAGGGTCAGGTATGTCCTTGTGGCCGTATCTAGTAAGGCCAGGAAATCAAAAGAATCAAAGAACAGATTTTTTAAAATTTTAACTAGCGGATCCAGCTAAGACGAGCTTTGATGTAAATATAGTAACAAAACGGCTAAAATTACATGTAGATAACCCGAAAAAAAGCAACCCTAGGCTAGCTTAGAAATCGTGTAATATCAGAGTAGAGTTAATAATGGGCTGGAGTGCAAGCAGAGGTATAATAGTTAACTCGAGCCATCCAGACCCTGAAGCTAAACTCTAAGAAAAACCTAATAAAAAAATAGATAACTCAGATCCAACTAGCATAGTCAATGTAATCAACAAAGAAGATAAAATAGTAGATGAATCGTCGCATCCGCACCAAATAGAACCGAGATTTCCTCGAAATTATAATAAAAAATCATATTCTCTAGCTGCAAAACATTTAGTTATAGATAAACCTACAACTGCAGGAAAGAATGATTGCACAGATTCACTCAGTCGCCTTAAATCAGAAACAGTTGATGGAGCAGCACCAGCTCACCATGAATATTGAGGAAACTAATTTATTGCAGAATGAAGATAATATTTAGTTAGAAATCGATACAGAGGAAGGAGAGGAGATGGTCGAGGAAGAGGGAGAGGATTAGGAGGATAATTAGATCAGGCTGCCATCCAAAAAAATACAACGGAATAAATCTAGCCATAAGGGCATGAAGATCAACTAGGACTAGCCCTAAAATAGGAAACAAAGAGATAACTAGAAGTATAGATAAAATGAAAAGTACAGAGAAAACGAGAAGGATAGAAAAAAGTAAAGATAAAAATAGAAGGAGAGATAGGGACGAATTCCACCTATCAACAGACCACAAGTTGACAACAACGGATTGGAATTCAATCTAAAGGGATTTAACTTAAAATTGCAGGAAAAGGGACCTTTTGGAGGAGTGGGTAAGAAAAGAAAATGATTTTGTTTACTAATGTTTCCTTACTAAAATTAAATATCAATAATAATTATAACTATACAAGTCATACGCAAAAAAAGAATGACATATTCAACCAATATGACCGAATTCAGTGATATACTTAGTAATATTATTTCAAAAGGTTACAAGAAAACTAAGTAGTTAATTTTTCGCTTCCCTAATTATTTAACTATATAAATTATATATGAATCATATTGATAATGATCAGTGTTTTTTATCATACTTTCTCTGTTCCTCCCTCTCCCGTTCTTTCTAGTCCTCTTCTATTCCTCTCATCACCGACTTCTGCTCCTCGTTCATATAAGCATCCTTCGAGGCCTTTCTATACATCATATGCCCCAAAATGAGCACTACCCCCACTATCAATGGCATCCTTCTCCTATCGTCGATTTTCATAATTTGCTCATTTAAGTACCAAACTATGTGCTAGCTCTGCGAACCCATCACTAATCTTGGGGAAATAGAAGGTAACGTGGAGGAAAGTGTTAGCCTTCCCAAAACACATATTGGATGTCCACTGTTAATTACTCTCTAATTAGGGTCTATTTTGCTGCTATCGAGGTTAAATGCGTATATCTTGTCCTTAGGCGGGATTACTTATATATTTTGTTCAGAAGAAGCAGCCAACCTAAAAGCTTTGTTTAGACTTATCTTCCACAATTTGTCTTTCTACTATGTTTTTGTGATTTTCTAAGAGTATATAATCGGTTACGAAGCTAATGCTTTACCCTGGAGCAATACTTATTTGTTGATGGGCAGAGTGCTGACTTGATCGATGTGCTGCAACTGGTACTTATCGGCTTTATTTATGCTCTACATGAGTGATTATAGTTTGCGTTACTGTATGTTGAGGTAGTATGAGTATGAGACTAAGCTGAAGCCTGAAATTAGTACTGCGTTGGCTAGTATTTTGACTATAGCCATGATTAATATTATATATCCATATTTCATATCATTTATAGAACTATACCATAGCAAAATGCATATAATGCTGTCATAAATAAATAGAAATTAATAATTACCTATTGATATATGATCAAGCATAGTAAAAACTACTAGTTAGCACATCTTCGATTGCCTTCAACTGACTCATCTCAAACACCTATAACAAATTTTATAATTAGTCTAAATTACCCACCTACATATTCACTTACTCACTAACTGTCTTCAGGAATCTAGTCATGCTCTGGTATATTCTATACCTGGCGCCGCACATGAGTATTCTTATCTTGAGGACTGGTATTTTGGGGAAGAAGGTCAGTTCTTTGTCGGAGCAGAGAGTGCACCAATAGTTGAGCAGAAAGGTTTGTACTTAGCTCCATAAGGTTTATTTGGGTTTGCGGTAGTCTTTAAGGCGCTGATAGTTCTTGTAACAGATTAGCTGGCTTCCTTGGTAGTTGTAGAAGTTCCAGTACCAAAGACCCAGCTACAAGTGAAAGATGATCTCATCCTTTTCAGGTGTGCCGTACCTCAAGCAAAGCTAATTAATCATATTGATCGTATCCACATAAAATCTGATATCCGTAGGCAACTATTCTTCCTCAACTACTAATCCTACCTTCTACGCCTTATTATTTTTAATCTCCTCCTACAAACTCTTATAAATCGCCACGAAGTAGCCAATATCCTGTCTGTGCCTGGGATGCTTGAAGAATTAAGTAAAACTCAACACCAACTCAGGCGGAGTCACCAACAATTTGTTTTATATTGATTTAATTACATCCCGTTTGTCTAGGCGAGATAAATGCAAAAGAAAGCGTTAGATCGTAAACTAAGGATCAGTCAATCTCTATATATTGTATTTTAGCTATCTTATTACCTAGTCAGAAGATACATCCTTATCCCTGGACTCATAATAGAATGGATGAATTTGAAAGTAGACCTAGAACATGGTGACTCCTAGACTCCAAACATCCACCCTATGGTCATAATCTGCTGCCCCAAATAATATCTCAGGAGGCCAGTACAGAGGCGTTCCTATTTACAACTATGCACCTATCGTGCCACTCTGCCCGCAACCGAAATCAGTGATTTTATATGTTTTTTACACGCAGATTATGTTCTATGGTTTTATGTCACGGTGGATTATTTATTTCTAGTGAACTGCCAATAGTCCCTGGGTGACGTCCAGTAACAAGTCAGTATATTATTTGGGATCCATGTAAGTATGCTACATCATTCTACTGCGCAGACTGCAAGTACCCAGCTCGAACAATATGTACATACGCTTTGGAGTCTATCTAATTGGAGTAATATATACTTGAAGCCTGCTATGCGGATGATGGTGGGGTTGCCTCGGAATTGCATTTGAGTCTATATTTATTTTTTGACCATTTAGCGGATGATCGGGTTGTTATACTCGCGCACCACTTTGAGAGCGAACTTGAGACCCTAGGAGCGGACGACATAGACTGAGGCAGATGCGCCCTAGCCGATGAGTCCGACGACTTAGTAGTTGACACCGTCGATTTATACGAACTCGTCTATGTACATTAGATACTATACAATATGAGAGATAGAGTAATGAGCCGTCTATTGATTTGATCAACAATACAATAACTAAAAAGATAGCATTAAATAAATACTTAAACTAATAGATAAATGGATTAATAATGGATATTTTCATATTTATCTTCGGTCATTATAATAATTTGTGTCATTTAGAAAAAAGCCTTAAAATAAAGCATAAATTCTCCTGTTTATTACTAGAGCTTTAAGATCAGCTATATCGATGTTTACTGAATTAATATTGTTTGTGATAATCTTATTGTACTATTTACATTATTTTAGTCTATAATCAAGGAGTAAACTTGATGCCCCACTTCTCCTCACTTACCCTCCAAAGCCTCTCCCAGTTCTCCTACACTACCAACGAACTCAATCCATCCTTCTTGCAATCAGCATAGTATCCTCCGTTTTATACCTGCTCACTCAGCAAAGTATACATGGTAGTGTAGCTGCCTTATAAACAGCTTTTAGTGAAAAACATGTAAATGGGATACACCAAGGTCAAACCAACCTTTATAATCCCTCCTTTTATACCAGTAGTCATCTAGCGTAGTAATTAAGTGCGGACTACACCTGGATGCAGGGACATGGTTAGGCCTCGACTGCCAATACGACTAGCCAGGGCTTTAGTGAACAGAACGTTGTATAGTTTGGATCTCGAATAAGACATGTTGGGATCATAATTGGCTTAAAAGTTTATGTTTTCGAAGTCAAGAGTAGGCTCAGTTCCAAATCCTATCAATCTCTTGTGAGCCAAAGAAGACACATTGATGACTCTGAAGTTAGGCGATTTGCTGATTTTGGGCCATAAAAGGTAGGTTAGCAAAAAGTGACCCATATGGTTGACGCCCCACTGCATCTCGAAACCTTCTTTTGTTAATCTTTTCTGAGGCAGGGCCATCATGCCAGCATTGTTGACCAAATAATCTATTCTCTAGAACACTACACTTTTCACAAACTACTCAATAGACTCTCTACTAGCCAGATCTAGAGAAACAAAATCGACCTTAGCTTGAGGCTGTTCCTATCTGATCCATTTCAAGACCTTCTCAGCTGTTGTTCTATCCCTACCTGCAATGATTACGTTGCAGCCTAGTGCTGCGAGTTGCCTTGCAGTTTATGCGCCAATACCTGAGTTACCCCCAGTGACTATTGCGAACTTTCCTGAAAGGGATAGGCCTTTAGGGGGAGTGAAAACACCACCCTTGAAGAACTGGCGAAGAAGATATAGAACAATTAAGATGATCGGTAGTGAGTAGAGTGGGACGGGTTCGATCAATTGTTGAAGATTTTCTGATTGGGTTTGCAGCAAATCCATTGATTTTAATTAGGATATATATTTCCAACCAACAGAAACATACCTGAGTTATAAGACACTTCATCAGAAAAAACAAATAATTTGGTGCCAAACGTCAATTTTTATGCATTTTTATAGAATAATTTATTTAAGATATCAGGATGTTATTTATCTTTTACAGTAATTACTCTAATTGTCTTTATGTTTATACTATAAACTTAATAATTTTTAATACTATACGTTAATGTCATACCCCCGCACCAGACAAACATAACTCATCCCCACTAATCAATCATTCGCTCACCCTCAACCCATTACCTAGTCAAAACCCTCCAAAAAAACATCCTTCATTCACAAAAAATCAAGAACCCCGGTCTTCTCTCGGCTGAAAACAGACTAAAAATAATCAGTCAAATAACCCATCACGATACCCGCATACTCGCAATCCACCTACAACAACCCAGGGCATTCCGTATCGTTCAGCCACCATCAACCATCATCTACCCAACAACAACCATCATCTACCCAACAACAACCATCCACGCACAATCCATCCACTTCTAAGATCAGCAAAAACAAAACCAAAGTAACAGTAGGTTAAAATAAAAAGAATAAAAAGAGTAAGCATACAGTGAGCGTTATCAACCTGTGCAGGAAGTAGTAAGGCAGAGGCAAGAGCACAACTACAACTAAACGCAAACAATCAACAGCATAGTACGGTTAGAAAATAAAATAAAAAACATAAGATTTCAAGATACTAGCGCACTGTTTGTAGTAGTACGTAAACTAATAGCGCAGAAATCAAGGGGAAGGCAATTTAACTTAAATCGTTAAACTGATCTCTGCTTTCAACCGATCAGAAATAGCCAAGTTATCCAAACCTCTTTAACAACTAATAGGATAAATCATAGCAACCATCCAGTATAGTCTGCCCAGATAACAACTGCCACTGCCTAAAATAATATAAAGTCCCGGTAGACAGCCACAGCCTAACTCACACTAGACCTCCTAGTAGATCATAAGCACAGTGAAGAAAGGCCTTTAGAATCGCTAATAAGTCAAAAAGAAATCATAGCTAGCAGGCGACGTAAAAAAACTATAGTAGAACTTGGGCAAGCTAAAGTACTAGTCTAACAGACTTCAAGATTTTATTTAAGAGATAACCAAGAATAAGAAAGGCATGAGTAGAGTGGGTAAGGAAACAACTAAAGGAAGTAAGGCAGAGGCGGAAAAACAGTAAGAGTTATTAAGATTGAGAAGAGAGGTATTGGAGCAGGAGAGGGTTATGAGGGAACTCTCAGTAGAGAGCGAGGAAACCTTTAGGTAGGAGTCGCCACTATGATTACTTATATCCAGCAGTTTATCAATTTGTCTAAAATAAATACAAATATATACATAGTTTGACTTGAGATTTGTTTACAGTCTATAGATTACTTTTATAGGAATAGTAACAGCATCAGATCAACTGAAATTAACTCTTTCATTTGCTACTCAATCCCTACCATGCATACCAAACTGCCCTACTAATCTATACTCCCTACTCCTTCGTTTTCTCCATCCAACCACTGCACTCAATCTCATTTAAGGTCGGTCTTGCTTATGGATCTCCCTTCAAAATAGAATATATTAGCTCTCTAAGGGTCCCAGAAAGAGTAACTGGCACCATAAGATCGCCCTAAAGTATACGCATCATGGTCAACTCCTAAGTCTTAGTAGGATCTGAAGGACGGGTCTAGAAAGGTGCTCTGCCTACTGCCATCTCATAAATAAGAACACCAAGGCTCCAAATATCTACTTTCTAGTCATATTGCTATCCCTTGACTATCTATGGAGGCACATAGTCTAGAGTTCCACAGAAAGTGAGTCGTTTGCTGTATAAGATAGTGTATACTATTTGGGAGCGTAGGCAGCCCATCCGAAGTCAGCCAGTTTGGCAACTCCAAAACTAATAAGTATATTCTATGGTTTTAGATCACGATGTAGGATACATTCGGAATGACAGTACTTTAGTGCACCCAGCATCTGCTTGGTGTAGTAAGCCACTCTAGGCTAGGGCAACTGTATAAAAATATATGTACGGGATGATCTAGTTGCGAGAAGAGGCATTTGTCGCAAGCATATTCTAGAATCATGACTAATTGTTGTTTATCTTTGAAGCAGCCGTACATTTTGAGGATATTGGGATGGTTCATAAACATCTGTAGACGTATCTACTCAATCAATTGAGTCTACATACTCTACTATCGCACCATTTGCAAATCAACTATTTTCAAAGCAACCAACATGCCAGTTGCTTTGTCCTAGGCCGAAAATACACTACCAAATCTGCCCTTGCCTAATCTTCTGCCTAGTTTGAAATCACTCATACTAACTTCCTTTCTTTTTACTGTTTATTTGTAGTAGTTAAGTCTAGTGTTCTTGTAGTGGTTTATGCGACGACCTTAGTTCTACTTGTTCTAGTGCTTGCTTGCCAGAAGAGGGTTCTTGCTAGCTGTAAGAGGATTGTCGGCGTGTTTGTTAATTATTAGTGGCTTGCTTGTTGGTAGGGGACGGTTATTAGATAAGGGATGATTTTATTTATCGCTTAGAGGAGATACTACGCATCGAGATGAGTTGAGAGTCTACTGTAAAATGCTTTTGAATGAGGGTGGTTGCAATTTGCCTTTAGACACACCCTATGTCAATTTATATACTTAGTTTTTGAAGTTAGTAAAATCTTTTGAGTGTTTGCTGGCATTTTTAGAGTTACTGTTGTGATTGTTAGGATACTTATTGATTTAGATGCCCCTTCTATGCCAGGACCCACCTTTATTCAACTATAAACTGCTCTTACTTAACTAAACTATGCTTTTATTTGAAGATCCCTCTTAAGATTCGCTAAGACTTCTCTCTCCAATACGACCCGCATAGCCTAGTTTCACACTCTTGGTTAAATCTCCAGGCATAGGAGAAGAATATCCTCCCAATTATATTGATAGCTCTCTTTAAGATTTAACGCTTTTGGCTATTCTGGCAGAAAATACAGGTTAGCTAGCTAAAGTAGCCTGAGATGGAATAATCAAAGCTATGTTTTGTGGTATATTGTTTGGCTTGATTGCGTATTGATTCTTATTCGAGGACTACATTTGTTGCGCAAGTAGATGTTTGAATATTTTGATCTTGTGGGTGCCTTTAGGTCCGCTAGGGGGCAGGGCAGGGGTTGATCTGTTGAGGCCTTTGTTCTTGGAGATGACTTTCATGGTTGTTAGTTTTGAATTATGATATAACGATAAGGAGGCTAATATCATACTCTTACCACTAAATATCTATGATAAACTTTTAAAATCGTATCATAAATATACATAAAATTTAAATAAAACTTAGTTACAAAAAACCTTTATGATCAGTCAGATAAAACAGCAAATCTTAATTGACTAGGATTAAATAACCAATAAAAAAAGATAAAGTTCTCATAAAATAGGCAAGACATTAAATTTGATAAGTTTGTGATAATTATAGGATTAAAAATAAAACGATGATTGTAAGTTTAAATAATGAAATTTAGTATTATACTTTCACATATCTATAATAACAATAACTATCGATTAATCACCGTGACTACAGCTATTCCAAAACTTCCTTAGCCTTGTAATACCCTGAAATCTTCTACAACTGTCCTGCAAAAGCTTACCCATTTTTACTTCGCCTATAATTATCCAACGCCTAAACCACATGCCTGTTGCCCTCCAGAGCCAACTTCCTCAGTTTCTGGTATTGGGTGCGTTTGGCAAACTTAATTAGTAATCGCATGTCATGTTAGGCCCGCTCTCCGCTGTCCTATCTGCCGTTAATGCCTCTCTTCTTTCTTAGTCTGGCTGCCAGTTCAATCTGGTCAAGGATGTCCTAGAAGTAGTCTTAGAACAGTCTGAAAGTTTATTG
>Ga0169931_10008822_pt1 | contig 14646 bp, 15 predicted proteins | sample Kivu_15m_20L_FD_129675 | JGI IMG/M metagenome (GOLD analysis project Ga0169931, IMG submission 129675) | Freshwater microbial communities from Lake Kivu, Western Province, Rwanda to study Microbial Dark Matter (Phase II) - Kivu_15m_20L... | ecosystem: Environmental > Aquatic > Freshwater > Lake...
GATGAGGCCGAGGAAGATCACATAGGAAAGCTGCACGAGCAGATCGACCTGCCCCGCCCGGCGCAGCACGTCGAACACCCAGATCCCCGCCGCCGCGCCCACGATCCCGCCGCCGAGCAGCACGATGCCCATGCGGAAATCGACCCCCTTGCGCCGCATCTGCGACAGCACGCCCGAGACCGAGGAGGCCACGACCTGATTTGCGCCCGTCGCCACCGCCACCGCCGGAGGAATGCCGATGAACATCAGCAGCGGCGTGATGAGGAACCCGCCCCCCACCCCGAAGATGCCCGACAGAAGGCCCACGATCCCGCCGAGCCCCAGCAGGAGGAAGGCGTTGATCGAGACCTCGGCGATCGGAAGGTAAAGCTGCATCAGGCCGGTTTCCGCATGCGGATTGCGCGCGCACCCATGAAGAACCCGCGCGCCCTTGTCAAACCCGCCCTATCGGACCTTGAGCGTCGCAAGCCCGATCAGCGCGAGGATGAGCGAGACGATCCAGAAGCGGATCACGATCTGCGGCTCGGCCCAGCCCTTCTTCTCGAAGTGATGGTGGATCGGCGCCATCAGGAACACCCGCCGCCCGGTGCGCTTGAAGTAGAGCACCTGGATGATCACCGAGAGCGCCTCGACCACGAAGAGCCCGCCCACGATCGCGAGCACGATCTCGTGCTTGGTGCAGACCGCGATCGCGCCGAGCGCGCCCCCGAGCGCGAGGCTGCCCGTGTCGCCCATGAACACCGCCGCGGGCGGGGCGTTATACCACAGAAACCCGAGCCCCCCGCCGATGAGGGCGGCAACGAAGATCAAAAGCTCGCCCGTCCCCGGCACGAAATGGACGCCGAGATAGTTGGCGAAATTGAAGTTCCCGACGGCATAGGCGATGATCCCGAGCGCCGCCGCCGCGATCATCACCGGCATGATCGCGAGCCCGTCGAGGCCGTCGGTCAGGTTCACCGCATTGGCCGAACCCACGATCACCAGCACCCCGAAGGGCAGGAAAAAGAGGCCGAGGTTCAGCAGCACATCCTTGAAGAGCGGCACCGCGAGGTGAAAGCCGAGCGCGTCCGGCTGGCCCTGCGCCGCGGCCCATGAGGCAATGAGCGCGACGAGAATCCCGAGGCCCATCCGCACCCGGCCCGAGACGCCGCGGGTGTTCATCTTGGTGACCTTGGCGAAATCGTCGGCGAACCCGATCAGCCCGAAGGCGAGCGTGACGCCCAGCACGATCCAGACATAGGGGCTCGAGAGCCGCGCCCAGAGCAGGGTCGAGACGACGAGCGCCGAGAGAATCAGAAGCCCCCCCATCGTGGGCGTGCCCGCCTTGGCGAAATGGCCCTGCGGCCCGTCCTCGCGGATGGGCTGGCCCTTCTTCTGGCGCTTGCGCAGCGCCTCGATCAGCGGCCGGCCGAAGATGAAGCCGAAGATCAGCGCGGTGAAGAAGGCGCCCCCCGCCCGGAAGGTGATGTAGCGGAAGAGGTTGAAGAAATCGCCCCCCTGCGAGAATTCGGTCAGCCAATAGAGCATCATTCCCCCCCGGTCGGGCCGTCCGCGGCCCGCGCTTCGCCCAGCCGCGCCAGCGCCTCGGCCACCGCCGAGACGCGCGAGCCCTTCGACCCCTTCACCAGCACCACGTCGCCCGCATCGATCAGGTGGTGCGCCCGCGCGGCAAGCCCGGCCGCGTCCTCGGCCCATTCGCCGCGCCGCCCCTCGGGCAGCGCCTGCCAGAGCGCCGCCATCAGTGGCCCCGCGCAATGCACGGTGTCGATCACCCCAAGCGCCGGCAGATCGGCGATCGCGCGATGGAGCGCCGCCGCCTCGGGCCCGAGTTCGAGCATGTCACCCAGCACCGCGATCCGCCGGCCGCGCGCGATCCGCCCCAGCCCGTCGCGCGGCGCCGATTGCGCCAGCACCTCGAGTGCGGCGGCCATCGAGGCGGGATTGGCGTTGTAGGCGTCGTCGATGAGGTCGAAGGATTGCCGCTCGTCCACGGGATCGAGCAGCACGCGCAGCCGGTTGCCGCGCCCCCGCGGCGGCTGCCAGCGTGCCAGATCCGCAACCGCCAGCGCCGGATCGAGCCCGAGCCCCGCCACGAGCGCCAGCACCCCGAGCGCGTTCTGCGCGAAGTGCCGCGCGGGCGTCATCACCTTGAAGAGGATGCCGCCGCCCGGCGTGCGCGCCTCGGCCACCGTCGCGCCCGGGGCGGGGCGGAGCGCCTCGATCCGCCAGTCGGCGCGGGGGGCATCGCCGAAGGTCACGATCCGCGCCCTTGCGATATGGGCGCGCGCGATCAGGATCGGCGTCTGCGCCAGCCCCTCGGGCAGCACGGCCAGCCCCCCCGGCGCGAGCCCCGCGCAGATCGAGGCCTTCTCGACGGCGATCTTCTCGAGGCTGCCGGAGGCCTCGAGATGGGCGGCCGCGATCGTCGTGATCATGACCGCGTGCGGCCGGGTCAGGATGGCGAGGGGCGCGATCTCGCCCGGGTGGTTCATGCCGACCTCGACCACCGCGAAATCGGCCTCACGCGGCAGACGCGCGAGCGTCAGCGGCACGCCCCAATGGTTGTTGAAGCTCGCCTCGGCGGCGTGCACCCGGCCCTGACCCGCCAGAACGGTGCGCAACATCTCCTTGCTCGAGGTCTTGCCGACCGACCCCGTCACGGCGATGACGCGCGCCCCCGAGCGTGCCCGCCCCGCCGCGCCAAGTGCCGTGAGGGCCGCGAGCACCTCGGGCACGATGAGGAGCGGCGCGTCGGCCGCCACCCCGGGCGGCACCCGCGCGACCATCGCCGCCGCGGCACCGCGGGCGAGCGCATCCGCCACGAAATCATGCCCGTCGCGCTGCGCGCTGAGCGCGACGAACAGATCGCCCGGCGCGATGCTGCGGCTGTCGATGGAAACGCCGCTGGCGGCGAAGGGGCGCGTCGCGCGCCCGCCCGTCGCGGCTTCGGCCTCGGCCGAGGTCCAGAGCACGCTCATACCCCCCGCCCCTCGAGCGCCGCGACCGCCATCGACGCCTGCTCGGCATCGTCGAAGGGATAGACCTGCCCCATGATCTCCTGCCCCGTCTCGTGGCCCTTGCCGGCGATCAGGAGCGCATCCCCCGCCCCGAGCATCGCCACCCCGCGCAGGATCGCCTCGGCCCGGTCGCCGACCTCGGCCGCCGCGGGGCAGCCCGCGCGCAGCTCGGCCCGGATCGCGGCCGCGTCCTCGGTCCGCGGATTGTCGTCCGTCACGATCACCGCATCCGCCCCCGCCGCCGCCGCCGCGCCCATGAGCGGCCGCTTGCCCCGGTCGCGGTCGCCGCCCGCGCCGAGGACGATCACGATCCGCCCCATCACATGCGGGCGCAGCGCGGCGAGGGCGGTCGCGATGGCGTCGGGCGTGTGGGCGTAATCGACGAAGACCGCCGCGCCGTTCGCGCGCGTCGCGGCCTTCTGCATCCGTCCGCGCACGGTCTGGAGCCGCGGCAGGGCATCGAACACCGCCTCGGGCGCATCGCCGCAGGCGATGGCAAGGCCCGCCGCCACCGCGACATTCGCTGCCTGAAAGCCACCCACGAGGTTCAGCCGGACCTGCCGCGCCTGCCCCTGCCAGAGGAGGCGCACCTCCTGCCCCGTCGCGTCGTGGCGCTGGCCGGCGAGGCGCAGATCGGCCGCCGCGGCCTCACCCGTCCCGATCACGAGTTGGCCCCGGTCGCGGGCGCGCACGGCAAGGATCCGCCCCCGCGGATCGTCGAGGTTCAGCACCGCCGTCGCCCCCTCGGGCAGGACGCGGCCGAAAAGGCCCGCCTTGGCCTCGAAATAGGCGCCCTCGTCCGTGTGATAGTCGAGGTGATCGCGCGTGAGGTTGGTAAATCCCGCAGCCATCAGGCGCACCCCCTCGAGCCTGCGCTGGTCGAGCCCGTGGGAGGACGCCTCCATGCAGCCATGCGTCACACCCGCCGCCGCGGCCTCGGCCAGCAGGCGGGCGAGCGTCAGCGCATCGGGTGTGGTGTGGCGCGAGGGGGCCGACCACGCGCCCTCGACCCCGGTCGTGCCGAGGTTGATCGCCGCATGGCCGAGCACCGTCCAGATCTGGCGGGTGAAGCTTGCGACCGACGTCTTGCCGTTCGTCCCCGTCACCGCCGCCATCACCCCGGGCTGGGCGCCGAACCAGATCGTGGCCGCATGGGCAAGCGCGGCGCGCGCATCCTCGACCACGATCAGCGCCACATCGGGGTGCCCGCCGAGCGCCGCGCGCGCCAGCGCCGCGCCTGCCGCATCGGTCAGGATCGCCGCCGCGCCAGCCGCCGCGGCCTCGGCCGCGAAGCGCGCGCCATGCACGCGCGTGCCGGGCAGCGCGGCGAACAGCATCCCCGGCCGGACCGCGCGGCTTTCGGTGGCGATGCCCGAGACCGCGATGCCCGACACCGCGATGCCCGTGACCGCGATGCCGCCGTGGCCCGTCCCGAGCCCGAGATCGGCCAGATGCGCGCGCGCCCTGTCAGCCACTCCAGCCTCCGTGATCGTGCCCCATCCGTGCCCGGCCCCTATTCGCTGAGGACGAGGTAATCGGCAAGAACGGTTTCCGCCGGCTCGGGCTCGGGCCTGACCCCGAGCAGAGGGCCGATGCGGCGCAGGACCACCTGCACGACGGGCACCGTCGTCCAGCCCGCGGTGCGGCGGGCCTCGGTGCCGGTCGTATCCTCGGCCTCGTCGAGCGATACGACGAGGACATAGCGCGGGTCGGTCATCGGAAAGGCGCCGGCAAAGGTCGCGACCACCTTGTCATCGACATAGCCGCCGCCCCGGCTGGGCTTCTCGGCCGTCCCGGTCTTGCCGCCGAGGTAATAGCCCGCGACCTCGGCCTGCCGGGCGGTGCCTTGCGTGACGGTCGAGCGCAAGACGCCGCGCATGCGGGCCGATGTCTCGGGCGCGATCAGCCGCTCGCCGAGCGCCGGATCGTCGCGGCGCAGGAGCGTGGGGGTGACGCGCAAGCCCCCGTTCACGAGGCTAGCATAGGCCGAGGCGAGGTGCACGAGATTGGCCGAGATGCCGTGGCCGTAGGCGACGGTCGCGGCGGTGGTGTCGGACCATTTCGCGGGCACGAGGGGGCGCGCGCCCGGCGCCTCGCTGAGTTCGAGGGGCACGGGCGCGAAGAAGCCGAGGCGGCGCAGGAATTCCTCCTGCGGGCCGTGGCCGATCTGGGTCGCGAGTTTCACCGTCCCGACGTTCGAGCTCTTGGCGATGATGCCCGCGACCGTCAGGACGCGCGGCGTGGTCGGATGGTCGCGCACCGTCGCGGCCCCGGCACGGATCGGGCCCTTGACGTCCATGACCGTGCGCGGCTCCACGAGGCCGAGTTCGAGCGCCTGCGCCACCGGAAAGACCTTCATCACCGAGCCGAGTTCATAGACCCCCTGCAGCGCGCGGTTGAAGAGCGGGCTGTCACCCGGATCGCCCGTCACGCGCGGGTTCGGCCGGTCATTGGGGTCGAAATCGGGCAGCGAGACCATGGCGAGCAGCTCGCCCGTGCGCACATCCATGACAAGCGCCGCCGCCCCCTTGGCATTCATGAGCCCCATGCCCGCCTCGAGCGTCTCGGTCAGCGCCGCCTGCACCGACAGGTCGATCGAGAGGTGCAGCGGCTGGCCGAGCAGCGCCGGATCGCGCAGCCGCTGGTCGAGCGCGCGCTCGATCCCCGCCGTGCCGATGACCTCGGCCGAATCGACCCCCTCCTGCCCGAAGGACGCCCCGCCCAGCACATGCGCCGCGATCCGCCCGTTGGGATAAAGGCGCATCTCGCGCGCGCCGAAGAGAAGGCCCGGCTCGCCGATCTCGTGCACCCGCTGGCGCTGCTCGGGCGAGAGGGTGCGGCGCACCCAGACGAAGCTGCGCCCCGAGGTGAACTGGCGGGCCAGGGTATCGGCGTCGAGGTCGGGGAAGATCGCGGCCAGCGCGCGGGCGCTGCCGATGGGGTCGATCATGTCGCGCGGATGGGCATAGAGGGCATGGGTGACAAGGTTCGTCGCCATCACCCTGCCCTGCCGGTCGACGATATCGGCACGCTGGGCCTGGATCTCGGCGCGCGCCTCGGCGATGCCGGGCTCGATCGGCTGGGTCGCCGCCAGAACGCCCATCCGCAGCCCGATGATGGCGAAGAGCAGGCAGAAGGCCGCCGTCAGGAACCAGATGCGCTGCGCGGCGGTGGCGCGCGCGCGCTCGCGCATCTCCTCATGGCGCAGGCGGATGTTCTCGGCCTCGATCAGATCGGGATTGCCGCCCTCGACCCGGGCACGCAGGATCTGGGGCAGCGGACGCAGCGGGGTGCGCATCACGGATCCCCGGGCTCGGCCGCCATGCCCTCATCGGGGACGAGCGACGGCAGCGGCAGATTCGAGAGCGCCGCGAACTGCTCGGGCGTGATCGCGAAGAGCGGCAGTTCCCCGACATTGGCCACGACCAGCTCGGCCAGCCGGTCGGGACGGTTGAGATAGGCCCATTCGGCGCGGTTGACCGCGATCGCCTCGCGCAGGGCGGCGACCTCGCGCTGAAGCGCCTTGACCTCGCGCAGCGCCTGCTGGGTCGCGTAATTCTCGCGATAGGCCCAGAAGGCCAGCGTCAGCACCCCGAACCCGGCCAGCAGGATGAGGAGCGTGCGCATCAGCGCCCCCTGCCGCGCGCGGCGGCGCGGCCTGCGGGATGGTCGGGCAGCGCCGGGACGCCGAGCGCGCGCGGATCGGGCGCCGCGGGCGGTGCCGAGGTGCGGCGCGCCACCCGCAGATGGGCCGAGCGCGCGCGCGGATTGGCCGCGACCTCGGCCGCGTCGGGGGCGATGGCGCGCCGCGTCACCGCCTCGAACCGCGCGGGGGCGGGGGCGGCACCCGGCATGTGGCGGCTCTGCCCGCCCGAGGGGTCGGCGGCCTCGGCGATGAAGCGCTTGACGATGCGATCCTCGAGCGAATGGAACGTCACGACGGCCAGCAACCCGCCCGGGCGCAGCGCGCGCTCGGCCGCCGCCAGCCCCGCGACGAGGGCCTCGAACTCAGTGTTGACGGCGATGCGCAGCGCCTGGAAGCTGCGCGTCGCGGGGTGGCTCTGGCCGGGCTTGGGCCGGGGCAGGCAGCCCGCCACGATCTCGGCCAGCGCCCGCGTCGTCTCGATCGGCGCCACGGCGCGCGCGGCGACGATCGCGCGCGCGATGCGCCGCGCGGCGTGCTCTTCGCCGTAGTGATAGAGGATGTCGGCGATCGCGGCCTCGGGCGCGCGGTTCACGATGTCGGCCGCCGTCGGGCCCTCGGCGCCCATCCGCATGTCGAGTGGCCCGTCGCGCAGGAAGGAGAACCCGCGCGCGGCCTCGTCGATCTGCATCGACGACACGCCAAGATCGAGCACCACCCCATCGACCGGACCGCCCGCGAGCGTGTCGAGATCGGCGAAATTCCCCTGCACGAGCGTCAGCCGATCGCCGAGCGCGCCCGCCCAGCCCGCCGCGAGCGCGAGTGCGCGCGGGTCGCGGTCGATGCCGATGACGCGCGTCGCGCCGGCCTCGATGAGCGCGCGCGCATATCCGCCCGCCCCGAAGGTGCCATCGACCCAGGTGCCGCGCACGGGCGCCACCGCCGCGATCAGCGGTCCGATCAGCACGGGGATATGGGGCGGGGGCGCCATCATGCCCATCTCACCCCCCCTCGGACGGTGGATCGAGGAGCGTCAGCACATCGGCATCGGCCGGCAGTTCGGCGAAGGCCGCGGCGAAGCGCTGCGCCTTGTCGGCCTCATAGGCCTCGGGCAGCCAGATCTGAAAGGTATCGAGCGCTCCGGCAAAGAGCGCGTCCCCCGTCTCGGGCAGGCCGATGCGCTCGCGCAGGCGCTGGTTGAGGATGATGCGCCCGTCGGGATCGACCTCGGCGCTGTCCGAGCCCGCGATCATCACCTGTTCGAGCAGCCGCCGGCGGGCCGAGCCGCGCGGCAGCGCCGCGATCTGCGCCTCGACGCCCCGGATCGCGGCCTCGGTGAAGCATTCGAGAAAACGCCGGCGCGGGTCGCCCCAGACGATGCGCACGCGCGGCCTGAGGCCCTCGTGCCAGTCGGGATCGCCCTGCTCGAGCACCCTGCGGAAGTCGGCCGGGATCGAGACGCGGCCCTTGGCGTCAACCCTCTGGGTGAATTCGCCGTGAAAGTACACGCCCGCCTTCCCTGCGCCTTCGCTTCGCCCTCGCGGGCCGATCACCCCCTGAACGGAAACGGCGGACCGCGCGCCTTCGCCCGATCCGCCGCCCTCGCCCCGTCATCGGGTCCCGGTCGCGCCGTCCTTGGGGGGTGCCAGAGGGCGCGCCGGAAGTCTGCCTTGGGTGGCGGGAGCCTGTGAAACCTGCCTCAAGATCCGGGGTCTGCGCCCCGTGTGGTCTGCCCGCCGTCGTATGCACAATTCTTGCCATGGGATTTCATGGGAGTCAACGGGAAATTTTGGGAAATGACGGTCAAGCGCAGGGTTTTCCGGGCGAACCCCGGCCGCACGCGCCGCCCGCCCCCGCGCGGACACCGGACGGCGCGCCCGGCGCGCGCCGCTTTCCGCGACGCAGCCAGGAAAATCCGCTTGAATTTTCAGCGTTCTTGCCATGCCGTCGCTGCAAGGCAGCATTGCGGAGAGGGCTATTGTGCAATCGCAGAAATGCGCCATCTTGGGGGTGAAGCGTCGGCGATCGCACCGGCGTGGCCTGCGCCGGCCGGCGTCTCCTCCCCCGGCTGGCGCGGTGCGGATGCGGGTCTCCTCCCCCGCGGCCGCACGGGCTTGGGGCCTTCGGGCCCCGCGATGTGCGAAAGGCCCCTCCTCCCGGGCCGTTCGGACTGGCGGCAATCCCGACCTCCCCGGGATTGCCGCCTCATTTTTCCCCAAGGTTGCCCGAAGGTCGAGAGCGTGGCGCGGGCGCGCGGCGTCAGCCGGCCCGCGCCATCCGGTCGCGCAACGCCAAGAGGCGGGCATAGAGCGCGCCGACATCCTGCGCCGCCGGGACAGGCGCGGGCCGGAGCGACGCGGCAGGCGCGGCCGCTTGCGGCGGCACCGGCAGCGCGGCGGGAAGCGGATCCGCCGCCTCCGCGGGCTCGAACCCCGGCAGGCAGAGCTGTGCCGCGTCGATCGCGGGCGGGGCGGCGCGACGGCGCGGCAGCGCCACCACCTTGCCGTCCGACGCCGCGATGCGGACCGGCGCCTCGGCCCTCGGTGCGGGCGGGGGGGCGGCGGGTTCCGCCGTCGGGGCCTCGATCTCCTGCGGTGCGGCCATCGCTGCCACCTGTCTTACGCCCTGATCGCGCAGCATCTTCTGCACCGCGCGGATCGAGAGGCCATCTTCGTGCAAGAGCCGGCGCAGCGCGTTGACAAGCGCGATATCCGCCGGCCGGTAATAGCGCCGCCCGCCCGCGCCCTTGACAGGCCGGATCTGGGGAAAGCGGCTCTCCCAGAAGCGGAGCACATGCGTGGGCAGGCCGAGCGACTCGGCCAGTTCTCCGATCGTGCGGAACGCGTCGGGCGCTTTCCGGTCGGAGGGCTTGCGGGCAGAGGCGCGCTCGGTCACGCCGGGGCCCCGCCCGCGACGCGCGCCTTGAGGACATGCGACGGCCGGAAGGTCAGCACGCGGCGCGGCGTGATGGGCACTTCCTCGCCGGTCTTGGGGTTGCGGCCCATGCGGGCGTTCTTGCTGCGCACCGAAAAGGTGCCGAAGGAGGAAATCTTGACGCTCTCGCCCGCGACGAGCGCGTCCGAGATGTTCTGGATGATCGATTCGACAAGCAGGGCCGATTCGTTGCGCGACAGGCCGACCTCGCGCACGACGGCCTCGCTCAGATCCATGCGCGTGAGCGTGTTTTCAGACATGGCCCTTCCCCGCGTTCAAATCCGAACGTCGTCAAATTGATCGCTCGGGGGCCCCGAGTCAACTACCACCGCAGGACCACGGCGCCCCAGGCGAGCCCGCCGCCGATCGCCTCGAGGACGACCAGCTGCCCCGGCCGGATCTGCCCGCGGCCATGCGCGACCGACAGCGCGAGCGGGATCGACGCGGCCGAGGTGTTGCCATGGTCCTGCACCGTCACCACCACCCGCTCCATCGGCACCTGAAGCCGCGCGGCGGTGGCCTGGATGATCCGCAGGTTGGCCTGATGCGGCACGACCCAATCGACCGCGCCCTCGTGCAGGCCGGCCTTGCCCAGTGCCGCCTGCGCGGTCGCTGCGAGTTTCTCGACCGCGTGGCGAAACACCTCGCGCCCCTGCATCCTGAGATGCCCGACGCTGCCGGTCGAGACGCCGCCATCGACATAAAGAAGGTCGCGATACCGCCCGTCGGAATTGAGATCGACCGCGAGGATGCCGCGGTCGTCGGGCGTGCCTACCCCCTCCGCCGCCTCGAGGACGACCGCCCCCGCCCCGTCGCCGAAAAGCACGCAGGTGCCGCGGTCACTCCAGTCCATCAGCCGCGAGAAGGTCTCGGCCCCGATCACCACCACCCGCTCGGCAAGCCCCGCGCGGATCAGCGCGTCGGCGTTGGCAAGCGCGAAGACGAAGCCCGCGCAGACCGCCTGCACGTCATAGGCAAAGCCCCGCGTCATCCCGAGGCCTGCCTGCACCATCGTCGCCACCGACGGAAAGGTGAGGTCGGGGGTCGAGGTCGCGACGATCACCGCGTCGATATCCCCTGCCCCGAGGCCAGCATCGGCAAGCGCCGCCTGCCCGGCGCGGACGGCAAGATCCGAGGTCGTCTGCCCCTCGGCCGCGAAATGGCGCCGCTCTATCCCCGACCGCTCGCGGATCCATTCGTCCGAGGTGGCGAGGCTTTCCTCGAACGCCGCATTCTCGACCACCCGCTCGGGCAGGTAGTGACCGACGCCGCGGATCCGGGCGCGGCGCATCAGTTCGTCCCACCGGCCCGCGGGACGGGCGCGGACGGCACCGCGCCGACCCCCGACATCCCCGACACCCCGGCCTCGGCGAGCTGGGCCACGAGACCGCGCTGAAAGTCCGACCGCGCGAGGCGGTGGGCGAGGTCGATCGCGGCCGCGACCCCGGTTGCATCGGCCGAGCCGTGCGATTTGACCACCGTGCCGTTCAGCCCCAGAAAGACGCCGCCATTCACCCGGCGCGGGTCGATGCGGCGCTGGAGGCGGCGCAGCGACGTCATCGCGAGGAGCGCCGCGATCCGCGACCAGATCGAGGCGCCGAAGGACTCGCGCAGGAAGTCGCGGATGAGCCGCGCCGTCCCCTCGCCGGTCTTGAGCGCGACATTGCCGGTGAAGCCGTCCGTCACGATCACGTCGATGCGGTCCGATGGGATGTCGGTGCCCTCGACGAACCCCGCGCAGGCAAAGCGGCCCGCGGCCGCGCTGGCCGCGATCAGGTCGAGTGCTGCGCGCAACTCGGGGCGCCCCTTGTTGTCCTCGGTCCCGACATTGAGGACGCCGACCCGCGGCGCCGCGATCCCGAGCCCATGGCGGGCATAGGCCGCCCCCATCAGCGCGTATTGCGCGAGGTCGGGGGCATCGGCGCGCACATCGGCGCCGACATCGAGCATGACGTTGAAACCCGCCGCCCCGCGCGAGGGCCAGAGGCAGGCGATGGCGGGCCGGTTCACGCCCGGCAGCTTGCGCAGGCGGATCATCGACATCGCCATCAGCGCGCCGGTATTGCCGCACGAGACCGCGACCGCGGCCGAGCCGTCGCGCACGGCCTCGATCGTGCCCCACATCGAAGTCCCCTCGCCGTGGCGCAGGACCTGGCTCGGCTTGTCGGTCATGACGACGACGCGCTCGGCGTGGCGGATGACACAGCGCCCCGCAAGCCCGGGGTGCTGGCCGAGGATGCGGCGCAGATCGGCCTCGGGGCCGTTGAGGATGAAGTTCAGATCAGGCGCCGCGCGCGCCGCGATGCCAACGCCCCCGAGCACCGCCTCGGGCCCGCGATCGCCGCCCATGACATCGATCGAGAGCACGACGGGCCCGACCGTTGGCGCGGGGGCGGCGCTGCGCGATGTGCCTTGTGCCATGGGGCGCGCCCGGGCTGCGGCGGCGATGTCGGCCCTCAGGCCGCGTCGTCCTCGACCTCGACCTCGGCGGCCCGGGCCGACACCTCGCGGCCGTCGTAATGGCCGCACGAGGCGCAGACGTGATGGGGGCGTTTCAACTCGCCGCAGTTGGCGCATTCGTTGGGGTTCGCGGCAACGAGCGCGTCGTGGGCGCGGCGCATGTTGCGGCGGGACCGCGTCACTCGGTTCTGCTGGACGGCCATGTCTCTACCTCGGATTGGGGGACTGGCCCCTGCGATTCGCGCGAAAACGTCCCGTAGGCAGGCGCGAACGCCCCCCGGCCGGACCGGCCCCGCGAGGCGCGGACCATAGAACTTCTGGCCGCGCGCGCAAGCCCTTTTTCGGCGCGCCGCCCCTCAGCCCGCGTCGTCGCCCGCGTCGTCGCCCGCGTCGTCGCCCGGGGGGCGCAGGGCGCGCAGCGCGGCGAAGGGGTGGACGTCGGCATCGCGCAGCGGCGCTGCGCCGGGCGGGCCGAAGGCGGCCTCGCCGAGCGTCGCGCCCGCGGCGCGCGGATAGTCGGGCAGGCCGAGCGCGAGCGCCTCGGCCGCGACCGCCACCAGGTCGATCGCCTCGGGCACGGGCTCGACGGTGTCGTCCTCGGGCATCTCGCTCTCGCCCGGGGGGACGTCAGGCATGTCGGCGACATAGCGGCGCAGCACCGGCGCATCGAGCGTCGTCCAGACGGGCTCGAGCGTCACGACGCAGGGTTGGGCCGCGCGCGCCCCGAGCCGGGCCTCGAGCACGAGGTCAGCGGCCCCCTCGGGGCGCAAGGTGCCGCGCAATTCGAGCCGTTCGAGCGCGAGCAGGCCGAGGTCGCGCGCGACAGCGGCCCGCGCCTCGGCATCGGCGAGGAGCGCGACGGCGCGCGCGCGTCGGCCCTGCACCTCGGCGCTGCGGATGATGGTCGGGGGGTGGGCCATCGCCGCTCCCTTGCGTCCTTGAACCTCCGGCGCGCGATCGTGTAAGGTGTCAGCCGGACGGTCCCCGCTTACGGGGCGCGCGGGTCCGGGGCAAGAGGCAGGGCGGCAGGCGGCATGGGCATCGGACGGACGGGCCGCGCGGTCGCTCTGGCAGGGCTTGTGGCGCTTGCGCTCGCGGGCTGCGCCGAGAGGGTGCGGACGCATGGCTACGCGCCCGACGCGGCGGCGCTGGCCGAGCTTGTCCCCGGCACCGACACGCGCGCCTCTGTCGTCGCCAAGATCGGCCGCCCGTCGACGGCGGGCCTCATGCAGGGGGGCGACTGGTTCTATGTCCAGAGCCGCTGGCGCGATTTCGGCGCGCGCGCGCCCGTCGAGATGTCGCGCGAGGTCGTGGTGGTGTCGTTCGACGGGCAGGACGTGCTGCGCGAAACCGCGCGCTATGGCCTAGAGGACGGCCGCGTCGTGCCGATCTCGCGCCGAACGACCGATACGACGATCCGCAACGTCAGCCTGATCCAGCAGCTGCTGCGCAACGTCGGCAACATCCGCGCCGACCAGCTCGTGGACTGAGCGCCGGGCCCGACGCCCCCCGATGATCCCGCCCGACGCCGGAGCGCGCCGGCCTCAGCCGCGCAGGATGCGCCTGCCCGGATAGCGCGCGGTCTCGCCCAGCATCTCCTCGATCCGCAGGAGCTGGTTGTATTTCGCCAGCCGGTCCGACCGCGCGAGGCTGCCGGTCTTGATCTGGCCGCAGTTCATCGCCACCGCGAGGTCGGCGATGGTGGCGTCCTCGGTCTCGCCCGAGCGGTGCGACATGACCGACCCGTAGCCAGCGGCCGTCGCCATCGCCACGGCCTCGAGCGTCTCGGTCAGCGTCCCGATCTGGTTGACCTTGACGAGGAGGGCGTTGCCGCAGCCCTGCGCGATCCCCTGTTCGAGGCGCACGGGGTTCGTCACGAACAGATCGTCGCCGACAAGCTGCACGCGGTCGCCCAGCCGCTCGGTCAGCATCCGCCAGCCGCCCCAGTCATCCTCGGCGCAGCCGTCCTCGATCGAGGCGATGGGGTAATCGGCCGCGAGGGAGGCGAGCCAGTCCACATTCGCGGCCGGGTCGAGGTCGAGCCCCTCGCCCTCCATCGCATAGCGGCCGTCGCGGAAATACTCGGTCGCGGCACAGTCGAGCGAGAGCACCACGTCGCGGCCGGGCTTGAAGCCGGCCGTCTCGGTCGCCTGGAGGATGAAGTCGAGCGCCTCGCGCGCCGAGCGCAGGTTGGGCGCGAATCCGCCCTCGTCGCCCACGCCCGTGCTGTGGCCCGCGGCCTTCAGATCCTTTTTCAGCGTGTGGAAGATCTCGGCACCCGTGCGCAGCGCCTCGGAGAACGAGGGCGCACCGACGGGCATGATCATGAATTCCTGGATGTCGATCGGGTTGTCGGCGTGCTGGCCACCGTTCACGATGTTCATCATGGGCACCGGCAGCACGCGTGCCGAGGTGCCGCCGACATAGCGGAAAAGCGGCTGGCCCGCCCATTGCGCCGCGGCCTTGGCGACCGCGAGCGAGACGCCGAGGATCGCGTTCGCCCCGAGCCGGCCCTTGTTCTCGGTCCCGTCGATCTCGATCATGGCGCTGTCGATCGCGACCTGCTCGGTCGCGTCGAACCCCACGAGCGCC
>Ga0169931_10008823_pt1 | contig 14645 bp, 10 predicted proteins | sample Kivu_15m_20L_FD_129675 | JGI IMG/M metagenome (GOLD analysis project Ga0169931, IMG submission 129675) | Freshwater microbial communities from Lake Kivu, Western Province, Rwanda to study Microbial Dark Matter (Phase II) - Kivu_15m_20L... | ecosystem: Environmental > Aquatic > Freshwater > Lake...
CCGGGCAATTCTGCGGCCTTTCAGGGATCGAATGCATCGAGCCGGACATCCACACGGGCGTTGCAACCGACCATCGCATCTGGCTGGCAGCTCGGGAGAGTTGTCTCAACCGTTCCTCCTGCCGATTTCACACACGATTATCCGACGCTGCGCGGTCAACATGGCAAAAGGAAATCACCGAGCAGATCGCCAAACATTTCCAGCTGCTGTCCTCCAGTAATGATCTTCCGATCATCGTCGGATCCTGCTCTCCATCGGAATTGGCGCAAACGCGCGCGCTCGCCAATCATCTGACCGGCGGAGCAGAGTCCCGCGGCGAGATTCTTCTGCACTGTGGTCCGCTGCCGGAAGACCATCGGCAGGCAACGCCAAAGCGCATCAAGGCTTGGATCATCGTCGTGCAACGCGGCACGACACAGACGTCGGGGAACGACGCGATCCTTTCGGGATCAGCATCGCTGGCGAGCACCCGACCGGGAATCGTTTCCTCGGCCAGTTTCTCGGCAAGACTGGCCTCGATGCTCTCAACACACGCCGGCCGAACACTCGGATCTCCGGTCGTGACCCTCGCACGCGGGCGCGAGACAACGGCGGCCACGGGCGGAGAATTTCGCGTGATGTACAACACAGACCAGGGCGAAGGACGGGACCGCGAAGGCTGGAAGTCCTGGGGAATCTCGTTTGCAGCGACGTTGATCGGTGACTCGGTCGACGCGCAGAATGTCGCCTATCGTCTCGAACTACGCTCACGCGGTTCAGCAACAGATATGGACAGCCTCGCCACAGCAAATCTCACTGGCGAAGCCGTGATTACGCGCGACCATGTGACTCTTGCCGGCACCATCGATCTTGATGCAACGACCGAATCCACAAGGAGTCCGGGAATTCTCGCGAGTATCCCGATCATCGGCCCGCTCGTGCAGCTCCAATCATCCGAGACGTCTGCAACGCGGCTTGAACTCTGGATCGGCCCCGAGACAGCGTCGGGACCTGAAGCCGCGAAGTCTGAATGAAGGGACTCCAGAGGTTATTTCTAAAGTTCGAATGCAACGCGCGCATAGAAGGAATTCGAGAGGAAATCCATCTCCCGATTACTGTTTTGCGTTTCCCTCGCGATGCCAAGAACGTGCGAGAATGCCGGCGTGTAGTGCCACTTCCACGATCCATCCATACGCAAGCGCAAATCCTTGCGTCCGTCTTCCGCACCAACCATCGTGCGCTGCCACGCATCCACATGCAGGGCGACCGAGTTGCGCTCTCTTGAACCGTGGACACCGCCCAGCGAAAGTCCTAGCGCGCTGACATTGCCGGAGCCGTTGGCTGGATCAGTCCAGTTCACGTCCTCCTTGGCGATGCTCACCTTGAAGTGGCTGAGGCGCGAGCCAATTCGGTTCAGCCCAAGCTCGAGGTGACTCCTGGAATTGGATCTGTCCGTCTGTCCCGAGGGGTCGAGCGTTGTCGGATCCTGAAGATCGTCACGTCCAGGCAAGGGATCGCTGCTCGTGCTACGTGTGCTGGCAAGCTGAAGGCCCCAGAGTTGCGGGGACCCGACGTAGATTTCGGTGATCAGGGAATCGAGCACTCGCTCCCCAAAGAACATCATCCCCAACCGCGGTCTGATACCGAGTTCGAGGAGCGCACGAGCCGATTCCCGACCGCCACCCGGGGTCACCACTGTTTGACGCAGCCCGGTCAGATGTCCCCCGAGACCGACCGCGATATCGAGACCGAACTCCTGCTCAATTGACCCGAGCTTGCTGAACGTCTCTTCGAGCCAATCGACGCGCTGCAACTCAAACACGGCTCCCAATCGAGCAGATGGGGAATGCCACCCATACAGCCCTGCGGCAAATCCGGACGTCACACCGCCGCTGCCGAGCGTGGCCAGGGTTCCGTTGGCCGCCGCCCCATCCGGCGTCCGGAGTACATTCGAGTCAAACAGGTAACCGAGTTCGCCGCGGAGTCGAAACCAGCGACCTTCTTCCAGCTGATCCAGCCACTCACGAGCCGACTCGTCCAGAAGCTCCAGATCTGGCGTCCAAAGCGCGCGAGTGAAGTGGCTTCGTGCCCCGATGACATCGTCCGTCGCACTGGCACTCACACCTGCGTAGTAGTGGAGAAGCTGCTGCTCATCCCAACCATCATCGTCGGCGGCCTCCAGCCACGTCGAAGCCCGTTCCCAACGTCGATTCTCAAGTGCGATTCGGCCGAGGTACCACTTGGCTTCTGCCAGCTCTGGTTCAGCCGCGAGCGCGCACTTGAACCAGGTCGACGCTTCACGATGCAAGAAGGCGCCATACATGGCGATTCCGACCTGTAGACAGCCCCCCGCCGTCTTCTTTGCTTCGTCAAACCAAGGCAGAAGAAGTTCCAGCGCGGCGACCGCATCGCCATCCCGAAGGGCGACGCTCGCCGACCTGAACGCCGAATCCCAGTTCACGGACGGCGCCACGGCCGAACCAGTGACGACCCCCTGCGGCGGCGGTTCACCGGTCAAAAAGTACGGAGTCGAACGTTCGATGGCAGCTGCCACGATCACCGGTTGCGGGAACTCAACCACTGCGTCGCTGAGCCGGGTTGCGCTGGGCGGCGACGTGACCAGTGAGACAGCCTGACCCGTCGCCAGCGCCAACTCTTCGATTTTAGGAGGTGCACCCTCGACGCCAGCGACAAAGGTGCGAATTCTGGCGGTCCCGCGCAGGGCGATGACTTGCACTTGCTTCCCGCCCAAGCTCTCGGGGACTTGCTGGTCCGGCCGCAGGACCAGCACGTCACCCCCTGAAGAAAGGTCGACCTGCAGCTTGCCATCAACCGTCAGGCTCCAGGCCGGGTCACGTGTCCCAAGCATCCGCGCCCGGACTCGCCCACGCACCACTGCAATCTCGCGCCGGCCACCGCCACCCTCGCGCAACGTGACCTCTGAGTTGGGCAGCATCCAGAACTGCTCGACCCCGTTGCGTCCAAAGCGCACGACACCACCGGAGGCCGTCCGCAGTTCTTCTCGACCAGTAAGCGGACGTGGTTCGGTCGCGATGGCTTCGAGCTTGCTGTCACCGCGCTTACCTTGAGCATCACCTTCCCGTCGAGGCGGTTGGGGTGCCAGAACGAAGCCACGGCCTTGCTGGGCGACAGCAAAAAGATCGTCACCGTGCTGCTTGAAGGTCGTGTCGGGTGAAGGGTCAACATCTTCAGGCTGCACCTGACCCGGACGGTAGGTTGGCGGTGCCGTGAGAACCCGAATCCGGAACGTCACGCGTTGCGTCACACCGGCGCTTGTCACAATCATCTGCACGCGATGAATGCCAAGTCCCCATTTGCTCGTGTCGAACTCGCAATCGTGACTTCGGCACTCGACCGCCTCGGAACGTACCCACGAGATATCGGCGACGGGTGCCCCAAGTTCGACGCGCATCTTCAGCCGGTCACCCTGATAAACCGCAAACTTCTGCTGTGAATGTTTACGAATGTCGGGCGGCGAAGGCGCTACGGGTGTCTCCGGTCCGGAGAACTCGACGACCGGCACATGCGGGGCGGCTGTAGCTTCAGCAGGCTTGATCGACTCGGATGCCAAGGCCTCAGTCGACGACGCAACCGTCTGCGCAACTACGACGAATGCTGCAAGAGTCCACGTCCGGGGCCAATCTGCAAACCTGGGCGCAGCAACGCGACGATCGGCAAGCAACCGATGCTGTCGCGCCAATGCCTTGCGGGCGCAATAGTCCCAAGAGCAAGAAATAGCCGTAGCTCCTCTGAACGACGCAGGGCCCCGTTATGGGTGTCACCTTCGTGCAATTGCAGAGAACTTTTCGGCCAGTGCGCGCGTAACTGAAGGCGCGGTCATCGATGCGACATCCCCGCCCAACGCCGCGACTTCCTTCACCAGCGTCGCGGAAACATGCCCAAATTCCTGACCGGTGGGTATGAACACGGTTTCGATGCCAGCGGCAAGTGTTCGATTCATCAGGGCCATCTGCATTTCATAGGTAAAATCAACGTCGGTTCGAAGGCCGCGCACCAGCGCCGTCGCCCCGCGCGCTTTGGCAAACTCCACAACGAGTCCGGAAAACGCGGCGACTTCGACATTCTCGAGGCCGCGCGTCATGTGGGTCAGGAACTCCATCCGTTCGGTTGCCGAAAACAGACCCGAACTCGACTTGGACGAATTCACACCGACGGCCACGATCACGTGGCCAAAAATTCTGGCTGCCCGTTCGATCACGTCCAGATGGCCAAGGGTCGGGGGATCAAAACTGCCCGGGTACACGGCAACACTGGGCGCGCGACCACCAGAACGCGACTTCACCGACTGCCGCTTTGCCCCATCACTCTTCTTCGCCATGCCCAGCCTCCTCCGTGCCCTGCGTCAGCACGCTGACTCGTGTTCTTCCATAGTCGCGAACCCGCAATGGGCTCCATCCACACTGCGCCGCGGCCGCGGCAATGTCATCCCGGGCGTCAGATTCAACAACCCAGAGATCCGCGAGGCAACTGAGCGGTTCGGCCAGAACGCCCACCATCGCGACGGCCTCCGCATAGGGTGGGTCGAGCCATGCCACGGCAAACCGCCGCGCACTCCCGCCTTCACGGTTACCACTTGCTCCAGCCGTGCGTTTTCCCGCGGCCCGTTGCTGAGCGGCAGCCATACGAGTCACCGCCCGCTCCACGGCGTCCGCAACAACGTCCAGTACTTCGACAGCCTCGTCCTGCTTTGCCGCCCGTCGCGCCGCCTCGTCCAAGTTTCGCCTGAGACAGCCGACTGCGGCTCGCGACGACTCAACGAAAACGGCCCCGCGCGCACCCCGGCTCACCATCTCGATACCAACTGCCCCCGAACCCGCGCACAGATCGAGCACGAGCCCGTCAGGAAGCCGCGTCTGGAGCACGTTCATGATCGCCGCACGCACTCGCGAAGCGGTTGGCCGGGTGGCCTCGCCCCGTGGCGTCTCAACCGTCATTCCGCGAAAAATACCGCTTGCGATGCGAATGCTCATGCCGCGTTCCCCCGGGCCAGGCCGTACCGTAGACAGAAAACTCTCCAAGTCTAGCCGCGAAGTCCTGTCACGTGCGACACCAGTCCCATTTATTGCTTGTAATTTTCTGTGGTTTTCCTAGTTATGTGAAGATTGACACGGAACAAATTCACCCTCCGTGCACGGGAAGCAGAAAACCGATGAATATCCGCCAAATCCAGGAAGCTCGCGAACTCTACGGCATCGACGATTGGGGTGCCGGCTACTTCGGCATCAACGACGAAGGCCATGTCGTTTGTCACCCGACGGGCGAGGAGCATCTCAGCGTTTCGCTTCCTGAAGTGATCGAAGAGTGTAAACGCAAGGGCATATCGGCGCCCCTCATTCTTCGCTTTCCGCAGGTCATCGAGTGTCAACTCGACCGCATGCACACGGCATTCCGCAATGCAATTTCCGAGGCCAATTTCTCTGGACGCCACATGGGAGTTTTCCCATTCAAGGTGAACCAGCGCCGTGAGTTCATCGACGCCATCGTCAACGCCGGTCAGCGCATGGACTACGGACTCGAAGTCGGCAGCAAGACAGAGTTGATCGCAGCTCTGAGCTACAGCCTCCCCGACAAGGCACTGATGGTTTGCAACGGCTTCAAGGATCACGAGTTCCTTGAGCTTGGATTCTGCGCAGCCGCCATGGGCAAGAACGTTGTTCTCGTGGTCGAGGGTCCAGACGAACTCCAGTTCGTTCTCGATCTCGCGAAGACGCACAAGGTTTCTCCAGAGATCGGCCTTCGGGTTCGCCTCTACAGCCGTGGTTCGGGCAAGTGGGAGAAAAGCTCCGGCGAGAGTTCGAAGTTTGGTCTCACAACGACCGAAGTCCTTCGCTGTCTTCAGATGCTCGCGCAGGCCGAGATGCGGCCGAAGCTTTCGATGCTGCACTTCCACATTGGCTCCCAGATCACCGAGATCAAGCGTTTCAAGAACGCCATCAAGGAAGCTTCACGCGTTTACTCCAAAGTCGTGAAGATGGGCTTTCAGCCTCGTTATCTCAACATCGGCGGCGGGGTCGGAGTCGACTACGACGGCAGCAAGACATCGTTTCAGTCGAGTGCCAACTACTCGCTGCAGGAATTCGCCAACGACGCCGTGTACGTACTTGGCGAAGTTTGCAACAACGAGGGCGTGCCGCACCCAACGATCGTGACCGAATCCGGTCGCGTGATCGCCGCATATCACTCGGTCGTTGTGACCAACATCCGCGAGGTTCAGGGCGAGGAATCGGTCGAGCCGCTTGAAGACGTCAATATCGAGTCGTTCGATCCGACACTCCACAAAGGCCTGAACGAGCTCAAGTACATTCTCGACAACATGAACCGCAAAAATTACGTCGAGTACTACCACGATTCGATCGAGTATCAGGAAGAGCTCTTTACCCTCTTCAACCTCGGTTATCTGCAGTTGAAGGACCGCGCGGTCGCAGAAGAACTGTTCCACCGGATCTGTCGCAAGTCCCTCTACTACTCATCATTCCAGCGCCATCAGCTGGAAGAGTTCGAAAACCTTCAGAAGGTCATGGTCTCGAAGTATCTGGCGAACTTCTCGATCTTCCAGTCCATCCCGGATTCGTGGGCAATCGATCAGTTGTTCCCAGTCATGCCGCTCTCGCGTCACGACGAAAAGCCGCTGATCAAGGCGACGATCGTCGACATCACATGCGACTCGGACGGGTGTCTCACGACGTTCATCGATCGCGCTGACGTCAAGACCGTGCTGGATCTGCATCCACCAACTGATTTCCCCTACTACATTGGATTCTTCCTCGTCGGCGCATACCAGGAGTCGCTCGCAAACGAGCACAATCTCTTTGGCGCGATTCACGAAGCCGAAATCCGCTTTGACAAGGATGGCGACTGGCAGATTGCGAAGATCACGAATGGCGATCCGATTGGCGAACTTCTTGAAAGTCGCAACTACTCGATGCCGGAGATCTTTGAGAAGTACCAGTTGCAGCTCAAGAAATCCGTCGATCGCGGTCTGATCAGCGCAACTGAAAGCGCGTCCGTGATGGACAAGCTCGTCAAGGGGAGCAAGGGCTACCCCTACCTTCTCGAACAGTCTTAAGTTACGTCACCCCCGGGGCACGGCCTGCGTTGCCCCGGGGTCGCTCCCTCCGCCTCGTTCGACCCACAAAAAATGCCATCTTTCCCTTTGGTTATGACTGTTTATCGGATCCGTCCGAAACTCAACTGAGCGTCCCACCTCAAGTATGCGTCAGCCCCGCCGATGACCTTCCAAGAAGCGACCGGTCGACTGGGTACTGCTGTCCGTAAGCCCTGAGACCATTGATCAACGTGGGATGGATACTATGGCGATCACAATACAGATTGAGAAGAAGGGTGAATGGGAGCAGCTGCGCTACATTGGTCCGATCAATGAGGACGCCGAAGTCCACTTGACGCCGTTTGTACAGGGCCTCGGTCCGAACGTTGTCGTGAATTTCCGCCAGGTCGAATACGTGAACAGCTGCGGCGTCCGTGCGTGGATCAACTTTCTCCGCGATATGGAGAAGGGCCGCAAAGTGATTTTCGAAGAATGCACGCCGGAAATCGTGAACCAGATAAACATGATTCCGAACTTCCGGAGCACGGCGCATCTGAAGTCTGTCTACGGATCTTACGCGTGTGACAACTGCGATCATCACCAGTGGCAAATGTTTGAAGAAGGAAAGAACCTTCCGACAAACCTTGCGGGCGGGTTGCCTGTCGTAAAGTGTGAAAAATGCAATCACGACATGGAAATGGAAGAACTTGAAGACGAATTCTTCGCGTGGCTGAGCGCAAGTTGAACGGTAGACACAACTCTTCTCGCAGCCATAGCGGGATGGATACGGTGAAATGGAAGACGTAAGCGAAAACAATCTGTCGCCGGTCTTGAGTCACTTCAAGGTCTACGAACAGTTCTGCAAAGCGATGCTCGACGCCTATGCGGTCGTCGACGCCGCCGGTCGTGTCGTCAAAACGAACCAGCTGATGACGCAGCTTACCGGATTCAAAACCAAGCAGATTCTCAAAGCCAACTCGTTCGACGATCTGATCAAGCTGTCCATCGATGGACAAACACTCACCATCGCGGACGTACTCCGGAACTTTTCCTCACCGACACGCATTGACGAAGTCTCGGGCGAGAGTCAGGCCAATTCGGAACTCAACCTCATCCTCGGCGTGTTTCCGTTCGTGGATGGTGGAAAACTCGTGGGAGCGTTCGTACTGATTCGCGATGTGACTGCCGAATCGAATCTGCAGGACAAGTACAAGAAGAAGGCGACCCAGTCGATTACCGACACCCTCACCGGACTCTACAATCGCGCCTACTTCCAGGAATACCTGCCGGACCTCGTAAAGATGCTGCACGGGATGCCGGAAAACTCCGAACAGCGCGGGGCGTCCACTATCATGCTCGACATCGATCACTTCAAGAAGATCAACGATGTCCACGGGCACCCGGCCGGCGACTACGTGATCAAGACGGTTGCTGAATTGATGCTCAAGTGTTTCCGCAAGACGGACGTCATTTGTCGGTACGGCGGCGAAGAGTTCCTTGCGATTCTGCCTGCGACTCCAATAGTCGGTGCAGCCGCCGCTGCAGAAAAACTGCGGCGCACCGTCGCAGAGCACAAATTTTCATTTGAAGGCAAAACCATTCCCGTCTCGATCTCGAGCGGTATCGCCCAAATCGATCTCGGTAATGAAGAAGCAAAGGACACGATCGCACGCGCCGACGCTGCCCTCTACTTCTCAAAACAATCTGGTCGTAATCGTGTGAGCCTGCACGATGGCAAGGACGTCACCGCGGCAGGTCCCGCACTGGTCGATGGGGCTGCCTGAGCGCAGCTAATTCAAACTGGGGTCGATCGTCTCCATACCGGCGTTGATCCCATTTTCATTTCCCCAAAGTCGAATCGAGTCCACGTTCCTCGCCACCCTTTGCTCGGCCCATTTTGGCGAGCCTGGTCGATGCGAGGACACCTTCGGGAATCTCACGCCCGGCGATCAAGTCATCGGCGAGCTTTTCGAGAACCAAATCAAAGATCTGACCTTTGACCTGAAGCTGCCGTGAATCGACCTCATAGTCCGCCCAGTCGATGGGGAGCAAAGTTTCGCCTTCGCTGCGAAAGTACTCGTCGAAATAGGAGTCGATGAAGTCGAGCAAAAGCTCTCCCGCATCGCGATGGGTGATTCCCTGCGCCCTGCCCGCGATACGTCCCTCGACCGGGTAGAAGAAAGATCCGGATGGATTGCGCAGTGTCACCGTGCCGTAGACATCGTCTCCCTGAAGGGTCACAGACGCTTCAAAGGAACGGTCCCGCAGCCAGGCGGCATGCTTGCGTTCCAACAGTTTTGCGTAAGCCTGGCACTCCAGAGGCGAATACAATGTCTGATCACTCATTGCAGATCTTCCCGTGGTGAACGATCACCAGACTCGGTACCCGTCACAAAAATCTTTGCAGCCTTCATGGTCGACAGTCGGACATCGGATTCCAGATCCAGCTCAAAAGCTTCGCCAGCAATCTCCTGCGCTGCAACGCGCAAAATACCGAGATCACGCAAGGACGCCACAGCCTTGAACACAACCCGTGCCGGAGCTCCGTCCGCCATCGAATCTGGAGAAACTGCGCCCGCTCGGTTCACGCCGAACGTCGAACTTTCGACCGGAACCAACGGAAAGCGATTGCAGAGTCCCTTGAGTGATTCGGTGGCAAGAAGCCCGAAAACTGGCAAAAGGTGACGATCGATCGCAGCGAGAAGAAGGCCAAACCGGCGCTGCAGCCACAGTCTTTTCAATTCTTCGTGGCCAGTCACGTTACGGTCACGAAGCAAGCGAAGCAGGGCACCTCGGATGTCGTCGACCAAACCAAGCCCAAACTGAAACAGCGCACGCGGGTATTCGTTTCGCAAAATCAGAACACCGCGAACTTCATCTCCGACGGCGGCTGCCTCAAGACCAAGACTGAACAACGCCTCCACATGACGAGCCACGCTGCGAATTCCAGCTACATTGTCTGGTTCAACCCTCGCCGCCCCGCAAACCGTATTTGCGAGGTGCGCTACCCGTTGCTGGAGATCACGTACAAAGTCTGCGTCGATCTGATCCGATTTTGTCCCGTAGGCGAGAACCCGATCAAAAAAGCTTCGGTGTCCTGACGCCCGTTGTGAGCCTTGGGACGGTTCGACCCCGGTAACATCACTAACGTCGGCATCGCCACCGGCAGCCTGAAGAGCTGCCTCGCGCCAAATTGCCGAGCACGGATGTCCATCGATTGTCGACCAACGTGCAGCGAGCTCACGCGCTGGGGGCAGGATGAATATTCCAACGCTTTCCGCGTACGGAACGAATCCATCTTCCTCGATGCGTGCGTTCCGGAACTGCAGCGCAAGTTCCTCCTGCTCGTTCGGCGGAATCCACGCCGCGTGCGAGAGCACCGAGTAGGTCCAACCCACATCAACCTCAAGACCACCGGCAATCAGGCCCTCGACAAAGGTTGTCGACGCAGAATCATCGGGCGTCTTCAAAGCATAGTGCATCGTCCCGCAGGGCAGCGCATGAAAGCGATCGCGTTCATGATCCGGGATTCGCTCGTACTCTTCTTCGTCCACAACCTCGATCAGCGGGGACAGCACGGCCAACTGATACTCTTCGTCGAGACTCCGAAATCTCTCGGCCAATTGCCGCGGACTGAGGGATCTGTACAGCTCCAGCCAGCGATTGGCTCGCGTGAGCGAAACTCGGTCTTCCTCCCAAGCTTCGTAGTCCATGATTTTCTGGAACTGTCGCGCCGACAGCAGAGGAAGGACGTCCATCGCGTCTTCAATTCCGCATTCGACGATCGCAAGATAGATCTGGCGCGGTGAGACGCGCTGCACTGCCTTTGTCGGGTTCGACGCTGAGAGCAGCTCGTCAAGGTTTGGCAACGCGTCGGTGGTGGCAAATTCAGCGATTCCCGAGCTTATCCTGCGTTCCGGGGAAGACTCGCCAGACGGGCGTTCTACAGCTGGCAATGAACGCCAGCCAGCATCGAGGATCTCAACCAGAGACTCTTCCGACAATCGGCTTGCCACGCATGACTCCTGTGAGTATGACCTTGAAACGGTTCGCCTTGTCCGGGTTGCGCAACACGGGCTGCAACCAGCCGGAATCGGGTGAAAATCTGGCCCATGCCAGCCCACTACCCGTCCGGGTCAAGCGATCGAATCTGCTACGCCTGAAACGCGCCGCAATCTAGCAGATCGGGCGTATACCAGCAAGTTGGCGTCGTCAGACACCTTGGGAGAGAAGACATTCGTGCAATCCGACCCCGGCGCCAGCACCGTTGAAGACAAGGCCCAATCGGCGTCGATGTCCCCTGACATCTTCGATCCGGTGAGCCGAGCGCTGGCACCGGTGGCGAACGACCTGGCGCGCCTCAACACCTCGATTCTCAGTTTTATCCCTGTTGAATCAGATACTTCCCTCAAGATTACGCAACACGTCTTTGGCTCTGGCGGCAAACGAATCCGACCCGGACTGTTCTACATGTCGGCCCGCCTTGCCGGGTATTCGGGCAAGGACCTCGACCCCATGGCCGCCGTTGCCGAGTTCGTCCATACGGCGAGCCTCCTCCACGACGATGTCGTCGACAACAGCTCAGTACGACGCAACAAGCCAACGGCAAACAGCATCTGGGGCGACGAATCCAGCGTCCTTGTGGGCGATCTGATCTACGCCCGCGCCAGCGAGATGATGGCTGCGACGGGAAGCCTCGAGATCGTATCGCGCTATGCGCGCGCCATCCGTCTCATGAGCGAAGGCGAACTCCTGCAGCTCGAGGCGCTGCATAACCCGGACCTCAGCGAAGCTGCCTACTTCCGGATCGTAGAGTGCAAAACAGCGACGCTCATCGCCACCGCCTGCCGTTCAGCCGGAATTCTCGCAGGACTTGGCGAGCGCCAATGCGATGGACTCGAACAGTTTGGTCGCCAGGTCGGTCTTGCATTCCAGCTTCTGGACGACGCACTGGACTACGCAGGTGCCGACCCGCAGTTTGGCAAAAGTCATGGCAAGGATCTGGCCGAAGGAAAAGTCACCCTGCCGCTGATTTTGCTCCGCACAAGCCTGCCCGCAGCTGAATGGGCGAAAGTCGCTGCCATCATCAGGGCCGAGTCCCGAACCGAAGCTGAAATCAACTGGGTTACGAGTTTGGTTCAGGAACATGGCGCCCTCGATGAAGTCATGGCGCAGGCGCACGCTGCAACGGAGGCTGCGGCGGCTGCACTTGCACCGTTTCCGCAATCCGAAAGTCGAGATCACATGTGTGACCTCGGAGCCAGACTCGCCGCGCGGCTTCATTAATAGAGAACGCAAGTCAGATGACGACGCATGAGCTCGCGAGATTCGATCAGAGCATCAAGCAGGCAACTCTCGGCAACGGCCTGCGCGTCGCACATATTCCCCGACATTCCGATCAGCGAATCTACATGACCGCAGTGTTCGGCACGGGGGTGCGCTATGAGGATCCCGAGTTTGCTGGACTATCGCACTTTCTCGAACACTCGTTGTTTCGTGGGTCTCGGCGGTATCCAACGTCCGCAGCACTGTCTGAGGCGTTTGAATGGCTCGGCGGGGAATGGAACGCCGCAACCGGTACGGAGCACACGGAATTTTGGTACTCCGGAATCGCCCGCAACCGCAAACTCGCGACCGAACTGTTCGCTGATTTTCTTGGCTTTCCCACGCTTGGCAACATTGAGACCGAGCGTCAGATCATTTTGCGCGAGTTGCAGGGCGAGTTGAATGAATACGGGGTCTCAACCGATCCAACGTTTCACATCGCCGCGTTGATGTATCCCGGAACACCATTCGCAATGCCAATTCTCGGGACACCGGATTCACTGGCAAAAATCGATCGCGCTGCCCTCGAGCTCCATCGCAGCCGCTTCTACCGACCCGACAACATGGTCGTCGTCGTCGTGAGCCCGGGCGACAGCGATGCGATTTTCCGCGACGTCGAGACCGCCTTTGCGGACATGCCGGCCGGTTCCGGACCTGTTCCGAAGGCTGCTCCTTTGCCGAAATGGAAGGGACCGAAAGCCATACATCACGAGAATCCTGACAACGAGTACCTGCTCCAGATCGCGTTCGGCTGCGCCAGCATGTGGTCTCCAGAAGCGCAAGCGATTGATCTCGTGTCGAGGATTGTTGCGGACGGCTTCTCATCTCGACTGGCGAGACGGCTGCGTGAGGAACTCGGACTCGTCTACGACATTTCGAGCGACGTCACGCTCTACCAGGATTCCGGAACGCTGAACATTGCCACGGCAGTATCTGAGGCCGACGTTGACGCACTTGGTCATGAACTGTTCAACGCCCTGGGCGAACTCGCAGCAAATGGTCCGGGGGATCAGGAACTCGCCAGATGCCGGGAACGCAGTCTCGTGGATCTGGAATTGATTCCGTCAGAGCCGGCATCAGCTGCGTTCCGCACGGCATGGCACCTTCTCCACGGAAAGTCATTCTCTCTGACGGCGTCACGCGAGCGGGTCCTGGCCCTGACCCGGGCCGATGTTCGCGAGCAATGTGGCAAGCTTTTCCGTCGCGACAACCTCGCGGTCGTGGCACTCGGGCCGTCTGCTGCGAGCGGGGACAACTCTCCGTTCGTCTCCATTGCCGACCGTCTGATCGAGCCGTCGAAAGTTCTCTGAGCTCTCGTTGGCAAAGCATCAGTTCGCCGGCAGTCCGGTCAGAATCGGCACCAACATCGCACCAGCAATCGTCACGACGCCGACGACCAGCTCAAGAACTGGTACGAGGTTCAGACTGCGCTCGAAAACCAGGGTCTCGGCAGCGACGCGATTCCGACAAGATTCGCGAACAACGAGTATGCGCTCACGACGCAGGTCGATTCCCATCAGAACCTGACGACGCCACAACAATCTGAGATCGGTGCAAAACCCGATGAACGGTGCCTTATCTCCGAAAGTCGTCGCTGGACGAGAGTCTGCCTCCACACGACCGGTCTCCTGATTTTCTGCAATTTCGTCGACAAGTACAGCCCGCGCGAGGGTCGCGAACTCGCGTGGAGCCGTGACCCAACTCCTCGCATGCAACGTCATAACCCAATAGACAATCAGTGCACTGGCGAAAGCTACCGCTCCAGCGAGAAGTCCATCGACGATGATGAGATCCAGATCGGATCCAGCATCAAGCTTCGTTCCGAGAAGAAAGAGACCACGAAAGGCCACGACTGCTGCGAGCGCAACCGTGATGCGAATCACAACACTCTGTCTTGAATTGGATCTCTTCTGCAGAGTCGTTTTTTCGAGGCGCAGAATGTCTCCGAACTGGAGCAACACATCGGCCCGAAGGCGAGCTTTCCTGACTCCACGAACGACAATCTTCGCAAGCAGATCGGCAATGCCGGACGGTTCTACGCGCCCTCCGTTCGGTTTTCCCGGTTCGTCAGTGGTGCATGGACGTTCTCGCCACTGCCTGCCGACAGCAAGATCACGCGTTGCCTCGTCGAGAAGATCGAGCAACCGATGGACCAGCGTCAATGTCCTACGCTCACGATCTGCGAACCGTGCCACAACGTTAGGAACCACAGGCAGGAGCAGCCACAGAAAATTTACGAGAAACAGCAAGTTCA
>Ga0169931_10008824_pt1 | contig 14644 bp, 6 predicted proteins | sample Kivu_15m_20L_FD_129675 | JGI IMG/M metagenome (GOLD analysis project Ga0169931, IMG submission 129675) | Freshwater microbial communities from Lake Kivu, Western Province, Rwanda to study Microbial Dark Matter (Phase II) - Kivu_15m_20L... | ecosystem: Environmental > Aquatic > Freshwater > Lake ...
CCGTCCAGGTTGGTCCAGCCGGCAGAGCACGAGCCCAGCGCGCAGGCACCAGCCGAGCAGGTGGCGCTGGCGTTGGTGAAGCTGCACGCGTTGCCGCAGAGTCCGCAGTTGTTGACGTCGGTCAGGCGGCTGCTCTCGCAGCCGTTTCCGGCGACGCCGTCACAGTTCTGGAAGTCGGTCTCGCACGATGCCACGGCGCACGAGCTGGAGATACAGCTCTCGACAGCGTTGGGCAGATTGCAGGTGTTGCCGCAGAGCCCGCAGCTGCTGACGGTGTTGGTGAGGTTCACCTCGCAGCCATCGACGTACTGGTTGTTGCAGTTACCAAAGCCCGAGTTGCACGAGGCGACCGCGCAGGTGCTGGTGTTGCACGCGGGGGTGCCGTTGGCGACTGTGCAGGTGGTGCCGCACGCGCCACACGCGGTGACGGTGGACGTGGTATTCGTCTCGCAGCCGTTTGTGGCGTTGCCGTCGCAGTTTCCGAAACCGGAGAGGCAGCTGTTGAGATTACAGTTGCCGCCTCCACAGCTCTCGTTGGCGTTGGGGAGTACGCAGAGTGTGCCGCAGCTGCCGCAGTTGTTGATGTTGGTGCGGATATCGATCTCGCACCCGTTCACGAGGCTACCATCGCAATCTTCAAAGCCCAGACTGCAGAACTGGAAGTCGCAGCTGCCGCCCGAGCAGACCTCGGCCGCGTTGGGATAGTTACACACGGCGCCGCAGCTACCGCAGTTGGCGAGCGATGACGCGGTGTTAATTTCGCAGCCGTTGGTTGCGTTGTTGTCGCAGTTGGCGAAGGAGCCGGTGCAAGCGGACAGCACGCATTCACCCGCTGCGCATGCGGGCGTGCCATTGGTGTACGAACAAACCGTGCCGCAACCGCCACAATTGTTCACTGAGGTCTGGGTATTGACCTCGCAGCCGTTCGCGGCGACGCCGTCGCAGTCCTCAAAGCCAGCGTTGCACGACAGAATCGCACAACCGGTGGCGGTGCAGCGAGGTGTCGCATTGGGCAGACTGCAGGTGTTGCCGCAGCTGGTGCAGTGGGTGGTGCTGGTGTTCAGGTTCGCCTCGCATCCGTCCGCGAGGTCGTCGTTGCAGTCAGCGAACCCGGCGGTGCAGGTGCCAAAAGTGCAGGTTCCCGACACGCACGTCTCGGACGCGTTCAGAATGTTACAGACAGCACCGCAACCGCCGCAGTTGGCGAGTGACGACGCCGTGTTCACTTCGCACCCATTGGCCGCGTTGCCGTCGCAATTCGTCCAGCCGTCGTTGCAGGCAGCCAGGGTGCACGTGGTTCCTGTACAGGCAGGCACTCCGTTGGTGAACGAGCAGACGTTGCCGCAAGCACCGCAGGCGTTCACGTTGTTCACGGTCGCGGTCTCGCAACCGTTGGCGGCTGCGCCGTCGCAATCGCCCCAGTTCGCATCACACGCCTGAATCTGGCAATCGCCGGCGTCACAGACCTCGGTGGCGTTGGCGAGCGAGCAGAATTCGCCGCATGCGCCGCAGTGAGCGAGTGAAACCAGCGTATTCGACTCACACCCGGTCTCGAGGCGACCGTCGCAATCGTCGAACGGCTCTGTACAATCCGCCAGCACGCAGGCACTCGAACGACAGACCGCCGCACCGTTGCTGGCGGTGCACTCGTTACCGCAGCCATTGCAGTTGTTCGAGTCACTGCGACCATCGACTTCGCAGCCATTCGCGGGATCACCATCGCAGTCCAGGAAGCCCGGGTTGCAGGCAGCGAGCTCACACGTGGTGCCATTGCATGCAGGAACCGCGTTGGCAAAGCTGCACACGTTGCCGCAAGCGCCGCAGTTGCTGACGTTATTGAAGAGCTGAATTTCGCAGCCGTTCGCGTCCACTTCGTCGCAATCGTCAAACCCGGGTTCGCATGCAGCGATGCTGCACTCACCGAGTTCGCACACCTCGGCTGCGTTGTCGCGCCGGCACAGGGTGCCGCACGCGGAGCAGTGGTTCAGCGACGAGAGCAGGTTCACCTCGCAGCCGTTGCCCGTGTTCAGGTCGCAGTCTGCAAAACCCTCGAGGCACTCCACAAAGGCACACGCACTATCGACGCAGGCAGCAATTCCATTGGCTGTGGTGCAGGTGTTTCCGCATGAGCCGCACGAGCTCGACGTCACACGAAGATCGGTCTCGCACCCGTTGGCGGCGTTGGCGTCGCAGTTGTCAAAGTTCGGGTCACACGCGCCCAAACGGCACGAACCCGCCGAACAGAGCGGCTCACCGTTGGCGAACGAGCACGCGTTAGCGCATGTGCCGCAATGCAGCGTGCTCGTGTTCAGGTTCACCTCGCAACCGTTAGCCGCGACACCATCACAGTCGTCGTAGCCGGGGTTACAGCTGCCAATGGCGCAGCCACCATCGGTGCACACGGCGACGGCGTTGGCCAGCGAGCAGGCATTGCCGCACGCTCCGCACGACGAGACCGTGGTGTCGAGGTTCGTCTCGCAGCCGTCTTCGACGAGGCTGTTGCAGTCTTCCAGGGGTGCAGCGCAATCCGCGATGCGGCAGGCGCCAGCGCGGCACTCCGAATCAGCGCCTGCAAGGTTGCACACGTTGCCGCAAACACCGCAGTTGGCTTCATCCGTCTGGAAATCGACGTCCTCGTCAACTGCACCATCGCAGTCATCATCGGTGAGATTGCAAAGGTCGGGCTCACCAGCGCCCACCGTGGGCGTACAGGCGTATTCGCACCCATCCAGCCAGTCGCCGTTGATGTCATAATAACCGACCTCGCAGACATCGACCTCGCAGGCGCTGTCCACGCAGATTCCCGTCGCACGCACGGACGTACACAGGTTGCCGCAAACGCCGCAGTTCCGGCGATCCGACGTCGTGTCAAAATCCTCGTCGGTAGAGTCGTCGCAATCGTTGTCCTTGAAGTCGCACAACTCCAGCGCGCCAGGATTGACGGTCGGGTCCAGGTCGTCGCAGTCAGTTCCGAGGCAAAGCGCGCCAACCCCGTACCCGTCTTCGTCGAGGTCCAGACAACCGCCGCACACGCCCAGCTCGGGTACACACTGCGTCGTCTCGTCGCCGGAGCCGTTACGCTCGACCTGACAAATGTATCCCGATGGGCATGCGTCTTCGCCGGGCGTACAGGCCGTGCCGCAGAAGCTGCCATCCGACAGTTCCAGACAGGCGTTCTGCAACCCGTCGCAGTCAATGTCGGCGGTACAGGGCGAACACAACACGTCCTGAGGCGGCACGCACAGGCTGACCACGTCGCCACCGCTGTTGGTCAGTAGTCGGCATTCCCAACCAAACGGGCAGTCGCCATCGCAGAGCTCGGTGCACACCTCGCCCTGACTGGTCGAGATGCAGTAGCCCGAATCGCAGTTGGCGTTATCCGTACAGGGAGCCCCGGTCGTCCCTTCTTCGATGTCGGGACCTGTGTCGGTCGTGTCCGTACCGGCTCCCGTGTCATCGGGCGTACCCGCGTCGTCCGCATCCGCGACCGCATCGGGTTCCACGCTGGCGTCGGTGTCGGACTGCACCCCATCCGGCAGCGGATCGACCACATCGCCCGCAGGCAAGCAAACACCGGCCTCACAGACGCCGGATTCACAGTCATCATTCAACGTGCAGGGTGGTGTTACCGGCGCCTCGCCGGTTGGCGAGCTGCTGCACGCGGCCAGCCATAGGGCGCAGAGAGCTGCTCCCGAAAAGGCGCCGACGTTAATACGAGGTCGCATCATGCGAAATCTCCTGTTCAAGCTGAGTGTCTCGGCCCCGAAGAGCCAGCCAGGTTCTGATGTCTATCTCGTGTCGGGGTCAAAGCCAGACGTCACTGTCCGTTGCCTGCGATCAAATACCTTGTCGGCCCGCGACAATCCCTGCGGCTCCGCTGTTCGAGCAGCCTGCGGCAGCAGCACCACCGGTTCCAGCCGTACCGGTGTTCAACGTCGAACGTGTCAGGGTCACGGTGGCTCCGTTGATGCCCCAGATGCCGACCGAAGGACCGCCGCCACCGCCGCCACCGCAGCCGCCTGTACCGCCACCACCGCCGTTGCCGCCGCGCCCACCGTTACCTTGCTGATTATTCGATCGCGTCTGGCCATCGCCACCGAGACCACCAGCGCCGCCGGCGCCGCCGCTGCCTCCGGCACCGCCGTTGCCGCCGCGGCCGCTCGTGATCACCACGTTGGTGAACACCGGGCTCGCATTGGAGACCAGCACCGCGATGGATGCGCCACCGCCCCTGCCACCGGTGCCACCTGTGCCACCGCGACCGCCGCCGCCCCCTCCACCGCCGCCTCGACCTGTATCGCAGAATACGCACACTACGATCACGCAATCCTCTCCACCGCCGCCGCCGCCGCCCCCTCCACCGCCGCCTGTACCGCCAGTGTTTCCAGTGCCGCCCGACGATGCGGTCCACACCAGCGAGGCGAAGGAGCCGGTGCCGTTGCCACTACCGCCAACACTACCGCCGGCTCCTCGACCGCCATTACCCCCGGCACGGCCGTCGGTGGGGTCGCCATCGCCGCAACCGGTGTCATCGCCGCCGGCTCCACCACCACCACCGGTACCATCATTCGCGGCGCCGGCACCGCCCCTGTCGCCATCGGCCTGCCGGTTGCCATCGCCACCTCGGCCGCCACCCGGACCGCCTCCGCCACCGCCGTTCGAACCCGATCCGTTCGAGCCGCGATTGCCATTGGCGCCGACCGTCCCAGCCGTACCAGCAGTACCATTCCCGCCATTGCCGGCCAGCACCCTGCTGTTGCTCATCTGAAAACGATTGCTGCCGCCGCTTATGACGATGGTCGCCGTGTACTCGCTCGCGCCCGTCTGGTTAGCGGTACGAATGTCCATGGTGTCGACCACCGTCACCGTGGTCAGGTTGGTCGCTGTCAACGCCGAAACGCCATTCGACGTCAACACCGGCAGGGTGCTGCTCCTTCCCGCAAACGTTGACGTATAGCCCCCGTAAAGGCCAATGCCGCTTGGCAGGGCTATCGCGTTTGACTCTGTGTACGACCCCACGGCTACGAGTACCTGCCGACGCCCGGTCGTCGAGGCCAGCGTCACAGCAGAAGCGATGCTGCCCGTCGGTGACGTCGGCGTCAGACCGCTGCCCCCGGCGCCTGGCGCAACAAACACCGCATTCGCCACCTCACCATCCACGCCGTCGCAGTTACTATCTTCATAGCCACTATCGGGGGCGTCGACCGCACTCACAAACGTACAGGGATACTCGCATCCATTCGCGGTGTTGCCGTCCAGGTTCACAAAGCCGGGCGAGCACGTGCCAAACTGACAGCTGCCCGAGTTACACACCTCACTCGCGCCGGCAAAGTCACAGACGGCGCCGCAGCCGCCGCAGTTCGAGAGGCTCGTCTGGGTATTGATCTCGCAACCGTTGGCCGGGTTGCCGTCGCAATCCGTAAATCCGGGAGCGCAGAACACGATCTCACACGCCCCATCGCTGCAGGTTGAATTCGCGTTGGCCAGTGTACAGGCGTTCCCGCATCGCCCGCAGTTGCTCTCGTCATCAGCCAGCGTCACTTCGCAACCATCCGACGTGTTGCCATTGCAGTCCGCACGGCCTGCGCTGCAGCCCGAAAAGGCGCACGACAACCCGTCGCATATCCCCACGCCGCCCGAAACAGAGCAGGTGACACCACAGCCCCCGCAGTTGGTTGGATTGTTGCGAATCAGCGTCTCGCAACCGTTCACCGGGTTGCCATCACAATCCAGATAATCCGGCGCACACTCCGACAACAGGCAGAACCCGGTGTTGCACACTTCACTTGCGTTCGGGCGATCGCACACCTGACCGCAACGACCGCAGTTGCCCAGCGAACTGAACAGGTCGGCCTCACATCCGTTTGCCCGGTTTCCATCGCAATCATCGTAGCCCGGACGACACCCGAAATATTCGCACGACCCCGTAATGCAGGCGCTGTTGGCGTTCGCGAACACGCAGGTATCGCCACAGGACCCGCAGTGATTCGCCGATGTCAGCAGGTTCACCTCGCAGCCATTCGACGACACCGTGTCACAATTCCCGAAGTTCGGGTCGCAGGCACCAATCCGGCAATCGCCCGCCACGCACAGGTCTTCGGCATTATCGAACACGCACTGCCGAGCACACGAACCGCAATTTGCCGCATCGCTGTTCAGGTTTACCTCGCAACCGTTCGACGCGTCTCCGTCGCAGTCGTCAAAACCAGCGTCGCACGTGGCGATCAGGCACCCTCCGTCGGTACAGACGGACTCCGCATTCGGAAGGTCACACGCCTGACCACAGCCGCCGCAGTGCGCCAGACTCGAAAGCGTGTCCACCTCGCAACCGTCCTCGTACAGGTTGTTGCAGTCCGCCAGCGGCGCCGTGCACGCACCAACATCACAGACGCCGCCTGCACAGACAGGGCTTCCACCCGCCACACTGCAGGCGTTTCCGCATGCTCCACAGTTCGCAGCATCGGTCAGCAGGTCTGCGTCCTCGTCCACATCGCCGTCACAGTCATCGTCGATGCCATTGCAGATGTCGATGCCACTCGTCTCCGCGTTGACCGCACACGCGTATTCGCAACCATCGGCGTACGACAGGTTGATGTCGTAGTATCCCGCGTCACAATCAAGAATCACACACACCGAGTCCTTGCATTCCGATGCGGCGTTCGCGGCGGTGCAGTTGTTTCCGCACACCCCGCAGTTGCGCTCATCCTGTGTCAGGTCAAACCCTTCGTCGATGTCACCGTCGCAGTTGTTGTCAAAGAAGTCACACAGCTCGATCGACCCCGAGTTCGCCGTCGGGTTCAGCTCATCGCAATCTGTGCCCAGACACCCCTCGCCGGCTCCATACCCGTCGCCGTCTGGATCGTAACAGTCGCCGCAAATGTTCAGCGCGGGCACGCACTGTTTGAGTTCGCCGCGACCTTCGACCTGAAACGGCTGACAGAAGAACCCCTCGGGGCACTCCGAATCCTGCGCACACAGCGTACCGCAGTAGTCACCGTCATCCAGCTCCAGACACAGATTCTCCAGCCCGCCGCAGTCGGTATCCACCGTGCAGCTGCGACAGTTCACCTGCAATGGCGGCACACAAAGGCTCACCAGATCGCCTGCCTGATTGGTCAGCAGGCGACACTCCCAGCCCAGCGCGCAATCGCCATCGCACAACGCCGAGCACACCCGGCCATCGGGGCCCGAGATGCAGTACCCGCTGTTGCAGTCCACATTCTCTTCACACGGCGCGCCCTGTGTGCCGGGCGCTGGGCCCGCGTCCGCATCGGAGACATCCTCGGCATCCACACCGGCATCCACACCGGCATCCACGTCCGCAGCCCCGGAGTCGATATCGGGCGTCCCCGCATCCGGTACCTCCTGCGTGTCCAGAACGCCTGTATCGACCACCGCTTCTGTCCCGCAGAACCCGCTCTCGCAAACGCCGCTCTCACAGTCGTCGCCCGTCGAACACGGAACCTGGCCGTTGCCAGCGCCGGGCGCAACGGAATCGCTACAACCAAACAGCAGGGCCGCCGCAAAAAACCGAGTCAGAGTTCCATGCTTCATCTCATCAACCTGCTGTGGCCAGACCGCACCCGCCCATGATGCAACGCGATACACCACGGACCTTCACGACGCTACACCGCCTCTCCCAACGGTTCAATCACCGCGACGACACTTCTAACACAATTCTCATGACGCAGCGAGCAATTAGCTACAACGCAGATACGCGTGAGCGCACGTCAATCACCCAGGCATCCAGCGCTGCAAAGCGACGTGAACGGTCCCACTCATCTCCCTTCAGGGCGTCGCGCTCTACCGGCCACACAGCGCAACCAAAGTGCTCGGCCCAGCGCACTGCCTCGGCATCCACCGCTGCGCGCGCCACCATCCGGAGCGCCGACATGACACCCAGCGCATCGTGCAGCGCGACTTCGCCCGATGCACACACCGCCCTGCCATGCGACCGCTGGATCAACCGACACCAGGTCGAGATCTCCCACACATTCAGTTCCAGGTAGCCGGCGTCTGCGGGCACCGCCAGCGTCGCGGACTCGCGCCAGTGCCGCAGCCCGGCGATGCGCGCAAACGGGTAGGCCACCAGAACGTGCGCGCACGCGCTCACCATGGGGTCTGGCAGCGCCCCGACCAGCGGCATCGGCTCGCCGAATTTCTCGTCCACCAGACGCTGCCAGTCCGGATCCCAGCCCGTCACTTGCCTGGCCCGGTGAAGGCGCTGTGTTCGTCCTCGCGACCCGCCAGCGGACTCACGGACTCCAGCTGCGCCACCCGCGAACGCAAATGCTCGATCTCTTCCACCAGCGAGCTGAGCAGGGCGGCGACCGGGTCAGGAAGGTCTGCATGATCCAGCGAAACCGGCGACTTTCTGCGCTGCTGCGCCAGCTTACCAGGCACCCCTACCACCGTCGCTCCATCCGGCACGTCCTTCACCACCACGGAGCCAGAGCCGATCTTGGCACCGTCGCCCACGTGAATCGGTCCCAGAATCGACGCGTTCGTGCCCACCACCACGCCTTTTCCAAGCGTCGGGTGCCGCTCGGCGCGCTCCAGCGACGTGCCGCCCAGCAACGCACCCTTATAGATCAGACACTCGTCTCCCACGGTCGCCGTCTCGCCGACGACGATGCCCATGCCGTGGTCAATAAACACCTTGCGGCCAAATCGGGCACCCGGGTGAATTTCAATGCCCGTCAGAAACCGGTTGAAGTGCGCCAGCAGGCGCGGTCCCAGCACGGCTCCGCTCTTCCACCACGCATGCGTCACCCGATGCATCCAGATCGCGTGAAGACCGGGATACACCAGAATTACCTCGAGCGCATGACGCGCAGCGGGGTCGTTCTGCAACACGGCCTCAATGTCCTCTTTGATGAACTCCAGATACTCCAGCAAGCCACGCGGGTCGGGAGAGGGTGGGGTCATTTTTACACGAGGCGTTCGATTGATCGCCGCTGGCGCGGGTCGGACGCTGAGCCAGTCCCTCAGAGCCATGGATGCCTACTTGAACAGGGGCGTCGACAGATAACGTTCGCCGCAGGAACAGATCACAGTCACAATCGTCTTTCCGGCCATCTCGGGACGTCGGGCAACGTCAACTGCTGCCGCAACGTTGGCACCGGACGAGATACCTGCAAGGATCCCCTCTTCATTTGCCAGACGACGCGCCATACGGAACGCCTGATCGGCCCTCACGACCTGCACTTCATCCAGCAGCGACGTGTCCAGGTTCGATGGAATGAAGCCTGCGCCAATGCCTTCGATCGGGTGTGGACCCGGCGGCTTGCCCGAAATCACGGCCGACGTCTCGGGCTCCACGGCCACCGCCCGAATATCCGCCCGCTGCCGCTTCAGATAGCGCGTCACGCCGGTGATCGTACCGCCGGTGCCCACGCCGGCGATGAACATGTCCACCTGCCCGTCTGTGTCGTCCCAAATCTCGGGGCCGGTCGTCGCCTCGTGCACAGCCGGATTCGCAGGATTCTCAAACTGCTGCAAAATCAGCGCTTTATCCTGCTCCTTCGCCAACTGCCGAGCACGCTCCACCGCGCCCATCATGCCCAGCGCGCCCGGAGTCAGCTCGACGCGAGCGCCCAGATGCTTCAGCAGTTTGCGTCGCTCGATGCTGGCTGCATCGGGCATCGTCAGAATCAGCGAATACCCTTTCGCCGCCGCCACAAACGCCAGCGCAATGCCCGTATTTCCAGACGTCGGCTCAATAATCACCGTCCCCGGGGTCAACAGTCCACGCTGCTCTGCGTCTTCGACCATCGCCTTGCCGATGCGATCTTTCACGCTCGACAGGGGATTAAAATACTCCACCTTCACCAGCACGCGCGCCACGCACCCTTCGGTGACTCGCTGAAGCTCGACCAGCGGCGTGCGGCCGGTAGTCTCTATGATCGACGAATACACTCGCATGAAGACAATCCGATGGGTGGACAATAACGGCCCTGCAGCATGCCGTGTCTGCCTGACCTTGGCAAGACGGGCGTCCTCACGACCAACCGCGACAACGCACGGGGTCACCGGAATCGACCACCGCCCTGCCCAGCACCTGCGGCGTGCCAAGACACCCGGACTGGGCACTCGGCCGCACCCCGGGCAACCTCAGCGTCGAGCATTCACGCGCTCGTCCGAAGCGCCGAATCCAGATCGTCCATCAGATCCTGAACATCCTCGATGCCCACGCTGAGCCGGATTGTGCCCGGAAGCAGCCCGATCATCGCCTGCGCCTCGGGCGTGCGATGGGACGTGTTGAACGGCAACGACACCAGACTCTCGACCCCACCGAGCGACGTCGCTGGCACCACCACCTGAAGTGCATCCAGCACGCGCAGCGCGCGCTCGTCGCCACCGATCACCGAAAAGCTCAGCATGCTGCCGAAATCAGAGAGCAACCCCTGCGGCAATGACGCGGCCTGCAGCCCGGGGTACCACACCCGAAGCACGGCCGGGTGCGACTCCAGAAACCGCGCCACCCGACCAGCATTCTGGCAGGCCACATCCGTTCGCACCTTCAGGGTGCGCGACCCACGCTGAATCAGCCACGATGCGTGGGGGTCCAGGCAGGCGCCAAAGTGCAGCATGGCCTGCCAGCAAAGCTCCATGTCGGCCCGCGAACCCACGAGCGCCCCTCCGTGTACGTCGCTGTGCCCGGCAAACGACTTGCTCAGGCTCTCCAGCACCACATCGGCGCCGTGCTCCAGCGGGCGACACACCAGCGGCCCCGCAAAAGTATTGTCCACCAGCAACCGGGCCCCGTGCGCGTGCGCAGTCGCCGCCACCGCAGCGATATCCAGCACCCGCACCAGCGGGTTCGAGATCGTCTCACCCAGCACCCACGTGGCGCCGGGCGCTCTTTGCAGGGCGGCGGTCAGCTCGGCTGCGGCGCCCAGATCGACAAACTCCACCCTGCGGCCGGCCGGCTCCAGATAGCGGCGCAAAAAGCCGGCCGTCACCCCATACAACTGCCGATCGGCAATCACGGTCGTGCCCGGCGATGTCAGCCCAAAAAGGGCCGCGCTCACTGCGCCCATGCCCGATGCTGTCGCCACCCCATCCTCCGCCCCATGCAGCTCGGCTACCCTGCGCTGCAGCGCGTCCACAGTCGGGTTACCCATTCGGGTGTACAGAAACTGCGAACGGTAGTCGCCGCGCGCCATCGCCTCGTTCAGGGCGTCGTCCATTACAAACGTCGTCGTCTGAACAATGGCCGGCGTCACCGGGCGCTGCTGCCCGGCCGCGTCAGAGACCGATGAGACCAGAATCGACGCTGCTCGTCGTGACATACGCACTCTTGATGTTGTGCCATGATTTTGTGAGAGTGTTTCTCGTGTGGTCGCGAAACACGCCTGATGTCGGCGGTAGAGTATCCCAACTACCGCCGTTGTCGCGACATCAAACTCCACACAGAGTCGTTACGCTCTTCAGTTTTTGCAGGAGTAGCCATGCGAATGCGTTCTGTCGGTTAGCTGCTGCAGTCTGACCTGCACCGGCGGACGTTGCGGCACGGGGTCTGGCTGTCTGCCCGCCGACGACATCTGCAACAGCAACAGCGAGTGCTGCGGTGGAATCTGCCAGTACGACGGTTCGGGCATTGGCCGGTGCAGGGCTCCGTGTAGTCTGCCCGCCGGCCCCTGTACGGGGAGCACCTTCCGCTGCGCGCTCCAGCCTTCCTCCGGCTACGGACGCCGCGCGAAAAGAAGCGCCTTTTCAGGGCGTTGCACCACCCGGCTGCAACGTCATGCCCAGCCGCTGCGCCAGACGCTCGTACCCATCCGGCCAGTATTCCGGATGCAGATCCTGAATGCGGTCAGCCCACATGCGAGCTTCCTGTGGCCGCGCACGATCCATCGCGTCCCGCATCAGACGCACACAGCTGTCGGCAAGCAGCAGCGTCTCTTCGGTATCCAGTGGCTCCGTGGTTCGCAGATACTCCGTCACCGCAGCCAGCCAGGCGGCGGACTCATCGATCTGTCCCAGACGACGCTCTCGCAGCGCACGCGCGTAAGCCCCCTTCGCCACACGACGTCGAAGCCAGCGACTGCGCCGAAGCGGCAGCAGCAACAGCGGGAGCAGCACCACCAGCGGCAGCAGCAAAGGCCCGGCCGAGCGCACGTGCATCGTCCCGATCATGCCCTCGGGATCCGCCATATAGCCGGCCTGCGTCGCGCGCAGCACGTGCAGATGGATCTGCCGAATCGCATCGGCGTCGGGCCGTTCCTGCGCCATGCGCCATACCCGCAATGCCGCCAGATAGTGAACGCGACCCAGCACGTTGCGTGATCCCAGCCGCGGCGACGTCGCCCCCAGACGCTGCATACTGCGTGTCAGACGATCCAGATCGGACGCCGTCAACACCAGCAGCTCACGCTCCAGCGCCAGCAAAAGCCGCTCAATCGACAACTCCGCATACATCGTCCCTTCCAGCATCACCGTCTGATGCCAGATCTGCTCCAGCGTGTCGCTGTTCCAACCGCGCACGTCCGCAATGCGCTGCACGTCGGCCCAACGCGCTGCCAGCACCTCGCGCTGCACTTCGGCGTCCACCTCGTGCAGCGCCAGATACCGTTGTCCGAGGCGAATCGTGGCGTCGATGTCCCCGCGCGAGACGGAGTCCCGAATCTCGGCCAGCCGCAGCCGCCTCCGAAACTCACGCGTCTCGCTCACGTTCGCAGCCTGCGACAGCGCACCGTCGAGCACCGCGTGCAAATCCTGCTGTGATGCGTCCCACATCGACTGCCCCGACGCACCCGACGGCTGCTCCAACATCTGAAGCGCGTGCGAGAGCGTCAACGACCACGCAGACTCTACGCCTGGGTGGTAGCCCAGGGAACGCAGGTCCATCAGCTCGGTCAGCCGAGCGCGCACCACACTGCTCTGTGAAGGCTCGGGCTGTGACTCATAGGCGCCGAGACCGTGCGCCACCCGCACTTGCAACACAGCCGCCTGCAAGGCGGCAGCGCGTTGCACTTCGGCCGGGTCCGTGGTGCCCCGCGGCCCCGGCCGGCCCACAGAAACTTCCTGCTCGATGCGCGCGTTTCCCGGGAAAATCGGTTGCAATGCGTGCACGGGTGCCCCACCGGAGCTCGGTAACAGCGACGTCTCAGGCAGCTCAATCGGCGCTGGAAACGACATCGGCTCCTGCGCAACAGCGACCGAAACATCACCAGCCATCGCGCCGAGCACCAGCGCCGAACCTGCCACCGCCCTGCAAAAAAGAGCGCGAACAGCCTGGTCCGCTCCTGTGTTCACGGCACTCCGGTGCACCCGATGGTTCCCCACGCGCTGTGAACGGATTCGAGACAACGGTTTCACACCAGAGCGGGCATCAGAAAGGCAACAGGCACTACACGCGACGCCCATCAACATGAGACGTTCCAACGGTCACCGCAACCGCTTTGGACTGCGGCCGGTACTTGTGCGTTCGGGAAACAGACGTCATGGTGTGCAACCGCGCGCAAGGCGCAACAACAAGCAGGTTTTCTTGCCTTCGAGGGCTACGATGCAACCAGAACAAAGTTGGTATGTGGGTGTGAACGGTCAGCAGCAGGGTCCGCTGCTGACAAGCCAGATTTTTCAGATGGTACAGGCACGTACGCTGCCCGATACCGCCTACGTCTTTACACAGGGCATGGCCACCTGGACCCCCATTCGTCAGGTGCCGCAGTTCGCCGCCGCGTTCGGTGGCGCGCCCATGATGCCGCCGCCCATGCCGTCAGGCCCGGCGCCATCCGATGTCATCGACTACAAAATCAACGGCGAAGAGCTGCAATACATCGAGATAACCCTTGACCCGGGCGAAGCCTGCGTCAGTGAGTCAGGCGCGATGCTGTACGTCGAGAATGACGTCGTCATGAAGCAGCTCTTTGGTGACGGCACCGACCGTGATCAGGGTGTCCTGGATGTCGCCATGTCGGCCGGCAAGCGCCTGCTCACGGGCGAGTCGCTCACCATGACCGAGTTCAAAAACACGCACGCCACCGAGCGACGCACCGTCGCGTTCGCGTCGCCCTACCCCGGCAAGATCGTCCCCATGGACCTGAAGCAGCTGGGTGGCGAGCTCATTTGCCAGAAAGACTCGTTCCTGGTCGCCGCCAAGGGCACCCGCGTCGACATCGAGTTTCAGAAGAAGATTCTGGTTGGACTCTTCGGCGGTGAAGGCTTCATTCTGCAGAAGCTCGTCGGTGACGGTCTGGCCTTTGTCCATGCCGGTGGCTGTATTTTCCCCCGCACTCTCGCCGCAGGCGAGACCATCCGCGTCGACACCGGCTGTCTGGTCGCCTTCCAGCGCTCCGTGAACTACGACGTGAAAATGGTCGAAGGCGTCGGCAACATGCTGCTTGGCGGCGAAGGCCTGTTTCTGGCGCATCTGTCGGGCCCAGGCACCGTCTGGCTGCAATCCCTCCCGTTCTCTCGCCTCGCCGGACGCGTGTGGGCAGCCGCACCGCAGGCCGGCGGCCAGCATTCCGACGAAGGCAGCGTGCTCGGCGGCGTCGGCAATCTGGCCATGGGTGCGGGTGCCCCCTCCATGCCCACCATGACCGTCGGCGGTGTTCTGGGCGCCGTCATGGGTGGTGGCGGCGGTGGCGGGGCAGCCGCCTCGCAGGGCTCCGGCATGGACCCCACCGCAATCCTC
>Ga0169931_10008825_pt1 | contig 14644 bp, 7 predicted proteins | sample Kivu_15m_20L_FD_129675 | JGI IMG/M metagenome (GOLD analysis project Ga0169931, IMG submission 129675) | Freshwater microbial communities from Lake Kivu, Western Province, Rwanda to study Microbial Dark Matter (Phase II) - Kivu_15m_20L... | ecosystem: Environmental > Aquatic > Freshwater > Lake ...
GAAGAACGGCCACCCGCCGAAAACCTGTGCGGGATGCGGCCGCCCGTTCGAATGGCGACGGAAATGGGCCCGGGACTGGGAGAACGTGCGCTGGTGCAGCGACCGGTGCCGGGGAGGCTCCACCGGGCGCGGCTCGGGACCCATGGACTCCTGACCTCGGAACTCGGTCTACTCAGGGCTTTTTCATCGTCGACAAGCTTTTGAGGCTTTTGTGCCACACTTTCCACGGGATCTATATTTTCCGGGCCTCACGGTGCCATCTAGCAGGGATGATGTTTCGACGACTCTGATTTTGGGGGAAGTCGTCGTGTATAGTGCCCGGTCCCCTCGGAAACAGGGGATTCGAACCATTCGGGGAGTTTTGGCCGGCCGTCAGGTCGCGTCCGAAACTCCTCTTTTTTTTCCGGAATCTTTCACTCGAGTTCGTCCACTGATCGTTCATCCTTTGGACGACGCGGAAGACGCCGGAAAGGCCGAACGAAGCATCGGCTGAAATTCCAACAACTCATCACGACGACCCGAGGGCCCCGGCCCGACGACGGTCACCAACCGGCCTCGAGTCGGTGGCAATGCCGGGTGCGATGAGAGGAGAGCAATGACCAACACGTCGAACCATGGTGTCTCGCGTCCGAGCGACCACCAATACGAAGGAGATGCAACCGCCAACCACCACCACCACGAATACATCATCGAATTCCAACGATCAATGGCACGAACGGTGCTGAACGGCAGTGTCGTGCGAAATCCCGCCGATGCCGATGATGTTGCCCAAAGCGCCACGCTGTGGCTGCTCAAGAACCTCGAGCAACTGGTGTCCAAGTACCCGAACCCTCGACGTCTCGCGCGGGTGGTGGCGAACCACCGCACAATCGACTGGGTTCGCAATCAGACGCTCCAGTCGTGCGCGCGCATCAAGGATCGCGACGGTCACTGGCAGAGCAACCTGAGTCTCGACTCGGAACTGCAGCGACGACTCCGGGACGATCGGGAAGATCCGGCCCTCCTGAAGGCGATCAAGGAGGCGATCAAGGAGGAAAGTCGCGACATCCTGACCTTGCAAGAGGTCTCGGACCCCGTGCTGGAGACGAACATCCGACGCGAGCTCGGCGCCACTCACGCGGACGCATTCATCCGCGTGCGACTCCGCAACGAGCGGACGATGGACGTGGCTCACGATCTCGGCATCTCCCCGAACCTGCTCACGCACCGTCTCCGGAACGCCGAGCGCAAGTTGCGCGCGATCCAAACCGACGATCCGGAGCGACTGTTCCGGGACCAGGCGAACGACCTGACCACGACCAGCACCGGAAGGAAGCGATGAAGACACCCAACAAGAGAACAGAAGATCCACGAAACCGAAAGGAACCGATGACCCCGACAACCAAGCGATCACCCGCAGCCCGTCACCGCAAACGCAACACTCCCGTTCCGGCGGCGAACGTCGATCCGTCTCTCGCGAGACTCGATGATCCGTCGCTCGACCGATTCCGACCGCGCAACCTCGACCTCGAACGTCGCTATGTCTCGCGGAAACTCGCGAATGGTCTCAGCGACATCGACGTCCTCTCCGCGTACTGGGAACGCCGAACCGACGGACACCCGCAGAACGTCGGACTCATGGGCGAGACGCAGTGCGGCAAGACGATGCTCGTCGAGGTGATGGCGTTCGTCCTCGCCCGTCGCTTGGGACTCTCGAAACCATTGCCGGTCTTCACCCTCAGCGGTTCGTCGGCGATCACCGACCACGACATCTTCGGTCAGTACCGGCCGGTCGAGGTCGCCGGGGTCGAGCAGCTGGTGTGGATGGAGGGAATCGTCGCCATGGCCTGTCGGGTTGGAGGCATTCTGTATCTCGACGAGGTGAACGCCATGCAGGGCAACGTCACCGCCGCTCTGCACCCGGTGCTCGATCATCGACGGCAATTCGTGAATCTCCGCAAACCCGTCACCGACGGATTCGGAGGGCACGCCCCCGAGGTCGTTTCGGTGTCGCCCCACCTCTGGTGCGTGAGCACCTGCAACCCCGGCTACGCGGGCATGGCCAAGATGAACGCGGCGTTCGCCAATCGATTCCAGTGGCTGTTGTGGGGGTACGACCGCAAGGTGGAATCCAGGCTCGTTCCCTCGACATCCGTGCGCCTCGTCGGTGACGCGCTTCGCATGGCGAAGGATCAACGCGTCCTGAGCACCCCGGTGGGAACGTCGGCGCTCATGAGATTGGCCGACGACATCCGGGATTTCGGGGTCGACTTCGCGATCCAAGCATTCCTGGGTCAATTCGCCGCGATCAACGAACAGAGCAAGGTCGAGGCGATCCTGAACGACCGCAGCCTGATACCGATGTTGAAAGCCGAGTGGGAACAGAACGAGCAGAACAACGAGACCACAACCGCGGGCGAGAGCTGAGGAGGAAGATGAAGAAGAACAACACGAAGCACGCCACCGGAACCTTGACGAATTCGAGCACCGACGTTGCCATGACGGCTCGACGACTGCGTCGGATCATCCAGGAACACGAAAAGACGATGGCCAAGCGAGCCATCACCACCACGCGAGAGCAACTCGAACTCGCCCGCACGTCGACCGAGAACGAACTCGATCCCTACGCCGCGGCGACGGTACTCCTCGCTCGAGCCGTCGAGGAGTGCCGTTCGGTGGTGGGATCGATGGGCCTCGACAGCGAATTCGACGTCCATCCCTCCTCCGAGCCGACACTCGCCTGGACCGACTTCTCGAGACTCTCCGTGCGGATCCGATTGCGCGACTACGACGCGAGGTCTCCCGAGTCGATCGCGCGGATGGTCGCCCTCACCCGGGGACTCATCTACCACGAGGCTGGACACATCCTCTTCTCGTTGCCCTGGAGCGAACTCGAGAAGTCGGCGGATGACGATTTTCCGATGACCGACTCCTTCGAGGTGACCGACGAGTTCGTGGATCGATTCCTGTTGGACGGAACCCAACACCCCGGACCAGCGTGGATGATGAAGACCGCGAACGTGCTCGAGGACCAACGAATGGAGGCGGCTCTCGTACGGATGTCACCGATGATCGCCAACTACCTCCGTGTTGCCGCCGGAGAAATGATCATTCGACCCGCATTGGACACGGGAAGCGAACACACCGTCTGGCCGTTCATTTGTGGACGGCGCTTCTTGAACGCAGAGATTCGCCACCGATTCCGCAGCATCGCGTGGGAACGGGCGCACCGTCACGGCCTCGTCGACGTTCTCCGCCAGATCGAGGAGAACGTGGCGACCTACATGTCGGCCGGATCAGCCTTCGAAATGTGGATCGCGACGGGAAACTGCGCCGGGCCGCTCTCGATCTGGCTCGACCAGCGGGTGGAGGACCGGCGATTCCGACTCGACGAACACTCCAACTCCTCCACCGGTAGCTCCGAAAACGGCACGAAACGTCCCCTGACCGAGTCCATGACCGAGATACCCGTGGAACGAATCCCCGACGACTGCGCCCGACGGGACGTCGAACGTCTTCGAAGGATGGCCCTCGATGGACGTCCGCGGAAGGGAGAAACCGATCCATCGGCCGGCAGGGACCGGGACAAGGACAGGGACGGTGGAGCGTCGCCGGAAAGGAACGTCGACGGGTTGGGGCAATCCGACGCCGCGGATACATCCGCGGACGACGGCACATCCGCGGTCGCCGGCACATCCCGGCGATCGTCGCCCGAGAAGTCGGCGGCATCCACCGATGATTCGATGGCGAGCAAGGACGAACTCTTCGAGGTGCTCACCGACGAGATCCAGCGAGCGGTCTCGGGCACCTTCGTCAATCAACTCATCGGACTGCTCAACCAGACCGAACGGCGTGGCATCAGTCCGGCGCCGACCATCACGCCGATGAACGAGTTGCAGATCATTCGCTCCGAGACGATCGCCAACTCGATGTTGGCTGTTTTGTCACCGCTCGTCGAACCCGACTCGTTCGCATGGACGTGTCAGGAGGAGAACGGGGTGCTGGATCCGATCGGTTATCGGCTGCGCGAACCGGGCGACACCGCCTACTGGACGGACAAAAGGAGAAGCAACGCCGAGCATCACGACCTCGCACTCTCGGTGGTCCTGGACTTCTCGGGATCCATGTGCGAATGCATGGAGTCGGTGTCCGAGTCGGCAATGGGAATCCGGCTCGCGTGCGACGACCTCGGTATCCCCTGCACGATCTCGGCCTTCAACGACAACGGATACCTCGTCATCGACGCGGCCGAGGAGACTCGTCTCGTCGCACTCACCGCACTCGGAGGCACCGATCCGACCAAGGCCCTGTCGGACTTGGGCAATCAACGAGAGGGTCGCAAGCGACATCTGGTGGTGGTGTTCACCGACGGCGAGTGGCCGACATCGATCGACTTCGGGGCATTTCGCGAGGACGGAATGTGGGCTCTCGGCCTCGGCTTCGGGGCGGCCGTCGCCCAGAGTCTGCGGGGCAAGGGATTCGATTCGGTTGGAATGCTGCGCACCACCGCCGGCCTCGCAGGGGCGGTCACGACGATGCTGCACGGATTTCTTGCATCCTGACCGCCCCAGCCAATCGTGGCGGTTCCAACCGAAAAGGCTCCACGTTCGGGCCAGGTGACCCCGAGAAAGCGAGAGTCCCGTGGATCTGAAAAATCCCGAGTCGTTCGACTGGCGACAGTCGAGGAACGAGGCGTTGATCCAGCATCGATCCGAAAACGACGAAATGGTGAGCACAGCCGGCGACTTACACCGTCATCGAATTCGAGGTGAATCACGAGGAACATCTCGATCCGAAACACTCCGACCAACCACTGTGGAGGCATCGCCAACCACGGAAAACGAGCGTGAGACACAGCTGAGGGTGACCACCAGCCGAACGACGTTCAGCCGAGCATGTCGGCCAAACCACTCATTCGCTTGTCCGATCGCTTCACGGCGTCCGCGACCGCGGATTCGGTTCCCATCACCGTCACACGGTCCTTGGCTCTGGTCACAGCCGTGTAGAACAATTCGCGACTAGTCAGTCGTGACCCATCAGGGGGAAGCACCACCAACACGTGACCGAACTCGGAGCCCTGACTCTTGTGAATGGTCATCGCGAACGCGGTCTCCACGCTTTCGAGTTCGTTGGGTCGAAGGATTTTCGGTTCATCCGGATCACCAAATGCCACCCGCAGCGCTGGGCCACCAAACGCCTTTTCGTCCTGGAACACCACCCCGACATCGCCGTTCGCTAGTCCGAGTCGTGGGTCGTTGCGGGTCACCATCACCAACCGACCCGGAAACCACATCGGTGAGTTGGTCCGACCGGAGACCATCTCGCCGATCTTCTTGTTCCAGTCGGAGACACCGTGTCGCCCTCGTCGATGACCGCACAGCACTCGTAGAGCGAGAGAATGGCTGACCGCTTCCGCGACATCGCCCTCCTGAGCGAGCTCACGAAGGCGCGAGAAGTGCTCACTCAGGTCGGGACTCACCTTGGCGAAGTCCCCCTTTCCGATCGGATCGTTGGTGGATACGAAACGAATCTTCGCGGTCAGCGCCTCGGGGTTGGTGACGCCAGGGTCGAGTCCGATGACGGGATCCTTCAACATTCTCAAGACTTCTTCGGCGTCTCCCCGACGAATGCGAGCCGCCAACTCGGGGATCAACGAACCCTCGGATACGCGACGAGAGATTCTGAGACGGGTCGTTACCTTCGCCAGGCCCGACAAAGCTGACTCACTCCCCAATTCGAGATCGGCCAACACGGCACCGAGTTCCACACTGGGAAGTTGTCCGGGATCTCCGACCAACATGAGTCGGGCACACTCGCGTGTTCCGGCTGACTTACTCCGAGCTCCTGCCCCACCGGTTCCGCGGAGGGCCTCCAGAAGACGAGCCATGAGTGGCACCGGCACCATCGACACTTCGTCGACAACCACCAGGTCGTGCTCCAGCGGATCGTGGTCGTCGTGGCGGAATCGCTGCGAATCCGGCCCTTTCGAACCGAGGAGTCGGTGGATCGTGGAAGGCTCCACGGCCCGCAGGCGATCGATCACCTCCGACCCGAGTGAAATTCCGCCAACACCCCGGAGCTTCTCGATCTCGTCGATCGCTCCGCGAAGATTTTCCTTCAGGCGCACGGCCGCCTTGTTCGTGGGAGCAACAACCGCCACCTTTCGATGACCTCCTCCGTCGGCGGCGAGATAAGCAACGAGCGTTCTCGCCACCGTGTACGTCTTTCCGGTACCCGGCCCACCGAGAAGAAGTGAGAACGCCCGGTCGAACACCGAACGCGAGGCCACCAATTGAAGGTTCTCCTCACCCGGAGTCGCCGGGAGCAGACGCTCCAACAGTTCGTCATCCACCGGAATCGAAGAAACCTTCGCGGCGAGAAGTGACTTGACCCGTTTGGCAATGATCGTCTCATCGGAGTGGTGCCGAGCCAGGAACAACTTGTTCTTGTCCAGGATCAAAGGGGGAGTGCCGGCACTGGGGTTCGGCTCACCCACGACTTCCTCATCTGCCTTCTTCAGTTCCGTGTGCCATTTGGACGTGTCGGGAAACTGGAGTTCGTCCAACGATACGAACTCGATGCTCGAATCCGAGAACGTGGCAGTCGCGCGGTGGACCGCACCTTCGAAATCGTCCAGATGGACGCACGTATGGCCGTTGCGGGCTCCCCACACCGCGGCGGCGGCACCGAACTGAACCAAAGAAGGGAGGTCGAATCCCTTTCGTCGATTCAGCATCTCGACGAAAGCTTGCTCGGCCGGACCGAAAACTCCCGCAGCGACGAATGCTTCGATCCGGGGATCGAGCCCCGTGAGGTAGGGGGTCGATCTCATGACGCGCCTTCCGCATCGGGCATCGGAGCAGCGAGTGCCGCATCGAGTTCGACAATGAGGTTCGAATCAGGCCTCCACATGAAGACGCCGTATCGCTCGTCGCCGGCCATCTCGGTCTCGGCGCCGATCATTCCCCTGAGGTACAGATACGAGATACCCCCGAAGTGCGAATCGACGTCGTAGTCCGGACCAAGACGCGCCTGAAGAAACCGGTGCGTGGCCACTGAATAAATCAACGCTTGCATCAGGTAGTCGGACTCGACCATCGAAGTCCAAAGGTGCTCCGGGTGATACTCATCACGCCAGTTCGGGTCACCGCTCGAATGAAGACGATTCGTCTTGTAGTCGGTCACCACGTACCGCGCTCCCGTCGTCCCATGGACGCGAAAGATCGCGTCAATGGCACCATGCATGTAACCGGCCAACCTTCGTTCGCTATTCCGTAGAGACTCGCAGTAAGCCATGAAGATCTCCCGAGCCGATTCCGGAACCTGATCTGTGTAACGACTCAACACCTCCCCCACCGCCGCGACGAGTCGTCGGTCATCAGCATGGTCTCCTATGGGAAAGTCGAATCTCATCTCCACCAGACGATCGTTCGGGTGAATCTGGCTCAAGGACAGGTCCCCGAAGGCCGGACCGAGGGGCGTCCGAGCCACGGCCACGAAGTCGCGAACCAGATCGTCACCGTGAGCGTACGAAGTGCTACCCGAAGCGATGCTCAACGCCCGAGTCAACTCGGACTCGAGATCGGCCTGAGAAGAATCGAAGGCCTCGAACACCTCATGAGCGAAGACACCAAAGAGTTTCCCTCCATGGCACCCGAACGGCTCGCTCTCCCGAGCCAGAACCGAGCCCGGCGCGGGAACCATCTCTCGATCGATGTCTTCCACACCCTTTTTCTCGTCCCCGTCGTCATTGGTCTCGAAACCTTGGCTGTCGACCGCATCGTTGTCATCCAATTCCCGGTCGCGCTTGATTCCCGAGAAACTCCAACGTCGCCACGTCTCGTCTTCGATCGCGCGGTCGCCGACCGAAGCCTCCCGGAGGCTCGGATGAGCCACGACAACCTCGACCGACTCTTCCCGGGGATCGTCATCGTTGAGATCGACGATCTCGACCGACAGATTCGGTTCGGAATCTCCACCCTTGGATATATCGACGACCGGAGTCAGGCCATTCACGATCTCGCGGGCTTCATCAGGGACTTCGATCTTGAGGTTCTCGTGATTCCAGTTGCGTTGTCCCTTTGCATTGACTGGCCAAAGAGTCTGCTTTGGTTGCCCCGTCGGTTCGCGATCAGCGAGAAGTGCCGTGAGAGGTCCCCATCTTCTGGGATTCGGATCTTTATCGCGCGCCCACCACACGATCGTGTGGTGCTTCGCTCGGGTCAACGCCACGTACAGCATCCGGAAACTCTCACCCCGGGCCGTCAATCGGTCCGGAAGATCCGCCGCATAACCCTGAGCCTTCTCGGGTACGTGACCGGACGGAGTCTCCAACTCGTTCCACCAAGCGACTCTCCACTTGGTCTTCGCCTGATCACCGCCATCGACCAACGGCCCGTGATCGAACGGGTGGTCGAACGTCTTTGGCTGCCGGACCGGCGATTTCCTTCGTGATCCCCCTTTGCTCTGCTTGAACCATGAGAAGGGCACCAACACGATCGGGAATTCGAGACCCTTGCTCCGGTGAATGGTGCTGATCGTGACCGCCTGCGAGTCTCCTTCGATTCGACGACGAAAGGTGTCGGAGTCGGAGTCTCCACTCTCTTGCTGCTCGACGATGAACTGCACCACCGACGACGCATCAATCGGCCTCGTTCCTCCCCACTCTCCGATCACTTCCATCAAATGATCGAGATCGGTCATTTTTCGCTCACCATCGAGCGTATTCATCAAGCGAGTGACAACCTGCGAACGATCCCGAACTCCGACCCACCACTCCATGAAGGGCTTCTTGGCGAGTTCTCTCGACCACAGGTGGCACTGAGTCTGGATTTCTTCCAACATCTCTGCTGCACGTTGCGACGACGGATCGACATCCGCCGGATTCCTCCCGAAGAACACACTCAAGGCGGCGGATCGGACGAAGGGGAGATACGCAGGCCGATCCAGTGCCTCGAAGAGGCACGTCACCTGATCGAGCAGCCAATCCACGTCGAACACTGAGCCCGTGCCGAGTCGCACCGCGGGAATCGACGCCTCCGCCAGAACCGCGTGCACTTTCTCTCCCAATCGATTCGACGGCACCAGAACTGCGATGTCCCCCGGGCGGACCGGCCTCGTCACCGGTCCCGTGTCGCCTTTCTCCGTGATCGTCTCAGGGCTCGTACCGTCAGCGCCGATGAGATCACCGATCTGTCGCACCATATCCCGGAGAATCGATGCTCTCTTTCCCGGTAGGCCCAATTCGTTCGATACTGAATCGTCCAACAATCGAACCCGAAGAGGCTTCGAACTGCCCAATCCGAGGAGTCGCGATTTTTTCGGATCAGCACCGACCGACGACACCTCGATGCGTTCGTCGCCCAACCGAAAACCGGCGAGGAGGGCATTGGTGGCATCGATCAAACGCGGATCACTGCGGTAATTCGTGCCGAGTTCGAACACACGGGTTTGGTCTGAATCCGAAATGATCGTTGCTTTGGCATCGAGATAAGTGTTCACGTCGGCGCCGCGGAAACGGTAGATCGCCTGCTTCGGATCTCCCACCAACACCAGATCTCTGCCGTCTCCGGCGGGGAACAGCCCGTTGACGATCCGCCATTGCTGACGGTCGGTGTCCTGGAACTCGTCGACCATTCCCAAACGAAAACGGTCTCTCAACAACGCCAGCGCATGATGTTCACCAAACTCCTCGGCCAGAACGATCACGTCGACCATCAGGCGGATCAAGGTGTCGTAAGACACCACATCTTCCGAGGCTTCGACCACGCGTACCCGTTCGAGACATTGCTCGATCAGAACGAGAGCCTCCTCCACGCTCGTTCGCTTGCTCTCGTCCTTGACACAAAAGTGGTCTTCTCCAACCGTTCCGCTGGGATCCTCCTTCTCGCTCAACTGGGACGGAACGATCCGACAGTGGGGATTGTTGGACTTCACCTGGACGACACCAAGAACGCGACCGATCAGATCCGAGAAGGTCTCGCCCGCCAGTTTGGGCAAGTCCGAGGCAATCGCCCGTTCGAGTAGGAAATCCCGACAAGCCGACTCGATCCGGTCAGGAGCACTGCCCACCACCTCGAGCTCGATTGGGGCACCGGACCGGAGACCGAGTTGACGCAATGCTTGTTGGCAGAAGCCGTGAATCGTGGAGATCGTCATTTCGTCGAATCGATTGATGGCTCGCCTGGCTCTCAAGAGTCGCTCCTCGAGAAGTCCGGAGTCGCGCGAATCGAGCCACCTCGTCGACATCCACTCGTAACCGGCGGGAACCGAGCCGGACTCGAGTGCCGCCCGAGCGATGATCAACATCTCACGCGTTCTCGATTTGAGGTCGGCGGCCGACGCGTTGGTGAAAGTCATCATGAGAACGTGTTTCGGTTCGAGGTCGTCGCGCTCGATGAGGTGCCTGGCCACCAAAGCGCTCAACGCAAACGTCTTGCCGGTACCGGCACTGGCCTCGATGACGATTCGTCCGCGCGGAAGTTCGTTGTCGAGATCGAAGAGGGTCATGACTTCACTTTCTCTTCATCGACGAAGTCGAAGTAGGCATCCCAGATTCGTAGAGCCCACGCGAGGGTCTGGGAGTCATCCGAGATCAGATCCTCGCGCAGATCGACGCCCCGCCAATGACGCGACCGATAGCGGTCGTACTCGAGTTCCTTCTCGAGAAAGTCATCGTCGTCGTCGACCAACTTGATGATGCACTCGCGAACCTGTTCGGAATCGGTTCGATCGACCGTGGCGAGTCCCTCCCAGACCTTTCGGGACCATCCGTCGAAGAAGGGAATCGCGTCCTGCAATGCGTGGCAACGCAGCTCGCACGCCCGCTCTATGAAGACCTGAGCCTTGGCGACGATGTCCTCACTTTTCGGTCGCAGGGCTTTCGTTTCGAATTCAGAACGTGTCCCGGCGCGAGTCAATACGACTGCTTCGATTCCCTCATGGTCAGCTCGCCAGCGACCGTCGACGACCAAGGCGGCCAAACGCAGGGCCGTCGACAACAACAACGAGTTCTTCGGTCGGACGTAACGCGCCACGACCAGTCTCAACGTCGAGCCATCGGTCATCAGTTCGTCGATCGAACCCACGACACGATTCACCCCACAGGCGGTCGTTTTCGATCGAGAGGCACCTTCCGAGGGTGGGCTGGAAGCGGGAGAGTCGTCGTCTCCACTTCGAACGGAGGTGTATTCGTCGAGGGATTTGGCTCCGGAATCGCCGGCGGTCGGCACCGCCTGCCTCCCCACGAGCCACGTCGATGCACCAACGACCGGGATCGAAAGATCCTCCATCGGGTCGATCGATGTCCCCCCCAGACCAAGGATCGCACCCATGAACTCCTTCACCTTTTCTTCCAGTACATCGAGCGCGGCCTCTCCGATGACACCTGGAGGGCAGTCAGGGTGAAGTTCCGCGGACTCGCGCCACGAATTCTCATCGCCGGCGATCCTTTTCCGGAGAATTTCGAGCAACTCCCGGCTGAGGCTTGCTTGAACCAGGGGTGGAAGTTCGATCGGAATCGCAGCGTCGGGCACCACCGGCTCCTCCGGAAGGCTGATCTCGAGACGATCCTTCAGGTACACCTTGGACGGGTTCGTGAGAGCATCGGCCAGCTGATCGATCGTGAACTCCGTTGCATCGCCGCCAACCGACAGCCACCAACTCGTCGATTGCCCGAATTCCCCGACCCTGCGCTTGGCCTCCGCTGCCTCCCGTGCCTTTCGATCGTGGGAGAACACTCGAGTCGTCCCGTCGATCAGACCGGGCAGGAAGTATCGTTCGTTGAATCCGTGCCGAGGATGCTTGAGTCCGAAGCACTTCCTCTTCGAGACGAACTCAGCGCCATCTCCCACGGACCCGGCATCCTTCGTCACATCGGGAAGAATCGTCTCCACGACCTCCACGAACTCTTGGAGTGCGACGACCGGCTTGACCTCGTCGTTGCTTGAGACATCGAAGCCGTCGTAGGTGACGATCAGACGGCGACGGGCCGAGCGCACGGCATCGAGTAGCAACTGCCGGTGTTCATTTCGTCCGTTTCGGTCGCCGATTCGCGGATCATGACCGAGGATGTCATCACCGTCCGTGCCCGGCAACCGGCTGGCGGCCTCGTCGAAGCCGAGAATGCACACGACGTCGGACGGTACCCCCGCATTCGGAAGCATCGAAGTCACCGTCACCTTCCCACTACGTAGCCGAAGTCGACCCGGCGACGAGTTGGGAAGTGAGGCAAGGATCGATTTCACGTCTTCCAGAGTCAATTCGACCCCTGAAGTGGCGGCGATCCCCCAAAGCTGGTCGAAACGGGCCAGAAGTTTTGCATGGCCGAACGACGCGCCCTTCACGTCGGCCAACAGATCGACGAGAGTGTCTCGTAGTCTCTCCCACCACTGCTCCGCCGGTTTGGCCGTCATTCCGGGACTCCCACCGTACGACGAGAAGATCCATTCGTTCAGTTCCTCGAGTCGCGCGACCAGAACACCGAACGAACCCACTGTCGAAACCCGGGTCGACGAGACTCCGTCGGCTGGAGGCACGGCGGCGAACCTTCGACGACGCATGGGGGCATCATCGGCGATTCCGAGGAGCATCTGGTCGGCGATCCACCGCCACGAACCGTCTTCCAGCCCCACTGGACCTCCGCGCCGTCCTCCGTTCAGACCCCAACGAACACCCAGTTCGATGCAGAGGTCGGCAAGTTCGTCGACCTCCTCCAATGACCAACCGAATCGCATCCGAATCGGTTCCATTCGGATGAGCGACAACAGATCATCGACATTCGCCCGGCCAGTCGCGGCGTCGATGAGAGCCATGAGCGCGGACACGATCAGATTCTCCGAAGTGATGGTTCGATCACTGATGACCGCTCCAATGCGGATCGCACCCTGACCAAGGATTGCTTCGACCAATGGTGCAAATCGTTCGATGTCGGGACACACGATCAACACTTCACGGGACTCGAGACGTTCGGACCCGTCGAAATCGACGAAGGTTCGCACCAACGCCTCACGAAGCACTTCCACCTGTCGACTTGCACCGTGACATGCGTGAAGCTGCAGCGAATCGTCAGCCACGGCACCCGGGATCGCCTGCAGACTCCCCCGACGGAGGCTTTCACGGAGATGACCAAGCAGATCATCGGGAGTCTCGGAATTTCTCGATGGCGACGGCAGCCACTTGCAATCGATTTCGGACCGTCCCTTCACGAGAGCACCGGAAGCCAACGATGATTGACCCCACGATCTCAGCAGGGGATGGTTGGTGGACGCTTCGATTTCCCGGTCATCGAACGTCGGATCGAGAACCGACTTGGGCGGGGTCTTCTCCCACCACGTCCTCGACGGGTGAGACATGAAGACTCGAACCTCTCGATGGATCGCAAGAGTCGACAGCACCTCGTAGACCGACGGAGGTAACGCGCTCATTCCCACAATCGACACACGATGTGGAACCGAGTCCAGAAGTCGTCCCTCGCGCAACGCGAGTAGACCCTCCCGTCGTATCTCCGCCGGATTCCTCGCCTCGGGATTCAGTTCTCGAATCCGCTCGTCGATGATGCGCCAGAGCTTCGGCTGCCACTCGTGCGTAGGTTGCAACAACGATCTCTCGGAGAGATCTTCCTCGCGCAATCCTGCCCAACTCTCGACGAGAGTCGGGCGCTGGAACGCGTAATGATCGAATAGATCAGCGATCCGTCGGGCGATCGCCCACGTGGACTCGCCACGGTGAGAGCGGACTCCGCCATCATCCACATGACCGACGTTCACCGCAAGACCTGGAACCTCGATTCCACTGATTCGCCCATCCCGGATTCCGAGAAGAGTCTCGTGAATCACCCACGTCAGACCTATGGTCGACCAATCGGCGACACCGCCGTTCTCATCGCTCTTGCGACCAGCCAACACCGAGGCGACGAACGAGCCGAGCCCCTGGAATCGGAAATTGGCCGCGATACCGAGACGATCCGCCAAACCTCTCGTGATGTAGTCGCGAACACCCGCATTGGGATACACGATCGTTTCGGCGACGAACGGGTCCGTGCGCGACGAGGGTTCGCGAAGGCCCCTCGCCAAGTCGTCGAGCAAGGCATCCAAATCATCCGAAACCCGGACAATCAACCGATTTGCTGGACCCAAGCTTCCACCCCCTCTTCACCCTAAGTGCAACACGATTCATCGGCAAGGGTGGGTGCACACTCTCTCGGTCTCACCAGTCGTCGGTCACGAGGCAACGGTGTCCGCAATTGGGGCACTCCACCACCTTTCCGGGGTCGCCGTCGAGGGGGATCTCGTAGCAGGAGGGGCACAGTTCGCCGGGCTCGATCTCGTCCATGGGGTCATGGTGCCAGCGGGGTGCGGCGGGATCGGCCGAACCCCTCACACCGTTTCATCACATCGACAACCCCGACACCGCTCGCCACCAGCACTTTCGTGCGGCGGGCGACCCACACCCGGGACGCCATCACATTCGGTGTGACTCGAGTCGTTCCTTCATCCCCGGGATTCGCCCGGGACCGACCCACCACGAAAGGACCACCATGAATTTCGAATCCTCCGAGGACGCTCACGACGAGGAGGTCATCGCCGAACTCTCGTCCGGGGACCTCACGGCCACGGTCATCCTCGTTCCCGACAAGGTGATGAAGCACAACCCCGGGCCGCGCATC
>Ga0169931_10008826_pt1 | contig 14641 bp, 15 predicted proteins | sample Kivu_15m_20L_FD_129675 | JGI IMG/M metagenome (GOLD analysis project Ga0169931, IMG submission 129675) | Freshwater microbial communities from Lake Kivu, Western Province, Rwanda to study Microbial Dark Matter (Phase II) - Kivu_15m_20L... | ecosystem: Environmental > Aquatic > Freshwater > Lake...
TCTCGATCGTGGTGGACATCGAATCTCTCCCTATGGCTGCAGGCCCGGCCGCTCGTGTGCACGATTCTTCGCGCGCTGGCTTACACCATACTTACCAGAGCAAACCCATGGAATCAACGCCCTTTGCTCACCGTGGCACGGCTGCGCCGCGGCGTAGCATGGCTGTGCTAAATTTGCCCACCCTCCGTCACCACCCCTCCCATGGCCAATCGGCAAACCTCCCCGGCGTTCTCCGAAGCGCGCGCGCTCCGGCCCATCCCGACCCTGATCTTCGCCAGCCGGTGGCTGCAGCTGCCGCTGTACCTTGGCCTGATCATTGCCCAGGGCGTCTATGTCTGGTTGTTCTGGCAGGAACTCTACTACCTGCTTTCCGCCGCGTTCGGCAACGCCAATGCGCTCGGCCACGTCCTCGATGCGGTCTCGGTGGCGGGCGTGGAGCGTCCGACGCAGCTGAACGAGACCGTGATCATGCTGGTAGTGCTGGGCCTGATCGACGTGGTCATGATCTCCAACCTGCTCATCATGGTGATCGTGGGCGGCTACGAGACGTTCGTCTCGCGCATGCACCTGGAGCGGCATCCGGACCAACCCGAGTGGCTGTCGCACGTCAACGCCTCGGTGCTGAAGGTGAAGCTGGCCACGGCGATCATCGGTATTTCCTCCATTCACCTGCTCAAGACCTTCATCAATGCGTCGGCCTATGACGAGAAGACGCTGATCGCGCAGACCGGGATCCACATCGTGTTCCTTCTCTCCGCGTTGGCAATCGCTTATACCGATCGCCTGATGCAACCCTCCGACCACCTGGCGCGCAAGCGCGACGGGCGCGAGCACAACGATTGACGGAGCCCCGACGATGCCCGCCATCCAGCGCGAACACCTGGTGCAGAGCGTCGCCGACGCACTGCAGTTCATCTCCTACTACCACCCGGTGGACTACATCCGCGCCCTGGGCCGCGCCTACGAGCGCGAGCAGTCGCCCGCGGCGAAGGATGCGATCGCCCAGATCCTCACCAACTCGCGCCAGTGCGCCGAGGGTCATCGTCCGATCTGCCAGGACACCGGCATTGTCAACGTGTTCCTCAAGATCGGCATGGACGCGCGCTTCGAGGGGTGCGCCGACGGGCTGGATGCGGCGATCAACGAAGGCGTGCGCCGCGGCTACCTGAACCCGGACAACCCGCTACGCGCCTCGGTGCTGGAAGATCCCCAGTTCGCCCGCCGCAGCACGAAGGACAATACCCCTGCCGTGATCCACGTGCAGATGGTGCCGGGCGCAAAGGTCTCGGTGGACGTTGCCGCCAAGGGTGGCGGCTCGGAAGCGAAGTCCAAGTTCGCCATGCTCAACCCTTCGGACTCGCTGGTGGACTGGGTGCTGAAGACCGTGCCCACCATGGGCGCGGGCTGGTGCCCGCCCGGGATGCTGGGCATCGGCATCGGCGGCACCGCCGAAAAGGCGATGGTGATGGCCAAGGAATCGCTGATGGGCGAAATCGACATGGCCGAGCTGAAGGCGCGCGGCCCCAGGGACAAATACGAAGAACTGCGCATCGAGCTCTACGACAAGGTGAACGCCTTGGGCATTGGCGCGCAGGGTCTGGGCGGCCTGTCCACGGTGCTGGACGTCAAGATCCAGCACTACCCGACCCATGCGGTGAACAAGCCGGTGGCGATGATCCCGAACTGCGCCGCGACCAGGCACGCGCATTTCACGCTGGACGGCTCCGGCCCGGCCACTTTCGCGGTGCCGAAGCTCTCGGACTGGCCGGCGGTGACCTGGGCGCCTGATGCGAAGTCCACCCGCGTCAACCTGGACACGCTCACGCGCGCCGAAGTCGCCGCGTGGAAGCCCGGCCAGCGCCTGCTGCTGTCGGGCAGGCTCCTCACCGGCCGCGACGCCGCGCACAAGCGCATCCAGGACATGGTGGAAAAAGGCGAGAAGCTGCCGGTGGACTTCACCAACCGCGTCATCTACTACGTCGGCCCGGTGGACGCGGTGCGCGACGAGGTGATCGGACCCGCCGGCCCGACCACCGCCACGCGCATGGACAAGTTCACCGACCTGATGCTGGCGAAGACCGGCCTCATCGGCATGGTGGGCAAGGCCGAGCGCGGGCCGGTCGCACTGGAGGCGATCCGCAAGCACAAGGCCGCCTACCTGATGGCGGTGGGCGGCGCGGCGTACCTGGTGGCCAAGGCCATCCGCGAGGCGAAGGTGCTCGCGTTTGCCGACCTCGGCATGGAAGCGATCCACGAGTTCGTGGTCGAGGATATGCCGGTGACGGTCGCCGTCGACTCGAATGGCACTTCGGTGCACAACACCGGGCCGGCGGAGTGGTCGAGGAAGATCGTCGAGCTCAAGATTCCGGTCACCGCTGCCTGAACGCGGCCCAGGGACTCGCAACGCCCTCCAGCACCAACTGGCCCGCGGTCTGGGCGATGTTTGCCGGCGGCGCGGCCTGCGGCGCTTTCTTTGGCAAGGCGCCGCCCGCGCTGCCGCAGATGCGTGCGGAACTCGGCCTTACCCTGGTCGAATCCGGCTTCATCGCCACCATGGTCAACGCGCTCGGCGCTGTGGTGGGCATGCTGATGGGTTTGCTTGGCGACCGCTTCGGGCACAAGCGCCTGGGGCTGGCGGGCCTCGCCACCCTGGCCTTGGGCGGGCTGCTGGGCGCCGCGGCGCACGGCTATCCCGCTCTGCTGCTGTCGCGCTTCCTGGAGGGCGCCGGCTTCATCGGCTTCGCGGTCACCGGCGCGGCGCTCATCAACGCCTCGGTGTCCGGACCCGTGGACCGCAATCGCGCCATGGGCATCTGGACCGCGTACATGCCCTTCGGCGCGGCGGTCGCGATGCTCACCGCGCCCTTCGCCATGGCGCAGGTCGGCTGGCGCGGGTACTGGGTCGCGCTGTCGGTGGCCGCATTGGCCTGCGCGGCGCTGGTCTGGCGCGTGGTGCCGGCAACCCGCTCCGGCGGCGTCGGCGGCCTCAGGCTGGCCGCGGAATCGCTGCGCCAACCGGGCAGCCTCGCGCTCACTGCCCTGTTCTGCTGCTATGTCGCGCAGTGGACCTCGGTGATGGTGTGGCTACCGACCTTCGTCATTGATGCGCGCGGCGGCACCGCAGCAACGGCAGGCTTCCTCGGCGCCTTGATGGTGCTGGCCAACGTGCCGGGCAACCTGGCCGGGGGCTGGCTGCTCGCGCACGGCGTCAAGCGCGGCCGGTTGATCATCGCGGCGAGCGCGACGGCGGCGGCCTGCGCCGCCGGCATGCTCTCGGCCGCGGTGCCGGACGCCGCGCGCTTCGCCCTCGTGCTCGGCTTCTCGTGCGTCGCGGGCGTCATCCCGGCGGCGATCTTCTCCGGCGTGCCGGTGCATGCGCGCACGCTGGGACACATCGGCACCACCAACGGCATGGTGATGCAGGGCGCGCAGATCGGCCAGCTGGCCGGCCCGATCCTGCTGGCATGGCTCGCCTCGCGCTTCGGCGGCTGGGAGGCTACCCTGTGGGGCATGCTGTCCTTCGCCCTCCTGTGCGCGGCCTGCGGCCTGGCGGTCGGCCGCATCGAGCGCTCGCGCACATGATCGACGTACCACGGCTGCCGCCCTCCGTCCCCCGAGCGCACGGCGCCCTGGTGGCCGGTTTCGGGCGCCGGATGCTGGAACTGGCCGGCTGGCGCCTGGAGAATATCGAGGGCGGCTTTCCGGATGCGCCGAAGTTCGTGCTCATCGTTTCGCCGCACACCTCCAACTGGGACTTTCCGGTCGGGTTGATGGCCAAGTTCGCGCTGCACCTTGGCGCGAAGTATATCGCCAAGCATTCGCTGTTCTGGTGGCCGCTGGGCGTGTTCCTGCGCGCGGTGGGCGGGGTGCCGGTCAACCGCTCCGCCGCGCCGGATTTCGTGGAACGAACAGTGCGCATCTTCAACGGGCGCGACCAGCTGGTGCTGGTGATCACGCCCGAGGGCACGCGCTCGAAGGTCGAGCGCTGGAAGTCGAGCTTTCACCGCATCGCCCGGGCCGCCGGCGTGCCGATCGTGCTGGTGAGCTTCGACTACAGCCGCAAGCTGGTCCTGATTGGGCCCACCTTTGCCGCCGGCGAAAACTACGAACGCGACCTCGCCGCGATCCAGGCCCGCATCACGCCTGAAATGGCCCGTCACCCGGCGCGCTACTGAGCATAGAATTCGGCCTTCCGGAGGTCATTCATGAGCCAAGTCCACATCTGCGAAGTCGGCCCGCGCGACGGGCTGCAGAACGCCCACCAACTAATGCCCACCGAGGCGAAGAAGCGCTGGATCCGCGCCCTCGCCGAGGCCGGCCTGGAGGAGATCGAAGTCGGCTCTTTCGTGCCGCCGAAACTCATCCCGGCGATGGCCGACACGGCCGAGATCGTGCAGCACGCGCTGACCATTCCCGGCATCCGCGTGGTGGCGCTCGCGCCCAACCTTAAGGGCTTCCAGCGCGCGGTCGAGGCCGGCGCGCACAAAGTCACCTTCCCGGTGTCCGCCTCGCGCAAGCACAGCGAATCCAACGTGCGCATGAGCCCAGAACAGATGATCGGCCAGGTCAAGGCCTGCGTCGAAGCGCGCGACGCCTCCGGCAAATCCACGCTCATCGAGGGCGCTGTGTCCACCGCTTTCGGCTGCACCATGCAGGGCGAGGTGTCCGAGGATGACGTGGTGAAGTTCGCCACGCTGCTGGTCGAGGCCGGCTGCGACTGCGTCGCGCTCGCCGACACCGTGGGCTATGCCAATCCGGCGCAGATCCGGCGCGTGTTCCGGCGCGTGCGCGCCGCCATCGGCGGCAAGCTGGAGGCCGCGCACCTGCACAACACGCGCGGACTCGGCCTCGCCAATGCGCTCGCCGCCTACGACGAAGGCGTGCGCCATTTCGATTCCTCCATGGGCGGGCTGGGCGGCTGCCCGTTCGCGCCGGGCGCGAGCGGCAACGTGATCACCGAGGACCTGGTGTTCATGTTCGAGAGCATGGGCGTGCCCACCGGCATCGACCTGGACAAGCTCATGGACGCCCGCAAACTGATGGTCGCAGCGATCCCCGACGAACCGGTCTACGGTCACATGGCGCTGGCGGGCGTACCCAAGGGGTTTCGTGCCGCCGCCTGAGCAGGGGGAGAGGCCCCTGCTCCCGCTCCAGGACGTGCGCGTCGTCGAGTTCGCGCACATGGTGATGGGCCCGTCCTGCGGGCTCGTCCTCGCGGATCTCGGTGCGGATGTCGTGAAGGTGGAGCCGCTGGAAGGCGACAACACCCGCCGGCTGCAGGCGGCAGGCGCGGGGTTCTTCCCGGTGTTCAACCGCAACAAGAAGAGCCTCGGCGTGGACCTGAAGCGCGCCGAGGGCCGCGAGCTCGTGCTCAAGCTGCTGGACCAGGCCGACGTGCTCACCGAGAACTTCCGCCCCGGGGCGCTGGACAAGCTGGGCTTCGGCCACGCCGCGCTGGCGCAGCGCAACCCGCGCCTGGTGTACTGCTCCATGAAGGGTTTCCTGGACGGACCCTACGAGCACCGCGCGGCGCTGGACGAAGTGCTGCAGATGATGGGGGGCCTGGCGTACATGACCGGCCTGCCCGAGCGCCCCTTGCGCGCCGGCTCCTCGGTGGTGGACATCATGGGCGGCACCTTCGCCGCGGTGGGGATCCTTGCCGCGCTGCGCGAACGCGAACGCACCGGACGCGGGCGGCGCGTCACCAGCGCCCTCTTCGAGAGCGTCGCGTTCCTGGTGGCGCAGCACATGGCGCAGTTCGAGCTCACCGGCGAAGCGCCGCCGCCAATGTCGGTGAAGCGGCCGGCCTGGGGCATCTACGACATCTTCGAGACTTCGGACAACGACCGGCTGTTCGTCGGCGTGGTCACCGACACCCAGTGGGCGATCTTCTGCAAGGACTTCGGGCTTGCCGATCTCGCGGCCGATCCGCGCCTCGCCAGCAACGGCGCGCGCGTGAAGGAGCGTGCCTGGATGATGCCCAGGCTCGCGGAGGTGCTCAAGCGCTTCACCAAGGCCGAACTCATCGCGCGGATGGAAGCCATCGGCCTGCCGTATGCGCCGATCTCGAAGCCGTGGGATCTGCTCGAGGATCCGCACCTCACCGCTTCAGGCGGGCTGCTGGAGACGCAGGTCCCGGGCAGCGGGCGCTTCCACGCGCCCACCCTGCCCCTGGCGCTGGACGGCGCGCGCCTGCCCAAGCGCAACGACCCGCCTGCCATCGGCGAGGGCGCGCGCGACCTGCTGGCCGGCCTGGGCTACACAGACGCGGAAATCGCGGCGCTCAGGGAAGCGAAGGTGGTGGCGCTGCCCTAGGCAGCCCTCGATGTAACCGATCAGTTACATCAACCCTTCAGCAGAGCGTCGCTTGCCGCCTGCGCGCCTCTGCATGCGCCGCGGCGGCAATCCTGCGGCAGTCTTCCAGGGTCAGTTCGGCGCGTATCGTCATATGGTCTTCATTTCACGCCCAGGCAGTCCTTGATCTGTTGCAGCGCGCCCGGGTCCTCGATGGTGGTGAGGTCCCCCGGGTCGCGGCCCTCGGCGAGCGCGGCGATGGAGCGCCGCAGCACCTTGCCCGAGCGCGTCTTGGGCAGCAGCGTGACGAAGAACACCCGCGACGGACGGCCGATGGCGCCCAGTTGCTGGTTCACCGTCTGCATCACCTCGCCCTCCATTTTCATGCGCCCCTCCGGCGAGGCCGCGAGCGCCGGGTCCTTCAGCACCGCGAAGGCCATCGGCAGCTGTCCTTTCAGCTGGTCCGCCACGCCGACCACGGCGCATTCGGCAATGCCGGGATGCGTGTTCACCGCCTCCTCGATCTCGCGCGTGCCGAGGCGGTGCCCAGCGACGTTGATGACGTCGTCGGTGCGGCCGAGGATGAAGTAGTAGCCGTCCTGGTTCCGGATGCCCCAGTCGAAGGTGGCGTACAGGAGCTTGCCGGGGAACATGGAGAAGTAGGTCTTGACGAAGCGCTCGTCGTCGCCCCACAGCGTGCTCATGCAGCCCGGCGGCAGCGGCGGCTCCACCACCACCACGGCCTTCTCGTCCGCGCCGGCGACGGTGGCATCCGATTCGCGCAGCAGCTTCAGGTCGTAGCCGTATGCCGGGAAGGACGGGCTGCCGAACTTGATCGGCGTCTTCTCCACCCCGGGCAGCGAGGTCAGCACCGGCCAGCCGGTCTCGGTCTGCCAGTAGTGGTCGATCACCGGCTTGGCGAGGCCCTGCGAGATCCAGGCGTGGGTGGGCTCGTCCAGCGGCTCGCCGGCGAGGAACAGGTGCTTGAGCGTCGAGAGGTCGTATTTCTTCAGCCACGCGACGTCGTGCTTCTTCAGCACGCGGATCGCGGTGGGCGCCGAGAACATCACGGCGACCTTGTGGTCCTGGACGATCTTCCACCACACCCCGGCGTCCGGCCGCACCGGCACGCCCTCGTAGATGATGGTGGTCATGCCCGCGATGAGGGGGCCGTAGATGATGTAGGAGTGCCCCACCGCCCAGCCGATGTCGGAGGTGGTGAAGATGGCCTCGCCCGGACCGCCGCAGTAGATGTGCTGCATCGACGCGGCCATGGCCACCGCATGGCCGCCGACGTCGCGCTGCACGCCCTTGGGTTTCCCGGTCGTGCCCGAGGTGTAGAGGATGTAGGAAGGCGCGCTCGACTCCAGCCAAGCGCAGGGCACCTGCGCACCCTCGTGCTGCTTCGCCAGCGTTGCCCAGTCCACGTCGCGCTCCGGCACCGAGGGCATGGACGGATCCAGGCCGCGCTTGAGGATCAGCACCTTCGCCGGCGGGAACCTGGACAAGCGGATGGATTCGTCCACCAGCGGCTTGTAGGGCACGACCTTGCCCATGCGGCTGCCGCCGTCGGCGGTGACCATGAGCCTGGGCTTCGCATCGTCGATGCGCGCGGCGAGGCTGGCGGCGGCAAAGCCGCCGAACACCACCGAGTGGATGGCGCCGATGCGGGCGCAGGCGAGGATGGTGAACACCGCCTCGGGCATGTTCGGCATGTAGATGATGACGCGGTCGCCGAGGCCCACGCCCAGCGCCAGCATCATAGCCGCGACCCGGTTCACCTCGGCGTGCAGCTGGCGGTAGGTGAAGGACTGCTCCTGGTCCACCTCGGTGGAGATCCACACCAGCGCCTTCTGCTCGCCGCGCGGCGCGAGATGCCGGTCCACGGCGTTGTGGCACAGGTTGGTCTCGCCGCCGACGAACCACTTCGCGAACGGCGGCCGGGAGTAATCCAGCACCTTCGTGAACGGCTTGTGCCAGTCGATGCGCTTCGCCTCCTCTATCCAGAAGGCGTCGCGGTCCTTGAGCGACCGGGCGTGGAACTCCTTGTAGGTGCTCATGCGTGCCTCACGCGTTCAGGTCCACCACGATCCGCCCGGTGACCTTGGCCTCGATGTAGTCGCCGAACACCGAGGGCAGCTCGGCGAAGGGAATGGTGCGCGCCATCTGCTTCAGGCCCGCGGGCTTCATGTCCGAGCCGAGGCGGTCCCACACCTTGCGCTCCAGTTCCGGGCTTGGCGCGTCGGTGGAATTGATCCCCAGCAGCATGGCGCCGCGCAGGATGAACGGCATCACGGTGGTGTCCAGCTTGTGGCTGGCGGCCAGGCCGATAGAGGCGATGACGCCGTTGAACTTCATGGTGCTCGCCATCCACGCCAGCACTTCGCCGCCCAGGTTGTCCACCGCGCCGTGCCAGGTGGCCTTGTCCAGCGGACGGATCTTCGCGAGGTCCAGCTCGCTGCGCAGCTTGATCTCCTTCGCGCCCAGCGCCTTGAGGTAGTCGCCCTGCTCGGCCTTCCCCGTCAGTGCGACCACGTGGTAGCCCAGCTTCGCCAGCGCGGCGATGGCGATGGAGCCCACGCCGCCGGTGGCGCCGTTCACGATTACCGGGCCGCCGGCCGGATGCAGGCCGTTATGCTCCATCTTCACGATCGCCAGGCCCGCGGTGTAGCCGGCGGTGCCAAAGGCCATCGCCTCCCACAGCGTCATGCCCTTGGGCAGCTTCACCGCCCAGCGCGCCGGGATGCGGGCGTACTCCGCATAGCCGCCGTGGTGCTTGACGCCGATCTCATGGCCGACCGCGAGCACCGCATCGCCCTTGGCGAAGGCCGGGTCGGTGGAGGACACCACCGTGCCCGCGAGATCGATGCCACCGACGCAGCTGGGCCTGAGCAGGATTCGGCCCTTGCCGGTGGCGGCGAGCGCGTCCTTGTAGTTGACGTCCGAGTACGCGACGCGGACCACGACTTCGCCGGGGTCGAGGTCTTCCAGCGCCAGTTGCGTGAATTCCGCCTTGACGCCCTTGTCCTGCTGGGTGACTAGGAAAGCCTTGAATTTGTCCATGATGGATTCTAGCCAAGCCAGCGCCGGCCGCGCTCGGCCGCGAACAGGCCACGCGCCGCGCCGATGCCCTGGCGCTCGGCCTCGGCCAGGAGGACCAGCAGAAGCTGCGCAGTGGCATAGGCATCCGCCAGCGCGTCGTGGCGCCCGGCGACCTCTATGCCGAACGCCGCCAGCCAGTCGTCCAGGGACCTGCAGGATTTCGCACGCGTCGGGAGCAGCGCCGGCGGCGATTGCGCCAAGTCCAGCCAACGCGCCTTCCATGAAGGGATGACGCGTCGCAGCAAGGCGCGATCGAACGCGGCGTGGAAGGCCACCGCGGGGCAGTCGCCTGCGTAGCGCTGCAACTCATCCAGCGCCGCCGATGCCATGGACCAGGATGTTCTGCGGGCCGCTCGCCTCGGCCTCGCGCAGGACCGCGCTGAAGCTGTCCGCGTGGTCGATCCTGCCTTCGCGCACCGCGACCGCACCCAGCGACAGCAGCCGGTCGCGTTCCGGGTCCAAGCCGCTCGATTCGCAGTCCAGCACCACCCAGCGCATCGCCTTGGGATGGACGGCGTCCTCCGCCGCACCCCATCCCAGCAGGCGGGCCAGAGCCCCGATCACAGCGTGTAGTCCAGCTTCAGCCGCTCCTGCGGGATGACGGCCTGGCGGAACGTTTCCTTCAGGATCCGGCGGTCGATGGCATTCAGGCGCTCCGGATCGATGCGGTTCTCCGCACCCGCCGGAACATCCGAGTCTAGGTATTGGCGTCGCAGGCGGAGGATCTGGATGTAATGGAAGGCGTCCGCCAGCGCTCCCGCTTCCGCCTGTGGCAGCGCGCCCGCCGCCGCGGCACCGCGTAGCCGCGCCGCGGTCGAGGTCGCGGCAACGCCGTGCGCCAGGGCGAGCAGGCGCGCGGCGTCCAAGATCGGCCGCGCGCCGTAGCCTTTGAGATCTAGCGTGCCGGGAAACTCGGCCGACTCGTCCGGCGTGAAATCGCGCAGCAGCCTGAGGGGTGGCTTGACGCGGATCGCGCTCTCCGCAAGCGCGCGGCGAAAGGACGCGTTTCCGGCGGCCGCCTGCAGGACGTTCTCGCGCAATTCTCCCGCCAGGCGAGCCTCGCCCGCCAGGGCGCGGAAGTCGAAGAAAATCGCCGCGTTCAGCAGCGCTTCGGGCTGCGGCGTGCGGATCCAGCCGGCGAACACGCTGCGCCACTCTTCCGGGGTCAGGCGCCACTTCGGGTTGCACGCCATGATGTTGCCCTTGCACAGTGGAAAGCCGCAGGCATCCAGCGCGATATTGGCCTGGTGCGCGAAAGCGCGGAAGCGCTCGCGCGCGCTTTCCAGATCGGCGCCGGCCGGGGAAAAGTTCAGCGCGTTGTCCTGGTCCGTGGCCAGCGTCTGCTCCAGCCGCCCCTCGCTGCCCAGCGCCAGCCAGCACCATTCGCCCGGCAGCCCCTCTGGCGGCATCACCAGCTGCAGCACCCGCTGCGCGATGCTGTCGTTGAGCGCGCAACTCATCTGCGTCAGTTGTTCCGCGCCCACGCCTTGCGCAAGCAGCGCCCTCGCCAGCGCGCGCACATCGGCCGCGACCTGCGGGAAGCATTCGCCCGGGCCCATGACCACGTCCACGGTCCCGGGCGTGCTCGACGCACCGCCGCGAATGCGGCCCTGCTTCAGGATATGCAAACGCTGCGCTACCCCGGATTCCGGCGCGACAATGACCGTGCCGCGCGGGTAATGCGCGAGTTACAGGTGCGCGGCCAGGAATCCCAGCGATTTCGACCCCATCTGGTCGAAGGGCGGATGGGCCCTGAGGGCCGCGACGGTCGTGTCCTGGAGCGATCCGGCCATGCCTGCCTCCTTCTTACCGGGTGACCCGTTCTGCCTGCAGGTACGCCGCCGACTGCATCTCAGTCAACCGGCTGGCGGTGCGCTGGAACTCCGCCAGCGCGGTCTTATCCTTCCCGCCATCGATGAACAGCTCGTCGGGACTCGCATCCGCGGCGGCGACCAGCTTCACATGGTCATCGTAGAACACATCCACCAGCCAGGTAAATCGGCGCGCCGCGTCCGCGTTGCCCGGACCCATGCGTGGCACGCCGGACAGCATCACGGTGTGGAAGCGCCGCGCGAGGTCGACATAGTCCGCGTAGGAGCGGTTGCCGCCGCACAGCTCGGAGAAATCGAACCACACCAGGCCGCCGGCGCGCTTGCGGTACGGGATCCTGCGGCCCTCGACGTCGAGCGCCTGGCTTTCCTCCTCGACATCCCTGAGCTCGCCGAAGATGCGCGCCATTTCGGCCTCGCCTCTCGGTCCGACGTGGTACACGCGCAGCTTTTCCATCTTCAGGCGCCGGTAGTCGGTGCCGTTGTTCACCTCCACCACGTCCAGGCGGCTCTTGAGCAGTTCGATCGCCGGCAGGAGGCGGTTGCGCTGCAGTCCGTGGGGATAGAGTGCGTCGGGATGGTAGTTGCTGGTCATGACGAACTGCACGCCGCGGTCCATCACCTGCTCCAGATAGCGGCCGAGGATCAGTGCGTCGGCAATATCGGAGACGTGGAATTCGTCGAAGCAGATCAAGCGGTAGCGGCGCGCGGTACGCTCGGCGGCCGCGGCGAGCGGATCCTCGGTGCCCTTCAACTGGTCCAACTCGCGATGGATCTCGCGCATGAAATGATGGAAGTGCACGCGGCGCTTGCGCACCAGCGGCACGCAGCGATAGAAGGCGTCCATCAGGAAGCTTTTTCCGCGGCCGACCGAGCCCCACAGGTACACGCCCCTGGGCAGCGGCGGCTTCACCAGCATTAGCTTGAGCGCGTTGTTGCGCCCCGCCTTGTAGGCGGCCCATTCTTCGAACAGGCGCTGCAGGCGCTCGACCGCGCGCCATTGCGCCGGGTCGGCGACGAAGCCGCGAGTGGCGAGGCTTTCCTGGTAGGCGGCGACGACGTCGGTCATGTGCTCAGGCGCTCACGTGCTCACGTGCCGCGCGACTCGCGTCGCGCCAGCCACAGGGTACTCACCATGATCACCGCGCCGCCGATCAAGGTCCATCCGGCGGGCATGGTACCGAACAGGGCCAGGCCCAGCAGCGCCGCCCAGACCAGGTCGAGGAACTTGATCGACTGCGTGGCCGAAATATCGGCCACGCGGAACGCGCGATTGGTGCAGTAGTGCCCGGCGGCGCCGAGCAGGCCGCACACCGTCAGCCACAGCCACTGTTCCGGAGTCGGATTCACCCAGACCAGCCACGCCAAAGGCAGGATCAGCAGCGATACCCATGCATGCTGCCAGAGAACGATCACGTCCGAGGCCTCGCGGCGGGTCAGGTACTTGGCGATCAGGAAGCTGCCCGAGAACAGCGGCGCCGAGCCCAGCAGCAGCAGCACACCCAGCGACACGCCGGAAAATCCCTCGCCCTCCCAGGGTTGCACGACCAGGATCACGCCGCCGAAGCCGATCAGCACCGCGGCCCAGCGCGCGGCGCTCATGCGTTCGCCCAGGAACAGGACCGCACCCAGGCAGATGAACAGCGGCCCGCTGAAACCGATCGCGGTGAGCTCTGCCAGCGAAACCATGGGCAGCGCGGCGAACCACAGCACCAGCCCACCGGCGTGGAACAAGCCGCGCACGAACTGCAGGCGGTGACTGCTGGGGCGAACGCGCGCAAGGCCGTAGCGCAGCACCGGAGGCAGGATGACCAGCGCGCCCAGCAGGTAGCGCAGCCAGCCGACGACCCAGGGGTCGAGCTGCTCCGACATCTTCTTCATGAGCGCATTGAGGACCGTGAACAGGACGCCGGTGGCGACCATCCACAACATGCCGCGGAGCGTAGCGCTCAGATGTTCAGCGCGCGCTTGTCGACCGCCAGCGCCGCGTCCTTCATCGCCTCGGACAGCGACGGATGGGCATGGCAGATCATCCCGATATCCTGGCTGGAGCCACGGAACTCCATCGCCACCACCGCCTCCGAGATCAGCTCCGACGCCATCGGACCAATGACGTGCACGCCGAGGATCTCGTCGGTCTTCGCGTGGGCGATGAACTTGACCGTGCCGCTGGTGTCACCCAGGGCCCGCGCGCGCGCGTTGGCCGAGAACGGGAACATGCCGGTGCGGAAATCGACGCCTGCGGCCAGGCCCTCGCCCTTCAACTGCTGCTCGGTCTTGCCGACCCACGCGATTTCGGGCGAGGTGTAGATCACCCAGGGAATGGTGTTGAAGTTGATATGGGGTTTTTGCCCGACGATGCGTTCGGCCACCGCCACGCCTTCCTCCTCCGCCTTGTGCGCCAGCATCGGCCCGCGCACCACATCGCCGATGGCCCATACGCCCGGCACGCCGGTGCGGCACTCCCCGTCCACGTTGATGAAGCCGCGCTCCAGCTTGAGGCCCGCGGCCTCGGCGTTCAGGCCGGTGGTATTCGCAGTCCGCCCGATGGAGATGATCAGCCGGTCCACCTCGAGCACTTTCGCACTGCCGTCCGCCGCCTTGTAGTCGATCTTCACGCCTTTGCCGGCGGCAACCTTCGAGATGGACACGCCGAACTCCATCTTCAGGCCCTGCTTCAGGAAGATCTTCGCGGCTTCCTTCGCAATCGACTCGTCGGCGGCACCCAGAAAGCTGGGCAAGGCTTCCAGGATGGTCACCTCCGCGCCCAGGCGTCGCCAGACGCTGCCCATCTCCAGCCCGATGACACCGGCGCCGATGACGCCCAGGCGCTTCGGGACCTCGGGGATGGCCAGGGCCCCGGTGTTGCTGAGGATCAGCCTCTCGTCGAAATCCGCCCCCGGCAGCGCGCGCGGATTCGAGCCGGTGGCGACGATCACGTTCTTCGCCGACAGCGTCTCCGCGCCGACCTGGATCTCGGTCGGGCTCCTGAAGCTGCCCCGCCCGTGGAAGAACGCGACCTTGTTCTTCTTGAACAGGTAGGCGATGCCGTCGTTGTTCTGCCTGACGACCTTGTCCTTGCGACCGAGCATGGTCCTGAGGTCCAACTCAAGCCCCTTCACCTTCACGCCGTGGTCCGCGAAGTGATGCCCGGCCTGCTCGTAGTTCTCGGAGGACTGCAGCAGCGCCTTGGAGGGAATGCAGCCCACGTTGGTGCAGGTGCCGCCCAGCGCCGGCTTGCCCTCGGTGGTCTTCGCCTCGTCGATGCAGGCGACGGACAGGCCCAGCTGCGCGGCGCGGATCGCGGCGATGTAGCCGCCGGGCCCGCCGCCGATCACCACCACGTCAAAGGACTTCATCTCAGATCTCGAGCGCCAGCCGCGCTGGGTCCTCGAGCGCTTCCTTCATCGCCACCA
>Ga0169931_10008827_pt1 | contig 14640 bp, 13 predicted proteins | sample Kivu_15m_20L_FD_129675 | JGI IMG/M metagenome (GOLD analysis project Ga0169931, IMG submission 129675) | Freshwater microbial communities from Lake Kivu, Western Province, Rwanda to study Microbial Dark Matter (Phase II) - Kivu_15m_20L... | ecosystem: Environmental > Aquatic > Freshwater > Lake...
CCCGAGACAGGGAAGGCCTTTGGCCACCATGACGCACACGTGACCGCGGCGCTTGCACTCGAGACAGACGCTGTCGGCCTGCAGACGCGGCGGCACCCCCGCAAGCACGTCCGTGAGCACGCGCAACAACTGCCCTTGGTCGATCGGACAGCCCCAGAGCTCGAAATCGACGCGCACATGGTCCGAGATCGGCGTGGAAGTGCTGAGGCTTTGAACATATTGGGGACTGGGATACACCGCTTGCTTGAAAGCCTCCACGTCCGACCAATTGCGCAGGGCTTGAATCCCCCCTGCCGTGGCGCAAGCGCCGATCGTGATCAACGTCGTGGCCTGCTCCCGGACAGCCAGTATTCGCTGCACATCTTCCGGCGTGGTGATGGAACCTTCCACAAGCGCGATCTCGTAGGGCCCCTCTCTCATGTCGCTGGAGGCCTCCGGAAAGAAGGCGAGATCCAGCGCTTGTCCCAGCGCGAGCAGGTCGTCTTCCAGATTCAAGATGCTGAGCTGGCAGCCGTCGCAGGAGGCGAATTTAAAAACCGCCAGTGTGGGCCGCGCAGGCTTTGCAGGAGGATCGTCTTTTGTCTGGTCGCGCATCACCAGGTCACCCCATCCACACCGGACACTCCTCATCCATCATCGATCACACACCGGTCCGTCCCATCCACTGCGCCACTCCGTCGTACGACATGACGGGTCCGTCTTTGCAGAGGAAGTAGGGACCCAATTGGCAATGGCCGCACAGCCCGATGCCGCATTCCATGTGCCGCTCCAGAGACACGTAGATCGCGGCGGCTGGAATGCCCCGCTGCATCAAGATCGGCACGCCCAGTCGCATCATGATCTCCGGTCCACATATCAACACCACCGTGCGGGCCGGATCCACCGCCACTTGCTCAAACAGTTCGGTCACCACCCCCACGTGATAATGCCAGGTCTTATCCGGCTTGTCGCTCGTCAACAGCACTTCCGTATCGGGATGCCGCCGCCACGCATCGAACCGCTCCCGATAGAGCAGGTCGTGCGGCGTCTTGACCCCGTGCAGGATTTTCACGGATCCATACTGCTTGCGCCGGCGAAAGATGTATTCGATGGCGCCCACCACCGGCGCACAGCCCAGTCCGCCGGTCACGATCACAACATTCTTCCCTTGGGAGGCTTCAAGCGGCCACCCTTGCCCGAACGGCCCGCGAATGCCGAGCCTGTCGCCTACGTGAAGCCGCGCGAGCGCCTTCGTCACGCGCCCGACGGCCCGGATGGTGTGGTCGAGAAACTCGGGCTCATCCGGATCCGACACAATCGAGATCGCCACCTCGCCGACTCCAAAGGCATAGACCATATTGAACTGGCCGGCGGAGAATCGATAGGCCTGGCGCACCGTCTCATCCACCAGCTTCAGCCGGTACGTCTCAATGCCCGCCGTTTCCTGGCGCTTCTCGACAATCGCCGCCATGTGGATTTCATACGGGTTGATCGGCTTCTGTGAGTGAAATGCCGATCCAGACCCCGGCGTGGCCGGTTGAGCGTGAGATTCCATCGGTCACCTCTCCGTCTGACGATTCGTGTCCCGTGCGTCCAGCTTCAACAGCGCCGGCAACTCTACGGTCAGATCGATCCCCACCGGACACCAGGTGATACAGCGGCCGCAGCCTACACAGCCGGAGCTGCCGAATTGATCGATCCATGACGCCAACTTGTGAGAGAGCCACATGCGATAGCGATCCTTGATGGCCGGACGGACGTTCTTCCCGTGAATGTATCCGTGCTCCTGGGTAAAACAGGAATCCCAGACTCTCGCGTGTTCGCTTCGCTGGCGGTCCAGATCCGGCGACTCTTCGACGGCATGGCAAAAACAGGTGGGGCAGACCATCGTGCAATTCCCGCAGGCCAGACAACGGGCGGCTATGTCATCCCATCGCGCATGCTCATGCGCCTCATACAGTGCCTGCGGCAGGAGGGCGGTGTCGAGGGCCCGCATCTGGCTCTTCGCGCAAGCGGTGATGCGTGCATGGGCCTCGCCGATCGCTTCCTTGGTGGACGGCACGCACTCAAGCTTCGCAAGAATATCTTCTCCTGCCGAGCTCCCGGCTTCAACGATGACGCCCTCATCCAATTCGGTGAGCGCGAGATCGACGCCGCTGGTTGCCCGCGGGCCGGTTCCCATGGAAGCGCAAAAACAAGTGGAGAGCGCTCTGGTACAATTCACAGCGACCAGGAACAGCCCCGCGCGTCTCGCCTGATAGTAGGGATCGGCATAGGCATCCCGGAGAAAAATCCGGTCCTGCATCGCCAAACCCGCCACATCGCAAGGACGGGCTCCAAGAACGGCCACTTTCTCCGGCGCTGGTATCGTGGGGGACGTTGCGAACCCGTTCCGCGTTCGCTCGATAGTGAGCAGCGGTTCACGCGGCGCAAAACTGAAGGGCTTCAGGGATTGCGGCCCATGCACCACCCCGAAGATGCGGTCGCCGCCGGTTCGTTCGAGACGATACTGGCCAGGCTCCTGGATATCGCGCCATCCGATTGGAAGATCTCCCGTCTGCTGAACGGTTTCCCAGACAACCGCCCCGTCTCGCACCATCGGGCCGATCACACGATAGCCGCCGCTGCGCAGCACATTGATTAATTGCTGGAAGCACGGTTTTGACAGGAGATGGCTTGTCCGCTCCGCCATGCCTTACACCCAGGTCCTTTCTCTTGTGCTATAGCATCGCCTCTTCTGGAAAGAACATACGGGGATCATAGCTGATTCTTCACTCATTTCATCATAAAATTTTGCGCCTTTCGGGATCTCTTCTGCGCCCTTTTCTAGATGTGCGCGATTCGCTCATGAGGCTCCTGCCAGACAAATCATTCCGTTACACCGCAACCGTTCAGTTGACACGGTGCACGCATGAGAGCTACATCCTCAGTAGCATATGTATCCTAGGTTGAGTTGAAAGGGCTTGCTTATGGCGCTCCATCCACTCGCAGGTCAACCAGCTCCGGCATCCCTGATCGCGGATATCCCAACGCTCATTGAACGATATCGCACCATCAAACCAGACATGACGGCTCGGAGCCAGCGAGTGACCTTCGGCACCTCCGGCCATCGCGGATCATCCCTCAAGGGAAGCTTTAACGAAGCGCATGTTCTCGCGGTAACCCAATCCGTTTGCGAATACCGTCTCGCGCAACAGACCTCCGGTCCGCTCTATCTCGGCAAAGATACCCACGCCCTCTCAGAGCCAGCCTGGATAACGGCGATGGAAGTGCTGGCCGCCAATGGCGTGGATGTCATGATCGACAAAGATGGCGGCTATACCCCGACCCCGGTCATCTCCCATGCGATTCTCTCCTACAACAAAGACCGAACGGACAGGCTGGCCGACGGCATCGTCATCACTCCATCGCACAATCCTCCGGAAGACGGCGGCATCAAGTACAACCCACCGCAGGGCGGACCGGCCGACACGCACGTCACCAAATGGATTGAAGAACGGGCCAATGCCTTGCTCGAAGCGAACCTGCAAGGCGTCAAACGCATATCCATCGCCGCAGCATGCCGTGCGAGTACGACGCACCGGCACGACTATATCAGCGCCTATGTGGGCGACCTCAAGCAGGTGATCGATATGGAGACCATCAACGCCTCCCAGTTGAAGCTGGGCATCGACCCACTGGGTGGTTCAGGCATCGCCTATTGGCAACCGATTGCCGACCGCTATGGCTTGCATATCGAGAATGTGAATCCGACCGTCGATCCCACCTTTCGCTTCATGCCGCTGGATTGGGATGGCAAGATCAGGATGGATTGCTCCTCGCCCTATGCGATGGCGAACTTGATCGCCCTGAAAGACCGCTTCGATGTGGCCTTCGGGAATGACGCAGACAATGACCGCCATGGCATCGTCACCAGGACCGCCGGCTTGATGAACCCCAATCACTATCTGGCCGTCTCCATCGCCTATCTCTTTACCCATCGTCCTGGATGGAATGCTGGTGCCGGGATCGGCAAAACACTGGTGAGCAGCAGCCTCATCGATCGCGTCGCCGCAAAGCTCAAACGGACGCTGATCGAGGTGCCTGTGGGCTTCAAGTGGTTTGTCAGCGGATTGTTGGACGGCTCCCTCGGCTTCGGCGGCGAAGAAAGCGCGGGCGCGTCGTTCTTGCGTCACGATGGCACCGTCTGGTCCACCGACAAAGACGGTATCATTATGGATCTCTTGGCCGCCGAGATGATGGCGAAGACCGGTAAAGATCCGGCGCAGCTCTATCGCGACCTGACCGATGAATTAGGCGAACCGGTCTACGAGCGCATCGATGCCTCGGCCACACCGGAACAAAAAGCGATTCTCTCCAAGCTCTCCCCTGACCAGGTGAAGGCCACCGAATTGGCCGGTGATCAGATCGTCGCCATGATGACCGCGGCCCCCGGCAACGGCGCAGCGATTGGAGGGCTCAAGGTGGTGACGGAGCAGGGCTGGTTTGCCGCCCGTCCGTCAGGAACCGAAGATGTGTACAAGCTGTATGCGGAGAGCTTTCGAGGGAAAGATCATTTGAAGCGGATTCAGGAAGAGGCGCAAGACCTGATTTGCAAGGCGATGCGTTAAACCTGCCGCTCGGCATGGTACGAACTGCGCACCAACGGCCCTGACTCCACGCGACTGAAGCCGAGGGCGATCCCCTCCTCTTTGAGCGCCGAGAATTCGGAAGGGTCGTAATATTTTGCAACGGGCAGATGGGCTCTAGTCGGCTGGAGATATTGTCCGACGGTGAGGATGTCACAGTGGACCGCTCGCAAATCCTGCATGACTTCACGGGCTTCATCCATCGTTTCGCCCATTCCGAGAATCAGGCCAGATTTCGTCGTCATGCCCTGCTGCTTGGCCCGGCCAAGAAGTTTAAGCGATCGTTGATATTTCCCTTGCGGCCTCAGCGAAGGGAATAACCGTCTCACCGTTTCAATATTGTGATTCAGAATTTCCGGCTGCTCGGCGCAGACGGTCACAAGGGCTGCCTCATTACCTTCAAAATCCGGGATCAAGACTTCAATGGTGCAAGCGGGACTCAGCTGCCTCGTCTGCCGGATGGTCTCGGCAAAGATCGCGGCGCCGCCGTCTTCCAACTCATCCCGGTTCACCGATGTGATGACCGCATGGCGCAGGCCAAGCGCCTGGACTGCTTCGGCGACTCGCTGAGGCTCTCCATGATCGACCGCCATGGGCCGCCCCGTTTCGACCGAACAGTAGTGGCAGCGTCTGGTACAGATGTCGCCAAGGATCAGGAAGGTGGCCGTTCGCGCGTTCCAACATTCCCAGCGATTGGGACAGCGCGCTTCCTCGCAGATCGTGTGGAGCTTGAGCCGGTCCATCGTCTGCTTGATGTCGAGATAGTCCTGGCCGGTCTTGGCCTCGACCTTAAACCAGGAAGGCAGTCGCGGGCGGCTGATCGCCGTCGAGGACCGAAGCTGCTCCAGCGGGATAAAACTCATGGCCGATGATTACTCTTTTGCGGGACGTGGACGAAACCAACTGAGGAATCTTGTCATGAGCCCTTCCGGCTCCGGCTCCGGTTCCGATTGCGGATCAGGGTATTCGACCCAGACCTCTTGCGAGCCCAGATACACCCCGCCGCGAAAGCTCATTTGCGTGCGTAATTGCCGATACCCATGCGCATGGAGCGTCTGGATCAGCAGCCTGAGCGCCTCGTCCTGCGTCGCCTGGAACGGGCTTTCGACGCGAGTCGTTTCATATCGAAAGACGGCGCAGTACCCCTCCTCCCTCTGCTCAAATTCGATCGGGCGGCTGAAGCCACGCAGCCGACCATCAAAGCCGGCCAATTGATGTGTGTCGAGGCCGGATGATGCCATCGGATCAGAGCAGCACTTTGACGTCGCTGCCTTCCACCTTCACTTGGTAGACATCAACCTTGGCCGAGGGATTCTTCAGGCATTCGCCTGTCTTCATATCGAACTGCCAGCCGTGCCAGGGACAGGCCACGACATGGCCCTCCACGTCGCCTTCGCCCAGCGGCCCGCCCCGATGCACGCAGGTATTATCGATCGCGTGAAAGGTGCCGTCCACATTGAAGACCGCGAGGGTCTTGCCGCCCACTTCCGCCACAATGCCATGGCCCGGCTTCACATCAGCTGTGCCGGCCACACGTACGAATTCTCCCATCTGACGCCTCCGTCGAGTTATGAGCTTTTAGTAAAGGGTTGTTTCAGTTTATCGAGCAAGTTCCCGATGGAGGGTTTGCCCTGGCCGGCAGGGCCGCCGACCGCGGCGATGATTTTCTGCGCAATCTCACGGAACGCGGCGGCCTGGGGCGAGGCCGGATTGGCCGTCACGATCGGATGCCCGGTATCCCCGCCGTCGCGAATCGCCGGATCGATGGGAATGCGGCCGAGGAACGGAATGCCCAGTTTCTCCGCCGCGCGTTCGCCGCCGCCGTAGGAAAAAATCTCCGTGCGCTCGCCGCAATGACCGCACACGAAATGGCTCATGTTTTCGACGATGCCGAGCAACGGCACATTCACCTTTTGAAACATCGCCATGCCCTTGCGCACATCGTACAAAGCCACTTCCTGCGGCGTGGTGACGGTGACAGCGCCGGCCAGCGGCACCATTTGCGACAGCGACAACTGGACGTCGCCGGTGCCGGGCGGCATGTCGATCAACAGATAGTCCAGTTCGCCCCAGAGCACGTCTCGGAAAAAAGCCTGAAGATATTGATGAACCATCGGGCCTCGCCACACGAGCGGCGCGTCTTCCGGAACGAGGAAGGCCATGGAAATCAGCTTCACGCCGTGGCTTTCGACAGGCACGATCTTCCCGTCTTTTTGCTCGGGACCCGCGGTGCTCCCCATCATCATCGGAATATTAGGGCCGTACAAGTCGGCATCCAACAGGCCGACTTTAGCGCCGGTGAGCGCTAAGGCGCAGGCCAGGTTGGCGGAGACGGTGGATTTCCCCACGCCGCCCTTGCCGCTGCTGACCGCGATAATATGTTTCACGCCGGAAATAAGCGCGTCTTTGGGTTGCGCCTGTGCCGCGCCCCCCGAATGTCCCTCTGCCATACCGTCGTCCTCCCGATCTATAGATGCGCAGCAGCCAGATGCGGCTGCGCCGGTCACGATACAATCCTTTAGTCGGTTATCATAAGCGATGGCGCACGGGAAAGGCTATGGGCCGGTCGGACCATCATTGCCTATGGCCCGACCGGGGAACGCTCGGCTGGATGTCAAAACACGGTGGGATCGAGGCGGCGCAGGTTGGTGGCCAGCCCGCATAACGACAATGAATAGATGGTCCACTTCGACGGGTCGAAGTTATACCACTCGGGACCGTTGCGGTAATCGCGGGCATAGGTGTGGTGATAATTATGATACCCCTCGCCGAAGCTCACGAAGGAGATGAGCCAGCTATCCCGGCTGCTGTCTTGGGTGCCATGAGGCTGGCTGCCGATCATGTGGCAGAGCGAGTTGATCGTAAAGGTCGAGTTCAGCACCAGGAACATGCGCAGGAGCCCGCCCATCAAGAGCGCACTGATTCCGCCTGTCAGATTGCCATGCCACCAGAGGCCCAGGGCAAACGGCAAGACCAACCCGGAGAGGACGATCGGCCAATAGTAGCGATGCTGCCACAGAATCACCGGGTCGCGGCGGAGACGGACTTCATACTTGTCGATGCGATGGGGCGTTTCGTAGAAGAGCCAACCGCAATGGCTATGCCAAAATCCCTTGCTGGCGTTGTAGGGATCCTCGTCCGTGTCGGTCTTGGCATGATGGCGGATATGGTCGGCGCACCAAATCAGAGCAGAATTCTGCAGCGCCCAGCCGCCCACAATCAAAATAATGCGTTTGACCCAGTCCGGGCACTCGAAACTCTGATGCGAGACCAGCCGGTGATAGCCCACCGTGATGCCCATGCCGGTCACAATGTACATGACGAAAAAGAGGAGCCAATCAAAGAGCGTAAACCCGATGTAGTAGCCGTACAGCGGAATGCCGATGAGCGTGGCGGCAACCACGGCGCAAAAGAGCAGCACATTCATATGTGAAAACGCACTCTGTTTTGTCGAGACAGGCTGGTCGGTCGCGGTCATTCGTCCTCCTGAAAATGAGATTCATAGGGTCCACCTTAGCCGGTCTCCGGTGAACAAACTCAATTTTTCTATGTTAAACGAAATGGACGGAATTGTTCAACCATCTCGCGCCAAACGGACTCTTTGAGGAGCCGTCATTCTAAGGGAAGCGAGCGATGAATCGGACCAATAGCGTATACTGAAGCGGCTTCTGGGCGATGAGGAGGAGTCTCGATGACATCGTCACGCTCACTCGAACCGGCTCTTATTCGAATCGGCGCCCATCTCGCGCATCTCTCCGCCGGTCTTGCGCCCGCTCTCTTCGAGCGCCGCTGGTGGTCTCACGCGGCCATCAATCTGGCCATGAAGGATCCGGCCTTCAAAACGCATCTCTTCCACTTCATCGATGTGCTGCCGGCGATTGCCGACGATGCCCGTGTCGTATCGCTGGCCGAGGAGTACTTTGGTCACACCGATACCGCACTGCTTGGCCTCCAGTGGGGATTGAAAACGCTGGCGTCGACCGGGATTGGCGCGCGCGTGACCGGCAAAACGATTCGCCGCCAGGTCGAGCAGATGGCGAGCCTCTTCATCGCCGGGGCCACGGTCGAAGAAGCCGCCCCTGTCTTGTCACGCTTGTGGACCGAAGGGCGGGCCTGGTCCGTCGATCTGCTGGGTGAAGCCACGATCAGCGAGACCGAGGCGGATCACTACCGTGATCGCTGCCTGAACGCACTGACCACCCTGAGCCAGGCCGTGGCCTCCTGGCCTCCGTCACTGCTCCTGGAGCGGGATCATCTGGGCCCTGTGCCCCGCATCCAGCTCTCGCTCAAGATTTCCGCGCTGACCTCGCGGCTGGATGCCATCGATCCCGAAGGCTGCTACCGCGCCGTGACCGCCAGGCTGCGGCCCATCGTGGATCTCGCGGCAGCGGCATCGTGCGGATTGATCTTCGACATGGAACAAGCCGACACCAAAGATCTGCTCCTCTCGATCTTCACGCGATTGTTTGCCAAACCGGCCTATCGCTCTTATCCCTATGCCGGCCTCGCGCTGCAAGCCTATCACCGCGAGACCGAACGGGACGTGCAGGATCTCCTGTCCTGGGTGCGCGCACGCGGGACCCCCATCACCATTCGGCTGGTCAAAGGCGCCTACTGGGATTCGGATATCGTCCGGTACCGCCAAGCCGGATGGCCAGTCCCGCTGTTCGAGCAGAAGGCCGAAACCGATGCGCACTATGAATGGCTGGCCAGCACGCTCCTCCAGCACAGGCACCTCATCCGCCCGGCATTCGGCACCCACAATCTGCGCACGCTGGCGGCAATTGAAGCGGTCACGGAGTCGCTCGCCCTCGCACCGGAGACGGTGGAATATCAGATGATCTACGGCATGGCCGAGCCGTTTCAGCATGCAATGGTGACGCTCGGCCGCCGGGTGCGGCTCTACACACCGGTGGGGCGCTTGTTGCCGGGCATGGCCTATTTGGTCCGCCGTTTGCTCGAAAACACCTCCAACGAATCCTTTCTCCGCAAAGAATATGTCGAATCGCAGTCGCTCGCGACCCTCTTGGCGCCCCCGACCGTGCTCAGCCAACCGAGTGTTCCTGCATCATCGGATGCATTCCTGAATGAGCCGCACAGCGATTTCTCACGCCTGCCACTGCGGACCGCGATGCAGGAGGCGATCACGTCAGTGCGGGCGCGCACAGGAAATATTCTGGAGCCGGCCACGAACGCTCTCCGTCTGAACGGTCCGCTGATGGAGTCGCACAATCCGGCATACCCGGACGAAATCGTCGCCACGGTGCGAACGGCGTCGGAGGCCGATATCGAATCGGCCGTGCGTCTGGCCCAGTCCCGTGCCGCGTCCTGGCAACATCGCCCTGCAGCCGAACGGGTGGCTGTCATGAAACGCGCGGCGGCGCTGATGCGCACACGGCGGTATGAACTGGCCGCCTGGGAGATCGTCGAGGTGGGCAAACCCTGGCGGGAAGCAGATGCGGATGTCGCCGAAGCCATCGACTTCCTCGAATACTACGCGAGCCACATGGAACGGCTGGCACAGCCGCTCAAACTGGGAGACCGGCCAGGCGAGCTCAACCACCGGGTATATGGGCCGCGCGGCGTGGCGGCAGTCATCGCGCCCTGGAATTTCCCCCTCGCCATTCCAGCCGGCATGGTGGCGGCGGCGCTGGTGACCGGAAATGCGGTCCTCTTCAAACCGTCGGAACGGGCGCCGCTGATGGGCCAGTTGCTGGCCGATCTGCTTTGGGAAGCCGGAGTCCCATTGGAAACACTGATCTGCCTTCCTGGCGGACCGGAGATCGGGCGCGCGTTGGTGGGCCGTCCAGAGGTCTCCACCATTGCCTTCACGGGCTCAAAAGATGCCGGCCTTCAGATTCTTGCCGGTGCGGCGGCCGTTCAACCGGGCCAACGGCAGGTCACGCGCGTGATTGCGGAAATGGGCGGGAAGAACGCGATCATCGTGGATGACTCGGCGGATCTCGATGAAGCCATTCTGGGCGTGGTGGCCTCCTTCACTGGATACGCAGGCCAGAAGTGCTCGGCCTGCTCGCGTGCCATTGTGCTGAAGGAAATCTACGATCCGTTCCTCTCGCGGCTGAGAGAAGCTGTCATGAGCCTCACCATCGGCGATCCGCTCAATCCCGGCACGCAGGTCGGCCCGGTCATCGATGCCAGAGCAAAACAACGGATTGAGGAATTCATCGCGGTAGGAGTACGAGAGGGCCGCCTGCTGGTTCGCCGCTCGTCCGAAGGGCCCGGCTTCTTCGTCGGACCAACCGTGGTGGCGGAAGTGAAGCCCCATCATCGTCTCGTGCAAGAGGAAATATTCGGCCCGGTGCTGGCGGTGATGAAAGCGAGCGATATGAAGGAGGCCCTCGAGATCGCGAATGGAACGGCCTATGCCCTGACCGGCGGCATCTATTCGCGCAGCCCGGCCAATGTGGCGCTAGCGCGCGCGCGGTTCGACGTGGGGAATCTCTATGTCAACCGGCCGATCACCGGCGCCTTGGTGGGCCGCCAGCCGTTCGGCGGACACCGGCTGTCAGGAGTGGGGGCGAAGGCGGGAGGCGAGGACTACCTGGCGCAATTCATGATCAGCCGGGTCATCAGCGAGAATACCCTCCGCCGCGGGTTCGAGGCGGCTGACTGACCCGCGCGCCGGCGCGATACGGTATTCTTCCAGTTCTTCCATGATTTCTGTCACGACGCCACGGTCTTCCTTCACGGTCGAGAGTTCCTGCAGCTCGACATACTTCACCAGCCCCACCCCTTTGGCAAACCAGGCCGTCATCACATCCGTGCCACGGGCAGGCTTCTCCCCGCCCGACAGGTGAATCAGCATGGTCATGCGCGCTTCCACCTTGACGGCATCCGGAAACGTGCCGGCCGGCACCGTGACGCTTTCGCGGCCCACCACGCTGGTCCAGCCTTTGACATCGACGGTTTCATCGGTACCATCGCGATCCATATCGGCGCCAAAGTCCAGCCCGGTTCGATCGAACTGCTGAAAGGACGAGGGGGCCTTCATCGGAAACCGGACGATCTGATAGGGCGTGATTTGTTTTTCGAGCGGCGTGCCGGGATCGGAGCCATAATACACAATGCCGACGACATCGCGCCGATAGTAGCTCTCCGATTCGCCATGGTTGCCGGGATTGCTGTCGTGAAAGACGGTGACGGTGATGCCGTTCAGATTCTTCGTGCCGGTGACCTCGGACACATTCGAAAAGTATTTGAGGTCGATGGTTTGGATCGGGCCTTCGGAAATCTGCCCGCGATACTGCCAGCGGTTGCCGATCTGGTCGGGAAAGTAGTCGGCGGATTGGGCAATCGGCAGGGCCTCGTCAGCCGCCACGCAGACACGGTGATCGAATGCCGCCGTCGCCACGAGCAGCCCCGTAAGTGCCCATGCGAAAAATGTCCTTGATCTGTGCCGCATGCATCCCCTCCTCTGTTGAAAAGGACCGTATCATAGGACTTGCAGAGGCAGCAAGAAGAGCCTGGTATCAGACGGCAGAGACTTGCGTTGCGGATGGGCTGCTTTCATAATCCCCTTCCCTATGACTTCTCCCACACGGACAGTCCGAGCGACACACACGACTCGCCCATCGGTCTTGGTGACCGGAGCCTCGGGCGGCATCGGGCGGGCGGTCTGCCTGGCCTTTGCCGCAGCCGGCTGGCCTATCGGCGTACATTACCATCGCCGCAAGGCCGAAGCAGAAAAGACCCTGCGAGCGGTCCAGATCACGGGGGGAACCGGCGCGCTCTATGAAGCCGATATCCGTGAGGCTGAAGCAGTTCGCCGCATGGTCGAGACATTCTGCCAGCAAGCACCGCCCCCCTCTGCATTTATCTGTAATGCGGGCATCGCGGCGAGCAGCCTTCTGTTACGCCAATCGGAAGAACAGTGGGCCGACGTGGTACAGGCGAATCTGACCGGCACCTTCCATTGTTTACAGGCGATGGCGCCTCCCCTGCTGACTCAAGGCGGCGGCTCGATCGTCGTCATCGGCTCGCATGCGGGATTCCAAGGATCGGCCGGACAAGCGGCCTACGCCGCGTCGAAAGCCGGCTTGATTGGACTCGTCAAGACGGCGGCGCACGAATGGGGGCCGCAGAACGTTCGTGTGAATCTCCTTTTGCCCGGCTGGCAACAGACCGGCATGTCCGAAGATGTGAATCTCGGCGAACGAGACTGGCGGGACCATGCCCTCCGCCGTCCACCGGCGCTCGAAGAAGTGGCACGCACGATTGTCTATATGGCTCAGCTCAACGATATGTCTGGTCAGGTGTGGAATTGCGATAGCCGGGACTTGTGAGAAACGAGCAGAGAGCAAATGGCTGATAGCATGATGCATGGGATTTTTATTACTGGGACCGATACAGCGGTCGGCAAGACGCTCGTGACTGCGGCTCTTGCCTGGAGCCTGAAGCAACAAGGGCTCGATGTCGGCGTCATGAAGCCGGTCGAGACCGGCGTGAAGAAGAGCCGCCCTTCTGATGCCACTCGCCTTCAGCAGGCGGCGCACGTCTCGGATTCGCTCAACCTGATCAGGCCCTATGCCTTCCGCCTCCCGGTTGCGCCGTTGGATGCAGCGAGGGCTGAGCGACGATCCATTCAGATCGCGAGGATCACGAAGACCTATCGCACGCTGCAAGTACAACATGATCTGCTACTGGTTGAAGGCGCTGGCGGGGTGCATGTGCCGATGACTCCAAAGATGGATGTACTGGATCTGATCGAGAAGTTGAAGGTCCCGGCGCTGGTCATAGGGCGAGCAGGGCTTGGCGGAGTGAATCATGCGATGCTCACGCTCCATGCGCTGCGTGAGAGGAAGATCCCCGTTCTGGCACTGGTGCTTAATCAGACAGTGCCGGCAAAAACCGCTGTGGCACGACGACAGGAACGTTCGACGGTGGAGTTACTACGAGAGTCTTCCGGGGTGCCAGTGATTGGGCTTCTTTCCTACTTGGCTGACGTTGATGCGCAGTTTGAACGGGCCGTAGGAATACTGGCGGCACATAGCGAAATGAAAAAGCTTACGAAGCTGGTGCTCGCATCTGCGCGAGGAAGTCGCTGACCGCTTGCTTGATGTCTTGGGCTTTCAGAATGGCTGAGATGACGGCCACGCCGTTCGTTCCCGCCCGCATCACCTCCCCGACGTTCTCCACGGTAATGCCGCCGATGGCAAAAATCGGCAGTGCCGTGAGCGCGCGAATCGCTCTGAGCCCTTCAATGCCGACCACCGGATCGTGATCCTGTTTCGAGCCCGGTTTAAAGATCGGGCCAAAGCCGAGATAGTCCGGCTTGCCGGCACTGGCGGCTCGCGCTTGTGCTGGATTGTGCGTTGAAATCCCGATCAGCTTGTCCGGTCCCATCACCTTTCGCGCAAGCTCCAGCGGCAAATCCTCCTGCCCCAAATGCACTCCGTCCGCATCCACCGCCAATGCCAGGTCACAGCGATCATTCACAATGAACAACACGCCTAACTCCGCCGCAAGCTTCCTAAGTGGCACTGCTTCCTCATAGGCCTCCTTCATCGAGGCCGTCTTGTTGCGGTACTGAACGATTCGCACCCCGGCTCGGGCGGATTGAGCCAACGCTCCGCTTAACGGTCTATCTGATAAGACCGATGGATCGAGGATGAGGTAAAGGCCTGAAAGAATCTTGGAAATACGAGGCACAGACATGATGTGGGATTGTAGCCTGCTTTGATCCTGGGAGGCTAGGTCAAGAGCATTATATCAATACGTCAGTTTGAATTACGAAGAAAGATGTGAGAGCTATTGCTAGCTCGCCAGAAACCGCTCCAGGAACGTGGTCGAGACATGGCCATTTGGGAAGTCGAGGCCGTCGAGGATGCGGCGATGGAGCGGGATGGTGGTCTTGATCCCATTCCTCACACCCAGCTTTCAACCTTCAAGCCTGGCACTCGCCGAAACTCTCTGGCATTGTTGGTCACGAGACGCACACCTAGACTGAGCGCGTGAGCTGAGATCAATAAATCCATCGCACCAATCGGGGTCCCCTTCTGCACAAGAGCCGCAC
>Ga0169931_10008829_pt1 | contig 14637 bp, 17 predicted proteins | sample Kivu_15m_20L_FD_129675 | JGI IMG/M metagenome (GOLD analysis project Ga0169931, IMG submission 129675) | Freshwater microbial communities from Lake Kivu, Western Province, Rwanda to study Microbial Dark Matter (Phase II) - Kivu_15m_20L... | ecosystem: Environmental > Aquatic > Freshwater > Lake...
AGCCTGCCCCGCGACCACTTATGACCCGGACACGCCGGATGGATCGTCGATCGTCATCGAAACCCGTAGTGCCGATGAAGTGCTCGGAACACATGCCGCGCCAGTTAACGTCTACAACCCCGCGTTCGACGTCACACCGGTCAGTCTCATCACCGGTTTCATCACCGACCAGGGGCTGATCACGGCGCCCAATCAAAACCAGCTGCTGCGCACGTTTCGACGCCGCTGATTCACCTGCCATTCAGTCCGATGCGGTAAATTGCCCGTGAGCATCCCGAGGAGTGATCGGATGGACCATCGAAACCCGCCCGTAAAACCTGTTCAGGTCCACGCGGTTCGCATCAAAGAGTCTGTGAACGGTTCTTGGCCCGTGCGGATTCTGCTGCTCGCTGTGTTCGCTGCCATGCTGCTGGTGGCGACCACTCAAGCAGAGGCCAGGCATCGCGACTGGAACGACCATTACCGCGGCTCTCACGGGCGGAACGGCCAGTGGGATCGTGGCTATGACTGGGACAACCGTTGGAATTATCACCCGCAACAACACCACGGGTACTACTACAACGATGGCTGGAGCCGGCACCATTACGACCGAAGTCATCGCCGGGATCGCAACAAGGAAGGCCTTTACCTGCTCGGTGGTGTTTTGATCGGATCACTGGTCACTCATGCCATCCACGAAAGTCGCCGTGAACCGAGAGTTTCGCGTCAGCCGGTGTATCGCGAAACGGTTTATGAGAGTAGCCCGGTAGTCCGCTCTACCCGCATCGCGCGAAGCGCCGATGGTCGCCGGCTGTTGCGGGACCGAAATGGTGACTGCTTCGAACGCACGACGTCGGCCTATGGCGAATCGGTGCTGGTGGAAGTCGATCACCGGGAATGCGCCTGGTAGTCACCTGACTCTACCCAGTTTCGTTTACCGTTCCGGAACAGGATCGTCCGGAGCGGTTTCATCACAACGGGTCGTGTGCTGTACTGGTCCCACTGGCTGAATCAGCCTTTTCGCGATTTCGATCACCTCTTCCATGACCCGCTATCGCCCGCCCCGCGAACGATCCTCGCCTTACATCACACCAGCAGGCCACGCCCGCCTCACGGCGGAACTCAAGGATCTGTGGAAAATCCAGCGGCCTGCTTTGACCGCTCGCATTCAGGCCGCTGCAGCCAATGGTGATCGCTCGGAAAACGGCGACTACATCTATGGACGCAAAGCACTGCGCGAGATGGATTCGCGGATTCGTTATCTCTCCATACGCCTGGATGAAGTCGAGATCATCGATCGGCCACCGCGCGATGCATCAAAGATCTACTTTGGCGCCACGGTGAGCCTCGAAGATGAGCACGGCAACACTTCGCACTATCGGCTGGTAGGCGCGGACGAGATCGACACCGCACTGCGCTGGATCAGTATCGATTCTCCGCTCGCGCGCGCACTGATCGGCAAGCAGGTCGATGACGAGGTGACGATCCAGGCGCCTGCTGGAGAACAGACGTGGTGGGTAACTGGGATCGGGTTTGAGGGCGGGGTTTGAGGAGCGGGTTAGAGGCATCAGACCGCTGAGTTGTGAACCCGGTCCAACTCCTGATCGGTCAGTCCCGTCGGCGTGTATCGTTCGGATCTACCCGGCGCGACGGAAATTCCGACGCCGCGCGTACAACCCTCCGTAACCAAACCTGGAGGTTCCTGATGAAACAGTTCCCTTTCAAACCCATGCTCGCCGTGGGTATCGCTGCGTTGACCTTGAGTACCGCTGCCATCGCACGCCCGCCCTTCGGCGGTCACGGCGGCGATGTCACCATCGCTGACGTAGAGGCGAAACATGCCGAGCGGATCAGCAAGGTCGATTCCGACGGCAACGGCCTGATCAGTGAAGCGGAATTTCTGGCCGCAAAACACAGTCGTAAAGGCGGACCCGGCATGCACGGTGGTCCAGGCGGCCCACGCCATGGCGGACGCACGGGAGGTGGACCGATGGGTCCGGACTTCGAGTTCGACCCCGAGGCCATCGAAGATTCCGTGTTTGTGCAGCTCGACGCCGATCAGAACGGCACCCTTTCACGCACGGAGTTCAGCCGTGAAAAGGTGGGCGCCGCACGTGGCACCGCCATGCGCAAGGCCATCTTCGCGGAACTTGATACCAATCAAGACGGCTCCCTCTCAGCCGATGAACTGCCGGATCCCATGGAGCGGTTGCGTACACTGGATACCGACGGCGACGGCAAGGTTACCCGCGCAGAACGCAAGGCCCACTGGCAGAACCGCCGCGGCTCGGGTGGAGACTCAGCTCCCGCGGGAACGGGTGGCTGATACCGAACCGATGTGCACATAGGTGGTTCACGACGTTGGATCCACAACCGGACGGACAGGTTGACGAGATGCTTATGGCGCGGGTCCAGAAAGGCGCTCACGCGGCGTTCGATCAACTGGTCGAACGCCACCTTCGCCCGATTCATGCCTACTCGTATCGCCTCTGCCGATCCCGCACCGATGCGGATGACCTGGCCCAGGAGACTTTTCTCAAGGTGTGGCAGCGCGCGGAAACGTGGCAGGCGGGTCCGGTTCGGGTAAGCACCTGGCTGCATCGAATTGCCCACAACACGTTTATCGACGCATGGCGGCGGCGGGACAACGCGGAACCGCTGGACGATGAAAATGCAATCGATCTGCCGGCAGAAGACGGCGCCGCTGATTCGCAGAAAAACACCGCGGCGGAAATCAGCAAAGCGCTCGACACACTGCCGCTCAACCAGCGCACCGCTGTGGCATTGTCATTGATCAACGGTTTTTCAATGGAAGAAACCGCAGTGATCATGGGTCTGACGCCACACGCCGTAGAATCGCTGATTGCGCGAGCGAGACGTGCCCTTCGCAAACACGCAGAACATGCGTACCGAAAGGAGAGCCAAGCGCCATGAACCTGAACACCTTTCTCGATCTTCTCGATCAGTACGGTCCAGAACCGGCGAACTGGCCCGAGGCCGAGCGCGAATCGATGCTTGCGCTGTTGCAAGACTCGCCTGAAGCAGCCCGTGAACTGGCGATCAGCCGCGACATCGCATCGGAACTCGCACTCCTTGAGCACAGTGTCACACCGGGGCTCAAGGGGCGCATCGTTGCGCTTGCTGCTGCACATCAGCCTTCTCCTTTTGATCGGTTCTTCGATCAGTTTCTCGGCTGGCTGACGGCCGCCTTCTGGCGCCCGGCTCTTTTGTCGGTTGCACCACTTGCACTCGGTACCTTGCTTGGCATGGCACTGCCGGCTACTTCGTCAGACACCGAACCCTCTCTCGACATTGCCGGGTTGCTACTGGATGAGGTTTATACCCACTATGAATAACCGGCTGCGAAACGGACTGATCATTGCACTCGGCATCTCGGTTGCTTTGAACCTCCTGTTGGTCGGCGTCGGAATCGGTCACACCTTTCATCAACCGCCGCCGATGATGCGCATGAATCCGATGTTGGGGCTGTCGCACTTCACCCACGACCTCTCGGACGAGCGGCGCAAAGAACTGGCGCAGACGCTGAGAGCCTTCCGCGAGGCTTCACGACCCGCCATCGGTGAGATGCGTGAGTTGCAGCATCAGCTCAGGGAAGAAATCCGCCGCGAGCCGGTAGACCCGGTCCGTCTGAAACGTGCCCTCGCCGCCCTGCACGCCCACATGCAGGCGAGTCAAACCCTCAGCACCGATGCTTTCGTACAGCTGATGCTGGCCCTTTCGGCGGAAGAACGAGCGGCCCTCGATGAGTCCATGCGCCAGTCCAGGCGGCAGGCCATGGGAGAGAGACCCTCCAGGTTCAATCGACGGCACCCTGACCCTGGTCATCCCGGTTTGGATGGGGCCGATGCGGCTGATTCACCGGAACGCCCACCGTTCGACGCCCCACTGCCGGTTGCACCACCCGGGGATTAACATTCCATGCATGCGTACTCTTGCCGATGCACTCGACGATTTCATTGACCACTACGTCAAGTCGGTTCAGCCCCTGCTTGAACCTTTCGACGCCGAGTGGCGTTCCCCTTGCGAAGTCGGCGAACCGGAACTTTTCGACGGCAAGACCGTGATCGCCTGGCGACCCGTTCGTCGCAATCATGTGGACGTGCTCGCCCGCCTCGAAGCGGCCTTCGAAGTTCCGTTGCACCCTGATCTCAAAACCTGGTGGGGGCGATGGTTTTCTGGGCACCTCGAAGCACTGGCGCCCGATGGTCCTCTCACCCTGCTGCAACTTTGGAATGCGGCCGATGGCGATCGAATGGTCGAGAACCAGATCGGGCACGTCATGGCGCAGCGACGCGCCAAGGCACCTCTCAGCTTCTTTTTCGCCTGCACGGAGGATGAATCTGACCTGCAGCTCACCGTCGACAACCAGACCGGGCAGGTGCTGCTTGAACCACCGGGACGAAAGCCCCTAAGGGTCCTTGCACCGGACCTTTCGACATTCATCGATGAACTGGTCCCGCGGTCAACCACTCTCCCAGGCAAGCCATAAGAAGGGATGTTCGCCCAAAGCCCGTGAGGTAAAGTGCGCGCCCATGGAATCGCTTCGTCTTGGTCCTGTTGCAGCACTCGAAGGCAGTATCAACCTGCCCGGCTCCAAGAGCATTTCCAATCGCGCCCTTCTGCTCGCCGCCGAGGCTCACGGCACCACCCGCCTGATCAATCTGCTCGATTCCGACGACACCATGGTGATGCGACTCGCGTTGCAGCGGCTCGGTGTGAAGGTGGAGAACTTTGGTGACGATGTGCTGGTGCATGGTGTGGGTGGCCCGCTCTGTACGCGCGACCAGCACGAGCACCTGGATCTCGGATTGGCAGGGACCGCGTTTCGGCCATTGGTCGCCGCCCTGACTCTGGGACAAGGACGCTTCGTGCTCGATGGTACGGCTCGCATGCATGAGCGGCCGGTAGGTCATCTTGTCGATGCGCTTCGTGAACTCGGCGCCCGGATCCGCTATATCGGTGAAGACGGCTTTCCGCCCGTTGAAGTTGAGGGGACGGGTCTCACAGGTGGGCGGACACACATCGCCGGCCACGTTTCCAGCCAGTTCCTGACTTCGTTGCTGATGGCGCTGCCCCTCGCGCGCTCCACCACAACCGTTGAACTGACATCCGAGCTCGTATCGAAGCCGTACATCGACATCACCCTCGAACTCCTTGACCGTTTCGGTGCGTCAGTGACCAATCACGGCTATGAAAAGTTCGTGATTGAGCCCCAGCCGTTTTACTCTCCGGGAACCTTCCTCGTGGAAGGTGATGCATCGTCAGCCTCGTACTTCCTCGCTGCAGGCGCGATTCGTGGCAAGGGTGTCACCGTTCACGGTATCGGTGCGCGCAGTATCCAGGGTGATGTCGCCTTTTCGCACGTTCTCGCCCGCATGGGCGCGCGTGTCGACGTCGATCTGGACCGCATCACTGTCAAACCAGGACAACTCGCGGGCCTCGACATCGACCTCAACCATATCCCGGACGCGGCAATGACGGCTGCGGTTCTCGCCCTCTTTGCCAAAGGCAAATCGGTGATTCGCAACATCGCCAATTGGCGAGTAAAAGAAACGGATCGACTGGTCGCGATGGCGACAGAACTGCGCAAGTTCGGCGCAGCAGTTGAAGAAGGCCCGGACTATATCGGCATCACGCCGCCAGAAACGCTCAAATCTGCCAAGGTCGCAACCTACGGTGACCACCGCATGGCGATGTGTTTTTCGCTGCTGGCACTCGCCGGCATCGAGGTCACCATCCTCGATCCAGGCTGTGTGACCAAGACGTTCCCTGACTACTTCGACGAATTCCGGCGACTCTCGGTAAGCTGACGTCTCCCTCAGCGCGACCGGCTACAGCAGTGGTTTGCGCCCCTGCTCAAGATCAAGCAAATACTTTTTCACCGGCAGGCCTCCGCCAAATCCGGTGAGCTTGCCGTTGCTGCCAATCACACGGTGGCAGGGAATGATGAGTGGAATCGGATTGCTGCCGTTCGCCGCGCCGACTGCACGAACGGCGAGCGGCGTGCCGATTCGTTCGGCAACCTGCTTGTAGCTGCGTGTCTCGCCATAGGGAATACCGCGCAGTGCCTCAAGTACGCGCTTCTGGAAAGAAGTGCCCTGCACGTCGAGTTCAACGGTGAACTCACGCCGGTCGCCGGCGAAGTATTCGAGCAACTGCTGCTGCACATCCTCGAACGCTTCATCATCCGGTACCCAGTCCGGACCTGGTGCATACGCCATGCTGCCTTCAGGAAAACTGATGCGCGACAGCCTGGATTCTCCTGCGAGAAGAAGCGGCCCTATGGGGGATTGAAGGTAGGTATAGCGCAACTTTTGTTTACTCTTCATTCTTCTTCACCGTTCCACATCTCTCCACGCCGGTTCATCAACCCACACTTCAACCCGCTCTGCGCCGTTCCAACTGGATTGCCTCCCGCTGGCGGCCAACCCTGTTCCAGAGCACCATCACTGCATAGGCGCGCCACGGACGCCACCTGTCAGAATGGGTGCGGCTTGGCGCATCTTCCAGGGCCTTGCGAATCACCCAATCGGAATCGAGAAAGGTGTCAGGGTCACGCGCAATCCTCATGGCGATATAGCCGGCGGTCCATGGGCCAATGCCCTTGATCGACGTGAGCGACTGCTGCAGTTCTTCAGCATCTTCACACTCATCGAGCCGAAGCGTGCCGGATGCCACAGCCCGTGCCAGTGCCGTAACGGCATGGCAGCGCGCGGCAGGCATCATGCCGAGATCGCTGACGTTCGCGCCCGCCAGCGCTTCCGCAGTTGGAAAATGTCCCGCTCCAATCCGGTCCACAAGCACCTGCGCAATATCCCTGGCCCGGGCAACACTCACCTGTTGACCGAGAATGGCCCGCACCGACGTTTCAAACCCGTCCCATGCGCCCGGCACCCGAAGACCGGGGGATGCATCCACATCGGGCCGAAGCCAGGGATCTTCTCGCAGTTGTCCATCGATGGTGGCACCGTCGGCATCGAGGTCGAAGATCCGACGGAGGCGACGAACGATGCCGTGCACAGGTTCTGATACCTGGTCAGGAATACTCACCACCAAAGCATCCGTACTGAGTTCGGCCTGCACCCAGGCACGATCCGTTTCGACGCTCGCACCGGACCTGAGGGGAACGCAGCGTCGGTACACCGAGCCCTCCGTTTCTTCGATTCCCTTGAGGCTGCGTGCCCGAAGAAATTCCAGCACGGCTTCATGGTGGTAAGGCGCGCGCACAGGCAAACGGAGCTCGACACCGCCACGTTTGATCCCACCCTCACGCCGGATTTCGCCGGGAGAGGCCTTATACACGGCGCGGAATTCATCGTTGAACCGGCGGATACTGCCGAACCCCGCATGCTCCGCCACGTCGGACATGCGTATCCCGGGGTTGTCGATGAGCCGTCGGGCGAGCTGTACGCGCACGGCGCGGGCCACCGCCAACGGGGTACATCCGAGCTCCTGCTGAAACAGCCGGTTGAGCTGTCGAACGCCAAGATCGATCTCCGCTGCCAGCGCCGCTGTCGACCGGTCATTCAGAAATCCGGCATCGATCAGACGCAGTGCCCGCTGTACCGGATGCGTATACCAGGTGATTCCCGGTGGTGGTGATTCGGTATCCGGCCGGCAGCGTTTACAGGGCCGAAAGCCCGCGCTCTGCGCGGATGCGCCACTCTGAAAAAAACGGACGTTTTCAGCTATCGGCATACGCGCCGGGCAAACCGGACGGCAGTAGATTCCGGTGGTCAGAACACCGATGAAAAAGCGGCCATCGAATCGTGGGTCGCGGGCCTGGCGCGCCCGTTCGCAGATTTCATCGGTGAGCATCGTGCAAGGATCGTAAGAAGGTCGATGGGTGGCAGCGTAGCGCGCCGCCCTCCACATTGCTGGCTGAATTTGGACATTTCCCGGAAAATCCCGGCATGCAATTCAACTACTCAACCCCCGTACGACTCATGCCGGTTTTCATCCCCAAACCGTGGGGACAGGAAATCTGGTTCACCGGCATGGAAGCACGCGGTGAGAGCCGGGTGAGCCTTGCTGACGGCACAGAGGTGCCGATATCCCGGTGGCTGAACGCTGATCCCGTTGCATCCAGTTCCAACGAGCCGGTTCTGCTGCTGAAAATCCTCGATCCATTGCCTGAGCCCGTACGCGGTGATCTTTATTTCGAAGTGCATGCGGAAAAACGTGAGGTCTACATCGTCACCCACGTGGATCCAAAGGCATGGCCAGATGGTTCAGGCGGGATCCGCTTCGGCATGTCGCAGCAGAAACGGCTCGAACTCGGTGATGAAAGATTGCGCCACGCTTACCTCAGCGCCGTGCAGTCCTATGAAAAGGTCCGGCGGGCCATCGATGCAGGCACTCAGTCACCGTTTCTGGTGATGCAGGAAATGGCGCTGCGCAAACGCATGGATTCCTTCACGCATGTGCGGCCACTGGTCATAGGCGATGTGGTGCACGTCGGCACCTGGTTCCCGCACGCACTGCAGCACGGCGTACGTGTGGTGGAGTTCCAGACCGCTACCTACGAGCGGTTGATCGTTTCATTCGCACAGAAAGTGCTGACCCAGAATCACTGGGATACCGAGACCGCCGTTGCTCGTATGTCTCTCGAGCCCGGCGTCTTCCAGGAACCGGAACCTGTCAGCGCCGGCATCCGGCGGATCGCTCGGTTCGATCACTTCAACGTTTGGCAGATTCGGCATGACGCAGGTGAGTGCACATTGCCACCGCAAATCCCGTACGCCGTGGTCATGGGCGTAGGCGGCGCCAGCCGCGTCGGGGCACTTGTCCTGCAGGCAGAAGAAGCCGCGCTGATTCCGCGCGCCGCGCTCGCCAACGCCCGCCTCAATGTCGTTGGCCCGGAAGGCAGCCTGCTGATCGCCGCACCCGGTCTGTAGGCCTGTCTGCACCCTGTGGTAGGGTTTGATTCAAACCTGCAGAGGATCATCGCCATGAGTTTGCCGGACTACGAAAAAGAGCTGATCGTCGAACAGATCGAAATCGGCCCGATGCAGAACTACGCCTACATCATCGGCTCCCGGGAGACGCGGGAAGTAGCCGTTGTCGATCCCGCCTGGGACATCGACGGGTTACTCAATCACATCGACGCACAGGGCTATAAACTCACCGCGGCGCTCATCACGCACTATCACCCGGACCACTGTGGCGGCGCGTTTCGGAGCAACAACATCGAAGGTGTCGCTGAACTCATCAGCAAACGCGGGGTGAAGGTGTACTGCCACTGCGATGAGTGCACCGGGCTGAAAAAGGTCACCGGGCTCTCAGACAGCGACATCGTCAAGGTGAATTCCGGCGATAAACTCTCCGTGGGTGATGTGGAAGTCGAATTCCTGCACACACCCGGGCACACACCGGGCTCGCAGTGTTTCCGAGTCAAGCGCACGGTCATCTCCGGCGACACGTTGTTCATAACCGGCTGCGGGCGCGTAGACCTGCCGGGCTCAAACTCGGAACAGATGTACTACAGCATGCAAAAACTCGCCGAGCTTCCTGACGATACTCTTCTGCTGCCCGGTCACAACTATGCGCACATTCCGAACGCCACCATGGCTGAAGTGAAGCGGATCAATACCTACATGCGCGTCAAGGATCTCGCCACCTGGCGCATGTTCATGGGCGACTGAAGAGCACCAACTGCCGAGCACCAACAAAAAAGAGAGGGGGAAAAGATCATGGGCATGCCCACCGGAAAATTCTCAGGCTTTGAAGTTTCGATGCATGAACCCGGCATCGCCTGGTTCGAATTCAATACCCCCGAACGCCTGAACGGGATGACCACCGCCATCAAGCGCGATCTCATCGAAGCGGTGACTCAGGCGCAGATGAATGATGACGTGCGGGTCCTGGTCTTCACCGGCCAAGGTCGCGGCTTTTGTGCCGGTGATGACCTCAAGGCCTATAAAGGCACGGAACTCGGTGGAACTCCCATGGTGCAGCCGATTCCACCTGGTCATCACAACGCATTAGGTACCTACAACGGACTGCGAGCGATCTCCCAGGCGCTCAATACCGCGGTGCGCAACCTCGACAAGATCACCATCGCCGCGATCAACGGCGTGGCCATCCAAACCGGCCTTTCTCTGGCGCTTTCCTGTGATTTTCGCATCGCTTCGGAGTCAGCACGTGTTGGCAGCGCGACACTGCGGTTTGGACTCCTGCCGGATGAAGGCGGCCAGTTCCTGCTGGTGCAGCTGCTTGGATTGTCCAGGGCACTCGACTTCGTGATGCGCAAACGGATCGTTACCGCGAAGGAAGCCCACGACCTCGGCCTCATTCACGAGGTGGTTGCACCTGAAGCGCTACGTTCAACCGCGATGGCATGGGCCGAAGAGTTTGCAAACGGGCCACAGGTTTCCATGCGCTTGCTGAAACGCTCTCTCTACAACGCCGCTGAACAAACCTGGCCACAGGCGCTCGACGACATCGCCGCCAAGACCGCGATTTCCGACCATCATCCGGATGTAAAAGAAGGCGTGGGTGCATTCAACGAAAAGCGCGAGCCTAAATTCAACACCTGGCTGGAGCGTAAGTAAGGTGGACGAAGTTGTTACGTACACTTCGACCGACCGAATCGCCACGATCACGATCAATCGACCGGCACAGATGAATGCGCTGAATGAAGCGGTCATCGTCGGTCTGCAGGCAGCGTGGCAGCGGTTTGAAAAGAGCGATGACCGGGTGGCGATTCTCCACGCGTCAGGCGACCGTGCCTTTTCCGTTGGCGCCGATATCAAGGATCCACCACGGGAGATGTGGCAAGGCGTGCCGTCCATCGGCGCCACGGTAACCAAACCGGTGATCGCCGCCGTACATGCATGGTGCATCGGTGGCGCCTACGTGATCGTGCAGATGTGTGATCTCGTGGTGGCTGCTGAAAACACCATTTTCAAATACCCCGAAGCACAACTCGGTTTCACCGGTGGCTTGATCGCGAGCGCCGTGGCACGCATTCCCCACAAGATCGCCATGGAGTTCATGCTGCTGGGTGAAGACCTGGATGCGAAACGCGCCTGCGAAGTGGGCATGGTCAATCGAGTGGTTCCGAAAGGTGAAGAGCTGTCAGAAGCGCAGCGCATGGCCAGGATCCTCGCGAATTCCGCGCCACTCGTCGTAACAACGCTCAAGCAATTTGCACTGGAGACGCTCAACAAAAGTCCTGCGGAAGCCGGAGCAATCAGCCGCGAGCTTCTGCTCAAGGTCCGTGAAAGCGAAGATGGAGCGGAAGGGCGGCGAGCATTCAGGGAAAAGCGGACTCCGGAATTCAAAGGGAACTGAAGCATCCGGGAATGGCGCTACCCATGCATCGTCAACCCGCCCGATACGCTGATCGTCTGGCCAACGATGAAACCCGCTTCATCACTCAACAGAAATGCAACCATGCCAGCGATGTCTTCCGGCTGACCCAGCCGACCGAGCGGTATCGCTTTCTCCAGACCTGCGCGCAGCCTTGCACCCTGCTCTCCTTCACCTGCGAAACTCGCAAACAGCGGCGTATCCGAAGGACCGGGGCAGACCGTATTGATGATCACGCCTTTGCGTGACACCTCGCGGCACAGGGTTTTGCCAAACGCAGTCACCCCCGCCTTGCAGGCGGAATAGACGGCTTCTCCGGAACTGCCGTTGCGACCCGCGTCGGAGGCGATGTTCACCACCCGGCCGATGCCTCTCTCAATCATCCTCGGCACAACGATGTGGTGGAGGTTGAGTGGGCCATAAAGGTTGATGTCGATGATCTTCTTCCACAGCGCGGTGTCGGTGGCGAGAAAAGGCATTGCCTGATCCCATCCAGCGTTGTTGACAAGCCCGTGCACCGGACCGAGTGCGGATTCGATCGCATTCACGGCATCAACCACCGCGTCGTAGCTGACGATGTCTGCAGGTGCGGAAAAAGCCCTTGCTCCCGTACGTTCAATCATCCCGGCAGTTTCTGCAGCGCCCACCGCATTCAGATCGATGATGCCGATGCGGGCCCTTTCTTCCGCAAGCCGCAGCGCGATGCCGCGGCCAATGCCACTGCCGGCGCCGGTAACCACGATGACCTTGCCTTCAAGTCCCTTCATGCTGCATACCCAAAACCCTGTTTCGTTCGACATTATTCCTGATTTGCAGGCTGCGTATGCCTTCGACGCAGCTGTATGCTCCCGGTCATCAACACCCAGCCCGCCAAGGAGCACGCTGCCATGGTCCGCGATGAAATTCTCAAACGACGCGACGGAATCGCGAAGACGCCGATTCTCGACCGCATCGCATCGATGAAAGAATCGCTGAAGGCGGCAGGCGACGAAGCGCAGCAGCTCAGGCATCTGCCTGCGTGGGCGTCGAAGATCATGGCAGAGCAGGGCTTGTATCGATTCGCTCTGCCCCTCGAACTGGGTGGCGAAAACCTCCGCGCAAGGGAACAGATTGAAGTCGTCGAAGCAGTATCGGCCATCGATGGTTCCGTTGGCTGGTGCACGCAGATCTCTTCGGAGATCAATGCACTCATCATCCGCCGCATGGAACCGTCTCTCGCCCAACGGATCTTCGACGACTGGGATGCGCTCGTCTGTTCCGGGCATGGCCCGGCCAACGGCCCGAGTCCTGGCAGACATGCCAACCGTGAGGGTGAGGGGTGGCGGATCAACTACCAGGGTTCGTTCGCCAGCGGTTGCCACAACGCGACCTGGAATTTTCTGATGGGCGCGATGACCGTGGATGACAGCACCGGACAACCGGCGCAATCCTCTTTCATGTTTCCACTCGGCGAGTTCGAAATCATCGACACCTGGGATACGGCGGGGATGCGTGGCTCCGGCAGCCACGACGTACGCATGACGGACCGCTACGTACCACCGGAAAACCTGCTGCCGTTCAGGTCACTCGGCCCGAGTGAGCTCTGGGATAACCCCACCTACCGCAACCCGACTCATGCGATCTACAACAAGGCGGCCGTCGCTCTGGGTGTGTGTCGCGGCGCCCTCGACTCTTTTATTGAACTCGCACAGATGAAGACACCCTGGGGCGCATCTTCGATGCTCAAAGATCAGGCGCAGGTGCAATACCGGATCGGTGAAGCCCAGGCGAAGTTGCTGGCAGCAAGAACTTTCGTACTCGATACCCAGGATCGGCTCGAAGACCACCTCGGTCCTTTACCGTCAAAAGGCGGTCGTCTGGATCCGGAATGGCCGGTCTATTGGCCGGCACTGCTCGCCTGCGCGCACGCGGCACAGTCGTGCAGAGAGATCGTCGACATGCTGAACAATACCGCCGGCACCACGGGCAGCCGGATGGACAGTCCGCTTGAGCGACAGCTGCGTGACGCGCATCAGGCCGCCAACCACGCGCTCATTTCATGGAAGCACTACGAGGACCTTGGCAAGACATTCGTGGGGCATCCACCACCGGCCCGCTATGCGGAGCTCACGCGGGCCTGACGAGAGCCTTCAGCGCGACAGGATTGAGCGTTCTCATACGACTCAAAGGATGAGGCTGACGACGCAGCGCGATCCTGTTTGATGAGAGCCCGAAACCGGCGCTCACCGGCTTCGGATCACCCGCCCTTTCGAGGGAGGAAGACTACGGGAGCAGATGCGCGACAGCATCGCGCTCTTCTTTCAACTCGGTTTCCGTGGCTGTCATCTTGCCGCGACTGAAATCATTGATCGCGAGGCCCTGTTCGACCTTCCAGTCACCGCCGGCACACCGGACGGGGAAGGAGTAGATCAGTCCTTTGTCGATGCCGTAGCTGCCATCGGAGTAGACCCCCATGCTGACGACGCCATTGCTGCCCAGCGCCCAGTCACGCATGTGATCAATCGCTGCGTTGGCGGCCGAGGCCGCAGAAGACGCACCGCGCGCTTCAATAATGGCTGCTCCACGCTGCTGCACAGTCGGGATGAAAGTGCCCGAGTACCAGGCCTGATCAACCAGCGACAGCGCCGCCTTGCCCTTCACGGTGGTGTGGTGCAGGTCGGGGTACTGGGTCGCCGAGTGGTTGCCCCAGATGCACGCCCCGGCCACGTCGGTGGTGTGGGTACCGGTTTTTTGCGCCAGCTGCGCCAGTGCACGGTTGTGGTCGAGGCGGGTCATCGCCGTGAAATTGCGCGGATCGAGATCCGGCGCGTTGCGTTGGGCAATCAGGCAGTTCGTATTGGCCGGGTTGCCGACCACGAGCACCTTCACCTTGCGGGAAGCAACGGCGTTCAGCGCCTTGCCTTGTACCGAAAAGATCGCCGCGTTGGCTTCGAGAAGATCCTTGCGTTCCATACCTTTGGACCGAGGGCGCGAACCGACGAGCAGTGCGTAGTCGGCGTCCTTGAAGGCGACGTTCGGATCATCGGATTGCACGATGCCGCGCAGCAACGGGAAGGCACAGTCGTCCAGTTCCATGCACACCCCTTTGAGGGCACCGAGCGCCGGGGTGATTTCAAGAAGTTGCAGGATGACCGGCTGGTCCTTGCCCAGCATGTCACCGGAGGCGATCCTGAAAAGCAGCGCATAACCGATCTGCCCCGCTGCACCCGTAACTGTCACCCTCACCGGTGTCTTCATAAATCCTCGCTCCGCTCTGCGGTCAGTTGAACTTTGGAAAACCTCAAAACGGCGCGGATTCTAGCCCACATCATTCGCGAAGGGTCG
>Ga0169931_10008830_pt1 | contig 14637 bp, 13 predicted proteins | sample Kivu_15m_20L_FD_129675 | JGI IMG/M metagenome (GOLD analysis project Ga0169931, IMG submission 129675) | Freshwater microbial communities from Lake Kivu, Western Province, Rwanda to study Microbial Dark Matter (Phase II) - Kivu_15m_20L... | ecosystem: Environmental > Aquatic > Freshwater > Lake...
AGCGACTCCGTCCAGGAAGCTCGGCCAAGTACGGAGTCGCTGGTCTGGAGTCGGATCCTATGGAGTGGTGCATGGATTGGTACGGCTCAGGCAAGCTGGATCGCGTGGTGCGAGGCTTCCAGCCGGCGGAGCCTTGGATACGGCGTGGATTTGCCAACGCCAGCGGGCATGGGCGCCTAGGATTTCGGTTGGTTTACGAGGGCGGTGGCGGCGTAAAAAGGTAGCTCGCGCGGGCGAATTTGGCATAAAGGGCAACAGTTATGATGGATTATCAGGGTTTTTCGGGGCTGGTTGGTTTCCTCGTGGCTTTGGTCGATGAGCTAAAGACCCAGAACTTTATGCAGTTCCGGATTGTGTTTGTGGCCGCCTTATTGCTGGCCGCCGGGATGTGGGTCTTCTGCAGTTTTTTTTCCCGACTTTGGAACAAGAATTACCACCTAAATGCTTGGCATCATGTGCTCTGTTTTTTTGCGGCCGCCGCTACCTTTGTCGTCGTGCTGCTGTATCCCAGCTTGGAATACTTGAAGCCTTTTGCCTACGCCTCGGTGCAAAGCTGGCAGTCGGAACTGATGCGGAACGTGAGTCTTTGGAATGAGGTTTCCCGCAAGTGTAGGAAGGCCTGTGAAGCTATGGGCATCAAGCAGGAAACTCCAGGAGGCGTCACCGTAAAAACCTCCACACCGGGGGGCAAGGAGATCTCGGGCATCAAAAAAGTTAGTCAAATCCATGCACAGGCGCTCGTTGAGAACTTTATCCGGGAACGTCCAGGCCTCAGCCTTATTCTCTCTGCTCGGGGGCGCCAAGCGCAAGAGGCGATGAACAAGGAAATGGAGGACTATTTCAACTCGAATCCCATGAGCATCATGGGGCAGGAAATCATCATAAAAGAAGGAGGGGATGTGATTCGCAGAGATCTCGACCAGCAGATCCCCAAAATTGTTCCCTACGCGCGCACAGGACTCGTATTAATCTTTCTGCTTTTTCAGGCAATCCCTTTCGGAATCATAGCAATTGCCTCCTACCGTGATATTAGGGTACATACTTAATTCGATATATGGCTGAAGCTAAATTTGCTACAAACCATCTAGTAATTGGTCTTGGGGGGACGGGCGGCAAGATCATTCGGGCGATGCGAAAGCTGGTGCATCAAATGCACAACGGCAAAACACCCAACACTCCCGTTGTGGATTATTTCTACGTGGATTCCGATGCACAGCTTTTCCGGCAAGACGAACCAAGCTGGAAAGTTTTGGGCGGCCACAGTGTTCAGTTGGGCACCTCAAATCAGCTGCATATCAGCAAAAACAGCATGAGCCTTGGGGATATTCTTGCAAATTTGGGAGCCTACCCAGGAATTCGTCCTTGGATAGGTGACGTGAGCCGGTGGTCGGATCTTATTGGAAGCAAATCAGCCGCTGAGGTCAGGGGTGGTCAACGACGGCGCTTGGGGAGATTTCTATTTGCCTCAGAAGCTGAGAATTTTGCCAAAATGGCTGGGGGGCTTGTCAGGCAAATGCAGAACGGCGGCACTATTGCCACCACCTTCCATGTTTGCGCTGGGCTCGCTGGCGGAACTGGTAGCGGCTCGGTAGTTGATGTTGTTTGCCAACTTCGAAAAAATTTCCCAGCTAAAGATTTTAAAATCGTTCTCTACCTCCTACTTCCAGACGCCATGCCGCCAAGCAATTGGGCCACCGGCCTTAATTATTGGGCCAACGGTTACGCAGCGCTGCTAGAATTAAATGCCCTTAGCGTGGGTAGTTATCAGCCTTACGACATCACTCCTGGAGGTGGAAAACGCCTTAAACTCTCTGACCCCTTTAATTGTGCCTACGTATTCACCAACCAAAATGAAAGCGGGTTTCAGATTGACGTAGATAAAGCCCTGCCAGAAATGGTTGCCAACTTCCTCTATCACAAAACCTACACGTTGGACAAAACCAATGGAGAAGATTGGCCTTTGGTGCGGCATGAGGCATTTGAAAATCGCGGCGATGCTCTTGTTCCAGAAAAGTCCGCAGACCTAGGGCGCGCAGAGCGGGGGAGAAAGTTTCTTACCTTCGGTATTAAGCAGATTGCTTATCCAGAGCAGGAAATTCGGGATTTTCTTACCTTCGCTTTCGCGCGACAGGCTGCTCTGCAGCTCATGTATAGCCACTGGCTTGATAAAAAAGGTTTCACTGATGAGCCACGAAATCTGGCCGTTAGCGACTATCTTCAAAAGCCGGAAACCCTTAACAGGTGGAGACTGTCGGATGATCATTTAGTTCTTTCACTGCCAATCCTTGCTGACGCCCAATCCTCTGCCAAATGGAAGCAGATTGAGGCGGACTGGATGCAGATTATGGCAACTTTCAAAACCGATATTACGGAGCGTGCGGCTAAAGAAAATTGGCTAGATGAGCTTACAAAGCTTACGGACAAAAGATTTCGCGAGGGGTTCCGGTCGGTGGGGGTTTCAAATTACTATACAGCTCAAACTCGGGACCGAATGGACTATGTGCGCGAAATCACCCGAACGATTGAGCAGGATCTGCTCGCCCAGTGGAAAACCCGCGGTCAATTTGCAAGTTTAACCGACATTTCCCGACTTTTGCAGCGACTTGGGGAGAATTTAGAGGAACGAGATGGCCAGCTTAAAGTCAAGGGAGAGAAACTTGGCAAAGAGGTTGAAGTGGCTCAAGCAAGGGTCAAACAACAAGAAGCCGAGTGGGCTAAAATCGGCCCCCTTTCAGAAATGGTCGGAAAGAGGAAAAACATCTTTGACGCAAGGGCCCTTACCCTTCAAGGGCTATATATTGCTCGCACTCGCAAGGAGGCTTTGAATTTTGCTCAAGCCCTCTTAAAGGAGCTTGTTCAAGAAGTGGCGGTGCTTCGTTCCAACGTAGATCGCACGCTCAGCATCTTGACTGAGCTAGGCAGTAAGTTTGTCGAAGAAATGGAATCACGCTGCCGTGACAATGGGGAGCTCAAGCTCGAGGAGCTAATGGTTCGTTTCTATGATCCGAAAACAATCAAGGATTTTTGTAGAAAGCTTGAAACTGACGAAGAGATTCAGAAGCAGCAAACTGATCGACTTCGCTCAAGCCTTCTAGGGCTTGTAGGAGAAAATCCTACGTTTCTTAAATTTACCCAGATCCCCAAGACTCGTGTAAGCGAGGTCATGGAAGGATCTTGTAAGGCCAGCGTTGAAGATGCCCACAATCAGGTCCAGGCCTTAATGCGGAAAGACCCCATATTTGGGGCGAGTATTTTAGACAAGATCCAAGAAAAGTATGGCGATAACCCGACAAAGTTAAGGGCTTTCGTGACTGATTTGGCTGAAAAAGCTCAAGTATTTTTAGCTTTTGATGCGGCGGAGAAAAACAAGGTTGGTGTTAAGGGCCAAATCGAAGGTGATGGGGCCGCTATCGCCGTTAGGGACTTCACCGTGATCTTGCCAAAGGCAAATAACGACTTTGCTGAGCAATTAAAACAAGAGTTTAAAACAGCAGAAAGCAAAGTGGAGCTAGCTCCTATTGAGGGGCGCCCACACGAAATTGTTTTGGTTGCCCTGAAATCTGTGTTTCCTTTACGATTTGGCGCCCATGTCAAATTGCTGAAGCGGAAATATGATGAGCTTATTGAGCAGGGGGGGCGCGACCGAGTGGTCTTAGAAACTCACACAGAGGACTGGCCTGATGGAGCCCATCCTGAGCTCTACCTCCCCACTTCTGAAGAGGTGGGAACCCAAACTCTGCCGCTTATACTTTTAGGAATGGCAATTGGGGCAGTGCAGGTTGAAACCTTGAAAAAGGGCAAGTCCGCCAGACGGCTTATATTTATTAAAAAGGATCCGGAGACTGGTCTGGAAGAGGAAAGTGAAGAACTCGGAGAGGATTCAGTTCAAACCTTAATAACTCTTACAACGGATCAAGCGGTTAAAATTTCGAAAGAAGTGAAGAGAATTCTTGCTGAAAAGAAGGGAGAGGTTGATCAAATAAAGGCAGCGCTTTCGATCAGCACTAAAACAGAGCAAGATTTTATAAAGGAAAAATACGGGGGCATAGGATCCGCTCAAAACAAGCAGCTTATGGCTGGGACAAAGCAGGCTTTGGAAATTCTCGCTAACCTTTAAAGTGATCTAGAGCACCTATGACTAAGGGTGCAAGGTGCACAAATTACGGCGAGTGCCAGATCGCCGACACCGGCAAAAAAGTCAGCGCAACGGTCTGCCCGGAATGCAAGCATCCCACCACAGGGCCCAAAAAGGGTGTTTCCTTTAGAGCTGGTAAACCTGGGTTATTTCTTGTTCTGGGGATTGCAGTATTGGCAGGGACGATCTTTTTAGGTGTTCCTGCTGCCTGGGACTGGTTTCAGTCCCAACGACTTTCCGTTTTCCTCGATGAGGAAGCCGCTACGGGCGAGTCTTCTGCTCCGGGCGAGGGGCGACAGCGCGGATCCCGCAATCCTCAGGGCATGCCGGAGGGGATGTCACCTCCCAGTTGGTGGCAAAAAGTGTGGGGTTTGCCAAGCGACGGGGATATGCGCCGCGCACTGCAACGGGTAATCAAACCGGGTGTGAAAATTAAAAAAATCAAATTGGTGGCGCAAAAAAGCCTTGGGGGAGGGAAGTTTGCCCTTGAATACGAGGTAACCGCCCGGATTGAACGCACAGTCTTTACGATTAACTCTAAAAAAGCTGCATTGTTGCCCGGGCGCAAATTGGATTCGGATGAACAGGAACTTCTAAAGGACGTAATTTTCGCCCCCAACCTACCGCCTGGGCAAATCTATGACTGGGATAAGAAGGAGGTGCTGGAAAACCCAACTGAATCAGCCATATTTTCTTGGAATGTTTCTGAGGCTGAAAAAATTGACGGGGTTTGGATTCCCATCGCTTGGGAGTCCTTTCCTATGGAAAAACATCATATATCCCATTAGGGCTAAATGAATAAACCCACCACAAGCCCAATTACGCGCGCGCTAAGCTGTTTTTTCATCACCTTTTTTTATGCGACCCATCCTGGTATTTGGGCGCAGAGCGTACCCCACCATCTTTCCGAGCCAGAAATTGAGGAAATCCAAATATACCAGCAGGCTAGGATTGCTGAATTTTATCAACGGGTCGACCAGATCAAACGGGAGGCAGATGACTACAAAGAAAGCCAGCTAGCGGCGATTCCCAAGCCTGGGCCGGCACCAAAATCCAAGGGGGTGGGGCCTGGTAGCGGTGTGCCAACGGCCCTCGGTACTGGAATGCTTTATGGTGGAGCCTTGGGAGCGGCAGGCGGAGCTGCTGGCGGAAACGCTGGGTTAGGCGCGGCAATCGGTGCAGGTGTGGTTGGACTAATTATGGCTGGGATGGCTGCCAGCGCAGAAGCTGAGCGAGCCGACCGGGAGAAGAAGGCCTACCAAGCCGAAATCAGCGCCTACAAAAGAGCCTGCAAAGAGGCTGAACAACGGGCGGAAACTTATCGTAAAGATATGATTAGAAGATATAAAGAGGAATTAGCAATGAAGGCCTCAGAACAGAGAACCCGGCTGAACAACAATTCATGAGCACGGAAACCGACCCCTCGAAAATCAAAAAGCGGAAGGGGAAGTGCCGGAACTTCGAAGGTGGGGACTGCGTCAAGGCGGAGGTAGGCGAAATCCAGGAGATTCCCTCCAACGAGCTTTTTGTTTGCCAAGACTGCAAGCAACCGCTGACCGAAATCTCGGGCGGCGGAAACAAAAAAGCTCTTCCTTTCATCTTGGGCGGCGGGGGGCTACTGGCGGTTCTTTTGGGGTGGTTGATATTGGGCGGCACGACTCCACCCCCACCGTCTCCCCTAGAGACCTTTCCGTTACTGGTCCCTGGAATCGTTGATCAGCGGTTAAAGCAAAATTTTGATCCCGGCCAAGCAACGGACTTCGAGATTAGCCAGCCCCTTCCAGCCGGACTTCAGCTCGATAAAATTGGTTACTCAATCCAAGGAACACCGACAGCTGTTGGTGAGACTTTACTTACTCTGCAGGGACTTAATTCGGAGGGTAAGGTTGTTGTTGAATATGAAGTGACTATTTCAATCACCAAACCAGTGACATCTTCCGCAAGCTCCACAACCTCATCTACAGGAGAAGCTAGCCCTAGCGACAATCCGATAGCTGTACCGTATGAAGCCATTGGTGAATTGCTTTTTGAACAGGGAAGTAGTGATTTGAGGGGTGAGCAGATCGAGGATTTAAATGAGATGGGTAACCGCCTAAAAAGTGAATTTCAGGACTGCAAATATTTGGTGGTCACGGGTTACGCCAGCCGGGAAGGCGACGAGGGATCAAACAAACGCCTTTCCCAGGAGAGGGCAAAAAATGTGGCCAGGGAGCTTAAGGCCCTCGGCATTCCGCAGAAGGTGTTCGTGCAACCCGAGGGTGAGGCAACGCAGGGGCGGCCTGATGATCAGCTGGCCAGGGACCGCCGGGTTACCATCAACGTTTATCGCAACTAGCCCATCGGTCCTTGGGTGCCTCCCCGGCTAGTCACCCCATGAAGCTTAATACTTGGATCTTAATGGTGGTCTGCGGTTTCCTTTGCATTTCAGCGGCTTTGGCCAGCTCTCGGATTCCAGCCGAGCAAATTGATTCAAGAGAGGGGCTTGTCTACGAAGCGGGCCAAGCGACGCCCTTTACCGGCATCGCGTATTGGCAGTGGCCCAACGGGAAGGTTAAGACGGAGCGGGAATACCGGGTGGGCCGGCCAACCGGTTTAATTAGGACCTACTCCGCCGACGGCAAACTGGAAAAGGAGACGCGCGGCAAGCCACCTGGGGTCACCAAGCCCGCACCGCCCCCGTCCAAGCCCGTTCCAGCGGTTGCTCCAACCAGTCCGGTTTCAACTGTGGTGTTCCAGTCCAGAGAGAGCTCTTCCGGGAGTAGCGCTTTTCCATCCTTTCCGTCCACGGTGCCAGGGGTTCCAAGCTCCCTAAAGTCCCCTGGAACACTCATCAGCCGGCAAGGTGAGTCCATTCCCATCGATTTGGGTGCGACGCCGGTGATTACCGAGCAGCCCAAGCACGGTCAGTTGCGGGTGGATGGAGGGGGTAAATACACCTACATCCCCGATCCGGACTATCGCGGGATGGACAAGTTTAATGTCCATCCGGCTCCGCCCGGGCACCCGGATGGCCAGCTGGAGATCTACGTGCGGACCCAGCCGATCGACACGGAAACGGAGATTCTGATCGTCACGGATGCCAGCCGATCCATGGAGCAGACCTATCCGGCGCTCAGTTACGTGCGAAGGAATCAGCTGCAGCGCTCCCTGATCCGATTCTACGGTTCGGCCGCGCGCTACGAGGAAAGAGTGCGAATTCTCGATGATCCCTCGGAAAGGATGCTAAATTTTCTTCGTCCCAGTTTTTTGGGCAAGGGAGCCGGAAAAAAGATCACACTGGTGTTTCAGGACGAGGCCCATCCTCACTATCACCGCACGGATGGGATCTATCCTTGTGACCCCGGAGCACGCTATGTGAACGCCAGCCCGGATCCCTTGGACATGTTCCGGTGGGGATTGGCCGCCCCCTTGGCCACCATGGCGGATACCGATACTTTCATGGAAGACATCACCGCCCTGCGACAGGAGCTGGCGGCATCCAAAGGTGATTTTTACCGTGGGGTTCTCTTTCAGATCAACAACCCCCTGATTCCCGGATACCGCAAATTCGTTGAAACCGTTTTTCAGGGGTTGAGCCCGTACACCAACTCGCGGCTCAACGTGAAGGAGTATGCGACCGGCAAGTTTGCCGTCCTGAAGGCGGTCTATGGAATCGATCCGGCAACGTCTCCCCAGGGCTATTTCGACCTGATTCGGCAAGCCTTGGGGGAGCTGGGTGTGGCGATCCCCGAGGCTTAATCCGGCCTAGCGTCCCCCGTTAAAGACCGCCACGTATCCCCCCGAAGGGGTGTTGGCCAAGCCCACCCCCTGCAGGGTGATCTTGGGATCCAGCAGGTTGGCCCGATGGCCGGGACTGCTCAGCCAGCCCGCTACGATGGCCTGCGCATTGAACCCCCCGGATGAAAAGTAGAGATTCTCGTTAATGAGCCTCAGCTCGTGCGTGGATCGCTGGTTTCCCAGATCGTCCGTGGTGCGGTGGATCAACTGCTGGGTGGGCGCCAGGACTACCGCCCACTCCCGGGCCACGTCCACCAGCCCGGCATCAATTTCCACCCCGGGCAGGCCATGCCTTTGACGGCAGAGGTTGATTTCGTGCGCCAGCGCGTTTTCCTCTGGGGAGAGGCGTCCCGGGGGGCGGGCGGGGCGCATGGTGGTGGAGGGATCGGGGGGATTGTTCCGCCAGTCCAAGGAAGGGTCTTTTCGCTCGTACTCCGGGGGAGGCACGCCGCCATCGGAGCAGTGGCTGCCAAAGAGCAGAAAAAAAACACCCAGCACCATAACCACCAAGGCCAGAACCGCCTGCAGGATCATGGGGTAGGCACCCGCTTCACCGGGTAGCCGTTGACTGCGGACTGTTTTAACCACTGCTGAACAGGTGAAGGGAGAGAGGAAAGATCGCCTAACTCCGACACGTACCGCAGTTCCTCCTTGTCCGCATCCGTAAATACTGCGGCCATCTTGCCGTCTGCCTGAACCAGGAGAATGGCGTTGCCCCAGGGGGCCAGCCCCCGGACAAAGCCGTCCGCCACCTTGCCTTTGAAATCGGGGTATTTTTCATTGTGGATCCGAGTAAGATGCATGGAGTACACGATGGTTTCGTAATCCTTTCCGCTGATCTTTTTTAGGTGCTCGTCTTCCTGCGGGGTCAGCAACCCCAGGGCCGCCAGCGGATGCTTTTTGAGTTTCGGTGGACCGCGGTCGTACCAGCGGTCGTGAAACTCGATGCCCATCCCGCCGTAGGTCTCGGTGTTGGTAGTGAAGACGCGGATCTTTTCGCCCGCTTGATGGAAGGTCACCCTCACCGGGGCGGGGGGGTCGGAGTCCTCGTTCGTGGAGGTAAAGACCAGGCGATTGGTTTCCCATCTGGCGAGGCCCTCGATTTCTCCGGTGTGCGCCCCGCTATACGCCTTCATTTCAAAGCGGACGGAGTCGTTTTCCGGCTTGAGCTGAATGGAGTATTTCTCCGCCGGGCATGCTCCTTCCCCGGTCCACTCGCCCTTCCACCATTGAAGAGAAGTGCGCTCAGGTAGGTCCGTGGGACAAGCACTCTGAATACAAACAAGGATGAGGAATATGAAGCCTGCGGAGAAATGAATGGGAAAAGTAGAGAGCCTAAAACTCACGATTAATCCTTGCCCGCAAACGAAAATTGCACAGACAAATATAAACTATTACTTTTAAGTGCATCTTCACAAAAAGAGAGATACGAACTTCATTTATGAAGAATACCTCAAGCCTTTTATTGCTTCTAGTGGTAATGCTGATTAGCGGCTGTAATCAGCATGTTAAAAACGAAGGCGGCAACAAGAATGGAGCGGGGGGGGAGGGTAAAATTCAATCCACGCAAGCAGCGAATCCAGATGAAAAAGACGTTACCTCTGAGCAACTATTTAAATTAACGAAGGAGGCTAGGGAGGGCGATATTCCGGCCCTGCTTGAACTCGGCAGGCGTAATTTGCATGGGGAAGGTGCCCCCTCGGATCCAACACAAGCGGTCCACTGGTTTTCGCTGGCGGCCGAAAAAGGCGATCCTTATGCAGCGAATCAATTAGGAGCTTGTTACGATGACGGATTGGGAGTTCCTCGGAACGCTAAAAAAGCCTACGAGTGGTATTTAAGGGCGGTGCAGCTCTCTTTAGAAATGCTGAAGGAACAATCCGATCCGGCTCCTTTGCCATTACGCACCATGCACGCAGTTGCTTGTTTTAATGTCGGGATTTGTCTGTATCGCGGAGATGGGGTGGCCAAAGACGACCGGGCGGCCATAGAGTATCTGGAAAAAGCAGCGGTGGAATTTGGTCCGGCGAGAAAATGTTTGGCAGAGATGGCGGATCGGGGAAACCAGGAGGCCAACTTGGCGTTGGAACAGGCCGTCCGAAAGGGCAACGAACTCTCGGCCGTGGAAAGCCTGTTCATGACCCGGGAGTTTTCGGAGCATCTTCAGTCCCTAAAAAAACGCGGAACCAAGTTTGAGATTATCATCGGTCACAATACGCCAGACCATGTGACGATACGGATCCGCCCGTCACCGGCTTCCCCAAAGTCTTCTGAACAGATCTTTTTTTACGGGATAAAGGATAATCGTTGTTTTGTTGAGTCGCAGGGGGGCAAGATGAGGGAGATTCAGTGATCTCTCAGGTCAGGATGAAAAACCTTCCGATTTTATTTTTGTTTTTAATTGGATATGTGGAGATTTTATTGTCCGCCGCTCACGCAACTTATTCGATCCTAGGCTTTGACCCAGAAACCGGTGAAATCGGTGGGGCGGTTCAGTCCTGTGTACCCACCGTCACCATGGTTCTGCATGGGCGCGGTGATGTCGGCATGTTGGCGGTGCAGGGGCGGCCACGGCCGGAGTACGGGAATGAGGGGTTAAGCTTTTTAAGAACAGGAATGCCCCCAAGGGAAGTGATCGAGGCTGTCCATCGCGGCGGTTTTATTTTTACCCCTTGGGGGGGCAATAAGTTTGAGATGCAGTTTGCCGTCATGGACCGAAAGGGACAAACGGCAGGTTACACAGGTCCCCAGTGCCAAGAATACGCCGGTCATTTGCAGGGACGGTACTGTGTCGCCCAAGGCAACCTAGTGGCCAATTCGCGGGTGGTATCGGCGATGGTACGGGCCTTTGAAGCCACCCCCGGTGCCTTAAAATATCGCCTGATGGCGGCGCTGGATGCTGCCCAAGCCAATGGAGGAGACCGAAGAGGGATGATGAGTGCGGCGATGCTCATCGTGAAAAATGGGATTCGGGAGAATGACGGGAAGGTGCTGGAGTTGGAGTCGAACATGAACCTTCTTCCTTTAAAAAATCTGCGCGATCAACTAGAGAAGTCGGGATACATGGCTCCTGCATCTAAAAAGAAAACTACCTCTGTTCAAAGGCCAAAATGAAGGCTGATAACTATGTTTGGTTTTAGGTAAAGTAGTGATCTGACTTTGGAGATAAAGAATTCGAAAACTCAGCAAAAAAAAATTATTGGCATCCCCCGGTATCTCTAAGAAAAATTAGTCCTATAAGCTTACTTTCCCGAAAATACAATGTGGCTGAAAAAAAAGGCCCTGATCGTTCAAGTGGTTTACCTCGGAATCGCCATGCAGAATCCTTTTTTTCAAGTAAGCTGATATTTTTATCAAGATCGGGTGAAAAATACCAAAACCAATAAAACACTTCTACATCACCCTCCCTTTTAAGACTATGGGGTTGTCCAAAGATCTTTAACGCATCATTTGTATCTGAATTAATAGCTAGTCCTCTTTTTGTCTTAAAATCCTCTTTCGTCGGCGGGGAATCAGAAACGATAATTGGCAAAGCCCTCCTGAATTTTTCAATGTCTCTGTCCGGGGCAGCGGGAACTTCCTTTAGCAGCGAAACTGGAGTATTATCTGCGGTGAATAAGAGATCCATTTTGTGGGCACCCTCGCAATCCCCCGTGTGATATGAAAAATGTTTTAAGTCCCTGTTAATATCAAAACTGTTATAAAAAAATTCCGGATAAGTCTTAAAAGGTATGCTCTCGGTCCTGTAACTCACCTCATCTGTGACGGAATTGAGCCAGCCAGCCCGTAGCTTTTCTTTTTCTGTGTCCTTCAGGGAATCATAATAAATAACCCTACTCTTGTGAATAAAACCATGGTTTCCAAAAAAGTCTTTGGCTTTCCACCATACCCCTTCACCTTCTTCGCATAGAAAAAGTTCAGTTTCCTCAATTTTAAATACAACAGGCGATTCCGGGCTGGGGGCTTTGCGAACATTGGTGTAGCCGTCTGGATCGTTGATCACCCCCAAGCGAAAATCGGCATAGCAGAACGAGGGAAGAAACCATGCAAAGATTACGAAGCCCCAGAAATGTGCTGGGCTAAAGACCTGAAGCTGCCAGAAGAGCCATTTGAAAAAATTTAAAGGACTCATTCTTTTATTTTATAAAAAAAGCACTGGTTCTCAAGGTCCATTCCTGTTTTCGTCTTACCTCAAAACCCTTTAGATCGCCCAAACGGATTGGTAGATTGAAAAGCATTGTATCAATGAAATGATTGTGAAGTACGCCAAGCCGTGCTGAACACGAACCTCTCGACTAATTAGGAATAAAGGAATAAAATCAAACTAAATAAGATGAATCAATCCCCGGAAATTCCTGTAATCCCTGCACTAAAAACGTTCCAAACCCATATGCCTAAACATCTTTTCTGCCTTGTTTTTTTTGCCTTATCGGTCGTGGCCCACGCCGGTTCCTCTGGCACCGGGTTTCTTGTTTCGGCGGACGGGCTAGTGGCCACCAGTAATCATGTGATTGAGGACGGGCACTCCATCCAGTTCAATTTCAAAGGCCAAAAGTATGATGCTAGGAAAGTGGCCCAAGATGAGGCCAACGACCTTGCCATTTTAAAAGTTGAAGGCGAATTTCCTTTTCTGGAAATCAGGGGTTCCGAGGACGCCAGCATTGGAGAGGAAATCTTCACCGTGGGGTTTCCGAACCCGGCGATTCAGGGCTTCGAGCCTAAGATGACCACCGGGGTAATCAGTTCCCTTTCGGGTATCCAGGATGATCCCACTTGCTACCAAATTTCAGTGCCCGTCCAGCCCGGCAATAGTGGCGGCCCCTTGTTGACCCAGCAGGGGGATGTCATCGGTATAATCAAAGCCAAACTCAATCCCCGTGTCGGGTTGGCCACGGCCAATGCTCTTCCGGAAAACGTGAATTACGCCGTAAAAAGCGATTATCTGAATATCTTAATCAAACTTGCGAAAGCCAAGGTCAAAAAAGCGGATGCCAAAAACCAGATTAAAAACCCTGCAGAACCTCTCCAAGGCGTAGACAAGGCTCTTGCTTGCGTAGGGCTGGTTGAAGTAAGCGCGCCGTTTCAACCAAGCGGTGGCGTCTCCGATAGCCCGGCTCGCCCAAGAACGTTCGAGCCGGAATCCCCCATCTGGAGCGAATGCCTCGCCAAAATCGATGACGACATCAAGCTGGCCGAGTCCATCAACATGATCGACCCTGACGACCCCTGGGATAAGTACATCGAGATCAGGCCCAAGCTCCATGAACGGGTTCAGAAATTCATGGATAAATGGAAAGACGATGCGGAAGGATTTAACACTTGGTTGCAGTCGGGTTTGATTGGATTGGCCATACGAGAGGGCCAGTTTGAGGATGAGTTTAAACGATTTAAAAAGGAGGTGGGCACTTTTAATCTGCCTTTTGCGAAGGTGCTGCGGAAGCACCTGGCCTATCATAAGACATCGCGTGCCAAGATCCTGTCCTCTGGTCGGTATCTACTACCTGAGAAGTTCCAAACCGAGTTTAAAGACCGTGTTCTGGACCCGAACGTTGCCGAGATTCATGACGATGTACTCCGGGAATCCATAGGTTCGGCCCGCAGTCTGGGTAAAGATTCGGCGATTGCTAAATCCGAAATTGTTACATCGGACAAGGTGGGGGCCTTCTTTACGGATCCTACCATTAATGATGCCGTTGGTGTTAATGTGATTACCTTTGAATATTTTCAAGAGCTCAAAAAGCAGCAACTGGTCAGTGAGGACGCCAGTCACGCATCAGTATTGATTGTTTCCTATATTTCTGGTGACCCTTACACCCTCACTTTGTCCAAAATACCACGGGCAGAAATAATTTCCGTGCCAACAGAATCAAAAAACAAGGATTAGCAAATGCTTAAAGGTATATTACCTCTAAAAGGATCTGCACCGAGCGTTCTAAAAGTGGGTCTAGCGGCACTTTTACTTAGTGGCTGCGGTATTAGTAGTGAGGCTCAGGATTTAAGCGGCTTGGCTTCACTTTTAAGAGGCGCATCAATTTTGGCGCAGGACCCTGGAAATACCTTTTTGGGAAAAATAGATAATGAATTTTCTTCGGAATCCATTTTCAATGAGTTTGGAACTTACGGGAGTGAGTTCTCATCAACCTCAATTTGGAACGAATTTTCAAGCTACGGTAGCGAATTCTCGTCTTTCTCTGCCTTCAATGAATTTACCTCCACACCACCTATGCTTATAAAAAATGGGAAGGTTATCGGTTATTTAACGCGAAATAAGTTTCTGCGAGGAGGTCTTTCCCCAAATATTCTTCGAGCCCTTAAGGATGAGTACTAAAAATCATTAAATCTCAATAACTGTAGTTGGGACTTGGAGGCGGGTGAGGATGATTTGGAGGTTGTGGATGGCATCGGGGTATTGGGCGTAGGCGACGGTGCGACCGTAGGTTCCGGTGTAGAACTTCTTGGGGATGCGGCAGAGCTCGATGCCTTTGGACAGGAGTCCGTCCTCAGGGTCGCGGCTGAGGGGGTTCCACCGGACGGAGACCTTGTCGCGCAGGTGGTAGAAGGCGTCGCTGACGGGGGGTTCGTAAACGATGTAGCGATCAAGCCGGTCGCGTCCCCGGGAGTTCAGATAAAAGATGTGGGTGCGGTTGGGGCTGAAGTCCCGGGGGAGGCGACGGGCGTAGAGGATATCCTCCTTTTGGGCCTGACCTGGGGATTGGAACCCGGCG
>Ga0169931_10008831_pt1 | contig 14634 bp, 9 predicted proteins | sample Kivu_15m_20L_FD_129675 | JGI IMG/M metagenome (GOLD analysis project Ga0169931, IMG submission 129675) | Freshwater microbial communities from Lake Kivu, Western Province, Rwanda to study Microbial Dark Matter (Phase II) - Kivu_15m_20L... | ecosystem: Environmental > Aquatic > Freshwater > Lake ...
ACCAGTTTGTTGATATGTCATTTCATCCTTCTTCTTCTCCTTTTCTTCGTTGGTATTATAATACAAGGTTGTACGTAGTAGATCTTGATTGTATTTGCATCGATAACATAAATTTCCAACCATTCGTACATGATCCATAAGAGTCGATACGTCTTCATCTTGTTCTTGATCTGCTGTAGGTGTAACTTTATTGATCCTTGATATGTTTAGTATTTGATGTACATTATAAATGATAATGTTGAATATACGTGTATTTTTCCCCACTATGAAACGGACACTCTCCTGTTCAGGAATAGTATTATTTTCATTCTCATAATAATAACTCAAGGATGTAGCAAGAATATCCATAACTACTTTACATATTGATTGTAATGTATCTTTATCATCCCGTGTATATATAGATGAATGGAATATCGAATCATCACGTGCAGGTGTATGATCACTACGTTTCATCTCTATCGAATCCATACAAGAGCACCATATATTGGCAAGAAAGAGTAGTGTATCTACATGTAGTACTCGATTCAAAAAGCAATTACCTACAGGTGAATACAACGAAGGATTCATTCCCTTATTGTGGTTGTTGTATTTATCAAATGGAAAGTCCTGGATGGCTTGTGTAAGACAATATAAGAGTAGAATTTGTTCTGGGTTGATTGTATGTATCCTATCCTTGATATCATGATTATGCCCAGATGTTTGTTCATTCCATCCTGTCCCAAGAGATGTGAACATATCTATAAATAATCCCATGGATGATAATCTCATGAGTACGAAGGAAATCCATTGTGTAGCGTCATCGGATATCTCTGTGAATGGATTTGTAGTACTAGTACTATGGAGGACGGTAGTAGTAGGAGGATACAGTTGTCGTATACAAGTATTGATAAATAAAGTATCGATTACCATGGACTGAAATACAGATTTTATTTCTTCCGCATTATAATCAGATGTGCAAGCTTGGACTTGTAGTGATGTAATACAATTATGAATGGTAGCCATGATACCTACTAATTGTTTCCGTCCTCGTTTCAAACCTTTTCGACTGGAAATAAGAATTAAATCTGTCCAACTGATTTTCTTTATATAGGAGTCTTCGTCGTTATTTTCAATACTGTTCTCATTTATCCAACAAGTATCCTCTAAGGACCATGGAAGGGAGGAAAGAATGATAGTAGCTGTATGTGGATTCTTCGTACCAAGGTTGGATAGCAGTCGGGTTGATTTTACTTGACATGTTTCAAAAACTGTTTTCGATGAATGTATCTTCGACGACGACTTTGCAATCATGCCAAGGAGTTTTATATGAATAGAATACTTTATAATAGCCATTTGTTGAATTTGTTGAATGACTATATCATTTCGTGTTTCATCTAACTTTCGGAAGATGGAAAGTATATCTTCAAGATGATGCGATAAGACATGAACAACATCATCTAACTTCCTCGTTTCGCCATCGGTAGGATGATGAGATAAGGTCAAAACTTGATCTATAGCGTTTGTAAGTGAATTCCAATCCGCCCCCATCTCTTTATGGTGATTTATACTCATGATGAGTTTCGCCATCACATTATTTTTGATGTGTTATCTTTGGGCATGTAGACTACACTACAGTATGTACACGTAGGGACCGCGTGATTGCACCATGTCGTCATCTGGTTTTGCATCATACAAACCGCGGTTTAGACACATCATCGTTAGTCGAAGTATATCCATTTTTGTGATTGGATAAATCGATAGAGTGTATTGTTACAATATAGCCATAAATCGACATGACTGAAAAGTATGATTAGTCTGTATAGCACCAAATATTTTATATTATCATGGTAGGAATCTATCTATAACTGGATACCAAATTCCAGCCTCTCTCTGAATCTTCAAGGCTCAGTCCGCCATGAGTGATTGAGCAATCAGTCGCAGTACTCAGTGATACCTGAGAATTAGATCGTCGCCTTGGTTTTTGTTGTTGTTGCTGCTTTGGATGGACAGGTATACCATTAATAGGTGTATGCGATCTGCCCACCGAGGATCCCCTTTCTCGAGCCTGAGTTAAGAGACACGGTTGGAATGTATCCACTTCACCAAAACTACGAACAAGGGATAACTGCTCAGAGGAGGATCTCTCTTGTGAATGACCTCTTTCGCTTCGTTCAACACTATTGTCTCGACTACGACGATCTCGAAAAATGAGCGACCCGTTGGATTTATCAGAGCCAGTTCTTCGATGCCGTCCTTGCTCAATCTCTTGATTACGATTTCCTACGCTTAGTTCAGGTGACTTCGGTATATGATCCAATGAATTGATACTGCCATAATTAATTGTCGTGTACATTTCTGTACGCAGTCGCTCATTAAATTGGAGTTCGATTGCTGCTGCCGAGAGATCGTCCTGTGAGTTGTCGGTTTGGGGACTCAATACAGCATTTGTCTCACCCATGATTTCATCGTTGTTATCGAAACTTTGAGACTCGTAATCTGAACTAGCTTCGCTTTCATCGTAGTCATGATCTTCGTCATTATTTTCATAGCAAGGTTCATGAATAGGATACGCGGTCGTCCCAAACTTTTTCGGTTCACACAGTACTGCAGGGATCGCAATTATATCGCCTCGACAATGTTGACTGCTATAGTATCGTAGAGAGCGCGTGAGCATCAGTGGAACGTAACAAGCCACCACTAATAGAGGAAATATAGCGGAATAGTCTCCACCTCCTTCTGAGTTTGATGAGCCACCACTCGGAGAAAAGGCACTAACAGTAAGGGTCAAAATGAGCATGATCGCCATATGGGCACGGAATGTCACTGTATGCACTGAACCCATAACACACAAAATAGCGACGCACGGATAGGCTGAAAGTATCTCTCCAAATCCAACGAATTCCTTGCATAGAGCCATGAGGTCAGTGAAGAAATGGCTTGCTGCGCAACCTACAAATAGCGGGCCCCAGAACTGACCCCCAACTATTCCAGTGCTTAAACTAAGAGCAACTGTCAATACTTTTGAGACAGTTAAGAGTGCTGCACAGCCAATGCCAAAACCCCCTGTTTGGGAGACAGAATCATCAAAATCAATGAGGCAAACGCCGTAGGATGTTATTGTGGAGGTTTCTCCAGAACCTAGAATAGGTAAAGGTGTTCTCCCTTTGTCAATGATAGTCTAAGCGGAAAGAAAAACTTGCAGAGCAATAGTCAAAATAAGAATTACAATAATGTCACAAAAGGATTTCAATACCTGCAGTTGAGCCTCCCCCCAAAAAAGTGCATGTGGAACAAACATACAAATAAGTCCAACACATAATCCGCAGAATGATCCAGCCAGCGCAGCCCTGATTGGCTTTGACTTAGCAGCAACATACTTCTTCATGAATCTAATGCCATGTGCAAATTGTTTCAAAACGTAGCTCTCTGCAATATCAAAATACCCAGATTTCAAAAAGCTTCCCCTTGAGCCAACGAGGGGCGCATTCTCGGTTGATGCGTCATCTTTTTGACTGTCCTTTTGATTTTTTCCCATGCAATATGATATAATAAGTTGGGGGAGAGAGATTTCCTCATGATTCAAGGATGATTCGACCCATTGATGGACATGATTTTTCATGGACAAGCAAGTTTTGACATAAATGAGACCAATAATACTCCCGACAGCACCATAAACAATTGCAATATAGAATATATGATTCGGTAAGGTTTTTGTTAGGTAGGGATAATTGAAATATCCTTTGATATCATTACCCGTAACCATTCGATTGACAAGAACAGCAAATATAGACGATATTGTGGCGGGGGAAAGGGCTTCAAAGTATTGAAGACCCATACGATGGGGTAATTCCAAGATAAAGAGGGCACCAGCCATGGGGAATCCGAAAAAGCCTCCAATAGCTCCAGCTCCAGCTGTAAGATTGATAACTCTTGCCGATAAGATGGACTGTTGAGTTTTTAAGGCGACATACGAACCAATCATACCCGAGCTCAATACAAGAGGCAATTCTGGACCTAGCGACAAACCCGATGCCATCCCAGCTGTTGAAATGAGAAGAAGTGGAATCAAGGTTTTATGATCCATGATACCGAATCGGTGTAGATCATCAATCCAATCATTTTGACCAGGTATTGGATGAGGAAGGATAGATGAAATATATGCCAAGACCTATTATGATTTAATAGAACAATATGTAAGTCTGTCCTTTTTAAATAAAATGAAAGGAAAATATAACTTACTCCACCAAATAGAGTTGGACACATCCATATATAATTAGGCAAGGGTATAGCCCTACAATCCTGGAGGTCACTACAAAATAATCCCCATTCTATGAGTTTTTCGGGTATTGTCACCCAAACAAAGTAAACACACGATTCTATGACATCTCCCCATTTGGCTGTAAAGACACCCATGAATATTCCTAAAAGGATGGCCCATGTATTTTGCTGCACAGTCGAGAATTCAGGATCGTTATATGGATCCCAAAAGATAGTATATACAGTATTGACAATCCATTCTTTCCATGTCCCATGATGGGGTTTTTCACGAGGAGAATAACCATTAAGTTTCCTAGTATGGTCATGATGAGATTCATTGGTTTCGATACTGTTATCTGCATCAGGTTTATGAGTTTGGACGTATTCAGGCGATAAATAGTTTTCTTTTTCCATGTACCCTTCGTCATTGATAGGGTACTCTTTTTCTATATGATGATGACTTGAGTGAATCAAACTTTCCTTGGACGGAATGACAAGTATTGGTAAATCTGATGTGAGAGGTGATGACATGTCATTGGGTGGATTCCCTATCCGAACATGGGATCTATGTATAGGAGTTTTCGTTGTTGGGTTTTGATGAATTGTCGTGTCGTCATCCTTTCGACGCGATGGTTTCTTTTTGGGACTTATCTTTTTCACAGCTGAGGAGGTTCCAAATAATGCCCCTCGAGTCGATTCAACGGAGTCAGCTCTTCCTCTCATGATGTATTCAGATCTTCGATCCATGGACGTATTACTATGAATAGGAGTCGGTTTGGAGAAGGGAGAAATCACGGATGGTTTATAAACAGCTGATGATAGACTATCTATCTGCTCCTGTTGCCGTTGCTGCCCTTTCGGTGACTTGACGGCAGCCTCTGGCGGTCGTGGAAGTGGACGAGTTTCATTCATGGTTCCTTATTCCTGTATATAGTATAATACATTTGAAGTCTTTTGAACGACTCGAGGTATGTTCTGCAGCTATTTCATACGAATGACATCAAGATAGAGATGGCATTTATTTTTGTCAGTGGTAAACGTGTACAGATACATGTAGCAAACGTACGTATTTAGTAAAAATACGCTCTAGTTCAGTACAGGGTTAAAAAAGTAATTTTCCAGCACGGGCTGAATGTCAAGCAATAAGGCGAAGTATAAAAGAGAAGGAAGGCATCATCATCAAAATCATCTGTACATCAAGAATATTCAATCTTCGTCGTTGCGACATAGCGGTTCACTACCAATACAATTTTTTCATCAAGTTTGTTCTTTTTCACTTCATTGACCAACCAAGCCATGAAGAACATCTTTTTCCTTTCAATTTTCCTCCTTTTCTCTCAAGGCCGGGCATTTGTTCATTACAAAAATAGCCTCGATTTCTTATCCTCTCCCTCCCTCGTCAAACTGAATGGTAAGTCATGGGAACATCCGATTTTTCTTATAAAAAGATCAAAATGTATATTTCTGAGTTGTTTTCAAAGTTTATGTACCCGATGGGTTGTCACGTGAGCAATGGGAAAAGATTAAGGCGGATGAGAAGAAAAAGAACTCGCTTAACCTTGGTCGCTCAGGACCTCGAGGATTCCAATCTCGAAGCATGCAAAGTTTCCAACAGGATTTGGAGGCGGGTAAGGCTGGACACTTGATGCCCATTTTTAATGCAAAAGAAAAGCTTAAAAGAGGTGAGATCAAACTCGAAGATATCCCGTATATGCAAAGAGGAGGAAACTGGGATAATTCAGATGTGAAGGGAGCTAAGAAACTCGCATGGAATGTGGCAGACAAAGCTTACAAAGGACCAGGAACAGAGGCAGTCAAAACTGCTAGCTCCAAGACTCAAACCACGGAACCTAAGAAAAAACTTTTCGGATTGTTTTAGTAGACTTTTTAGAGCTGAAAATATAGTGACTTTCATTTAGAATTAAACTCTTGTACAGTAGAATTGAATCATGCTCTTATTGGTTCATCAGAAATCTTCTTCGAACGCTTAAATTGAGATCAGTGCCCTTAGAGCTGAAAATATAGTGACTTTCATTTAAAATCACTCATGTTATTATTGGTTCATCAGAAATCTTCTTCAAACTCTTAAATTGAGCATCAGCGCCATCAGCATTTTGTATACCAACTACAGAGACTTTGATTGTTTTGCCTAGTGCTTTCCCTATATTTCTCTTATTCAGTTCAAAAAAGATGGGCACTGCTTGCTCTTTTGCTAAAGCTAAAATATCTTGAACTTCATCATCTACTGCATCATATTGATCACAATTAGAAGCTAATACAACCATTTTGATTTTATGTGCACGAAGACCTCTTGCGACCTCACGAAATCCAAGAACTAAGCGACGTCGAGACTTTGCATTTTTATCATCAAGCGCCCTCTTTTGAAACCGCATGAGTTCTCCAAGCATTTCTGTCAATAGGCATTTAACAGATTCATCATTCCTCAACACAACATAATCTCTTGGATGACTGAATGGTAGTTTTGGGACCCTTTTACATTCAGCATACTTTTCAGGAATAATTTTATCGTTCGATAAAAGGGACTCCGTCTTGAGTTTACCTTCATCATGACGAGATGACATGACTTGAATAGGATAGCCACCAAGTACCATTCCATTCATCTTATTCACTGCAGCACTGATAGCGCCATCTCCTTCTAAAAATTCGACGTGAATCTGCCCCTTATCAGCTTCAGTTAGTTTAACATCAAAACGTTGAATATTACCAAATGACGAAAGTAGTCGCATAACATCTATTTTCGTCTCCTCAAAACATTCCTCATCTTCATAGTCTTCATCACGAAAAATATTTGACAATATCAATCTAGATGTCATGTTTGATTTTGATCGATGATTAGATATCTGTTCATCACAGGAAAGGTTGTTCTCAGTCGTAGAATTCGCAAGGTGAGCTGACACTTGCTTTCCTCCGAGAATAAGACTATTTAGTTCTTTTAAAGCCAAGAGAAACATATCCTGTGTGCCCTCTAAGACTAATCGTATTTGTCCCTGATGCCCACCTCTTTCAATATGAATTTGGTCTTGGATTACAGAACCATATTTTCCTACAAGTTCAATAATATCTGACATGCACTCTTCCAAGCATTCTTCATCTTCAAAGTCTTCCTCAGATAAAATATTATCGAGTAATAATGTTATCCTCGACAAATCACAAAGCGGCTGCTTGGCAGGATTATGTAAAGCAATTCGATCATAATCTGATAATGCAGCGCTTGACAATTGTCTATCGTCTAATATCAACACAATATCTTTCCAATCAGTCTCCTTTGATTCCGTACTCTTGGACAGATCGTACTCATGTCCCTGACGTATTAATAGCTCTTTGGATAATAACGAGACTGATAAATGTTGACCACTCAACACTAATTCATTCCAACATGCATGTGCAGCCTTTGCATCTGTAGCATGATGAAATAATACAAAGACACCCTTGTCAATTGGGGATGATTGCGGTATCAGAACTTCCTTTACAGGCCCAATCTTATTGGCAAGATCTAAAAGGTCCGATACACATTCATTAAATTCATCTTCATCCAGTATAGAATCTTCATCAAGAATAAAATTCATGAGTCGCACGACAATAGTATCTATTTCATCGGAATTACTATTAGTAGTAGCAGTAATGCTATGATTGGATGACGATAAAGAATCCTCTTTATTACATGATTCTTGAGTTTGTTTCCATCGCTCTAATCTTTGTAATAGAATATGTTTTTTAAGCGAAGACAACTTTTTCTTTTTTGGTGTGAGCTTTTGTCGTCCTTTGCCTACTGGAAAATGAGTAAAGAATGCTGCTTGATCTCGAAGCTCTGAAGAGGACTTATTATTCTTAACGGCAAGAGTTTCATGTAAACTTTTTTGTAGAGCTGGCGTTGTAGTAGTGCTTTGAGAGAAGGGTTGTATTGCTGGATGAGATACTCCTCGTGGTACTTGTGCATGCAATGGGGTTGACGGCAATCGTTTTGAGCTCTGCGTTGTTGATGTCACATTTGGAGGAAAAACTGTAGACGATGATGAGGGTGTTTTAGTTTCTTGAAAAGTTTTCATAGCGTTCAAAGTGTGTGGTAGACTTTGTATGGTTGCTGTCGGTGAAGTCAAAATGGCTTTCGGAGTCACATCCAATTGCGTGTTTCTGGAGACGGGTTGTATTGCTGGATGAGATGTTCCTCGTGATGCTTGTACGTTCAACGGGGTTGACGGCAATCGTTTTGAGCTCTGCGTTGTTGATGTCACATTTGGAGGAAAAACTGTAGACGATGATGAGGGTGTTTTAGTTTGATGAATAGTCTTCTTAGCGTTAAATGTGTGTGGTGGACTTTGTATGGTTGCTCTCGGTGAAGTCAAAATGGGTTTCGGGGTCACGTCATATTGCGTATTTGGGGAAGATGCGTATCGACTGTTCGTTAGAAGATCGGGAAAATCTCCAACGTCAAGCTTGAAATTATCATTTGTAGGTAAGCCTTGATTCGATGAAGTCGGTCGTACCCGGCCACCCTTCTTCGTTTGTAGCGCCTTAGTTCCACTATTACCAATCTTTAATGTGTCAAAGGATAGAACTAATTCAGATGGTTTTGGTTTGGGACCCTTATTACCCTTCACTTCGGATCGTATAGGATCATCAGTCGAACGTTTACGTAATAATTGTACGTGACCAATCGAAATCGGATGAGAAGAGTCGTCCTCTTTCTTAACATTACTACAAGTCAGCTGGGGTATTAACGTCCTGAAGGCCATTTCAATACACGAAAATGTTTGAACTGAAGTCGTGAGTTTTTCGTTACTTGTTCTTGTAAATAGTATTGACAAGATGCTAGTTTTCGACCGGACAAGGTTAAAAATTTAGGATACACGATTGATAAAGACATTCGAAACAAAGCGGTATTATCGTATTATCCCTTTAAGCTAATTCAATTTATTCGTCATCTTCATCATAGTCCTCATCATCTTCTTCATCGTCCTCTTGCAGCCAATTAAACCAATCAATAGTCTGCACGACACTTTTGACTTTACCGGCCTCATGAGCCTCGTTATCATCTTCTTTCCATTCAGAAAAACCTTCACTATCCACTAGATCGTACTTGTACATGGCTCGAAACATTGATTGAATCAAGTATTCACCTCCAATCTTTGGGAAACCTTGTTTATCACAATATTTTTGAATTCCCCATAAAATACACATTTGACCCTCTATGTTATCTTCTACCAACGATACCAGTGCAGCGCCGTATCTATCTTTTGCAGCCCAAGGGCATGCTGGATCAGGATTTTTCTTCTCTCGCTCTTGAAGCATATGAAATACAAGACGATCGATTGATGGAAGCAATGGTCCTTGTTGTTTGCACCAAGCGGCTAAATCTGATCCCAACAATTTCCCACTAGCGAACTCAGATAAAAGGTCATTCGCAACAGCCGCTGCCTTGGCCGCCTTCTCTGCTTCGAAAGCTTGCTCAGCTGCCTTCTTTGCAGCAAGTTCCTCAGCTAATTTCTTTTCAGCCAACGCCTTTTCCTCTGCATCACGCTTCTTCTTCTCAATACGAGCTCTTGCTGCCTCTTCGTCTTCTCCAGGTAACGTAAGAGGAGCTAATACAGGCGGAAGGACGGGTCCCGGTTCTTTCTTCGGTTGAAGATGTTTGGGCATTTCCGGTTTGATGAATTCAGTCTTTTTGGATATAAGTGGACCTAGTGGAGGGAATGGATCTACATCTGAACCTTTGCCATATCGTCCTCTATTTTCATCGTTTCGACCCCCGCGATCTTGTCTAAAGCGCCCTTGTTGATGTTGTTGCCCATCATAGCCTGAAGATGCATGGAAGCGATCGGATTGATCCCTATTACGATTCGAAGACCGTCTCTCTTCTCTGTCACGAGTCTCTCGTTCGCGGTCCGCCTCGAGCTCAGCATACGCAGCAGCAAACCGTGTATTCGATGGAACAGGAGGGGGCCCAACTGGTTGATGTTCTCTTTCAGCTCGGCGCTCCTCACGCATTCGTAACTCAGCCTGTCTCTCAGATTGAAACTCGGCAGATGCTGCAGCAAACCGAGAATTTTGGACCATGGGGGAAGGTGGAGGAGGCGCCTGTCCTGTACCTCCTCGTTCAGATGGAGGAATGTACGAATCATCTGCTTCTATGGCTTTCGTGAATCGCGAAGATTGCTGTAGTGGTGGGGGTCCTCTCCTATCCCCTCTATCTCTCTCTTGTGTATCCCTGTCCTCCATACCAAGTTTAGCAAAGCGTTCATTCAAAGTCGGTGGCTGTCCAGACGTATAGTTAAAATCTCGACCCGATGGCTTTTCACGTCGACCCATATGATCCTATGTGTTCATGTAGTTAAGAAACGCTTAGAATCATGGAAAAAAAAGTCAATATAGAGAGGGTTTAAGCCCGGGAGGATAACATATTTACCTCATTGAGACTATTCCGTGATGAACCTGATGTCTCGCCTAAGAACGCAGCACGTGAGTTCATCTTCAATTCATAACGGCTGTTTCGGTCATTTGAGTAATTCATCTTTCCAGGAGCCCTTGTTTCAGAAGAATCTCTCTGCGTTTCATTCTGTATCTCTTGATTGATTTCTTTCTTGTCTTGTGTATCATCGAGACTTTTATCAGTATTTTTGTCGATCGAGATTACAGCATCTACATTTTCCTCTCGATGTAACGCTTTCCCCGTGGAGTCCTCCGTTCCACGTTTGATAAGAGTTAGACGAGGACGTTCTGATGCGGCATCAACATCACGAGTAGGTGGACGAGAGTAATTCATGTTGAGATTTCCGTTTTCCCTTTCATATCCGGAGCGATTACCACGAAATCGATCCGTTCCTTTGTCCCAATTAGACGATGAGCCCGACCGTCTCCAGCTATCATCTGCTCCACCACTTTTCTGAGCGCTATTGCTGTAGTTAGACTCCATAGAAGGAGGACGCCTCTGGAAGGACACGGGTGATTCATCCACCGTCCTGCCATTGTTATCATCTCTTGATCGATGAGTTCCCGATTGATCAAGAGTGCCTCGATTGAATGCTGCTTTAGATGTCATTCATTAAAAATACACACGGGTGATTTGTTTCAGTAATAAATATCCGAGAAAAACAATTCTCTAGCTTAAACGGGAAGGAAGTTTCGAAAGCAGGATATCTTCACGGTCAAATTATGCCTTAACAAATCGAGGATGCTGGTTGTCGGTCACACGTCATTTATTTGTTTTCAATGTGTGTTTGTTTCTTTTTGAGTGGACGCGTCTGAGAAGCTCGGACAAGCTATGCGCTCCGCGCATACGGCTTTTTAAAAAATAGCCCTGCATCGGCAGTCAGGGTTAGGGTAACTGTACGTATGGTGATTGCCGATACTACAAAAATTGAAATCGGAGCCATGCAGAAAGGCAAGAAGACCCATCCACCGATCTTGGATGACGGTCGACGGTGACCTACATTACTGTACTCTTTCTTTACCTTTCATCGAACATAGCTTGCGGGTTTATACGAGCTCGCGTCTAAACATTAAGAGAGAATGACAACATCAACACCTCATGATTACACACCTCAACCCCAGCAATCCTCAGATTTCTCAACGTTGCTCAGCAACACCGATGTTTTCTCAGCAATTGATTTCTCAACGTTACTTCCTCCCCACCATGTCTTAGCAGCAGTTCAAAGTTGGATCCATGATGACGTACCTCATTTTGATGTAGGAGGACTTGTGGTAGGCTTATCGATTCAAACAGCACACTTATATATGAAATCTCCAGGTGTTTTTGCGGGTAAACCATTTATTGATTCTATATTCAACGAACTCCGATGCACTGTAAAATGGATGGATATAGCTGTTGAAGGAACGTACTTTCAAGATGCCTCCATCACTCAGAAAATCGTCTTAGCTGAAGTGACTGGACCAGTACATCAAATTCTTCGAGGAGAAAGAACTGCTTTAAATACCATTGCTCGTTGTTCAGCAGTTGCAACAATATCCTACCATATGCGACTGAAAATCATGGATCAACATCCCGACTGGAAAGGAACTATTGCAGGAACGCGGAAAACAACACCGGGATCCTTTCGATTGGTAGAAAAATATGGCTTACTTGTGGGTGGTGTAGACACACATCGAATGAATATGTCTCAAATGACTATGCTAAAGGATAATCATATATGGAGTGTAGGATCTATAACAAAAGCTGTTTTACTTGCCCGTATTGCATGCGGATTTACACAGAAAATAGAGGTCGAATGTCAAAATCTTCCGGATGCCTTAGAGGCGTGTCAAGCGGGGGCAGATATTATCATGCTCGATAATTATACTCCTTTGTCTTTAAAGGATGATGCCAAGGAAATAAAGAAGCTTTTCCCTCATACTCTTGTTGAGGCTAGTGGAGGAATTACTATTGAAAATATTTGCGAATATGTGAGTGAGGATGTCGATGTCATATCCAGTGGCAGTCTAACTCAAGGATACGAATGTGTTGATTTCAGCTTGAAAATTCAAAAGAGATAAGGTGATCGACCAACTGATTAGGTTGTTCATCATCGTGGGTACTGAAGCTATGAATATAGATTCTAACGAAACCAGTTTACGTAATCATATATACTTTATTCTATCTAGATGACGAACTTCTGTAAATAATGTCAACTTTTACAATGAAATGAAAAAGTTGTCGGGAACAACTTAAGGTCTAAAATCATTGTTTATTCAAGACCCATCTTTTCAATAATGTTATCAATAATAAACTTCGAATGGTCACGAATCCAGTTAACTCGCCTTTCATAGTTAGAAATTCTTGTAGTTAGACTAGAGATATCATCCTCACCAGCAAGATGTCTTCCTACGAAATAGACAACATTTGAAAGAATGCGCAAGTTGATTAAATCAGGAATAGCCTCTGCTTCAACCTTGGTTAGCTTGCCTGTCTTGGCGTAACCTTTGATAAATTGTTCAAAGTATTCTTTTCCATTCTCCTCGCCAGCATATTTAGAGAGACAGATGGCAAGTTCCATAGCTCTCCAGTCAAAGGAAGAGAATTCATAGTCAAGAAGTGCAGTGACTTGACCATCTTGAACAAGGACATTATCATAGTGCAGATCACCATGAATAAGCTGGATGGGAAGTGATTGATATTGGCCTTCACACTTCTCAACAATATCTAACGTTGCTTTCAACATGCGCTCGGCTACGTCCTTAAGATCACCAGCAAAGTTGGGACCTCTCATTTCAGCCTCGAAGTTTTCTCGATTTACAGCATGATGAACATCCCAGATTTTCCAGTATGGGGCAGTATTACACATAGATGGATCTACTTTCAGAGAAGCCATAGCGGTATTTAATTCTCCGCTAGCCCGCCCTATATCCTCAAAGCAACTTAGTTTAGGTAATTTCCCCGGAATCAGCTTGCACATACACGCATCAGCACCATTACTAAGTCGAACCATAGTCGAACCTTCCATCGATTTGATAAAGTTGGGCACACCAAAGGATAGAGGTAATTGGTTCAGCTGGCGTAAGATTTCATGTTCAAATCTAACTCGTTGAGCATTACACCCATTATTGTAAATGCGTAAAAGTTCTCGCTCTCCCGATGGAAGAGTAATGTACTGAACAATGTTGTTAACTCCTCCGGACGTTGGGGTAATTTGTACATCATCCGTCTTATCAAAGAACTTCCCAAGAGCTTCCAAGGCGAGTTCCATATCAGTGAGCTTGGATCCCACGGCTCCTACATTACCTGTAGACGGAGTAACAGTGCTACTCATTCCTAATTGAATTGCTTTATTACGTACTAAGCTATTCGAAGGACCGACAGTGAAGCTACTTGCTTTACTATGAAGAACAATAATAGAAGCTATAGATACCAGGGCAAAGCGCATCTTCAGCCTAAAAAATCTCTTTGCTCAGACTCAGATTGAAAAAGAATTGGATAGGAATGCAAACATGATAAACTTACACTTTTTATTTTCCTTAAAATAAATGGATGACCACCGTCTTCGTTGCCAGGAGAGGGAACAAGACAATAGATAATGCCATGCTATCTTACAGTCGGTAGACAGTACTGGGCATGTATGACGTATGACATTCAGAGCAACGTACGTATCACGGAGAAGCAAACGGAAGTAAATAAAACATTTCCTAAGGTGAGACTCGAACTCACAGCCCCTGGCTAGATTCATTGAGTAGAAGGCCAGTGCGCTAACCATTGCGCCACCCAGGAAATTGAAAAATACACAATCCATGAATATTTTTTACTATATGAAGACTATAAACAATCTTAAAATTTCCTGGTCGTGCTGTATGGTGTGTTACTTTGACATTACCATCATTATAAGGTAAAAGAAGTTTATTTCTTTATTGGAAATTGGAGACGATGAAAAATGTTGAAAGAATATGGCAACT
>Ga0169931_10008834_pt1 | contig 14629 bp, 3 predicted proteins | sample Kivu_15m_20L_FD_129675 | JGI IMG/M metagenome (GOLD analysis project Ga0169931, IMG submission 129675) | Freshwater microbial communities from Lake Kivu, Western Province, Rwanda to study Microbial Dark Matter (Phase II) - Kivu_15m_20L... | ecosystem: Environmental > Aquatic > Freshwater > Lake ...
TCACTGGGGCCTTTTTAACCTTGCAATATTTTGGAATAGCTGTATCTTTCTTTTTTATGGCGCTATGCTTCAATTAACTCTTCTTTTTAATTAAAATTTTTAGAGTTCCTGTCTATGAAATCATAAGAAGATGCTAAATATTAAGTTTTATATGTGCATTAATCATGATTATCATGGCTATTCTATTTTAGAATTGGATTTTATATAATTTTTTGGCAGTAAGTATCTGTGTTGGTAGTATTAAATTATTCAGATTTACATCTTTAAAATCAGCATATATATCTATGTTTATCAGTGTTATAACCGTTACAGTAATAGCTATAGTACTTCATTATCTATTATAAAGATCATATAATGATTATGCTTCATAACTATCTTCTCCTTTATTTCTTCAAGTCCCTGATGCTATTTAAAATTTATACAAGCAATGTTCATGGCTACCTGTATATGATATTATTATACCAGGAGTAGCACTTTCTTATTTGAGGAAATATGATGAAAATAAAAGCTCTAGATATGGAGGGGTATATACAATAATAGGAAATATAACCTTTATTTTAGCAACGATATTATGGGTCGGATTGTAATATGCCTATCCTTTTAGCATTCCTTTTTCTTTAGTTACATATCTATTTTTAATGCTAGTTATATTTTTATTCTCCTATAAACGTAATTAGTGGAAAACTTTATATGAAGGAAGATTTATTCAGGATGCATTCGATGTTCATTAAAAATTTTTATAATAATCACAAAGAATTTCAATCTCAAATTTATTATAACCTAATATGATAAAAGATTTAACAAAAAGTGTTGATCATAGTCATTAAACTTCATGATATTTTATAAAATGTGTGTATTAAATATAATTTTTTTCTATTTCTTATAAGATTCTTATTATATATAAGATAATTATGGATATTTTAAAGTTTAATATCATTTTCATTTATTTTTAATTTAGATCAATAAAAATTAAATATTAAAAATAATGGGTTACAGTCCATTTTTTAGATCAATAGGTTTCTGGGGCTCCTTTTATGTAATTTATAATTATGCTAAAATTGATCCATAGACCAAAAGAAATTCATATCCTTCTTATTTGATATTAAAGTAAAAAGTTGTTAAAGATGTTTATTATAATGGTTTTGATGGAAATAGATTCAATAATCATTTCGGAGAATATTCGTCCCAATTATGGCTTGAGATCAAAAGTTTACATAAATGATTGACTATATAAAGATAAATATTTATAAATATACTCTTAAAAGTATCAAGGTGAATCATTGTTGTTTTAATAGTTTGATGATTTGTTTGATTAAAGGCAATTATTTTCATATTTCATTGTATACTCCAAATCTCTTATGCATAATCTTTGACCGTATCTTAGATTGCTTAAAGTTGTTTAGCAATCTTCATCAACTGTTAAAGGAATCAATGGAAATCTTTGAATATTTGAAAAGCTAAAGCAATTTTATGAGTAAACTTAATATTCAATAATTTGATCTTTGTGTTTCATTTGAACTGTCTACTTTGGTTTAATAATTTGGCTTTGAGAAATTCTAATTGTAGGCTTGTTCTAGTTCTCCAATATCATGCTTTGAGTTTCTTTTCTCATTGATTTAGTTTATCTCTGTTATTTCTGTTATTTCTCCATATGGATATTTATTTATTATGAAGTATACATTATTTAGTCATAAATTTATAAATCAATAAATCTATTATCATAATATCATTTTCTATATTAATGTTGCACAAGCGAATCCATTTGTCTAAATACTTCATCTTAAAGTATTTGATTCTTTTTAAAGTTTGCATTTTTTTATTGAACAGGACTCCATTTATCAGCTTACTTTAAATTTTATAAAATTTGTTCAATAGTTTATAAGGATTTACTATGTCTTTCTACAACAATTGACTATCTTCTTTGAATTCTTTTTTCACTGGAATTAGTTTCAAATGATTAATTGAATAGCTTAGATATCTAATAATGAGTCTCTTAATATTTCTTCATATCTTTTAAAATAAATTCTTTCCAAAATGGTATTTTTTTGAATAGTATACTGATATCACTTTTTTATTGAATTTAATGAATCATATATTTACATATAAGAAATAAAATACTTCTATTTCCTTGATAGGTATTTCTTAAACTATGTAGAAATAAAAAGTCATTATTAATGAAATTTACTATTAAGTTGCCAAAAAAGTTATACGATGAACTTTATATTTAAATAAGATGTTTTAGAATAAAATGATTTTAATCTTGAGTAATAATAGTTTGAAATATTTTAAAGATGAGTATTTGAACAAGATTATTCCATTTAAACTTTTATAAAAAACACTAAATTAATTAAAATGTACTTCGAAAAATTGAACAAAATTTAATTTTTCATAATTTATTTTTAAATTAGTTAATTATGTCAAATTTAATAATTTTTATATAAGTTCCAGTATTCTATATCGAATCATACCTACTATCTCTAATTTTTATCCAGATGAAAAATTTAATCTTTCAGTTTTCTTAATCACACAAGTATCAATCAAATACTGTAATTTATTTTCTAATTTATGGGTATAATCACTAAGCAGATTTTATATTTGTTTTTTAAACTTTTTTTGTTCACTATTAAAATTTTAATTGGATGATAAGATTATAGTCTCTTATAATTTTACCATATGTATATGAATTTGTATAATACCTTCACAATAATCTTCAAATTATTGATTAACTTTGTATTTTTAAAAGAATTCAAAAGATTTTTCAAGGAAACCCTGCTTTATTAACATTGATACAAATTTTTATATCAATGAAAATTCAACAGATACTAAATTATTACATAAATCAAATAAAAATACCTTGAAATTTTAAGTAATTTATCCAAAATCAAGTAATTTCAGTGTTTTTGTATATGAGTTAGGGTAACTGATAAACTAAAATATAGAATTTATCATACAGTTCATGATTTCTGATAGGATTTACTAGAATTATTGAAGATAATCTTTTTAGCAACAAAATACTAAGGTATATAAAATTTTATATACATGCTTTATATAAATATATTTTATAAAGGTCTATCTGATTTTTTTATTTTTTATAAATATACTTAACACCTTAATAATATTGATATGTATACTTTATGGGGTATTTTTCTACAGATAGGTAACAAAATATCTTCTAATAAGTTTAATAAGCTATAATCAATACGATTTTCATTAATAAAAGAAATTAAACTACTAAAATTGAATTCTTCAAAGTTAAAAGCTAAGTTCATGATAAAACTATGCTTCTTTAAAAGTTGAACTATGAGAAACTGTTTTTTTTGATTCAATTTGTTAGGTTTAAAATTAATACTCAATAAATTTTACAAAGATTTTAGATCTAAACTATCTCATGAACTCTTTACCTTGAGTAAAATTACATCTTGTTTTGTACTAAAACATTATCTTATAAAAATTATACTAGTTCTTATATATTATCAAAAGAAGGATATCTATCGTTGTTTTTTGCTTTTATAGAATTAGTCATTTACTATCTTTTTTTCATAGAATTAAATTTAAACAAATATTATTAAAAATATATAAAAGCATCATAAAATTATTGTATTAGATCTTTTTATTTTTGTTTTCTAGCTTTTTATTTAATAATAATGAAATATATATTCACAACACATATGTGCCATAATGATAAATTTAATAAATAATTGTAATACAAAAATAGATGAGGTGAGTTTCATACAATTTTGTTGAGATTTTGAAATCAGGAGTTACCTGTGATATCAGCATTGACTAAGACAGGGATAACATCATCATTTAAATCTTTTTTATTTCAACAATTAAAATATTATAAATTTCAAATTATAAAATCATCATTTTTTATTAATAAACTTTTTCTTCTTTTTTATTCTCATCTACTTTTATAATTGCTTTTCATGCTCTACTTTTTACTTAAGGATCTTCTTTTTCTCATTAGGATGACGCATAATATATTCTTAGCTGAATCTATTTATTTAGAAATCTGAATTATCTTTAAAAGTAAATCTACTATCTTGAATTAATTATTTTGTTTAAATTTTCTTAGGCATCTATTAGTTCACCATCATCTCAATTTTTCTTTTCTTCTGTTAAACTATATTGACATTGTTAAGTTTATCCTTTAATTTGTTAAATAATTTTAAGTGCATCAAATATCCATGCATATATTATTTTAACATTTTAGTATTTATAAGATTTTAACAACCCAGTTCACTTAATTATTGTTTACTAACAAATTTATATTCATCATAGACGACTTTATTATGCTATTATTATAATTATTATGTAATATTGTCGACATAAGGCACCCATTTAGGTCCAGGGCCAAGTTGAGGAATAAAATAACAACCTATTTTAGGTTATTACAAAGCAGCCAATATTAATCCACTATTATTAATAGTAGTAAACATGTTTATTCCAAAATCAGGTTCAACACTTGTAAAAAATTTACCATTCCCATCTGTTATTTTTATTTGTTTTTTATTGCTAAAGATGATGTTTTTTTATTAATTTTCCATAAAATTTATGCTATTTATTGGCTAATTATAGGATGATCTTATTGAAAATAACTTTTTATCGAATCTTACATCATATAGATTTAAAGTAGAACCTTATCCAACACCAAACATTAAACCTGTATGATCACTTTTTACTTTAGATATTGGTGATGTTGCTTGTATTTTACATACTCTTTTCCTTTATCTAAAATCCCATACTTCCAGTTCATCTCCTCCACAAACAAGAACATTTAGTTTTTAATTAAAATACATTGAATTGATAAAAGAATCTGTATGCAATGGTGTCAAAAATTTACCTTATTACAAGTTAAGACGATAAACTTCGCTTACAGATGCTGATATGCATAAATTAGCATTAACTGGATTAAATTATAAGTCTCTTGGATAATGAGGAATTCTTGTTTTATAATGAGCCCCATATTGTGCATGAAAATCTATAGATCTATCATTTTGTGCCATAACTATTTTACTATAATCTTCTGACAAGATCTTGAATTTTACTACTTAACAATCAATACCTCTAAGGCATTTTAAAGATAATTAAGCAGTATCATATATTTTTATTTGAGGGGCATATATACCTGCTGCAACAATAAATCTTTAATCTTTTGATATTTATACTTGATTAGTTGCAATTTCGAACTGAAAATCTTGAATAAGTTATATTCTCCTTCTAAATTATTAGTCATATTTTAAAGATTTACTTTATTTATTGGCATCTCGTATAAATTGAGAATAAGTTTTACCTGCTGACATGTTATATGTCTTTACTCCATTTATTTATGTAACCTTATACATCAACAATTACTATTATGATACAATATATAAAAAGTATATAATTTAATATATACTCTTTATAGATAAAATAAGTAATTTGATAATTATCTAACCTTTATATTTTAGTTCATTAGATTGATTATCCTTATTAAAATACAAATATAAATAAATATCTGAAAGATCTAGATTTTATGATTAATTTTAAATTTTCAAAAAATGAAATCAAATAACAATAAAGTTTCAGCGCAATTTTCAGCTAAATTTAGTGGTGTATTAACAAAATTTAAGTACAAAATTATTAAATTAGAGATAGCTCAACAGTACAAATAGGTCATTAACAACTCAAAAGTCTTTTTGGATAATTTACCTTCAAAGATATTTTCACAAGTTTTATCAGTAAGATGGATAATAGTGATCAATTAAATTAACGATAAAAAAAATAATATGGTAAAGTATATATAACTTTTATTGATAGCTATAAAGATCAGATTTTATTTGATCAATATTTTGATAAATTAATGGAAAGTATCAATAAAAAACAATACGGAGTGAATTAAGTCATCGGACATGTCAGTAAAGTATTATTTTGTATGATTTAGACAATATTAAGTAGAATACAGATCCCTTAAAATTTATATCCTTATGTAAATCTCATAATTAATATATTTCATCATCATTTCTAAATCGCAAAAATATTAAAACAAATCATAGATAGCATTGCATCTATAATTATAAAAGAAATGCAAGATGATATCATAGGTATTATTTTGTAAAAAATAAATTCTTCAAAGAGTAAAAGTTAATTCATGGATGTGATTTTGTCATTAGTACTTTGCCTTGAGTAAAATTTGACGGTTTAAAATCAAGTGTACAATTTAATTATCAAAAATTTGAAAAATGATGACTGGAGTTGTAGAAAAATATGTGTAGATATATCATATGCTATGTTGGTCATCAAAAAATAAATAAGTTCAACTATTCATAATATCTTAAAGTAATTAAAATATGATAAAATTAAGCATGTTAGAGATTCAGTCAATAACTATTAAACATTATATAAACAAATTGTAGGTTAAGAAATACCTAAATCGAATACTTCTATAATTACTAAAAAAAGATATAATAGTCCAACTTAAAGAACTATTCATAAAAGTCCTAAGAATTTGACATAAAGATAGATGAATCCTACAAGAGATAAATCCAGTAGTTCTATAGATAAAAATTTAAAAAAACAAAAAAATTAAAATTTCTTTAAAAATGCTAAAAATAATGATATTATAGTTATTCAATAGTAAAATAAAAGTATGATAGAAATAAAGAATTAGTCTTAAGAAATAAAAGATATGAGTTCATCAGCTGTTAATCAGTAAGTAAAATTTAAATTATAATTGCCTTAAATCAAATAATCTACTAAGAATTTTGAAACTTATTTACAAGATAGAAAAAGTCCAAAAACAAAAGAATCAAAATCACCTTTAATAAGATCAAACTCTCCTAGAACTAGACCAAACTAATAATTACGATATGATAGATTAAAAAGGCTAAATTTTAATTAAAAATAACCTAAAAAGATAACAAAATTTAATTACGAAAGTGAATTTCAATAATTTAAAAAGAAAAATCGAAGCAATTAAGCATAATAAAAAAAGAATGCTCAATAATAAATGATTTAATCAGTTGTTTAATAGTCATTTATGAAAAATAGACCATAAATTCATATTTCTCAACTATCAGCTCGAACTTAATCAAGCTAAATAGAATAAATTAAGAACTTATTCTTTAATTTTCAAAATAAAATATTTGAAAAAATAGATAAGATGTAAAAAAGAATATAGTTACTGTAGAAACAGCGATATGATAGTAATAATATAGGTCAAAAATCTCCATCTTTTTAACCAGTAGATATTAAATATAAATATTAAAGTCAAAAATCTATCTAAACTCCGAAAGGGCTATAAAATAGCATAAAAATTGGACATGAAATTAGTTACAGGTTGTAAAGTCCAAGAAATAGTAGTTTAAATGAATCAATAAATGAAAGCAAATGGTAAAATTCTGATTTTTAAGGTATTTAAAGTAATTTATAATAAAAGATCAGAATAAGTATGATAAATTAAAATTGGGACTAAGCTTTTACTATAGCTTTAACAAACAATAAAAAAAATATAATATTAAGTTTATTTTAAAAATGTGTTTTTCCTCGCGACAAAACAGTATAATAATGCATTTTGCTCTAAATAAAAAAATTATTAAACTATATAAGTACTTTAAAATGGCTAAAATATTATCTTATGTAAAGATAGATGAGCTTTAATCGTTTGCATAAGTTAAAAGAAGAGTTGATCAGAAAAGGAACAAGTGATAATCGAAATTATGAAATGATGAAACAATTACTATTGAATTAAATTTAAGAACAAATCAAAAAAACTCATTTGCAATCATAATTTTGATAATTTTGATAGGTCTAAATTAATTGATATATATAATTGATATTTAATATTTTTATTTTAATTTCAATATGAAAATAAGATAAAAATAGTATTTTCTATGATATATAAAAAACGAATTCAATAAAATTAGTAATTAATCTTCAAATATTTGAGGGTTAGTTAGAGATTATTATTTATAAAACTTTTAACATATTTTATAAAGAATTATTTATGCGTATGCATGCTCTTGATTATTTTATAGCTTCAGAATAATTAAACACTCTATAACCTTGTATTTTTATAATTGTAAAATGACAGATAATCTTAAAACCAACCAAGCAAACTACATGTTCTCACTCAAAAGACTCAAATCAGAGTGCAAAATACTTCCAACCATAGTTGATTTCTCACCTCCTTTTATGTATTTCTTGATCTATGTAGGAACAGCTAATCATGCAAATCCATAGTTCCAACTTTCAACCGAGACGTATGTCACTTCACACCATCCTTTATTCTCAATATCGACCAGGTAACTGTTAATTTATTTAGAAAGTACATTAAAAGCAGAAATAAAGCTAAAGAAGAGAATTTGAAGGTCGCATCCATTAATCACTTTCCTCATAAATTTAAAATGTAAGAATTATTTAATCTAAGGTTTAATGCGAAATATGTCCATCATCACATTACTGTCAAATATGCCAGGAGATTTTCTAAAATTATGATGAACATCTATAAAGAAAGGATCATCAAAAAAGATGTCATCACAACGAATTCAATGAAGACATAAATGGACTTTGTCTATTGATAAAATAATCGTCTGTAACAAGCCTAACTGTTCCTAAACGCAAATTAATAAAAAAACAAAACAAATTAGATGAACCTTAAAACATAAAATATTCCCCGAAAACAACGGTGTATAATAATAGTTCAAAAAGAAAAATGTCAATGTCGTCTACATCTTTTCATTTATAAAAAATCCAGCCGAATTGAAACCAACGGTTCAACAAATAATTTTATACTGATTATTTTTAATGTTATCTTATTTACAACTAACTTATTTTAAGTTTAATAATATATTCAATTATTCTTAATAAATTATATTCATACTTAATATTTTATTATTCTAAATAAATGAGTTTTTAAATATTAAATAAATAAAAGATATTATATTTATTTTGGTTTAAAAACAAAGGCTTTTAATTTCAAAATTTATACTTATTTATTATTATTGTTAAGAATATTATTAATTTGATTATTATGTAATCATAAGGAAAATGCTTACATAAATATGTCAAAATAGTTATCATGTTATCAATGATATCTATAAGAAAAATGTATTTCTTAGCTTAAAATTATTATTTTTAGTTAATATATCTTAAGCTCTATGTATATATTTATAATATAATTTAAATGACCAGCATATTTCACAAATTTATATAAATAGCAGCAAGTAGACCTGCTTAGTCAGGATATTTTGCCGAATTTTTATATATGTAGAACGATATTAGAAAATCATATAAACAATTAAAGGATAATAAAGGTGTACCGAAACCATCATAATAATTTATTGATTATTGGAAATAAATAGGTAAATAAGGTCGATAAGATCAAGTTGCATTGTACTTTCGATGGATATAATTATTATAAAAATCTTTAAAATCTAATATATCATTTGAATTTCCAGATAGATAAGGAACTTTGTATATAAAAAAATCGATGATAAGTAAATGGTAATTGAAACAAGCAAAATTATCAAGGCTAAATCTTATTATTTTCTCTAAAACATTGAAATAATATCCTTTGAAATGCTATGCTATTCGTAAATCTAAAAATAAATAACATTTTAGTTTAGTCTTGTAAGTAATTATGCAAATCCAAGATTCTAAATTTAAAAGTTTTCATATTGGAACTAATAATATTGGATAATTTCAAGATTGGTATAGAGATTTATAGGTTAGAATAGATATTGCCAGAATTAACTACTTTAAAGAAATGATAGGAAGTTCAATTCAAAAAATTGATAAATAGTAATTTTATAGCATAAGATAAGATAGTTTAAAGCACTAATTACGACAGAAGAATATAACAATAACAAATTAAGGATAAAAACACTAAAAAGGATCCAAGATAAAAACTTTAACTGAACTTATTATAGATAAATAAATGAATAAATTTTAAGATTATTAGGAATTAGATATTATATAAGAAAAAATCAATAAAGAAGTTAAATAAGAATAAATTCATCCTAATATTTTCAGTAAACTTTTTCCTTCATATAAAATTGATAGTTTTCATTAAAATCCATCAAATGGAACGTTAAAGTAATGCTAAAAACTTCATAGAATATATTAAGTTGAAGGAAAAATCAAGATGTTTTTAACTATTCATCATAATATTTCAATGGTTTTTAGAGCTATTTCATAATCTCAAAAATCATGGAATACTTAGGTTGATGTTTTTACTATAAAAAATAAAATTAGCAGCTAAAATTCTGTTCTCATTTATCAAAAAGATAAGTCAAAAGGTTTTTTATACAGATAAAGAGATTACTTATATTTAAAGCATTGTTTTTCAATCTAGCCTATTTAAAATAGACAAAGACTCTTTATGATATAAAAAAGTATAGATAGTATTCATACACCACCATTTATGACTGTTGCAAGAGGAGAAAAATAATTAATATGGTCTATTATTGGAGATAAATAATAAAAATAATGTATTTTGATAATATAGGGATTAATAAAAGGTGGGGGATACATGAATTCGAATGACGATTATTAATCAACCATGAAATTCTTCAAAAAACTCCTTATAATATAATCATATATAAAGCAAATAGAATTTACAAAGGCATCAGATGATAACTTATTATTTAGATAAGAATGGTATGTTAATGAAAAGCCTTAATAATAAGAATAATTTTACTCGCCAAAGCAAATAGGATCAGATACTGATCAAGCCGAATCATTTTCAACATAAAAAGAAGCCCATTAAATTAAAAATGCCTTTACAACATAAAAAAATGAAGCTTAAATTCAATAAAATATAAATAAAGATCAAAAATATTCATAATTTATCAAATATACTTCTCAATAAAACTTTGATGATTTTGATATTAAAAAATAGGATAAGATTGATTAATTAAAAAAGAATTTTTCTACATAAGATTTAAGTTAAGATTATAAGCCTCCTCAATTTGACGAAGAAAGAAATGTTATTATTCCTCAGGAATATTTGAAAATCAAACATTTGTTAAATCCAAAACCAAAAAAATAATAAAAATTAGCAAAAGCTATAAGAGGTCATCACCTTTGGAAAGGATAATGGGCTGTTTCTTAAAATAATGGTGGCTTATTATATGTTGATTAATAAAAAATGAGATAACAGAAAAAAGTTTTAACATTTATAATCAAAAGAATAGGAAAAAATATTTTATCAGGGAAAGGAATATTAAATATATCCTTGCCTGTTGATATATTTTGTAAGTAAAGCAATATTGAAAGAATAGCTAACTCATTCGGATATTGTCCACTATTTTTAGAGAAAGTTGTTGATGCAAAAGATCCAGTAGATCAATTAAAAGCAATCTTATCATGTGCTCTTGGAAGCTCATTAATATATTTAACTATGGAAAAGCCATTTAATCCTATTTTAGGTGAAACTTATCAAGCATGGATAGATGGATGCCCAGTTTATTTTTAACAAATATCTCATCATCCTCCAATAGCAGCTTATTTTATGAAAGGTAGAGGTTATACTATATCTGGAAGTGTTTAAGCTAAAATGGATTTATCAATTAATAGCGGAACTGGATGTAACTAAGGAATTTTTACTGTAAAATTTGATAGTGGAAGGACTTTTTATTTTACCACTCCACCAGGTTAACTTGTTGGATTAACTTATGGATAAAGAAAATTATCACTTGTCGATAAAAGTAATCTTGATTATATTTAGCTTATTTTTGGAACATTGAAGAAGGATTATTTTTATAATTGAATTATAATCCATTATCTAAACAAAGGAGTTTCTTTTTTGGCGGAGGTGGCAAAAATTTAGTTGGATAAGAGAGATTAGCAGATTATTGTGAAGGAATATTGAATAAATATAAGCCTGAAGATTTAAAATAGTTTTTGAGTCCTAAAAAGAATGATTTTAGAAAATTAATGGCAATACCTAAATCATGCCCAACAACATAAATAATTGCTCAATGTGGTAAAGTATCTGGTAGATGGAGTAAATATGTAAATTTCAATGAATAGTCTATTTTTAATGTTGATAAAGACATCCATTATATGTATTTTGATGAGAAATACCCCTTGCCTTCACATAGCAATTTCAGAGAAGATGTAGTTTATAGAAGATTAAGTAATTTTGTTCTTTCTCAATAATTTAAATAAGTATTATAAGTAAAGCAAAGAAAAGATCGAAAATTAAGATAAACCAATCAGAAAAAAACAAAATGAGGGTGAAATAATCATACACAATATTTTATTATGTATTACTATATTTAATATATAAAATAAATAGATTTATAATTATTTAACAAAAAATCCTACATGATAAAACAGTGTTCTTTATCTATTGTCATAATAATACTTTTAATTTAAACTTATAACTCAGTTACTTATCCTCTTTTTAATCAATGTGATCCCAAATGGAAAGATTAAAAATTAGGACTATCTACAGATACTATATGTAAAGCAGGTGCTTTAGTATCCGCCGCATCGATGGCTCTTGCAGGTCATGGAGTACAAACAAATCCCTCTATATTAAATAATTGGCTCAAGAATAATAAAGGTTATGCTAATAAAGACGATTTTGTATGGTCTGCATTGAATAAATTTCCTAATTTTATTTTTGAAGGAAAAGTATCAAATAATCTATTGAAAATCAATATAGATGTCGGCTATGTAGTGATAATGAATGTAAATAAAGGTGCTCATTGGGTTATTGCAACAGGATATTCAGGAAATACATTTTTTGTAAATGATTCTTTAAATTTGTCTAAAAAATCATACGATTTAAGTGAAATAGTAAACAATAATAACGGTATTTATAAAGTTCCAGTCTCTCGATCAAAATTTATATCAATGTCTATAAATCAAATATAAAAACGTTCAAAAAAATCATATTAAAGGCTAGTTCAAGTTTTAAGAGAATGATATAAATAATCTATATAATATATAAATAGTATTAAATTGAACAAATCAATTGTATTGCTTATCTTTTTATGAAGATTATGATGAATATGATATATCGCTTTATTAAGATTATTAATATATTTATTCTGATAATAATGATTCTTTTCTTACAAAGTTTAATCTATGACTGTCCTATGAAATTTGTATCTTATCACCAGTCTTTTCATTTTTTACTATCATATAAATACCATATTTGAATAGAAGAATTTTTCCTTTTTTCCATGTAAATGAACCAGTTTAACTATATATAAAAATAAATACCAATATTATATTTTTTATCCAACTTCAAATTATTTAACATTGACTTTAATTTTATTTTTAATAGTATTATTTCCATTCTTTAAAGCTTAAAAGTTCTTTTTGATTACATTATAATTCATCGTGTATTATCTAGATTAAGTTGAAACAACTATCCCATAGTATCTATTTAAACATCTTTCAGGATTTGATTTCTTAATAGTCAAAAATATTACATTTTTTTTAATAATATCAGGAATATTTGTCATGATTTTATTTACCCATGAAATCATGCCATCCAACATTTCTCTTCTTGTTGCTAAATAAGTAGAAAATTATTAATAATGAAGAGCAAACTAAATATCTATATATTTACATAATTTATCCATTGTATTATAAGATCACTTTAGAAAAAATACGATGAATTCGAATTTAAGGCATTATGAAGAAGAGCAATTATTCTAAGATAAAATTTTTAAGGTGAATTTTAAAATTCATCAAGAATAACATGTATCAATAGCATATATGATCTAAATTTAAATGATTATAGATCTTTTAAGCCTTTTTAAATATAGTCTAATACTGTAGACATTCTACAGAGTTGTTAATAAAATTTTATCATATAATACGCACCTTTTATTGAATTATTTTCATGTATAAGTCCAGAAATATTTTTAATAGGCAAACCATCAATAAAAGATAAATATTTATTCAAATATTTATTTACAGGACTAGTCTCAGAATTCAAACTTTTTTCCATTTTTTATTTGATTTTCAATATAGAACAAGTAGTATATAATAATTTCCAATTTTAATACTAACAATTTGCTAATTAATGTTTACTATTAATTTAAACTTATGGAAAATAAGTAAGTGGAACTTCTTTTTTAATATTTCTCAACATAATAGCATTTCTTTTTTAATTTTAATCTTTAGTAGAAGTTATATGTTCTGTAATGAGATTCATATATACTTTTTATATATCTAATTAGATTATTATATGATTCAATAATTATTTTTAATTGTTATTAGATAAATATTAAAGTAAGTTTATTATAAAATTAGTTATTTATGTGTTGAATTTATAGACATTCAAAATGATCTTTAAGATTTTAAATAGTCTTGTGATAAAACCGAAGTTTTGTTTGTATTATTGAGGAATTCTAGGCTTTTGTTAGGAATTTTAGTCTATTGGATTGATTGTAGATTTGATGTTGTATATTTTGTTGATAATAGTTATATAAAAAAGTCTAGAGATTATTTTAATTTTGTCCCTCGATGGATTATGTACAAAGAATTCCTATATAAATGATGGTGTTATGAATATTTGAATTAATGTTTCAACCATAAGTTATGATTTTTTAATATACTATTAAATAAAAGAAGCTGCTTAAAACAAAGATTATAGATTTTATTTTCTCATCTTGATCAAGAAGAA
>Ga0169931_10008835_pt1 | contig 14629 bp, 12 predicted proteins | sample Kivu_15m_20L_FD_129675 | JGI IMG/M metagenome (GOLD analysis project Ga0169931, IMG submission 129675) | Freshwater microbial communities from Lake Kivu, Western Province, Rwanda to study Microbial Dark Matter (Phase II) - Kivu_15m_20L... | ecosystem: Environmental > Aquatic > Freshwater > Lake...
ATCGCCCTTCACCGGGACGTGATCCTGCACGAGCACGCCGTTGTGGAGCACCGTGAACGAGCCCGGAACGGTCTGGCCGTCCTTGGCGGTCGGCGGATGGAAGATGATGTCATAACTCTGCCATTCGCCGGGCGGCCGGCTGGCATTCACCAGCGGCACCGCATGCCCATAAAACGCGCCGGCCTGGCCGTTCGGATAGGTGGGGTTGTTGTAGGAATCCAGCACCTGGATCTCGTAGCGGCCCTGAAGGTAGATGCCGCTGTTGCCCCGGCCCTGGCCCTCGCCCTTGACCTCGGCCGGCGCGGCCCACTCGACGTGCAGTTGCACCGCGCCGAATTCCTCGCGGGTCAGGATGCTGCCGCCGCGAACTTCGGCATGGCCGGCTTCGACCTTCCATTTGGCGGCGGAACCGTCGTCGGCCCGCCACGCGGAAAGGTCCTTGCCGTCGAACAGCACCACGGCATCGGCCGGCGGTGCACCGTGGTTGCCGGGCGTCACGACGCGCGGCGCCTTGTCCTCGGCCACGGCCAGGAAGGTGAACAGGCCAACGATGAATCCGGCGGAGCGAAGCGGGAATGTCATGGGCGGAAGCTGCCGCGCCGCCCACGCAGACTCAAGTCAGGGTTGTTTGCCAATTGCGTGTGCAACGGAATCACGGCGCGGTGTTTTCCGGACTGAGTTCGGTGCCGAAGACCTTCGCGCCGTGGCGCCAACCCTGCCACAGGCCGAGGCCGCTGGCCGCCGTCGCAGGGAGATAGCTTTCGAGGACAGCTTTCACCGACAACGCCTGTTCGTGAGTCCAGCTCAAGGCCGAGCGGATGCTGTTTTCGAGCGTGTTCCAGTCCAAATCCACCCAGCCGAGGGCGCGCCCGGTGGTCACTGCCGCGAGGAGCAGGCCCGCCAACAGCGCAGTTGCCTTCAGAAACTTCCGAAAAGCGAAGCTGATCAGGAAGCCGCCGGCGAAGCCCGCGCCCAAGCGAAACGGGAGCGGCGAACGGGGGATGGATGCGGTGGAATCCGCGGCGGGGGGCGCCGGCGGCGAATTCGGGTCGGTCGCAGTGGTGGACAAGTCCCGCTTCACCCACAGGACCGCGCCCAGAAGGATCAGCAGCAACGCCCCGCGAAGCGACCGCGAGTGGAACAAGCTCAGCCACACGGTGCGGCCGTATCTGGAGGGCTTGCTGAACAGTTGGGAAAGCAGGTTCACGGCAGTTGCACCCGGGCGACGTAAACCATCGCACGGCCCTCGTGCGAGGAGTAATAGCTGACCCAGAGCACGCCCTCGTGCCACACGAGCCCGGGGTAACTGCAATCGCCGCCGCTGGGCAGTTTGAGGAACTCGGTCAGTATGCCTTGCCCGGCATCGAGCCAGCACAGGGCGGTGCGAGCGCCGCCATCGTAGAGGCGGCCCGCTGCGACCATCCGTCCGTCGGGCAGTCGGAGCAGTTGCGGACCGCCGATACGCACGCCGAGGTCCTGCCACGTCCAGTCGCGATACGGCGGGCGCGCCCGGCCGAGTTGGCCGGTTCCGGGTTGGCCGTCGCGGCGGAGCAGGCACAGACAGGTTCCATCGGGCAGGAAGGCCAAGCCGGTCTCGTTGGGATTCTGCTCCGAAAACAACGTCGGGGCGCTTGTCTCGAAGGACTGGCCGTCGCGGGTCGTGTAGAGCCGGACGAAGCGTTCGCCGCCCGTGTCGTAACCGACGCCCAGGGCGGAGGTCCCATCCATGCGATCCGCCAAAGCCACACATCGCGATCGCCCACGGTCCGTTCCGCGGTCCAATTCGTTCCGCCATCCGAAAACCAGACCAGCGAGCGATGCTTGACCGGACCGGGCTGCGGCAGCGCCACCGCGCCATAGAGCATCAGCCGGCCCTCCGGCGTAGCAATGATGTGCGGATCGCGGAGGTCGCCCAGTGAGGAGGTCAGCCGTGCTGCCGAAGTCCAGTTTGTGCCGTCAGGGGAGGTCAGCACCCGGATGGCGCCGTCCGGCGAGACATGGCCCTGACCTTCGCGGAAGACGCACCACCAACGTTCGCGCCAGCGCACGAGATCGGTGAAGGCGTTGTGCGGGGCGGCCTCACCGATGCGTTGCAACGAGAGCAGGCGCGGTTCCGCCGCTACGGCGTTTGCGGTCAGCCACAGCAGACCGATCCAAACTCGGAGTTTCATGGATGGGCGGAAGACTGCCAGCCCTGCGGGCGGATGGCCACAGCCGCAGTGGGGCGGGAAGGGCGCCGTCGTCAGCGCGTGGCCAGTGCTTGAAACACCTGCGGCTTGACTGGCCACGGCTTTGCGCTTAGCGCCACGGCATGAATCCGAAATCCCGCCGAGCCTGGGTGCTGGTGGCCGCCTTGCTGATGGGCGGCCTGTGGTGGGGCCGGATGCGTTCGACGACCACGGAATCCCTCCCGCTGGAAGATGCCCTTGGAGCGGCGGCGGCACTCCAAGTCCATCAATCCGGGGCGGCGGAGTCATTGTCCCCGCGCACGGCGGAAGCGGCCGCTTCTCCCGCGCCGGCAATCGCGGCGGCGGCGTCGGGACGGCAGCGGGCGTTTCGGATGGTGCTGAACGGGGACGCCGTCGAACTCGAAGCGGCCACCGAACTGCGGGGCGACTTCCGGCCGGCGCGGCGCGGCGCAATCTGGGCACCCGGTCGTCTTTGCTGCCGCCTGCTCGACGCCGAGCAACGCGTGCTGGCGGAGGACACGGTGCCGGCGCCTGATTTCACCTGCACGGTGCTGGATGGAGGGGATGAAGCGACCGGCGGTGCGCCGCGACTGGTCCGGTTCACGGCGGATGGTCCGGTGGTATTCCAGGTGCGGTTACCCGAAATCCCTGCGGCCCGAGAACTGCGCGTCTATCGCCTCACTGGCTTCGTGCCGCCACCCGCTGGAGCGGAGCCGGCCGGCCGCCTGCTCGCCTCACTGGCATTGAAGCCATGAAGTTCCTCGGCGCACTGCTCCTACTGTTCACGCTGCTGGACCGAATTTTGGCCCAGTCGGCGCAGATGCTCACGGTGTCGGAATCGGGATCGAGGTCCATGCGGATCAATGTCGTGTTCCTCTCCGAAGGTTACACGGAGACCGATTTACCGAAGTTTGCCGGGCATGTGCAGTCGGTGGTGAATCTCCTGTTCGCCCGCGAACCGTGGAAATCCTATGTCACCTACTGCAATGTGTATCGGATCGAGATCGCCTCGAACCAGAGTGGCTGCGACAACGGGGATGCCAGCGGACCGGGCGGCCTGCGCGACACGTATTTTGGAACCGGCTTCAACAACTCCGGGGTGGCCCAGTTGCTGACGCTGTCCGGGCAGGGCTCCAGCCGCGCGTTTTCGCTCCTGAACCAATGGGTGCCGGAATACGACGTGCCGATCGTCCTCGTGAACGACACAAAATACGGCGGCTCCGGCGGCCAGATCGCGGTCGCCTCGGTCAACGGCTCCAGCGCCGCCATCGTGGAGCACGAACTCGGACACTCCTTCGCGGGATTGGCCGACGAATACGACCTGCAGTTCGCGGGCTTCAACCCGACCGAGATGCCGAACACCACCGCGCAGACCAACCGCAACCTGATCCGATGGAAACACTGGATCGACGCGGCCACGCCGATCCCAACGCCCGAACTGGCCGCGAACGATGCCGTGGTCGGGCTGTTCGAGGGCTCGATGTATCGCACCAACGGCTGGTATCGCCCGCACAACAACTCGCTGATGCGGAACCTCAACCGTCCCATCGGCGCGGTGAACCGCGAACAGTTCATCCTCAACTTCTACAAACGGGTCAGCGTGGTGGACGGGTTCGCGCCGGCCACCAACAGCCGGCCGGTGACCGGACCGGAAGCGCTCAGTTTCTCCGTGGAACGCAAAAGCCCCGTAACCGAGCAGGGCGTGGGGATTGAGTGGCTGGTTGACGGAGTGGTGCAGGCTGGAGTCTCCGGGACCAACTGGACGGTGAAGGCCGCGCAACTGGGCGACGGAGACCACTCGGTGACGGCCCGTGTCCGTGACCTGACCGCGTTCGTGCGCGCCGATCCCACGAAACTGCTGGAGGATTCCGTGACGTGGAGCCTGAGCGTGTCCGGGCAGACTCCGGATTCGTTGGTCGCGTGGCGGGCTGCCTACGGGCCCGATGGAGCGACTCCGGCGGACGACGGCGTGCCCAATCTGCTCAAGTATGCACTGGGCTTGGATCCGTTGGTGACGGCCGGGCGTGCGAGTCTGCCAGCGTTTGAATGGAACGGCGATTTCGCCGCCTTGCGGGTGCCACGCGCGGGCCGCCGCGAAGATGTGGAATATGTGGTCGAGTTCAGTTCCGACCTGGTGACGTGGAACTCCGGAGCCCCGGTGTCGGTCACGGTCGAGGACAGTCCAGCGGTGCTGTTGGTGCGGGATGCGACTGCCGTAGGCGCAGATGGTCAGCGGTTTCTCCGGCTGCTGGTCCGGCCGTTGGCCAATTGAGCGGCACTCACCTCAGGGCGCGGTCCCGTCGTCCACGAGGCGGAAAAACCGTGGCGCGGGAAGCTCCGTGAGTGCACGGGTCCAGTTGAACTGCGGTTCGGACACCGCGCGGCTCTCCAGGCGGGTCCACGACTTGAAGTCCACGCTGGTCTCCAGATGCACGGTCGTGTCCGGCACGGCCTCCGCGGTGAAGGTCAGGGACGCGTCCCCGGTCAGCTGGACGCTGCCGCTGAGGATTCGCGGGGGACGTTCCAGCGCGAGCGTCAGCGTGAAGCGTCCTGAACTCGCCCCATAAAGTCCGCCGTCGAGTGCGATCTGGTAGGTGGTTCCGGCGACCGCCTCAAACACGACCAGACTCGAGACGTCGGCGAAAGTGTCGCCACGGTTGTTGTTGCCGGCCACGCGGGTGAGGCCGGCGAGTTCGGATCCGGTGAACACGACCACGCGCGTGTCGAACGTGATGTCGGCCGTGCTGAGGCGGACCCGTCCGTTGGTGGGCGCGGTCCAGGTCCACCAAACCGTGGCTCCGGCCGGCGGCTCCAACGGCTGCCCGAGACCGTCCACAAACGTGAGGCGCGGTTCCCCGGCGGCGTATTCGTCGGTAGCATTGATGGTGGAACCGGTGAAGCGGGCGAAAAAGCCGGTGAGCGGAGCGCGGTTGGCGAAAGTGTCGTTCGCCGGCGGATCGCCCGGAAAAATCCCCAGCTGGATGTCGCCGGACTGTCCGTAATAACCGTCCACGGCGACGAGGTATCGGGTGCCGGCCGTGGCCTGGAAAGTCACCTGGCTCGCGAACACGCCGGGCTGTTCCGAGAAGTTGTCGTTGGCCTTCACCTCGGTGAGCGCATCGAGGGAATCGCCGGTGTAGATCGCGAGCAGCGTGTTGAAGCTGCTGCCGGCTGTGCTGACGGCGACGAACCCGTTGGTGGGTGACGTCCATTCCCACCAGACCGACTGTCCGGAAGGCACGCTGGCGTGGGCCGCGTCATTGCCGGCCTCGGCGGTGGCATTGCGGTTAAATCCCGTCGCGGTCACGGGAAATCCGGTCAGCACGGTGCGCCGGGTGAAGTCGTCGTTCGGCGGTTCGGAGAAGGCGAGGTTGAGCGCCAGTTCGCCGGTGGCGCCGTCCCGGCCGTCCACCGCCAGACGATAGACCGTTCCGGCCACAACCGGCAATTGGACCTCGCTGAAGCCCGGGTCGGCGGTCGCCCCCCGGCTGACGACCTCAGTGAGGCTGTCGAGGGTGGTGCCCGTGTAAATGGCGAGCAGGGTCGCGAAGGAACTGCCGCGGGTATCGACCTTCAGGCGGCCGTTCGCGGGAGCAGTCCAGGACCACCACAGCGACGCTCCGCCCGCGTTGCCGGCGTGCTGGGGTTCGCCGGCTTCACGGGTCGCTCCGGCCGTGCGGGTGCGGAGCGTGCCGCGGGAATGCGGCAGGGCTTCGGTGGTGGCGAAGCGGTCGTTGGCCGGAGCGCCGGCGGCTTCGCCCAAGCGCACGATCACCGCATCGGAAATGCCGCCGGCGAACGTCGGCGCGAACGCGTCCGAGGTGGTCGGGAAATACGGGGGCAACGCCGGCCGGTTGGCCTCGCCGACGAGCCAGGCACCGCCGCTGCCATCACTGACCAGGCCGCTGGCGTAATCCTCGGTCTGGCCGCCCAGCAGGGCCAGCCACAGCAGGCGCGAGCCGTTCGCGGCGAGTTTCACGGCGAGCAGATTGGCGTTGTTGGGGGCGGTCGAAAGGGCGTCCGGCCAGGCGCTCACGCCGGTGCTGGCAGCCACGAGGATATTGCCCGCCGGGTCAAGGTCGAGGCCAGCGACCTCGGTGGTCAGCGAGGTGCCTTCGATGAATTGGTCGCCCACAAAATAGTTGCCCGCATACATGCCCGCCGAGGCGAATTCCACGCCGCTGGAGCCGACGTAGGTGCAAAATGTCAGGGCGTCGAGGTTGGCGGCGAACTTGGCCACAAAGAGGTCGTTCGCCCCCTGATAGGCGGGCTGGTAGACTCCGGTGGTCGTGGGCAGGTTGGCCGAATCGCTGTAACCGAGCACGACCGGATTGCCGTTGGAGTCGAGCCGGATCGCCGCGATGGACTCCGTGGCGTCACCCGAGAGGAAGGCGAGCTGCTCGATCGCACTGCCGTCCGCACTCAGGCGCGCCACGTAGGCATTGGGAGAGATGCCGGCGGAAGTGCCATAGGAACGGGGCGGCGCGGACAATTGGCCCGCAAAGGTGGACGACGAACTCCGGCCGACCACCCAAACGCGGTTGTTGGCGTCCAGCGTCAGGGCTGCGCCGGATTCCGACCGCGTTCCGCCGAGATAGGTGGCGTAGCGGACGGACTGGCCATCGGGAGCGATGGCGGCGACGAAGGCATCGTAATTGCCGCCGAGCGCGGTCTGGGCGGCGCCTGCGGTGGCGGGGAAATTGGTTGAGCTGGTCCAGCCGGCGACGTAGGCGACTCCGGTGGCATCCACTGCGATGCTGCGCCCGATTTCCAGGTCCCGACCGCCGAGGTAAGTCGCATAGGCGATGGCGTTGCCCGCCGGATTGACCTTCACGACGAACGCGTCGAAGGCACCGCCGAACTCGGCTTGGGCGGAGCTGTTACCGGGCAGTGATCCGCCCGTTTCGCCGGTCAGGTAGGTGCTGCCGTCGGTGCCCACGGCGAGGGCGCGCGCAGAGATGCCGCCGATGAACGTCGTGCCCAGCCGGGTGCGGCCGTCGGCGGAGAACCGTGTGAGGAAGCTGCCAAAGCCATTGGTTTGGATGCCGATGATGTCGGTGGCCGGGAAGGTGGCGGAACTGGTCTGGCCCAACACGTAGAGCACTCCGCCGGGACCGCGGGCAACGGCCAGGCCGGAATCGGTCACGTAATCTGGCCCGGTGCCGCCGAAATAGGTTGAGTGCAAGAGGGCCGGGGCCGGCGCGGGCTGAGCGAAGAGACGGACGGTCAGCAGGACGAGCAGGGGCAGAAGTCGGGTGGGGTTCATGGCGGAGGGCGGACGCCCTCGCAACGAGAGGGCCACGCATGCGGCCCTCCTGCAACGGCAAAGGCTGCGTTTCCGGCGGACTTTCCGCTTTCCAGCCCGGCGCACCCGCGGGTTTGCTTCCCGCATGCAGATTCAGACCGGCATCATCACCGTTTCCGACCGTGCTTCCCGGGGCGAATACGACGACCTTGGCGGACCGGCGCTGAAGACCGCGGCCGAAGGCTACGGCTGGAAAGTGGTCGGGGAACGGCTGGTGCCGGACGAGAAACGGGACATCCAACGGGCAATCCGCGAGCTCATCAACCACGGCTGCCAACTGGTGCTGACCACCGGCGGCACCGGTGTGGCGCTGCGGGATGTGACCCCGGAAGCCGTGCTGGAGATCGCCGTGCGGGAGATCCCGGGCTTCGGCGAGGCGATGCGGATGAAGTCACTGGCGATCACGCCCAACGCGATACTGTCGCGCGGCCTCGCGGCTGTGGTGGACACCACGATGGTGATTTGTCTGCCCGGGAAGCCGGCAGGTGCGGTCGAGTGCCTCGGCTTTGTCGTGGGCGCCGTTCCGCATGCGGTGAAGGTGCTCCAGAAACTGCCGACGAGCTGCTAAACGGCCGGAGCGATGAGCCGTCCCGCGGCGACGGCCTCGGCGGCATCCACGGCGGCGCCTGTGACCGCGCGCCAGTCGAGTTCGCGGGCCACGCGCTGACTGGCGCGAAGACCGGCCTCTCGACGCTGGGCGGCCGGGGTGTCGAGCAAGGCAAGAAGTTCGCGCCCGAAGGATTCGCCGTCGAACTGAGAAAACCGCATTGCCGGCTCGCCCGCAAAGTAGCGGCTCAAGTTCTCCAGCGGCGTGCTGACGACGGCCAGCCCGCAGCCGAGATACTCGACCGCCTTGGCCACGAAGGCGCAGTGGGTGCCATTGGATTCCTCGTAGGGCACGAGGCCCACGTCGGCGCTCTGGAGCTGACGGGCGACTTCCGCGTAAGGCACGAAGCCGGGCAGTTCCAGCTTCACCGCCGGCACGGCGTTCCGGACCTCCGCGACGAAGCGGTTCAACGCAGGGGTCTCTCGGCCAACGAAGCGGAATATGGTCTGGGGCCGGGCCCGGGCCACGTGGATCACGGCGGTCCGGGCAATGGCGCCGAGATGATGCTGGTCGAACGAGCCGTGCATCACCACGACCCCGGGAGAACTGGCCGGCGTCCCTTCGGCGGGGCGGAACGAGGCCGAGTCGTAGCCGTATTGGATCGGGCGGATGCGGTCGCGCGGAAAGCCGGTGGCGGCGAACCGCTCCGCCAAGGGCGTGGAAACCGTGAGCACACCCTCGACCTCGTAGCGGCACGGCAGGCCCAGTTCATACCGGGTCAGGGCCCGGACCACGGGCCGCGGCATGACCCAGTTCGGCCACGTCTCCATGAAGCCCGTGAGATAATCGAGGAAGTTCAGCATCACGGGCACACCGAGCTCATGGCGCAGCTTTCCAGCAGCCACCGCCGAGATCGTGTGTTGCGCGAACAGCAGGTCGAACCCGAAGGCTTCCCGGTGCCCGCGCTGATCCGACAACAGCTTCCGCCGGACCTGGGCAGCGAGGGCGGAGGGATAGAGCAGATACTTCAGGTTGCGCAGCCGGGTGTAGCGGCCCATTTCCCACCTCGTGAACGGATGGATCGCCAGGTGCATCCGGCCCGCGATCACGCCCGAATCCGGGAACTGCGGGCAGAACAGGTGAACCGAATGGCCGCGCCGGGCGAATTCCTCCACCAGATACACCGCCTCCGCCGAACCGCCTCCGCTGGGAGGGAAAAACGGCTCGTGGGTGAGCAGGGCGATGCGCATGTGACTACAAGGGACAGGTCCGGATGCTCAAAAGCGAGACCTCATTGCCGGGGGCGGATGGATTTGCCGCTCAGGGCAGGCCCCGCAGAAACTTCTCCAGCACAGCCGTGCCGCGTTCGAGGCTCGCGATGCTGATCCACTCGTCGCTGGTGTGGGCCTGCGCAATGTCGCCCGGGCCGAAGACCACGCTGGGCGTCCCGCCTTCTGCCAACGGGGCGGCGTCGCAGAAATAGTGCGCCCCGCGCGTGTGTGAGCGGCCGGCGGCCCGGCACAGGTCGCGGACAAGCGGCAGTCCGGGATCCGTTTCCAGCGGATGGCATGGGGCGAGACGAAGATTGTTGAACGTTGTCCGCAGCCCCCGGGCCCGGAGCAGACGCGTGATTTCACGCCGCACCCCGGCTTCGGATTCGCCCGGCAGCGTGCGGCGGTCGATGGAGATCACGCACTCGTTGGGCACGATGTTGGGCTGCGTGCCGCCGGCGATCGCGCCGACATTGATTGTCGGGCTGCCGAGCAGCGGATGCGACCGGCGATTCAGTTCCGCGCGGTAATCGGTCTCCAGGGCTTCCACCACCCGGGCCATCGCATGCACCGCGTTGCGGCCGAGCAGCGGCGTGGCGCCGTGGGCGCTACGCCCCGAGGTTTTGAGCTGCAGCCAGACGTCCCCCTTGTGCGCGGTGATGACTTCTAGACGGGTGGGTTCGCCCACAATGGCGAGGTTTCCACGGTCTCCATGGACAGCGTAGTGGCGTGATCCCAGTTGGCCGTTCTCCTCGTCCACGAGCCCGAGGAACAGGACTTCGGTCTCCGCCGGCCGAGGGCCCTTTGCCGCCACATTGAGCACGGCGGAAAGCATCGCGGCGACGCAGCCCTTGGTGTCGCATGCACCCCGGCCGTGGATGCGGCCGCTCACCAGACGCGGGTGCAGCAGGGAGTCGAGCGCCGGCAGACCTACGGTGTCCAAGTGTGGGGCCAGCAAGACCCGTTGCCGGGCCGCCCGTGATGGAGCCAGGCGGAGCAAAACGTTGCGCCGGCCGGGAGCGACGTCCTGGAATTCCGCGGCGAGACCGCCCTTGCGGCCGAGTTCCGCGACGAACTGCCCGATCTGCGCTTCGCCGGCCCGCGGGTCACCCGCCGGCAGAAAGGCGGGGTTCACGCTGGGAATCGCGATCAGATCCAGCAGGCGTTGGACGGGAGCGGAGCGGGCGGCCACGCCCGAAGGCTACGGTCTTGCCCGGCAGTTGGGAAGGCCGGCTGGACCAGGTCGGTGCCCGGCCGCTACTTGCTGCCCGGCTTGGTGGCGGGGATGGCCGCGAGGTCGGCCGGCAGGGCGTCGGGGGCGAACGTCTCCACGTTCAGCGCAATCAGGCTGAACATCGGCACGCCGAGGTCCACGGTGCCATTGGAGCGGTCCACGACCATCGCCACTCCGGGAACCACGCCGCCGAGCTCCCGCACAATGGCGATGGTTTCCGCCACCCGACCGCCCTTGGTGACCACGTCCTCGACGACGAGGCAGCGTTCGCCGGGGGCGATTGTGAAGCCGCGGCGCAGGACCAGTTTGCCTTCCTCCTTTTCGGCAAAGATGAAGCGCAGGCCCAGTTGCCGGGCCACTTCCTGGCCGATGACCAGTCCGCCCATGGCCGGCGAGATCACGGTCGTGGCGCCCAGCGAACGGGTCTTCGCCGCGAGGGCGGCGCCGAAGCGTTCGACGATCGGCATCTGCTGGAGCGCCAGGGCGCATTGGAAGAACTGCCGGCTGTGCAGGCCGCTGCGGAGCACGAAGTGGCCTTCGAGCAGGGCACCGGTGCAACGGAACAGGTCCAGAGCTTCTTGAGTCGTCACACGCGGGAAGGTGACGAGTTCGCCGGGGGGCGAACAAGCCCGTTTCCCAAGCGCGCGAACGTTAGTCGCGGGGTTCCGGGTCCGACGCCCGGGGATGGCTCCAACATGGCAGTGCGCCATGCGACCGGGACGGATGAGCCCAGGCTCACCGGACCACTCCCCGAAAGCTTGCCCGACCGGTTGGGGCCGTTAGCGTCCCGGCAGTCATGAATCCCCGTTTCCTACAATGCCTGCTCGCCGGGTCGGTGCTGCTGCCCTTGGTCGGTGCCGAGGCGCTGCCCGATAATCTCCGCGAACCCGTGTCCGTCCTGCGTTCGATCAGACCGGAAGGCCGCGGCAACGTGGCCGCAGCGGTGGCGTGGAAGAAGCTGGCGGCGGCCGAGGCCAGGAACCTTCCGGCGCTGCTCGCCGCCATGGATGGGGCGAACGATTACGCGCTCAACTGGCTGCGGAGCGCGATCGAGACCGTCGCCGACCGGAACCGGGCAGCCTTGGCCGGTGCGGTGCCGGAACTGGCGCGGTTCCTGGCCGACACCGTGCACAGCCCGCGGGCCCGTTTTCTTGCGTTTGAACTGCTCTCGCAGGCGGACTCGGCGCGGGCCGCAACGTTGCTGCCGGGCTTCCTGAACGATCCCGGCAACGAACTGCGGCGGGCTGCGGTGCAGCAGTTGTCCGAAGGCGCCTCGGCCAAGGCCAAGGCCGGCGAGAAGGCGGCGGCCGTGACGGATTTTCAGAAAGCATTGGCAGCAGCTCGGGAAGCCGACCAGATCGAAGGAATCGCCAAGCAACTCACCGAGCTTGGCGAGAAGGTGGACCTTCAGAAGACCTTCGGCTGGGTGACCCGCTGGAAAGTGATCGGCCCGTTCGACAACGCGGGCGGGGCGGGCTTTGAACGCGCCTTTGCCCCCGAGCAGGGGGTGGACTTCGCGGCGGAGGTCGAGGGAATGAAGGGCAGGGTGGCGTGGCGCGACTTCGAATCGAAGAGCGACTACGGGCTCGTGGATTTCAACCAGCCGTTCACCTCGCTGAAGAGCGTGACCGGTTACGCGGCTGCAGAGTTCTGGTCGGATTCCGCCCGTCCGGTCGAATTGCGCCTGGGCTGCAAAAACGGCTGGAAGGTCTGGCTGAACGGGAAGTTCCTGTTTGCCCGCGACGAATACCATCGCGGGGTTGAGATCGACCAGTATCGGCTCGCCGCGCAGCTTCAGCCGGGACGCAACGTGATCCTGGTGAAATGCCTCCAGAACGAGCAGACCGAGGACTGGACGAAGGAATGGGAATTCCAGCTCCGCGTCACCGATGTCCAGGGCACCCCGATTGTCTCCACCAAGTGAACTCTCTTACCGAATTCGCCATGAGCCTGACTGCAAATGTTCGCCCGACTTTCCATAACCGCTGGCTGCCGGCGGCCGCCATGGCCTTGGCCCTCGCCGCCCACGCGGACAACTGGACCCAATGGCGTGGTCCGCTCGGCAACGGGGTGGCACCGGATGTCAGCCTGCCGAGCCAGCTCAACGCCCAATCCATTGCGTGGGCCGCTGACCTGCCGGGACGCGGTCTGTCGTCGCCGATCATTGTGGGGGAACGCGTCTTCCTCAGCGCGACGAGCGGCGCCAAGCAGGATCGACTGCATGTGCTCTGTTTCAGTCTCGCCGACGGCTCCCTACGCTGGGAACGGCAGTTCTGGGCCACGGGCCGCACCATGACGCACGAGAAGATCGGCGGCGCCGCCCCGACGCCGACAAGCGACGGCGAACGCATTTTCGCGCTCTATTCCTCCAACGACTGCGTGGCGCTGGATCTCGACGGCAACCTCGTCTGGTTCCGCGGACTGGGCCGGGACTATCCGAATGCCAGCAATTCGCTCGGCATGTCCTCCTCGCTGGTGGTGGCGGAGGGGGTGTTGGTAGCCCAGGTGGAGAACGACAGCGAGTCGTTTACGGCCGGCCTTGACGCGAAGACCGGCGAGAACCGCTGGAAACTCGACCGGCCCAAGAAGGCGAACTGGACCTCACCCTCGCTGTTCAAGGGCGACGGCGGGAAGACACTCGTGGCGTTGCAGTCTTCCAAGGGCTTGGCGGCCGTGGACGTCCGGACCGGCGCGGTGGTGTGGAACTACGGCGAGGGTGCCTCCACGGTTCCTTCCACAACGATTGCTGACGGGAAGCTGTTTGTGCCTTCCAATGGGCTCACCGTGCTCGAACCCGGTGCCGGCGAAACACCGAAGCAAGTTTGGCGTTCACCGCAGCTTCGCCCGGGCACGTCCAGCCCCCTCGTGCTGGGCGGCAAGGTCTTTGCGCTCAATGACGGCGGCATCCTGAGCTGCGGCGACACCGCCGACGGCAAACGCCTGTGGCAATTGCGGCTCAAGGGCCCGTTCAGCTCCACTCCGGTCGCCGCCGGCGGTTTCCTTTACTGCGTCAACGAGAAGGGCCTGCTCCAAGTCGTGGACCCCGGGCTCCCCGAAGGAGGGGTTGTCAGCGAGCTGGATCTCGGGCAAGAAGTGCTTGGCACTCCATCGGTCGCGGGCGGATCCCTGTTGGTTCGCAGCGACCGGAAACTGTGGCGGATCGGCCGGCCCAGTGCGCTCTAGCCGGGGGGAAGGTGGCTGGTGGCGCGCGGCCGGTGCGGACGCAAATCCGAAACCGGGGGAACATATTTGAAAAAAGCCGCCAGTGGACTCTCCACGGCGAACGACGGGCCGTCGCAGCCGCACACCGCGATGGCACCGCCCTCGTTGGCGTTGCTCTGCCTCCCGGCTCTGCTGGTCCTGGTGGCTGGGTTGGCGGCCTCATGGCTGTTGGGACGCGAGGCGACGGCACGGCAGCAAGCCGCCCGGGAGGCCGAGATCCAACGGCAGGGCACCAACCTTCTGAACAGCTTCGAGGCGCTGATCGCGCATCGGGAGATCTTCCTCGGCGGCGTGCGGGGGATCTTCGCCTCGCTTTCCAATTTCACGCGCGCCGAGTTCGAGAATTACCTCGCCCATTCCCGGGGAGCGACCGTCGATTCCGCAGTGATTGATCTCGGCTTTGCCCCGCGGATCGGGGCGGCCGAGTGGCCGGCCTTTCGCAACCGGATGGTGCGGGAGGGCTTTCATCCGGCCAACTTTCCCCTAAGACCGCCGGATCTGGACCGCGGTGAATGCTTTCCCATCGCCTACTTCACAGACCAGCGGTCCAAGACGGCGGTGGCCCTGGGTTTTCTGCTGAATTCGGATTCCAACCGGTTGGCGGCCGTGCGGTCGGCGTGCCGCAGCGGCACGACCATCACCACGGGAGGGCTTCGGATCTTTTCGGCGGACAAACAGCATGATGAATTCGGGGTCATTCTCTTCGCGCCGGTCTACGCGGCGCCACCACCGACGTTGGTAACTAAATCTTGGTAAGCCCCCGGCTGAGCCGGGGAGACTCCCGGAGTTTGACGGCTCCGGGAGTCTCTGGTTGTCCACTGGTGAACCGCTCAAGGCACACCAGAAAGGATAACCGATGCA